>Ga0193753_10002832_pt1 | contig 13301 bp, 17 predicted proteins | sample H1c2metaG_FD_144925 | JGI IMG/M metagenome (GOLD analysis project Ga0193753, IMG submission 144925) | Soil microbial communities from a riparian zone of the East river system, Colorado, United States - H1c2 | ecosystem: Environmental > Terrestrial > Soil > Riparian zone | place: USA: East... | reverse complement strand
TACGCCTCTAGGACTTGATGGCCAAACTCGAACAATTCAATCATTGTGGAACTATTGGAATAGTCTTTAGAGGATTCTTCCATGCCTCGAATGTAAGTGATGGCAAACTGGCTGGCCAATGCGGCTTCAATTGCATCTGATGGTTGTAATGACTCAATAAGGTGTACAATCATATTCATCTGCTCTTGAGTGGCTACAGGCTTCGCTCTTATGAGATTCCCATGATAGTCTCGTAACGAAGGATTCTTTAAACGGTAGGCTCCCTTAACAGCTCCTCGAATGATGAGTTTGATAATCTCTCTATTTATTGGTGGTTTTTCTGGTTGCGTTATGCAGAAGTTTTGAGGAACGGGATAGTAAATGTCTTCTAAGTTTTTCTGTTTAGCCATAGATGCACCTTCTTTCTAGTTTTCAAATTTCTTATACAGTAAATACCATAAATCCAGCAAATACATGTTTTGTTAAAAACACGCAAAACGTATACAATACTCCCGTTTGCAGTAATAATTAATCTAGTGAGTTTAAAAGCATGTTTGAGAGAGGCTTAAGGTGATATTTACATTCGGAATCATTTTACTTATTTTTGTGATTGGCTTGATCGTTTCAAAGGGAAGTATTCGCAATGTGTTCTTTGTTGGTCTTCGCTTTATCCTGCTTGCTTTTGTTGCTATAGCTGTCATTGTGTGGATATGGAGTCAGTATGAAATCCCAAAAAAGATTAATTCACCTAAGAGTTCATATGATCACTCAGCTTATTTGAGGACTCAACAAAAAAGAAAAGAAGATGCGTTAAAAGTTGGAAATGAACTTCTTAATATTACCAAAACACTGTTTCTCAATGAGATGTGCTACAAAATTTGGGGTGAGACAAAAGAGGTTATTTCAGAAATCTACAGAAAATATCAGGAAGACTTGGAATGGAAAGATATTTCACCGATTGAGCTTCTCTCGCTTATAGATGAGGGGTTTGCTGAAATTGGTGACATTGAAGTGGTAATATTTCAAAGGAATGGTTGGAGTCCTGTCAAACCACCAAAAAGAAATGAGACGGTAAGAAAAGCAACTGTTCCACTATCTCAATATTACTATGGCCCTGCCTCTGACTCTCCCTATTCCAGGTTTGGAACTAAATCAAGTGGGTATCTTTCAGTTGTTCCACTAAAAAAAGAAGAGCTAATTTTAGCTAGGAAGCAGATGGACTATAGAAGAAAGTTAGAGGGGGATGAGCTAAAAAGATATAACGATCTTCTTATTCCTTATGAGAAGTACGAAGCTGAAGGGTTCTACAAATAAAAGTCCGTATTTAGAAGCAAACTTTAAATAAACGCATTGATGATAAAGTATTTTATGCATAGAAATTCATAAACACTGAAAATACATGTAAAAACCACATTTAACTTAGTTTATGCTTTCAATCTTGATTTCAGGCATTAAATCTTTTGGAGAACACTCCAAAGCATTTGCCAAAGCGTAGATGTTTTCAATAGCAATATTTCGTTCTCCTCGCTCAACCGATCCAACATAGTTCGTATGAAGATCAGCTTTTTCTGCGAGCTTTTCTTGAGATAAGCCAAGGATTAACCGCTTTTCTCGGATAATCTTTCCAAAAGCAATTCTTACAGGTGTGCGTTTTCTGTTATGAGCCTGAACCATATCCATCCTTGAAATGGAATCAGGCTAAAGCTTTATTATTCAGTGATCTATACACTATGGGTGTGACTTTAAAACCCATAGTGTGTATGATTAGTTCTCATTACCTTGAAAATTATTACAAACCATCAAAACTAAAAAATAACTATATGGAAGATGTTGAAAACAATCTTTTTAGAAAGAAAGCTAAAGTTAAGCCAAGGCCAACCTTTTTCTATAGCGAAAGATTGCAAATGTTAATTGAAAGAATACATCCAAAGATTTTGACTATATTAAAAACTTTATTCTTGATAGCAATAACGATTTTTGTTTTACCAATCGTAACAGAGGACACTAAGTCTCCAGATGGTTATTTTCAGCTTGGATTTGCGTTGGTCTCTTCTGTACTTGCAACGCTAATCAGCAATGCAGAGGAGATATTAGATACTAAATTATCTTCTTTGACAGTAGGAAAATTCATTGCTGTTTTACTTTTTTACAAAATCTTGTGTCGCCTTTTCTTTTCTTATGAAAAAAATACTCCCGATTAAGATAAGGCATGTTTTTATGATAAAACATATGTCTTCTATTCAGGATTATGATTAAATTAGCTATTTTCTGACGGGTTTACATCTTTTGTTTCAGGCATAAACATCCAGAAAAATAGTAGGCCAATAACGGATAGAATGGATAGAGTAAAAAATCCAGCATTAAATCCCCAAGATTTAACAATGGAACCAGCCATAATATTACTTAAAGCTGCTCCAACACCTGTACATAAAGCAACGAGCCCTTGAAAGAAATTAAAGCGGCCTGTGTCCTTTGTCAAATCTGAAACTATTACGATAGCAATGACACCAAAAATCCCAGCTCCTATCCCATCTAACAATTGAATTGCTAGAAGGTATATAGGGTCTGTTGTAAGGGTATAAAGAATTGCACGGATAGGCAGTATCAAAAAAGCGATTAAAAAAATCGGTTTTCTACCGAAACTATTCATAAATAAACCAACAGTATAAGCCACTCCAATCATCACAAATTGGGCTAAGATGATACTTCCAGCCATGAATAGGGCATCTATATTAGGATTTTGTTTAGCAAGAAGCTGGCCTACAAGAGGAAGTTGTGCTGCATTTGCAAGATGAAAAAGAATAATTGAGACGCTAAAAATGATTATCGCTCTTTGTTTTAACAATTTCAATAATGGTTCTGGCTTACCATTTGGCTTATCCTTGTCATTGCTTGGAGCTAGTTCTCTAGCGGCGCTGTGATCGATTTCTTTGGGGTTAATAAACAGGAGTGAGAAGATACTCATTAATGCAAAAACACCGACAACATATAAAATCCAGTGATGCCCTAAATATTGCCCCAATACTCCAGCGGCTAAAGCCGTAAGTAAATTTCCTGTGTGATTCCATGTTTCATTAATGCTTATGCGTTTTGGAAACGCTTGCCTCCCTACCAGGCCAATGGTAATAGCAGCAATAGCTGGAGGAATAACCGCAGAGGCTACTCCTATCATGGATTGAGCAAAGATAATATTCAGTAAGGATGGAAAAGCTAAAATAACCAAACATCCAACGGAAATTAATACAGCAGAAAGAGCGAGGATAGAGCGTTTAAATTTTGTTGAATCAACAAGGAGTCCGCTTGGGAGTTGCATAACGGCAGCGGCGATGCTCATTGAGGCCAAAGCCATGCCTGTTTTTTGTGTATCCCAATTCAAAGCTGACTTTAAGTAGATAGCAAGGAATGGTCCAACCCCATCTCTGACATCGGACATAAAAAACACCAATGCTGTTAATCCTAGAATGGATCTAAAAGATGGTTTCTTATTTTGAGACAGTGAAGCCATTTCTTACCTAAGCCTTAAATATGAAATATGCAGCTAAAACGATAAATATAAATCCAATGATTTGATTAAACCTTATTGGTTCATTTAGATAAAAATAAGAGAAGAAACAGAATACTATTAATGTGATAATTTCCTGTATTGTTTTAAGCTGTACTGTTGAGAATTGATAACTACCAATTCTATTAGCTGGAACTTGAAAACAATATTCAAAAAATGCAATTCCCCAACTTACCAGAATAGCTAATATCAATGGAGAAGACCTATACTTTAAATGGCCATACCAAGCAAAGGTCATAAAAATGTTTGATAACGTTAATAAAATGATCGTGGTCATTATTTAATCGGTCTTCCAGTTTTTAACTCCTCTTTTCTCTTAGGAAATGGAGCTTCTCTATCGTTTTCTCGCTCGTCTACAATCTTAGAGAAAGCTTCTTCTGCTAACGACGCCAACGTAAGACCTGGAGTCCAATAAACAGCGTTTTTGATGCGCTCAATGACATCCTCAGAGATTTGAACTGTAATACGTTGTTTTTGTGAAGACTTTTGTTTTATTTGAGCAGGGGCTTGTTTTTCTTCTTCAAGAACAGCTACGGAAGTTCCATTTACTTCTTCTTTTGGCGGAATCAAACTATCTAAATATCCATCTGCAATCGTTGATCTTGATTGTGATTTTGCCATATTTACTTTCCTTTTCTACGTTTAATAATTTCAGTGGCTAGACTACGATAATCCTCTGCCCCAGAGCTTTTTGAGTCATAAAGCGTAATGGGTTTTCCAAAAGAAGGAGCCTCAGCTAGTTTTATGCTTTCTCTTATTGTCGTTTCGTATACTTGTCCGTTAAATCTCTTTCTCAAGTCGGCAATAATATCTTGCGAGAGTCGTGTACGTTTATTCACCCTACAAGGAAGAATGCCATCAATCTCAAGCGTAGGATTCAGTCTATCTTTCACTGTATTGATTGTGTGGAGCAATTGAGCCAACCCTTGTACAGCCATGATATGTGTCTCTAGAGGAACAAGAACCTTATGTGCAGCCGTTAGTGCGTTTAAAGACATAATACCTAGTGTTGGAGGACAATCAATAAGAACGTAGTCCCAAGGCTTGTTTTTGAGACTAGCTAAATTTCTTTTTAGAATTGTTTCTGCTCCCACTTCTCCTGCTAAAGCTTTATCTGCGCTAATTAGCCAAGGAGATGAAACTATGATGTCTAGCCCATCAACCCCTGTTTTGCATACAATATCTAAAATACTCCCATTTTCTGTAAATAAGGTAAATAGTCCCTTTGATGGATTTCTGAATCCAAGCCAGCTAGATGCTGAACCTTGGGGGTCAATATCTATAAGAAGAACCCTTTGCTTTTTTTCAGCAAGAGCACTCCCAAGATTTACGGCTGTCGTAGTTTTAGCCGATCCACCCTTTTGATTCAAAATAGCTAGAATTTCCATAATCGTATCCTTTACCTAAAATACTTCCCTTTATGGGATATATTGTATTTTATCCCTGATGCATAATCTTTTTTATTAACCTATAGACCAATCCGACTAAGCGATACAAAACCAAAAAGCCGAATACGAACCAAAGTCCAAACCAAACAATTAAAAAAGGATAAATGTAAGTTCCTAAACTGATCCCTGAGTAATAGAAAATCGTTGGAAGAATGTTGTAACCTATTATCAAAGCAAAGAACAATCCACCAAGAACCCCGATAACTTGTGCTACTATTCTTATCGTTCCAGTTAATTTCATTTTTCTCCTCTTTTAGCTAACAATTTCTATTGCCGTAATTCCACCTTTACAGCAATCGAGATATTACTTGTCACTTTTGCTATTTTGAGTCCCTTCATCAAAATGAGATCTAATGGCAGCTCCAGTGGCATACCATTTCCTTCCCAACTTCTTTCCTTTGAGTTCTCCCTCGGAAAGCATCTTTCTTACTGTTTTTTCTGTCACACCCAGTATTTTAGCTAATCCAGCAACGTCATAAAGGGTGTCGTCGTCTATCTTCGTGCTCATGGGTTATATCCTTCTCTTCCTTTAAATAATTACGTAACGTTCTGCACCTGACTTGATGCGTTCATGGTTGTGAAAATAAATCATAGTAGTTTTCGGGTCAGAATGTCTTGCCATTGCCTGGGCTTGGATTAATGAAGCTCCATTCTTAATGCTTAGGCTGACAGCGGTATGTCTTAATGAGTGAGCGGTTAACCTAGAATCGTCAATATCAATCCTTCGCAAAGTCTCTTTGATAATCCAGCTAATCGTTCTTTCTTTCAGTGGCTCTCCATTTGTTCTATTAGATGTGCTAGAGAATAGAGGGTCTTTCTCGGATAAAGCTCCACGACTAGCAAGATACCTACGCAAAGGTCGTAAAGTTTCATCCACAAGCAAAACAAAGTCATCTTTGGAATCTCTTCCCTTTCCTTGGATTTGTAAAATAGCTTCGCCACTTTCTTGGCGCAGATCTCCTACAGTCGCTCTAGAGATCTCTACAGTTCTCAAACCTGTTCGTACAAGCAGGTTGAAAAGAGCATAATCACGTAGACCGTCTGGTGTCTCAACATCAAAAGAAGATAAAGCAGTTCTTATCTGCTCTACTGTGAGACAGTCCTTTCTAAAACCTTTTGGCTTCTTTAATCCTTTCACACTCTTAGCTATGTTTGGGAATATTTTATTAGACTCTAACCATTCAAAAAACTTTCTTACTGCGGTTAGGTAACCGCTGATGGTGTAGGCACTCTTCCCGTCTCTTACTAAGAACTCTTTGTAAGCAAAAATGTCCTGTTGAGTCATCTGGTGTAATCTATCAAAGGAATATCTTTCCGAAACCCACTCAAAGAAAGGCTTTATCTGCCTTTTATATGTAGCCTTTGAGTTGGTTTTAGCGTCAATGCTGGCAATAAATCGCTCTATCAAATCCTCGGAGTCAAATAGGCTCTCTTGGACGACATTTTCATACTCTAGCAAAGCTAGGCTCATATAAATCTCATAAGGTTGTGTTTGGACATAAAGTAACACATGAATATAGATAAAGCAATGAAAAAGGCATAGTTGGTGTTAAATTACTTGACTACGTGGGTGGTAATGATTAAGATAAGCAACTTAAAGTACCGATATATTGAGGATAGAATGCCAAGGGAAAAGAAAGCAAAAACTCTGCCAGCCAAAGCCGAAGAAAAAGAGTTGATGTCAAATAATGATTACATGTCCACGTTAACGGAACTTAAGAAGCACATTCGTGAGTGTCAACTGAGAGCCGCAACAGCTGTAAACAAGGAACTTATTCAACTCTATTGGACTATTGGTAAATCAATTTTTGAAAGACAAGAGGGCAGTGGGTGGGGAGCTAAATTTATTGAAAAACTGGCTAAAGATCTCCAGAACGAGTTTCCTGGTGTAGAAGGGTTTTCAAAGCGAAATGTGTTTAGAATGAGAGCATTCTATCTGGAATACAAATTAGTGCCACCACTGGTGGCACAATTAAATGAGCTCGAACATCTGGGCGTATTAACGCAAATTCCTTGGAGCCACAATATAATTTTAATGGAGAAGATCGAAAGTATTGAGCAGCGTTTATGGTATGCGGAAAAGACAGTAGAGAATAAGTGGGGGAAAAGAGCTTTAGAAGATTGGATTGATAGGGACATTTATTCTAGGCAAGGAAAAGCAGTAACAAATTTTTCTCTACGCCTACCTGAACCTCAATCAACTTTAGCCAAAGAAACATTATGCGATCCGTACTTTTTCGATTTCTTGAATTTGCCTCCAGGGCATCTTGAAAAAGAGTTAGAAGATGGGTTGGTTGAGAAAATCCAGGAAACACTGCTAGCATTCGGGCATGGATTCGCCTTTGTAGGTCGCCAATATCCTCTAGAAATTGATGGGGACACTTTCTATGTTGATTTACTGTTCTACCACATACCCTCACACAGATACATCGCCGTGGAATTGAAGACGGAACCATTCAAAGCTGAACATACTGGGCAAATGAATTTCTATCTTGCTGCAATTGACGACATGCTTAAAACGCCTCAGGATAATCCTAGCATAGGTCTCATTCTCTGTAAGAGAAAATCTAAAATCAAAGCTGAATATGCCTTAAGAGATCTTCAAAAACTAATGAGTGTCGCTGAATATTCTACAGAAACTCAAAAGAAATTACCTAAAGCAATTGCTGCCTTGCTGCCTCCAATAGAAGAAATCGAGGAAGAATTAGAAAAAGACATTACAACGGAATCTGAGTAACAACATGTTTATTGAAAATTTAGAGGAAATCAAATCTAAGCTAGATCCAGAACAAGTTTTAGATTTTATCCAACCTGGAAAGAAAAAAAATCGTCGTGGAAATGAATTAAGAACACCTTGTCCAGTTCATGATGGAGATGGCGCAGAAAATTTTGCCATTAATTTAGCTACTCACGAATGGTTTTGCCACTCACAGCAATGCAAAGGTTCAAATCTAATAGATTTATATGCTCAAAGCCGTAAGATACAATTTCTTGATGCTGCTAGTGAACTTGCCAACCAATTCGGTATAAAAATTGACTACAGAAAATCAAGAGAATTCTCATCAGAAAAATACACACCTGAAGATGTTTTAAGATGTTGGAATGAAGCTAAAATTCAAGGTAAGGATACTTACTTCTCAAAGAAAAATCTCTCTCCTCCGCCTATTGCAAGGTTTGGTAAAAACCCTGGGGGCTATGAATCAACCCTTATCCCATTGAAAGATATAGAAGGATCATTGAAAGGTATTCTTTCTCTCAATTCTGGTGGTAAATTTAATTATAAGACAGCTGAAACATTAGTAGGAGCGTTTGCATTACTTGGAGAAATTCATCCAGAAGGTGAATTTTATATTGGAGAAGGAATAGCAACTGTTCAAACTGCTTGGGAATCAACTCAAAGAACCATTCCGGCAATCTCATGCGGCACATGGAGTAATTTAGAGCCTGTACTATCAGCACTCAAGACAAAATACCCTAATAACAATCCAGTTGTTTTAATTGATTGTGATGAAGGTGGAAGGGGTCTAGAAGCGGCTAGAATTGTATCGGCAAAATTCCAAACTGCCAAGTTTAAAAAACCTTCTTTTGAGTCATTCCTTAACCCAAATAATGAAAAAATCACAGACTTCAATGACATTATTTCAAAATGCGGTCAATCCATCGATGAAGTGCGAAGACAACTTTTAATTGATTTTGATTTATCTACAGCGAAAATCCATTCAAAAGAACCATCTGCGAATCAAGCTATAATCCAAAAAGCGACAAATGGATCAAAAAATCATGGAAAATGTGAAATTGCTGGAGATGTTTTAAAGAAAATCGGATTTCTTGAGCGAATAAAAAATCGCAAACTTGAATACGACAAAAATCAAATAGTGAAGCTTTCTGGAATTCCTACAAATTTCTCTCAATTAGATGGAATCATTGATGGCCTGCAAGGAGGACATTTAATTATTTTGGCAGGACGTACTGGTATGGGGAAAACTTTCTTAGCTCTGAACATGCTTAAAAATATCGCAATAGATCAAAAGATTCCAGCAGCGTTGTACAGCTTGGAAATGTCTAATTCACAGGTTTTTTATAGGCTAGTTTCTCTTTGCTCAGGCATTCCATCTACAAAAATCAAAAGAGGAACAATTAATGATAAGGAGTTACATCTAGTAGAATCCGCTGTAAAATTAATAGAAAACTCTCCACTTTTTGTGACAGATGAACCAATGAATAGCGTTCTCAGCACATTATCAAGCAATATCCAAAGTAGTTGCAAAGCTATGGAGGTTAAAGCAATTTTCATCGATCACATAGGACTGGTGAGTTGCGGAAACAATTACAAAGATAATAGGGCTAATGAAATGGGTAAAATTACAATGACTGTTAAAATAGCAGCAAAACAATATGACATCCCAATTATTTGTTTAGCCCAACTTAATCGAGAAGCCGACGCTAAAGAACGTCCAAAACTTAGCCATCTTCGTGAGAGTGGAAATTTAGAACAAGATTCTGACATTGTCTTATTTATTCACCGTCGCAATTACTACGACAAAAACGATAAGCCCGAACAAGCGGAAATTATTGTAGAGAAAAATAGAGAAGGCGAAACAGGAATAGTGACTTTCAAATATGAATCAAACACATGGCTTCTTCAAGAATTCCCTCCCATCAAAAATCTAATGATGCAGGAACATTCCAATCAATCTCAAAAAAATTACGATGAAAATGGATACGAAATAATATGTAAACTAAGTAATGGTTAAAAAAGAGTGATAAAATGCCAACACAAGAAAACGAACAAATAAAAAGACAAGTTTGTGAAACAGGGAATAAAGAAAACACATGGAAAAAATATTTCTATCTTGAGAATGGCGTTTTAGTTGGAGAAAAATTTGTGAAAATTGAAAACGGCATAGAAATTCCATGCGAAGAAGGTCCAACGACTCATTCCATGTCACTTCCTCAAAATTTTGAAAATGAAGAAAAAATTAATATTGTAAACACAATAACTGGTGAAGTTTCATGCACGCTAACTAAAGAAAATATTCCACAACCTAAAAAAATAGAATGCGTAAAAATTTACAATCAAACAAAAAACATTGGAGAAAGGCACTGGCTGGAAAATGGCGTAGATGTCCATTATGAATACTTTACGGTTGAAAACAATAAAGAAGTAATTTGTGAGCCACCAAAAGATGAAGTAAGAGGGGCTATTTTTGTTCCTCTTCCAGAAAATATATCCGATTTTTCATCTGCCAAAGAACTTTCTATTTTTGATAGTTCAACAGGAGAACATTTGAGAACTATTCAAAAACCAAAAATTATTAATGTCGGTAATAAATCAGAAATACATTTTAAAGAAGAAGATTCAAAAATTACAGAAGAATTAATTTTAAAAGTAAACGAATTGTCTTCAGATGAGAAAGAGAAACTCATTGAAAGCATTCAAAAAACGTGCGAACCAGTGACAACATTAGAAGGAAAACAAATATCAACCTCAACTATTGACCAAGTCGCTCAAACGATAGGAATGATTCTAACTAATGAATCAGAAGAAATTCCTTCAGAGTTTTACGATACAGTAAATTCAAAAGAAGAATTTGGAATCAGCCGAGTTGTTGCCGACAAGGTCTATAATCTTCCAAGGTTACTAGAAAATGCACAATTGGTAAGACAAGGTGATACATCAACCTATATTATACAAGCTGAAGTCAAGGATTCCTATAATAATTCAATACGATTAGAACATAGGTTACAAGCAACCTCAGAGGAAGAAGCCAAAAGAATTGCACATGTTGTATTAAAGAAACTAAAAGGAATCCAAATTAAAATATGGACTGCATGCTGGAAAATGGCGAATACTAAAGAACGTCTTACTTTTACCTGCCGATTGTCTGAATTAATGAAGTATTGCAATCCATCAAGAGAAGCGCATTATAATTCAGCCGAAAGATTAGAATTTTATGAGCATTTAAGAAGTTTAGAAAACACTAAGTTTGTTTACACAAGAAATTACAAAGAAAGAAATAAAGATAAAGTAGAATCTTATGAAATACGATTGCTTGAGATTCACAGAAGAAGTGGAGATAAGAATGAAGGAACTCCACAAGAATTAACCATGACCATTCTAAATGCACCAGCCCTTCAAAAACAAAAAACCACGTTTTTAGGCGTAGGCATAAAGCACAAAACACTTGAACTACATGCCGATGATGCTATGCTGGCTAATCTTATCCAAACACGAAAAAATCAAAACATGAAAGCTCCTTACCTTAAATTTGAAAGAAATTCGTTAATGGAAATAGCAGGTTTATCTCTTACCAACAAATCAAAAAAAGCTCATGCAAATAAACTTCTGCTAGAAAAATTGGCAAGATTGCAGGAAAAAGGTGTAATATTGAATTTTCCCAAGCGTGTAAATGATATTATTTCGTTGAAGGTAAGATAGCTATAGCTGTTGGGGGTTTGAGTTACCAAAGTTGGGGGTTTAAGTTACTAAGTTGGGGGTTTGAGTTACCAAAGTTGGGGGTTTAAGTTCCCAAGACATGTCATAACACGCTTTATTTCAATTACTTGCAAGCATCACTTAAGACAATAAGATATTAAGTCATTAAGACATTATATCGAGATCGCCCCTTGCTTACGCAGGGCGACTCGATTTCTAAAACAAACAAAAAAACTACTCAAAGAAAAAATATCTACAATCCTTAAAAATTTCTTTTGAGCAGTCTAACAACTCCATTCACAGATTCGCCTTATTCTGACTTGCATAGCGATTTCTTTTCCTCAGGTATAGTTAAAGCAAGTGTAAATAGGATATTCGATTGTAGGTCAATTTAGACACCTTCCTAACGATTTCTTAAAATCCCGTCTAAATCTTCTTCTTTCATTTCGTATCCCCTACCAGATTTGATTAGCATCCTTATCATTGATTCGGTGTCTCCTTGCTCAGCTTTATCAAAAAGTTCGGAATTTTTTTCTTCCTCTTCTTCGTCCTGAAATTTTTTTTGCGAATTTTTTTTTCTAATTCTCATCTCTCTATCCTCTGCCTTATATTCATTTTTGAAGGAAGTACCGGTACTAGTTAAGGGTCATGGGGGCGTCTCTTTTCTAGCGTTTTGAATGTCCTGGGAGTCCCATGTGTTTAATAGGGGGCTCGTGCGCACGCAAGACGAGTGAGTAATCAACGCATGTTCTTTTCAATCTCACAGCTAATGACCTTCATTTCTTTAAGTAATGCTCGCTCTTGTTTACGTTGCTTAATGGCTCTTAATGTCGTTCCACCATGAGTTTCTCTCTTATAAAATACACCGCCATGCATCCTACACCTACCGTTTCTCATGCCTGGTTGGTCACATGGCTCTCCTCCTTTAGTTCGGCACTTTGCCCCGCAAGTCTTAACTCCTTGGATTGGCATGATCAATCTCCTTGATAGCTGTAGTTAACAGTGATGTTCTTGGTTCCTTCACTGCGCTTTCTGTTTAACTGTTGCATAGTCTCATTACTGAAGCGTAGTAACTTTAACCCAAGTTTTTGATCGTCTGGATAACTAGCTGCTAGCTTGCGAATTCCAAGCATGTGACTGGTGATGATTTGAGCTGCGTAAAGAGTTTCTAAAGAGTCCTGAGGATTCAGTCCTTTCATTAGAGACATTATTCCCTCTAACTCTTCTTTTGAGAGTTCTCTTTTCGAGAAGGCATCAAGTGCTTTGGCTGCTTCTTTAATAAGAACATGCCCCTTTTCTTCTGAATCAACATGAAAAGCTTGCATAAGAGGAGATAAAGCTTTCGGTGCTGTTATTTCGTATGAATCGTTAGGGGGTATGTGTCTTTTTTGATTTCTAGCCATGCCTTTACCAACAATAACATGATTGCTTTGCTTTTTCCTTGTAGACTTCATCTTGCTTTCTATGTTTGATGATATCTTCATACGCTTTCTTCAAAGCAACCTCATCGCCACTTTCTCTAGCTTTAACCATTCTTCCTGCTATCTCTTTCCCTTTTCCTGCACAACTCTTATGAAGCTTTTCTACCGACTTGTAATCATTCCAATTGACGTGATCGCTCATACGATAGCTCCCTCTAGTGTAATCGGTTGATCTTCTTTCCTAACGTTCTTTATGTTCACTACCTGCCCTTGGTTAACGTTGTACTGAACACTGATTTGCTGTGCGCCCTTGCTTCTATACTTTTGATACGCCTCTAGGACTTGATGGCCAAACTCGAACAATTCAATCATTGTGGAACTATTGGAATAGTCTTTAGAGGATTCTTCCATGCCTCGAATGTAAGTGATGGCAAACTGGCTGGCCAATGCGGCTT
>Ga0193753_10002830_pt1 | contig 13309 bp, 9 predicted proteins | sample H1c2metaG_FD_144925 | JGI IMG/M metagenome (GOLD analysis project Ga0193753, IMG submission 144925) | Soil microbial communities from a riparian zone of the East river system, Colorado, United States - H1c2 | ecosystem: Environmental > Terrestrial > Soil > Riparian zone | place: USA: East River... | reverse complement strand
ACCATTTGTAATACCTGATCGTCGGTCACTTTTATCGTGCTGCGTTTTGAGGAATCGGCGGGTTGCTTCAGCGCCGCACTTGTCATCTGCCATAAGAACATCTCCGTTGTAGCTATATGCTTCACACAATCTGAAATGCTCCATTTATCGGGTGCCGGTTTAAAGTTCAGCTGTGCGTCACTCAGTCCCTTCAGAGAATTAAAAACACCCTGTTCTGTTTTGGCCAATTGTTCTATAGCATCTTTTCTTTCTTTGTCCGTGAGCGTAGGACTAATGGATGTAAAAGACGTCATCAGAAAGGCAGCGCATAAAAACAATAATTTTCTCATAAAGATTATTTTAAGGTGATAAATAGCTGGTTTATTTAAGCAGGGAGCGGGAGTAAGTATGTGCAAATAAAATTAACACTCTTTCTTTTTATAAATCAAAATAACTTGATGTTTCGGTAGGCCGGAACATACCGGCAGTTATGTGTGGATGGTACAGGGAACGATGGTTCTCATCAGGTAATGGGATCTGGCCTGAAGACCAGGTGTTTTCATCTGGTTGCGCTCATTATAACCTTTGCTTAATTTTTTATATCTTTTACCCCAACAATATTCAGTTCGCTGCGGCAGCTGAAAACCTAAAACAACATGCAAATCGAGCAAGCCCCTGAAGACCCCTCCATATTTGAAGATTTCTATGAAAGATCCAGTGCCGGAAAGCGACTGACCAATTACCTCATTGATCTGGTTCTTTTTTATGTACTTATTTTTATGTTAGGATTTATACTTGCATTGATCTCGCCAACTTTCGTTGGTATAGTAACAAACGATCGTTCTGATTTTGGTTTACTCGACAGATTCATTACACTTCTTTTATACGCCGTTTATATGTCCGTAGTCGAAGCCTTATTTCATGGAAAATCTCTTGGTAAACTGATCACAAAAACCAAGTCTGTTAACCTGGACGGAAGTCAAATTTCGACTGCCAAAGCATTTGAACGTGGTTTTAGCAGAGCTGTTCCATTTTGTGTATTCAGTGCATTTGGAAATCCATGTGATCCCTGGCAGGACAGGTGGACACAAACAATGGTGATCAACGAGAAAAAATAGTCGCCCAGGTTCCCTGGCAGTATATATTTGTGTGGCCAACGAACCCGGCTACCATGATGAATTTGCCATATCTCTTCAGAATAAAACCTATATTCTTTTTTGTACTTCTTTGTCTGTTTGTTACGGTGCTGCGAGGTCAGGCAATCTATTATACAACGCAAAATGCACATTCTCATAATGACTACGAGCAAAAGATTCCTTACTGGATGGCTTACGACCGGGCATTCGGTTCCATCGAAGCTGACATATTTTTCCGGAACTCTGAATTGATCGTAGCCCATGACCAGAAAGAACTAACATACAACCGTTCATTCAGGAAACTCTATCTTGAAAATATTGATTCCTGTTTACGTAAAAATGGCGGGTACCCGTACAAGGACAGTTCCCGTTATCTCCAGTTGTTAATTGACATCAAAACAGACTCTGTAGAAACGCTGGGGAAACTGATTATTTTACTGGAACAATTTCCAGCGCTTATTCATAACCGTCATATTCTTCTTGTTATTACGGGTAACAGACCAGGTCCGGCTTCTTTTTCGCAATACCCGGATTATATTTGGTTTGACGGTGTATTATCGAGAACATATACGCGCGATCAATTATCCAGGATAAAAATGATGAGTGATAATTTTCAATATTATTCTCACTGGACTGGTGATGGACAAATGCTTGCAGAAGACATTGAGAAACTTAGATCCCGGATTGCCCAGGCACATCAGGATGGCATTCGCGTTCGTCTCTGGAACGCTCCTGATGTCAGCAATGCGTGGACACAGCTTATAAGCTTACAGGTCGATTATATAAATACCGATCATATCGACGCGTTAGCTCAATACCTGCAAACCGTACCTTTCCATATATATCATTCCGGTGAAATGGATAAACATCTACAAAATTGAAAGCCATTATCTACACTGCATACGGCGGCCCTGAAGTTCTGCGGGTTGAAGAAATGGAAAAACCATTTCCAAAGGACGATGAAGTACTGATCAAAGTGCATGCGGCGTCCATCAATGATTGGGACTGGGGCCTTCTCCACGGTGACTTCGTCAATCGAATGCTAAATGGACTTATGAAACCGAAGAGAAAAATACTTGGCTCCGATATTGCGGGGCGCGTTGAAGCAATTGGTAAAAATGTAACGAGGTTCAGGACAGGGGATGATGTGTATGGTGATTTGAGCGGTCAATGGGGAGGTTTCGCTGAATATGTCTGTGCACGGGAAACGGCGTTGGCTTTGAAACCCGCAACCATGCGTTTCGAAGAAGCAGCAGCCATACCGCAGGCGGCTATGCTGGCCGTTCAGGGTTTGATTGACAAAGGAAAAATTCAACCGGGTCAAAAGCTATTGATAAATGGTGCAGGCGGAGGTGTCGGAATATTTGCACTGCAGATTGCCAAAACCTACGGTATTGAAGTAACGGGTGTCGACAAGACAAATAAACTGGATATGATGCGCTCCCTTGGCTTTGATCATGTAATTGATTATACAAAAGAAGATTTCACAAAAACCAGCCAGCGCTATGACCTGATCCTCGATGCAAAAACAAATCGCCCGATGCGAGATTATGTTCGTGCACTAAACCCTTCTGGAGTTTATGTAACCGTGGGCGGTGATATGTCCCGGCTTCTCCAGGCTTTGCTCCTGGGACCCTGGATTTCCAGGTTTAATCGGAAATACATTCGGATCGTTGCCCTGAAGCCAAACAAGGATTTAGATTATATGAATAAGCTTTTCGAAGCCGGTAAAGTGAAACCTGTTATAGAAGGTCCTTACAGGATGGATGAGATTCAAAAAGCGTTTGAATTCTTTGGGAGAGGCGATCACAAAGGAAAAATCATTATAATTATTAATTATTAATCAATAATTATCCGGGTGTCGATAGTCGCCCGACGGATGTTTGATTGTTCGTTTTAACGGGATCTGCATGCCACCGGTTTGCTGAAGCCAGTCGAATAAATAGCCGGCCAGTTTTTTAACCGTGTCAGCATATTCGGGCCGGGCGATCAGGTTGGTGGTTTCGTTCGGATCTTTTTCCAGATCATAGAGTTCATTGGTATCCCAGACACCTATGTAGTGAATGTATTTATATTTATCCGTGCGGACGCCGTAGGTTGTCGGGGTCATTGGAAAATCGTATTCCCAAAAATATTCGTAAAATATTTTATCCCGCCAGGCTGTGGAGTCGCTTTTTAGCAAAGGGAGAAAAGATCTGCCGGGCATGGCAGCGGGTTTCACCAATCCCGCATTCTCCAAAATGGTTGGTGCGATATCAATATTCTGTACCATTTTGTTTATGGTTTGGCCGCCGCTGAATAACTCAGGACAATGAACAAGGAGCGGTACTTTAACTGACTCTTCATAAAACGTACGCTTATCGATCAGGCCGTGTTCACCGAAGGCAAATCCATTGTCGCCCATATAAATGATGAGCGTATTTTTGTCGAGACCTTCTTTTTTCAGATAGTCCATCACCTCACCAATACTTTCATCAACAGCCATTAATGTTTCGCAATAAGTGCGCACCAGTTCATTGATGCTTATATGTGTGTGATACATATAATCGACGCCATGCCAGCTGTAACGTTGTTGTTTTACCCATTCGGGCCAGCCCAGTTTTTTGTAGTCACCATTGAGTGTTTGATAATAGGTGGGCGGCAAAGTGTAGTCCAGATTTTTGTAGATGCCTCTATGACGCCTTGTTGGTTCAAAAGGTGCGTGCACCGCTTTATGTGACAGGTATAAAAAGAACGGTTTTGATTTGTCCCTGTTTTTTAACCAGCTGAGGGCATGTTCTGTCAACAGATCGGTGATATAGGTGGAGTCTTTATAGGCAACTTCTTTCCCATCGATATTCAATGAAGGATTATAATACACGCCCTGACCCCTGAAACTCTCCCAGTGGTCGAAACCGGGACGGGGCTTATCATCTTCATTCCCCATATGCCATTTACCAAAGAATGATGTTTGATAACCTGCTTTTTGCAGGTATTGCGGGAAATAGATCAGTCCGGGTGGTTCGGGCGCTTCATTATCAACGATGGTGTGCACATGCGAATAGGATCCCGTAAGAATGGATGCGCGGCTGGGCGAACATAGGGAGGTGGTTACAAAAGCATTTTTAAACCAGGCGCCCTCCTGGTACAACCTGTCCATATTGGGCGTTTTTAACCACGGAATTCGACCTGTAAATCCCAAAAAATCATAGCGGTGATCATCTGTCAAAATAAAGATGATGTTTCTTGGTTTTTGATTTTGTATTTTAGACAATGCAAGATTAGGATCCTTCTGCGCATAGACGCATGTGCAAAGGATGGTCGTGAAAAGAATATGTAAAGCGCTCCGTATCAGTTTCATGGTTTTGCGACCCAATGGCTGAATAAAAATATTGAATGTACCCCATAAAACAGCCAGGAAGGAACCTGAAGGAACTATATTTACGATTACTTCAACTCTGAACCATCACATGAGAAAACTGACCCTTCTGCTCATACTGCTTTCCTGCAGTTTCAGCTCCGTTTTTGCGCAACTCAAAACTGACAGCCTCCGGCAGTTATTGGCTACTACAATAGAAGACACTACCCGGGTGAGACTACTGGGTGTCATGGCAAGAAATTACTTGTATTCGAAACCAGACACAGCAATGTTTCTTGCTGAACAGGGTGTTAAATTATCCCGTAAGATACATTTTCAGTCAGGGGAACTTTTCTGCTTAAGAATCACAGCCAATGTTTTTGCCAATACCGGCAACTACCCCAAGGCCCTGGAGCTTTATTTACAAGCGTTAAAAATCGCGGAAGAAGAAAAGGACGATGTCAGACTGGGCGTCTCTTTAAGTAATCTGGCAGACCTGTATTTTAGTGCAGGGGATATCAAACGAAGCATTGAATATTCATATAGGGCCATTGCGGTGAACATGAAGTTACGCGATAGCACTAAGGTGGGTACCGATTACCAAAATCTGGGTGATACCTATGAAAAAATAGATCAGCTGGATTCTGCACTATATCTCACAAAACTTGGTTTACAGCTGACTTCCGGGAATAAAAGTTTGACTTCGAACGGTATTGGCCTGAGTAATCTGGGTAATATATTTTTTAAGCTGGGGAAATTGGACAGCGCCATGGCATATTACAAATCGGCCCAGCCCCTGTTTAAGGAAACAGACAACCTGGAAGCGAATTGTGAAAATTACCTGGGCCAGGCAAAAATTTTTCTCCTTCAAAAGAAGACAGATTCCTGCTTATACTATGCAAAACTTTCTTTCAAAATAGCGATTGAAAATGGGTTTATAGACCAGACACTTCCGACAAGCAAGTTCCTCGGAGATTATTATAAATCGGAAGGAAACGTCGACAGTGCTTACAAGTTTCTGTCTGCCACGATTGCCGTAAAAGACAGCCTGTTCAGCCAGCAGAAAGCAAACCAGGTACAAAGCATGACCTATGATGAGTCCATGCGCCAGCAACAAATAGAAGACATCAAAGAACAGGAAGGTATAAGATTAAAACAGGACGCCATGATTGGCGGACTCGCCGGCTTGCTGATCGTTGCTTTTCTTTTATACAGAAACAACAGGCAAAAAAGGAAAGCCAATGTATTGCTGCAACAACAAAAAGAAGAAATTGACGGCAAGGCGCATGAACTTTCTGTGCAAAAAGAAAATCTGCAGCAATCATATGAAAATGTTGAACAACTGGGGGAAATTGGCCGTAAGATTACTTCATCCCTTTCTGTTGAAAAAATCATCGGTACAGTATATAATAATGTGAACACATTCATGGATGCTTCTGTATTTGGCATCGGTATTTATAATGACGCCCTGAAAACCATTGATTTTCCGGCTACCTATGAAGACGGTGAAGCACTTCCCGTCTATTCAAATTCTATTGAAGACCTGAATCGTTTTGCTGTTATATGTTTCAGGGAAGCAAAGGAAATCATCATCGGTAATCTGAATGAGGAGCACAAAACCTATATACAGGAAGTACAGACGCCTCATGAAGGTAAGCAACCCGTTTCGCTGATCTATTTACCCCTGCAGGTAAAACAAAAGATATCGGGAGTTATTACGGTTCAAAGTTTTCAACACAACGCGTATTCGGATTATCATCTGTTTATGTTGCGCAATATTGCTATTTACACGGCGATTGCTTTGGAGAACGCTGAGTCTTTTGAAACGTTGAACCAGACAGTTGTCAGACTCAAAACCACGCAATCCCAATTAATACAAAGTGAGAAGATGGCTTCGCTGGGAGAACTAACCGCCGGGATCGCCCACGAGATACAAAACCCCTTAAACTTCGTCAACAATTTTTCCGAAGTCAATAACGAATTGATTGACGAAATGACGGGAGAAAATAATATAGATGAAATAAAAGCCATTGCCCATAATATAAAGCAAAACAATGACAAGATATCCTTCCATGGCAAACGGGCCGACGCCATCGTAAAAGGTATGTTGCAACACTCAAGAAAAGATGCCGGAATCAGAGTACTGACAGATATCAATTCTCTGTGTGATGAATATATCAGATTAAGTTTTCATGGATTGCGTGCAAAAGAGAAGGGTTTTAATGTGGATTTTAAAATGGATTTTGATCAAGCGATCGGTCAGATTGATATCGTACCACAAGACATTGGAAGAGTGCTTCTGAATATTTATAACAATGCCTTTTATACGGTGCATGAAAAAGCCATTCAGCAAAAGAACGGATACCTGCCGATGATTCTTGTGAGCACGAAAAAGCTGGGAGACACAATACAAATTACCATCAGGGACAACGGAAATGGCATCAGCCAAAAGTCATTGGATAAAATCTTCCAACCTTTCTTTACAACAAAACCGACAGGACGGGGAACAGGATTGGGTCTGAGCCTGAGTTATGATATCGTAAAAGCGCACGGTGGCGAGATAAAAGTGAATACAATAGAAGGTGAGGGGACTGAGTTTATTATAGAGTTGACAGTTGAGGGTTGACCGTTGAGCGTTGACGGTTGAGCGTAGACCGTTGACGGTTGACGGTTGACGCCTGCCTGCCGACAGGCAGTGTTGAAAATTGACAATTAACAATTAACAATTGACAATTAACAATTATGAAAAATCCCGGTCAGCAAGCGGACCGGGAACAGTTTTCAGCAAATAATGGATTTAAAACGGGGCAATCACCAGCCTACCTGCCATCTCCTTGCAGATATAACTTCTTCCCTGTTGGACTTCGAGGATGGCTTTAAAAATTTCCTCCGGATTGGAGAGCTTGGTTAAATAACCCATCGCTCCATTTTCGATGATTTCCTGGGCATGGTGGGGCTGGCTGTGAAATGATAAACCAATAATTTTAGTGCCGGGGCAATTTTCACGAATCAATTTAGTAGCTTCTATTCCGCTAATCCCACGCAGACGAATATCCATGATCACAACATCGGGACAGAGCTGCCTGGATTTTTCAATCGCTTCTTCTCCGCTCTCACAGGCTGCGATCAATCTGAAACGGGGATCGTGTTTTAGAATAAATGCCCATGCTTTTCTGATCAGCGGATGGTCGTCGACAAAAATGATAGTAATTGGTTTCATTTCGGACTGCAAAGGTCAGACACTTATCCAAAATGCATCTTCGTAAATCAACGAATCTCCTTCGATTTTCAATCAAAAGAGGACCTATAATTTCCCGGTGAAAGGTTTTCAGCGCGTTTAAAGAATGTGGTAAAATAATTCGGATCCTTAAAGCCCATCTGATCGGAAATCTGTTTGATGGACAGCTTTGTTGAATGAAGAAGGTGTTTTATTTCCAGTAAAATCCTGTTCTGTATGGATTCTTTGGCAGACAAACCAGTGTGCTTTTTTATCAAAGCATTCAGATGATTCGGGTGCATGGACAATTGCTCAGCATAAAATTTAACAGAATGTTCGCTTGCAAAATATTGGTCCAGCACATCAACAAATCGCCGGATACTTTCTATAAACGGCTGGTTTTCCTCCAGATGCTGTTCCTGTTCAAATAAGCGTTCCCCAAGTATCAGGAGCTCTACTATTTTTATAGCAATCAATTCGTTGTTTACCGGCTCCTGCTGTTTTTTCTCAGTCAGAATACTTTCAAATATCCGGCACACTTCCTCCGCCTGTTCATCTGTAATATATACATATGGTTGCACGGCTGTAGTCAGCATCCTTTTATTTCCGATGATCTGATGGGAAAAATTATTTTCCAGAAAGAAATCCATGTTAAACAAAAGTACGTAGCCCTTAGAATCAGTAGCCCAGTTACTGCTGGAAGAGATCACGCGGGAAGGGACTACTGCGAGTGTATTCTTTTTTGCCTTGTAGCTGAATATTCCGGTTTTCACATCACCCCCTCCTTCTGTAAGCAGACCTATACGGTGATAGGACCACCGGTTGGGTGGCTCATTCCTCCTTGAATTACGTAATACGTCCTCGAACCGGTGAATCTGAACATTAAATTTATGGAGATAGTTTTTGTCCAGGTCTACCACTCCTTCTCCCGCATTTCGCCGTAATACTTTCTTGAATTCACTGATTCTGTATTGATCATCCGGCATGATGATTCCTATTTACACCTATAAGTTAACTTTTTTTTGCTGGATCCGGGATTTGTACAAGGAACTCAGTAAATTCTCTTTCTTTTGTTTCCACTTTTATCTCGCCACCGTGCGCTTTTATGATATCATAACTTATCGATAATCCCAATCCAGTACCCTGCCCGGCAGGTTTGGTGGTGAAAAAAGGCTGGAAGATTTTATCCAATGACTTTTGACTGATGCCATTTCCGTTGTCCATTACTCTGAGTTCAATCTTACCATTCACTCTTCTTGTACTTATGAAAACGGTTGGCTCATATCCCTCGGGAATTTGTTTCTTCTTTTCAGAAACCGCGTAAAAGGCATTATTGTATAAGTTTAAAAGTACCCGCCCGAAATCCTGTGGTATGATATGAATGGCACCCATGGTTCTGTCAAAATCAGTCCTTATTATTGGATTGATTAATTTCTCTCTCGTCCGGAATCCGTGATTGGCCAAACGCAGATATTCGTCCGCCAGTGCATTAATATCGACCGGCTCTTTTTTACCTGACCCGGACCGCGAGTGCTGGAGCATAGATTTCACGATGGCATCGGCCCTTTTTCCATGATGATTAATCTTTTCCTCGTTCTCCCTGATATCTTTTGCAATGGATTTCACTTCACTCATATTTCCCCGGTCCACTTCCTGTTCCAATTCGTATATTAATTCGGTATTCACCTCTGAAAAATTGTTCACGAAATTCAATGGGTTCTGTATCTCATGGGCGATACCTGCCGTAAGCTCCCCTAGAGACGCCATTTTCTCAGATTGAATCAGTTGGGATTGGGTGGACCTTAATTCCTCTAAGGTCGCTTCAATTTTTATTTTTTGTTCTTGTAATAGATTGTTCGCCTTTTGTTTCAGCCGGTTTGCCCGCCAAAGTATAAAGGCAAGGAGCAGGAATATGACCAGGGCCGTTATTAGAAAAATATATTTCACCCGATTTCTGAATTCTCTTTCGCCCTGTTTGATTGAATTTTGATGTTGTTGTTCGTCCAGCAACAGGACCTGTAATTTGTGAATTTTATCAGGGCCATACAGACTGTCTTTCATTGCTACCACCTCCCTCAGATATAAAAGAACGCTATCAGGCTTATTCATAGTGTTGTAAAGGGTTGCCAGCAACTCGCTTGCTTTCAGCACATGTAATTTGGAGGGTATACTCTGGCTAATTGTAAGTGCCTGCCTCGCATAATAGATAGCCGAATCATACATGCCCCGTGTATAATAGACATCGGCGACCTTTTTTAGGGACATCGCCATATTTAACTGGTCGTTCATTAACCGGCTATTAGAAATGGCCCTATTATAATAAAACAGCGCCGAATCATTTTTACCAAGTTGCACATAAATACTTCCCATATGTTCCAGGAGAAATGTCTTTAAATGTGTCCGATCCGGTTCGGCGAATTTGTAATATGATTCCCTTGCATAGTACAAAGCCGAATCCGTCAGATGCAGAGAATCATAGGCATCACCAATATTTGCCAGAACAAAACAGCCCATATATATTCCCGGTATTTTTTGAAAAATGGAATCGGCGGGTATTAAATATTCGAGTGCCTGCCGGTACTCCGAAAGTTCATTGTAAAGAATACCTATCAGTCCAAGCGTTTCACCCTCTCCAGGTAAATCTTTCATTCGCCTGTTGATCTGCAAAGCTTCAAATTGCATTTTTAGCGCATCCGCGTAATTACCCAAAAAATGATTGTCTTCTGCTGTGGAATTCAAAGCTGTTGCTTCCAGTTTGGAGTTATGCATTTTCCTCGCCATATCAATCGAATTCCGGTCGAGTCGTAAAGCTTTGGCGGGATCGGAAAATGCAATTTCATTGGAATATTGCAGCATCCGTATTACTGCAGCCGTATCATTGGGAGACTCTGTCGCACGGCTAATCAGGCTGTCTATGTTCATAGTCTGCCCATAGATGGCTGTTGTTAATGCTTCTGCAAAAACAAAAAATAAAATAAACTTCATCGATAATTGTTATGTAAACTCCGATACCGGGATCTGACTTGAAGTTAGTCTAATTCGCTTGTATCAGGTTGCTGGCCAGTATGACCAATATTCAAAATAATTAATCATTTATCAAGATAACTTTTAATGCCCTTTCTTTCGCGGCATGTTCAAAAACGTCATAGGCTTTTATGATATCGTTTAATGGAAAACGGTGTGTAATCAGTTTTTTTGAATCCAGTTTTTTCGATTGAATGGTTTTAAGCAGCATGGGTGTGGTAACCGTGTCCACCAGGCGGGTTGTAATCGTAATATTCTCTGACCACAACTTTTCAAGATGAAGCTCCACGCTTTTACCATGTACTCCCACATTAGCTATGACTCCACCCGGTGCAACTACTGACTGACACAAGTCGAAGGTTGCCGGAATGCCTACTGCTTCGATGGCTGTGTCCACACCGATACCGCCCGTTAGCTCCTTCACTCTTTCAACGGCATTTTCCCTGCTGTTATTAATCGTTTGCGTGGCACCAAACTTTTTTGCTGTTTCAAGCCTGTTGTCATCGGGGTCTATCATGATAATTTCTGCAGGAGAATAAAACTGTGCTGTTAGTAAGGCTGCTAATCCGATCGGACCGGATCCCACGATGGCCACGGTATTTCCCGGTTGTACTTTACCATTCAGTACACCACATTCAAAACCTGTTGGTAAAATATCGCTCAGCATTACCAATGCTTCCTCGTCACTTCCTTCCGGGATATGATATAAACTATTATCTGCAAATGGTATCCGCACATATTCAGCCTGTGTCCCGTCAATCAAATGTCCCAGTATCCAACCGCCATTTACACAATGTGAATACATACTTCGTTTACAATAAACGCATTTACCGCAGGATGTAATGCAGGAGATAATTACATGATCTCCTTTTTTAAACCCGGTAACGGCATTGCCTGTCTCTTCGATGACACCCACTCCCTCATGTCCGAGTATCCTCCCTTCAGCGACTTCCGGCACATCACCTTTCAGGATATGTAAATCTGTACCGCAGATAGTCGTTTTAATTATTTTTACGATGACGTCTGTGGATTCACGGATCGCTGGTTTTGTTTTATCCTCCCAGGATTTCTTTCCCGGTCCATGATAAACCAGGGCTTTCATTTTTTTAATGATTGTATTTTCTTTTAGGGAACCTCCCATGAGCGATTCCTGTTTCGTTTTCTCTTTTGATGTTGCACTATTATTCATATATAAGATTTATTAAAATTGAAGTTCACAAAGCCTGCTACAAAGTTGGCAGGATGAGTCCGGGTTAGTGTTACATATTTCCTTGGATATGTTACATCATTCACAGAAAGCCCGGGGCACTAAGTAATTTCCCTTAGTAAAAACCCCACACAATTGCTGAATAAATTCAGCCGGAATAAAATAAAAATTTTTACCTTAGGTAAAGAAATCAGGTCCACATTACTTCTCCGTTTCTTACGCTATTCCACGAGATTCTTATTGGCTCCGCAACCCTTTTTGAAAATGATGCTTTGCAGGATTGAATATCCGGGGTACCCTTTTCGATTATATTTTCTACACAGGGCGGTAAATATTTATCCATGGCCATTGACGAGATTTTATTAAATAACGAACGGCCCGCATACGGCGATGAACTCGTTTCCATTGAAATGGATGACAGAGAAGTTTTTGTCATCAGCGATCTCCACATAGCAGCCGGACTGAATGATAACGGCAATTACGACGGAACAGAGAATTTCTTTGCCGACGCTTCTTTTTCCCGTTTTCTCCTTCATTTGACAACCAAAAAAACAAAAGATAAGAAAGGCCTGCTCATCATCAACGGCGACTTTGTGGATTTTCTCCGGATCAGGAATCTTCCGCAATCGCCGGAGGATTTTACAACCTGGAGTAATATACTCAACGATCTGGGGATACCCCAATCGCCGGCACAGCTTGCATCGACCATTTCTAAAAAAGAACGGGAATACGGACTTAGAACTGATGATTTCAAATCCATTTGGAAACTGTATGTCTGCCAGAAGGGACATGCCATGGTATTTCAAAGTCTCGCCGGCTGGCTGATGGACGGCAACGAGCTGGTTATCGTGAAGGGCAATCACGACCTGGAATGGTATTGGAGAAAACTGCGCGATTATCTGCGATTACTGCTTGCCACCCGGGTAGCCATGATGCGTTCCATGAATATCGAAACCGAACTTGTACATACGGTCCTGCCCCAGGTACTATTTGTGGACGATAAATTGCTGATCGAAAAAAAAATCTATCTCGAACATGGTCACCGGTATGAAAACTTCACCACGGTAGATGGTCCTGCTGTTCTGGAGAATGGCACAGAACTCAACCTTCCTTTTGGGTCTTTCTTTAATCGTTACCTGATCAACCGTATCGAACTGGCTTATCCCTATATCAACGATGTGCGACCCAGGCAGAAAATTCTTCCCTTACTGATCCGCGAACGTTTTCCGCTGGCCATCAAAATGCTTTTTAAATATATACCGTTCTGCATCCTGATTATTCCTAAAAAACAATACTCCTATGCATTCCGGTACTTGTTCCAATTTCTGTACATCATTCTGATTCCTCTTGTGATAACTGCATTCGCCATATATGAGACCTATCTGCACAAACCGGCGATGTTATCTTCC
>Ga0193753_10002829_pt1 | contig 13310 bp, 12 predicted proteins | sample H1c2metaG_FD_144925 | JGI IMG/M metagenome (GOLD analysis project Ga0193753, IMG submission 144925) | Soil microbial communities from a riparian zone of the East river system, Colorado, United States - H1c2 | ecosystem: Environmental > Terrestrial > Soil > Riparian zone | place: USA: East... | reverse complement strand
CCGACACGTATGTCATCACCATCACGTCGGATGTCAGTTCGCATTTGCACGTGTGATGCGCTGCAGCCATCAGCTGCATGGCATCGACCCGGACACGCTGGCTTCGCCCACGTGGTTGGCGCAGAGTGCCATTCCACGCTGGTGTCCGTATTCCTCACCGGATGTCTCTCAAAGACAATGTTTGTGCGCCAGGGCCGGCCAGGCTGGCCCTCGCGGGCATTGCTTTGGAATCCTGTAACCACTAGGGTCGCCGGCGGAATCGTCGAACTTCCACCCGGTTCCGGCATGGCGCTGCAAGTTCATACTCCGGTCGAGCTTGAGTGTGCCCAGTAGTCCGAGTCGTAGTGGGCACGGAGTCGAGTTGAAATGCGCGTTACGGTAGCTGTCCTCGGAATCATCGCGTGTGAAGCGGTCATGGGAGGCAGCACGGCGAGAGCCGGCGGTGTCGAGTACGTGGGCGCTGGCACGCAGGCTGTCGGTCGAGGCGGTGCAGTCGCTGCTCGAGCCGATGATCCGATGGTCCTGATGTACAACCCCGCGGGGTTGGTCGAGCTGCAAGGCTCTCAGCTGCTGTTCAACGCGAACCTCAACCTGATGAGCGCCTGTGTCGATCCGATCGGGTACTACGGTTGGAGCGCGTACGGAGGCGGCCGGCCTACCCGCTTCGTCGATCAGCAAAACCCTAACAACGTACTCGAGCTGCAGTTGGGTCGCCCGGGAATGATCGGCCCCAATGAGCAGGCCTACTACAACGGTGCGCTCGATACCGTCTGCATGGACGAGCACATCACCCCCGTCCCTGAACTGGGCGTGACCGCGCGTCTGAGTGATCGGTTCGGGATTGGCGTCGGAATGATGTTTCCGAGCATCACGCCTCAAGGAAGCTGGGGCGGCAGAACCGGGATCATTCACGGTGCTGGCGGTCTGCGCCCGGCGGCGACTCGTTACATGCTGATCGACTCTGGCAACGTCGGCATGTTCCCGACGATCGGGCTTGGTTACAAGATCGCGGATTGGTTGCGTATCGGCGGGTCATTTCGCTGGGGCGTCATCCACGCAGACAACACGTCGATCGCCGCGGCTCAGGTCGGCACGGCTCCTAACAACGATCAACGCGTGCGCGTGAAGGCAACGGATTGGTTCATCCCGGAGTTCACGGGATCACTGCACATCGTGCCTGTGGACGCGATCGATGTGGTGTTGGGCTTTCACTATCAAGGCGATCTCGACGCGCCGGGCGAAATCTCCATTACGAGCGGCGACTACGACTTGTCCGGCGTTGCGCGCACGAAGACCAACGGCATCATTGGTGTGCGGCAGAAGTTTCCTTGGGACGCGTGGGTTGCCGTGCGCTACTCCAATCGCCTTGCACCGCGCCCGCAACGAAAGCTTCCGGACGACGCCAACCTGGAGCAAGCGAGCACTGTTCACGACGCGTTTCAAGACGAGCGCTTCGACATCGAAGCCGACGTTCACTACGAGATGAACGCGCGTCACAAAGATCTGAGCATCGAATACGTGCCCGGCCAGTTTGCCGAGTTCGAGTCCACGATGGGCACCGTCACGATGCAAGCGTTTCCGGATCCTTCGATGCCGGTGACTGTCATTCAAAAGCGTTGGAAGGATCAGATCTCGGCGCGACTCGGCGGAAGTTACAACATCTTGCCAGGGCTGTTCGGTGTCAGTGCCGGTGTTCACTACGAAAGTCGTGGTGTCGATCCGAGCTACATGCAGATCGACTACTGGCCGTTGTCGCGCGTGGGATTGCACGGAGGCGTGCGCGTGCGCGTCGCGAAGACGATCGATGTGACGTTTTCGTACGCGCATATCTTTCAGGAAACGCTCGTCGTCGGCGCGCCGACGCACGAGACGTTCCAAGTCATCGGCATGCAGTACCTCGAAACGAAGTCGGTTCAGAACATCGATAAGACTGTCGGAGTACCGAGCGGCATGCCGCTCACGCCGCTCGAGGAAAATCCGAAGCCCGCTTCCAAGGACGGCGAAGCGCGATTGACTCAGAATTTTGCGAAGGCGCTGCCCGGAACCCCACCGGCGATCATCAATTCCGGCAGATATCGGTCCGACTTCGACGTGTTCTCGGTGGGAATGAATCTGCACTTCTGAGGCCAGAAACATCGCCTAGCCGGACATCGATTGTGCAGTCACGGACGTCCCCGGCTGTACCGCTTCCCACGGATGTCCGCGTGTTGCGCGCTTTGTGTTGCCATGTAAGAAGCTCACTCGCCGGTTGGGACATCTGTTAACCGGAAGGAGACAAAATGAGGCAGACGGTCGCTTGGAGTGTGTTGGCCGCGATTCCGTTGATGTGCGCGGCTTGTTCGAACAGCGACATGTCGAGTGCCATGACGCCAATCGGCAGTGGCGGTACCACGGGTGTCGCAGCGGGGACGACTGCACCGGTACCGACGGGAACCGCGGGGACGCCTGGCACCACGACAGGCACCGCGGGTAGCAGCCCGATCGGCGCTGCAGGATCACCACCCGCGACGACCGCGGGTACGGGCGCAGTAGCGACCGGTGGCACGGGTGGCGCGACGATGTCCATGACCGGCACTGCTGGCGCTCCTGTGACGCCGCCGAATGGCACAGCCGGTATGGCGGCTGCGGGTGCTGGCGGCACCGGCGCGGTAGCGGGCGCGGGCGCCGCTGGCGAAGCAGCTCCGGGTGGCTTCAAGCCGCCGTGTCTCGCGAAGGGCGCTGAGCTCGCGCTCGTCGGCGACTCGTGGATCAACTACGTGCTGGGTCAGTTGTTGGCCCCGGCGCTCCAATCGCGCGCCCAGAAGGACGGCGCGCTGGCTGCGGGCGATGCGTACAACGACCAGGCTGTCGGCGGCACGTCGCTCGCATCGGGCGGCTTGGGTCTGATTCCGGATCAGTGGCCGACCGCCAAGGCTGCCGCAATGCGCGCTGGCTCTACCGTCAAGTTCGTTATCATGGACGGCGGCGGCAACGATGTGTTGCTCGGCAACCAGACCTGTCTCGACAACGGAGTGATGCGCGATAAGGATCCGTCGTGCCAGAAGACGGTCCAGGATGCGACCGCTGCGGGCGCCAAGCTGCAAATGCAGATGAAGGCGGACGGCGTGAAGCAGGCCTTGTACTTCTTCTATCCCCACGTCCCTGCCGGCGGTTGGGACGTGTTGGACTATTCGTTGCCGATGGCGAAAGCCACCTGCGAGAGTATGAACGACGCCAATTACCACTGCACGTTTGTCGACACGCGCGACGCGTTCCAGGGTGCGGGTAACACGGGTGTGGCGATGGCTAACCTGATCGGCGCCGACGGGATCCATCCGAGTGCGGCTGGTGAGGCCGTGCTTGCAGACTTGATCTGGAAGACGATGAAGGACAACTGCATGGCGCAGAACGCGTCGAGTGGTTGCTGCACGCCGTAGTTCTCACGTTTCATCGCGGTTCCACGACAGTACGAAGAGCTCTCTGCCTTGCGCAGAGAGCTCTTCTCTTTTAAGGCGCCGCGAGCGACGAGAGCGGTCGTTGCTTCAGCGCAGCGTCTGGCGACGCCGTCGCACGCGCAAGCCGAGACGCCATACGCCGAGCACGCACGCCAGGGGCCAGAGCGAACCTGGGCGCGTCGCCTGAGCAGGCGATGTGATGCTGCAGCCATCGGCTGCGGGGTTCGGTGTGTGGTTCGCAGGATCGAGATCCGCGTGCGATTTGGCTTGATCCATCGCCTGTTCTGCCGATGCCTGACTGCCTCCCCCGCCGTCGATCAGCGACTCGGAACCCGCGTCGTTCGACGCCGGCGAGGGCTCCTCTGCGGCCCGGCCGGAGCTCACACCCGCATCCGCGGAAGGCGAACAGCGGGCACTACATTCGGTTCGCACGGTCATGCGTGTCGGCGGAGGATCGCTGGCTTGACCTACGATGCTGGCTCGAACCTCGACGGTGTGCTCACCGATCGGAACATTGTAAATGTTGCCACATGAGTCCGAGACATACTCGTCGAATTCCGGAGAGCAGCGTGACGAAACCTTGATCCGTCCCTCTCGATCGATCGTAGCGCGCATGCCATCGATCGTCGCGGTGCGATCGACCAAGAAGTACGCGGCGCCATCCTCGGGATCGTAGTACCGGAGCTGGACGAAACCGGCTTCGTTGGAGTGATTGTTCGGGTACGCGAGACCGAGCGACTCGATCTCTAATGCGCCGTCGCGCACTGACACTTCGGCGTGCGCGGTGGTCGTGAACACGAAACTCTGTGGTCCGGAAAGCTCTGGGCAGCTGAGCGCGTAGGCGAGTTGTACTACCGTGCCGGGTGCGATCGGAGCGTTCGGTGCGAACACCCGATCCTTCCCGATCATCCGAATGCTCGACGGGATGGTGTCTCCACCCATGACGCGCAAGCTCAATGGCCCAGGGTCGTCCTTCAAGACTTTGAAGTAGACGAGGTTGCCGGGTACTTCGGCCGAGCCGATGGGCGCGATCAATCGGATCGGCGGCGGGCAGAACTCGGCGGAACATGCCAGGGCACTCGGTACCCAGGTTGCGGAGAGCAGGATGCCGAGGACACCGCATTGGAATAGCAGTCGCATACCGCGAGCTACGCAGAAAGTGTGCCGGAACAAGAGCCCGTCTCGGTGACCGCCCGCAGCCGAGAGCGGCAGCCGAGCCTCGCTAGTAGTTGCGTACCTGGCACATGCCGACACAACACCGACTGAGAGTAGCTCGGGATGCGGCGCAGTCACCAGCTTTCCGTGAATCGGCAAGTGCGATGCGCTGGAGTGCAGTGTGTTTGACGCCCCAGTATACACCCGTATACTGGAGCCATGTTGACAACCGGGCGAGTCGTACAGGCGGGGCTTGCGCTCGTCGCTGACCAGGGGCTCACCGCGCTCGGAGTCCGCGCGTTGAGCTCTCGACTCGGCGTGACACCCATGGCGCTGTATCGACACATCGGTAGTGCGGAGCAGCTCGAGCACGACGTACTCGGCGCTATTCTCGATGAGGTGCCTCTCGTGGACCCCAACGCACCTTGGGAAGAGGCGTGTCGGGCGTGGGCTCGGGCGGCGCGTTCGGTTCTCTCGACGTACCCGGGTGTCGCCCAATACGTCCTGACCCGTTGTTTCGAGCTACCTCCGATGTTGAAGCAAGTCGAAGCGCTGCTCAGCGCCGCCCTCGCAAGTGGAAGGCGCGGGTTCGAAGCCGTGGCGTCGGCGAACGCGGTGTTGATGCACGTCTTGATGCGCGTGGAAGCCGAGACCGCGGTCCGCCGCGCCGGTTCGGTGCGGCGCGCGCTGCGCGAAGTGCGCGCTCGCCCGCGAGATTATCCAGCGCTCCATGAACATCTCGCGCACTACGAGGTCGCCCGCTTCGACGAACACTTCGACTACGGGCTCTCGGTATTGCTCGCCGGACAACGCGCTGCGCTCGAACCCAGTCATGGAAGCAAACATGCACATCCGCGACGCTAAGGACGCTGACTTGCCGCAGATCCTCGAGATCGTGAACGCGCTCCTGCTTACGACTACGATCGAGTGGACTGACGTACCGCACACGCTGGCTGACCGGCAGGTTTGGCTCGAGAACCATCACGACGCTGGCGATGTAGTGCTCGTAGCCGAGGACGACGACGGCGTGATCGCCGGCTTTGCGAACTACGGAGACTTTCGCGACAGCACAAAGTGGCCGGGCTACCGATTCACGGTGGAACACACGGTCCACGTGCGCGAGCGCTACTTCGGGCGCGGGATCGGACGGCTGTTAGTCGACGGGCTGATGCAGCGGGCAGCTGCGGCCGGGAAACACGTCATGGTCGCAGGCATCGACGCGGAGAATCACGCGTCGCTCGATTTTCATCGACGTTTGGGCTTTGTCGAAGTGGGCCGGATGCCCGCAATTGGTTGGAAGCTCGAGCATTGGCTCGGGCTCGTGTTCATGCAGCGTCGCATCGTGTCGGGCGACGTCCCTGCTGCGTATGGCACGTGACCACCGTCTCAGGCCTGCGCCACGCCGCGACGCCACGCAAACCACCACGCACCGGCGATGACCAACACTCCCGTGGGGATCCACCACGCTTGCTGAAACCAGCATCCAGCCCAGGAAATGGCGAGGCCGGCGAAGCGCAGCGTGTTGATCCCCGCGGACAAGTTTTGCGCGACCGCTTGCGCCACGGGCCTGCTCGCGATGCGCTCGAGACCGCGGTCCAATCGGCCCGAAAGAAACACTGCGGTCACCAAGATCGAGGGGACGAACCCTACGACGACCGCAGCCAGCGGCTGCCGCAACCAGAGCAGATAGCCCGCGAGCGCCGCCGTCCCCCAGTCGGTCAGCAGTTTGACCGGATGCAATTGGTGAAAGCGCTCGCGCTGTTGAAGGATCATGGCGACTTCATCGGCCGACGACCATCACGCCGGAGCTCGCGGGCGCGAATTCTTGCACGCCTGGAGTCGTCTGCAACACGCACCTGAGTTGGGCGAAGTCGGCGCACGCAGCGGAGGACAGCATCGGTTCCGCCGCGCACGCCAACCTCGTAAACCGCTCAGGGCAGCGACGCGTTCGCACCAGATAGGATCGCCTGTGCAGCCACAACCGTGTTCATCACGGCCGGGACGATGCCCGAGCCGAGACGCTCGATGATCGAGACACCGAGGCTCTCGAACTCGTCCGCGATCACACCGCCAAACTGCGTGAACTCGCGAAAGATCGATGGATCGGCGACGTCGACGACATCGCGCCCGCCTCGCACGAACAGACCCGGCGTTGGCAGAGTGAACTCCTGGTTGAAGCTCGTTTGAGTGCGGACGAGGTCGGGCGTTCCGTGGCCGGTGCCCTGAGGGACGATGAGTTGCTTGGTCAGCAGCTCCTGCGTTACGACCGCGTGAGCCGCCCGAAAATCCTGATACTTGCTGAGGTTGGTAGGCACCACGCTGACAGCGCGAGCGGCTGCGCCGACGCCGTCTTGTGCGGCCCTAGCCATTCGCCACATCGTCCGCTCGGGAGACGAGACGGTGATCGAATCCACCAAGAAGCGGATCGTGTGCGCGCGCCGGATCTGGAAGAAGTAGAAGGTGACCGCGCGCGTGCGACTCGGGTTCCGGAAGCTGCGATAGTTCATCTCGACGTGCGTATCGAGCTTGCCTTCGACTGTGTTCCGAATGCCGACCGCGCCGACCGACACTGCGCTAGCAGTGTTCGTGGCGGTCGCCGACACGTGATGGGCTGAAGATGCCTGAGCAGACATTCCACCCACGAAGTCGGCGAATGAGTTGGTGTTGAAAGAGCCGCTCATATCGGCTTCTGGACCCGAGAAAAAGCTTTCGAAAGCCCCGCTCGCTTCGCCGTGCGCCTGGAAAGAACCCGAGCTGCCGGCTTCGCCATGGGCCCACTGCGACGAGGACATCTGGCCGAAGAAGCTGTCCATCGCGGACATGTACATCTGATCTTCGAACGTCGTCGATGTGTGGTAGCCGATCTGGGTTTGGCTATCGACGCTGAACTGAGTGCGCCGGTCCGTAGTGAACAGTCGCACTTCTTCACCTGGCAGCAGGCTGAGCGTGTACACCAAGTCGCCGAGCAGATATTTGCCAGCGGTGCGTTCCAAACGAGTCGAGACGACCACTTCGACTGGAGCCTTGAGCAGAGCGCCGTCGGAGTCCGTCCACATGAGGTGCCGAAACTCGCGCCGGACTACATCGGTGGACGGATTGCCGACGAGATTCGGCGGAAACGCAGCGGGGTCCACTGGTGCTTCCTTGGCTTTTTTCGAGGCGAGAGCTTTAACAAAGTCGCTGACGAGGAGCATGGCGAGTTTCCTTCCGATGTTTATGAGGGGCGCGTCGATGCTCGCAGCGAACAGCCGCCGCCATGAGCTTCACGATCAATCCTAGACCATCACCGCGAGCGAACGCGCAACTCTAGCAAGCCGCGCGGCTTCGACCCTGTCAGTGATCTAGTTCTCATCGCCTTTCGATCCGGCGCTACTCGAGTGCGCGCGTGTCTATCGTTGTGCGTGGGCGCCGACGTTCCATCTGGGCTAGCGCGAAAGGCATCGAAGCGCGCTCGCCGACGAAGTCGACCTTGCGATCGACTCAGTCACTAGTTACGCGATCGAGCGCAAAGTCAAACGGGGTACACGTCACGAAGTCATCGCGCACCGCCTACAGCGAATTGCGAGGATGAGAACGCGTGCACCATCGACTCGTGTCAAACGCCAAATGCGGCTCGTGCGGGAATCAGGTTTTTAGTTGTGACGATAGGAACGCCGGCAGCACGTTCAATCCGCCGATGGTCAGCTTTCCTGGAACACAGGACCGTGTGACGTCGCAGATCACTGAGCACTGGTTGACCAATCGAACAACGGCCGTTGCCGTGGCAGGTTGAACCACGGCGCGGCGTTTGGCATTCAGTGGAGAACGAGCGGACGAGCCGTCCCTAGATTTGGCGCTTGGGCCGGGATGGCCGCCGCCCTCGGCTGCGCCGGGCTAGAGAAAACGGGAGAGTCCCGGTGTCCGGACGCCAAAATCCATTCAATCGATTCAATTTGACGCGAGTTTCGTCGGGCGCAGACCGGTGTAGCGCGTCAGTATAGGCCGCGAGGGGTGAACACGTGGCCAATCGCTCGTCGGTGTCGGCAACTCGGACTGTTCTCGCGCAGTCTACGCTTTTAGTCATTTCGGTCTTTCTTTGCGTATCGTGTGTCAAAGCGATTCGCGCAGACACGGACGGCTCGGCACCGGACGATCACGGGGAGGAGCATCCTGACTCCGGTGTCGCCGGCGTGACGCCGAGCGCCCGGAGGGACGCGGGTTCGGCCGGCAAAGGTGGCCCCTCCGCCGGCAAAGATGGGACGTCGGCCGGCAAGCCTGCGCCATCGGATCGCGACCCCTCGGCCCCTGATGCAGCAACGTCGCCGTCAGCTGCACGAGCGAGCTGCGGTGTGCTCGACCTCTTGTTCGTCGTGGACAACTCCGGCTCGATGCGGCAGGAGCAGAGTGCGCTGAAAGACCAGTTTCCAAAGCTGATCACCACGCTCACGACGGGTCGCACGAGCGCGGGCATGTCGTTTCAACCCGCGAAAGACATTCACCTCGGTGTCGTATCGACGGACATGGGCATTCCGGGCATCGCGAACAACTTTCCTGGCTGCAACACGCAACGTCACATCAATGGTGGAGACGACGGCGTGCTCCAGCATCCCGGCAACGCGGCTCCGGGTTGTTTTGCGGAGTATCCGCCGTGGATCTCGTTTGCGGCGGGCGGCGATGTCGGAAAAGTCGCGACGGATTTCGGCTGCATCGCGGCTCTCGGCACGACCGGTTGTGGTTTCGAGCAGCAGCTCGAGGCGGGCCTCAAGGCGCTTTGGCCGAGGGACTACGTGGACGCGGACGGCAACATCTATCCGCCCGAGAAGAATCCGATTCTATTCCTGTCCACGACAGCCGAAGGCCGCTATGGCCACGGGGACGTTTCGCTAACGCAGGGTGGCAACGCAGGGTTTTTACGCAGCGATCGGGCTACCGGCGTTTCGCAGATAGCGATCATCGTCGTCACGGATGAGGAGGACTGTTCGTCGAAGAATACGGGCCACTTCGTCTCGACGAACGACCCGAGCAATCCGCTATCGAAGCAGGGCATCAACCTGCGTTGTTTCTACAACAAGCAAAACTTGTTCGACCCTGAGCGCTACATCAAGGGCTACCAAGGCCTGCGTCCTGGAAACGAACAGCTCGTAGTGTATGGCGCGATCGTCGGTGTGCCGGTCGATCTCGTGAGTGCGGAAGCGCGTGCGGACGTCGACTGGAACGACCAAACGTCGCGTGACGCCTACTACGACAACATTCTGAACGACACGCGGATGCAAGAGAGGCCGATGAACGAAAACATCCCTGCGATTGCAAACCTCGCTCCGTCGTGCACGCGAACAGATAGCAACGGCGAGAGAGCGGACGCGGACCCGCCGCGTCGAATGGTCGAGGTAGCGAAGGGTATGGGCGCCAACGCGGTCGTGCAGTCGATTTGCCAAGACGACTTGGGTGTAGCGGTGGATGCAATAGTCGAGCGTCTGGCCCCGCGACTAACGGCGAACTGTGCGCGGTAGCTCAAGAATGACTACGTTGTGATTTCTGCTGTGCACTAAGGTGCAGCTGGACGCCGCGCTTACTGGCCGGCGTCCCCGACTACGATCCTCAACGATTCGCGAGCTGCGCCGAGATCAGTTTTTCCAACTTGCGGCCAAACTCGTTTGCGATCGACAATCGCTTTCCGAAGTCCCTCACGGCTTGGTTGAGCACGGCAGGAGCCGTTTCACGGTAAGCATTCGACGAACCGCGTAGTGGACACGCTGCCTATTGCCGTGCGTCGATGCGCTAGTCGTCGGCAGCGAGCGTGAGTTCCGCGGTGCGAAACACATCTCGGTCGAGCCGCAGCCGGACGTCCTCACGCTGTTGCGTGAGCTTCCAGTACGCCGGTGCGAGTTCGAGAGCGCGATGCTTCGGGTATCGTGGAAGCAGGCACAGCAGGTCGCGTAGATAAGCCCACGGCTCGATGCCGTGAATCCGGCAGCTGGCAAGAAGCGACGGTGCAATCGCTTGTAGAAAATACAGAAGCCGTTTCGGTCGAACCACAGTGCCTTCAGCCGGTCGCGGCGCTTGTTACAAAACACGAACACGGCGCCTCCTTGCGGGTCCTCGCCGAGATGCTGTTGTGCGGCCAGCGCGAGTCCGTCGAAGGAGCGAGGCATGTCCTGCGGCTCTGCGCACACGAAGATGCGAACGCTGGCCGGGATCATCGCAGCGCTCCACACACGCGCAGGACACGGACGAGCGTGCCTTCATCGAAGCCAGTTGGAACTCGCAGCGTGAGTCGACGGCTCACCACGATCTCTAACGGCACTGCGGCCGTACTCGGATCGGAATCAAGCTCAACGAACTTCGGAGCGGCCGACACAGCCGTCGAACCATCGCTCGTCATCGAAGTGGCCGCGCCGCTCGCGGCCGACTCTGCCTCGGACCCCGGCGCACGCAGCTTCCACTTCCAGTATGTCAGCGTCGACGGCTTCACTCCCGTCTCGGCCGCAAACTGCTTCGCAGTCAGACCGCTATCACGCCAACGCTCGACGCGCTTGCCCACTCTGCTCGATTCGCACTCGCCATGATGCCTCCCTCATGAAGACATCTGTGAATGCACAGCGGCGAACGACTACGACGCGGCTCGTCGAACGCTTACGCCTATTCAGCGACGCTGTTCGTCGGACGGATACTCGGACACGACACCGGGCTCCACGAGAACCGTCGCCGAACTGCGCGACCAACCCGCCCTTTCGCGCGTTTTCGGCACGCCAGCGCAAGCCCCGCTCGAACGCGTTCAGACTCAAGATGTACACGAGCGAATCGCCGAGCATGTCGACCGAGTCGGCGATAAGCGCGGTCGAGAGCGCGAGCAGGCCCGCGCCTACTCACGGTGAACCCCACCACGCATCCTGCGCGAAGGACGGTTGGAACCATCAGTTACGCTGCACAATAACAGTCAGCACGACGGCAGCTTGTTCGGCCGCAGTTTGCCCTGACGGTTTGCGGCGAGGCGCAGACCGGGCGAGGTCAATTGTACGCAACGACTGACGCAGTCCGCCGGTCGACAATATTTTGTTTCTTGACTAGCGGGTCGGCGGAAATAACTGTTGGCGCAAGGCGCAGCGGCTCCAGTCGAAAAACTATCTGTCAGAAATGCGGAGACATCAATGAACACGCACTATGAACACGTCATCGCCAAAACGCACTCGGCTGAGTTGCGCGCAAATACATACGCAGACGGGATCAGGCACAGTCTTTGGCATGCCTTTCTTCTATGCGTGATGGGCTTTGGGTTCACGCTGTTTGGTTCAACAAGTGCCGACGCACAAGTTGTTACGTTTGGTCCATATTCTGACATCTTGGCTTGTGATCAGGGCGTCGGCCAAGCGGAGGACCAAGGATATCAAATTGTACGATATTGTTATAATGGCGCGGACGGCTACGACTATTTTGATGCCATATTCCTATGCTGCGAACCTTCTCCAATGAAGGATGCTTCGTCAAAAAGAGAAGAAGATTCGTCGGGAAGTAAGTGAAGCGTGCTCGGCGAGGTACCACAGCTTCGCCTACACGATTGAACCACACGATTGTGAGCGAGGTGAATCTCTCACATGCCGAAAGGCGTTTGTCGGACCCGAGCTTGGCGCACGCAGCGCTACTGCAATCAACCGAGACGCGAAGCGACGCGAGATTGGATACAGTACGCCTGCGTGCCCAGTTCAGGGCGCGGCCAGCCACGGGGACGCCGTGCGATAAAATGGTGGCGCAGAACCTTCCATAGCTCAGACAGCCTGTTCACGGCTGAGGCGAGTCATGCATTTCATTGCCCTGAAAAACCAAGTCACGGGCTTCTGCTTGGCCATGTCTCCTCCTGCATGGTTTACGCGTACCACGATCAGAAGCCACCTTGACCCGTCGCGCGGGTGCAAGTCAGACGATCAACTACTCGTTAGATGAAGCGGATTCTACGGAGCGAAATGACATGCGCAGAATCATCGGATCCGTCGCAATTGTTTCGGGTCTACTTGGCGGTTTGACTGTCCACTGGCTCGAGAGCCCGACTGACGCACCCGAAAAAGCCAACGAAGCACGACAGCGCGAAAGTGCTGCAGAGGTGGTGACCCGCCTAGAGCGGGAACGGTCGCAAATGGCCGAAGAGCTCGGCGAATTGCGGAGAGCGGCAAGAACATATCCTCCTGCCGTTCCTTCGAACATTGTTCCCCAGCCGACCAGTTCCGGGCCTATCGCGAATGATTTCCAGTCGCCAATATCGCGTGGACTTTCGACAGAACAGCAGATCGCTCTTGTTCGCCAACGCAACGGCCAGATTTTCCGTGAACTGGGATTATCCGAACCGCAGATTGCTGCGATTTCACCGCTCCTAGCCCAGCGCGAGAATCGAGTCAACGATATGCGGACAAGTGCTCGCAAACGTGACTCGCAAACTGGTCGGCCATTGCCAATTACCGCTGATGAGTTGGACTCACTGAAACAGATCAAGTCCGACATTGTCACTGTTATTGGTACTGAGAAGGCAGAGAGGTTGCGACAGTTTCAACGAAACCTTCCCGCCCGATTTGAGATGGGAATGATTCGGAACGACCTCGCACTTGCAGGCGAGCCGATTACCGATGAACAACAGGAGGAATTGATCAGAACAGTGAGCGCGCGAGTGCCCCTCAGACCGAGCGGCTCTGAAAACATATCTGTGGAGCTCGCCGCCCGCCGACGTGCAGACTTGGAGGCAGTTTTGACACCGCG
>Ga0193753_10002828_pt1 | contig 13312 bp, 18 predicted proteins | sample H1c2metaG_FD_144925 | JGI IMG/M metagenome (GOLD analysis project Ga0193753, IMG submission 144925) | Soil microbial communities from a riparian zone of the East river system, Colorado, United States - H1c2 | ecosystem: Environmental > Terrestrial > Soil > Riparian zone | place: USA: East... | reverse complement strand
CCTTGGTGATCCCGGAGACCGTGCCGGTGAAGGTCGGGTTGGCCGTCGGCGCCTTGGCCGCGAGATCCGCTACCAGACCGGTGATCTGGCTCTCCGCCAGCGTGACCGGATCGGAGCCGCCGCCGGAGGCGTGTGACGCCGCGTGCGCAATGGGCGTACGCGCGTCGGAAAGACGCGAGTCGTTACCCTGTGCTGCCGTGCCCACCCCAGAGCCGTACGTCACAGCGAGGGAGCGGTTCGCGGACAGGTCTCCGCCGCCGGAGAGCCCGGTCCCCGCGCTGATGGTCGTAGCCTTGTCTGCCTTGGCCGCGAGAGAAGCCACGAGCCCGGTGATCTGGGCGGTCGCGTAGTCCCCGGTCTGTGCGACCACGTGTCCGGTCCGGCCGAAGACGTCCAGCACGTCTCCGCCGCCCCCTCCGCCGCCGGTCACGGGCGGGAGCGGGTAGACGACCACGAACGGGCCCAGGTCGGTCGGATACGGGATCTCCACGCCGATGTCAGCCAGGTCGTACGTCTGGTCGTCGCCCCCGGTCCCGGGGAAGGCCACGATCCAAGCCATCTTCCGCCCAGTGGAGAAGATCGCCCGAACCAAGTAGCTCCAGTCGTTCGGGAGCCACTGCGGGTCGTTGTTGACGGGCAACTCCTCCGCCATGGTGCCCTCGGAGGTATCGATCCTCTCCTCCAGCCGGGGAACGATCACGTTGTCCGTCTGTGAGGTGAGCGCGTTCGGAGAACTGATGTAGACGACCGCCTCCAGGCTGTCCCCGTTCTCCCACTGGCGGAAGTCCGCCGTCAGCAGCGCCAGCTGCATCGTGTCCGGCCAAGTAGCCATCAGAGCGCACCTTCCTGTCCAACATTAGCATCGGCCGCGAGGCGCGCCGCTCCCGCGTCCAGCGCGGCAGTCTGGGCCGCCGCCATCCGGGTCCCCAGGTCCTCCGGGAACTGGAAGCCCAGCTTCTCGGAGAGGTACTGCCGCGCGTACTCCGGGTCAATCACCTGGGCCTCCACCAAGGTCTTCATCTCAGCGATGACGGCTTCGCGGTCCAGCGGAAGCGCGTCCCCGAACGCGGCGGACACCACGACGCCGGTTGCCTGCCGGCCTTCGTAGGCCGGCGCCCACCCGTTCAGCAGGTCGTTCATGAACTGGTCCAGCGTGCCCTTGAGCCCTACCTCCCGTTCCTTGTTGCCGGCGATCACGGGCGCCATCTTGATAGCCAGCGCGATCCCGCTCTGCGCCACCTGGACGTCCACCTCTCCCACAGCGATGTCCGGCGTGCCGGAGGTCTGCTGCGCGAGGGATCCCAACTCGTGCACGTGGTCCAGCATCGGCTGGATCGTCGTCACGCCGTCCACCCGGCCGAACTTCTTACCGGCGCTGAGCTCCATGACCGACGCGGGGGCGATCACCCACTCGGTCTCGTTCCCCTGCGCGTCCCGGGGAGATCCCGAGTCCGTCCAGTAGACACCGAGACCAGTCAGCGCCACCGTCATGTCCTCGTCGGACATGTTCTGCGTGATGCCAGCCAGGATCGTCTCTATGCCCTGCAGCATGGAGTACCCGAAGCGGTCCGTCCGGGTGTTCTGGAAGTGGTAGAGCGGGATTGCTTGGATCTGAGCCGGGAGCGGGTAGCCCACTGCGGCCAACGCGGCCACCGGCGTCTCCACGATCCAGTCCGGCGAGGGGGCCGGCTTGAGGTCCGCCACGGTGAGCGGGAAACGATCGTCCCAACCGTCTTGCTCCCAGTAGGTGACCCGGTAAAACACCTGGCCGATCGGGGTAGACAGCGCGGCAGCCTGTTCCTGGTTGAGGACCCTCCAGTACTCCTCCCGGCGGGCCACGGTGGTCTGCGCGTCGGCGGAAGTCAGCAGCGTGATCACGTAGGCGCCCACCGTCCGCTCCGCGTCCACCGCATCGGAGATTGGGAAGTACTGGGCCGCGTCCAGCTGGGTGATCCGGAGCCGCGTCCCCTCCGCCTTCGACGGGTCAGCGGAGATCTGCAGCAGCGCGTCTCCGCGCCGGAGCATCACCCGCTTGCTCTCCATGAACTTGGAGTTGAACTCCTCCCGCTTGAACTGGGCGTCCAGCCAGTCCATCACCTCCACAATCACCTCGGGGTTCACCGTGGGAGAGGTAGCCGGTACCGAAGCCGTCCACGTCAGGTCCTTGGCGAGGTAGCGGTTCGTCGCCTCTACCAGAGCCCGGCCGAACGGGATGTAGCGCCGGCTCTTCGGATCGTCATCCGCCCGGAGAAGCGCGGCGAACGCCTCCGCAATGTTGTTGTAGATGTCGTCGTAAGTCCAGTACGCCGTGACGCGGTCCGCGTCTTCGGTGTTCTTGATGTACGACGGCCGGGGACGGCCAAGCGCGAGTGCGGTTGCGTAGGGCGACGTTTCTGACACGCTCCCTGCCTCCTAACGGTTCTGGCGGGCTCGAGTCTGGCGCGTCTGGGAGTAGGGTGAACCTAGCATCCCGCTGAATAGCCGGCCGAGCGCCTCTGGGGTATGGTCGTCTTTCTTCAATGGGTTCTCCGGAGCGCTTCGGCCTCTGTCCCCAGCCTTCTCCGCCGTCTCCCCGTAACGGTAGTCGTTCCACTCGCGTATGGTGTTCACGCAGTGCCGATTGACCGTGAGCGCCGGCCCGTTCGGGGTCGCGTTCAGCTTGAGCTTCCGGCGGAACCACTCCAGCCGCTCCTGGATCGTGAGCGCCCCCGGGCCGATGGAGCGGACCTTGAATAGCTTCTCCAGTGTCCGCGTCCGGTCCGGCTCCGCTGGGTCCGGGTAGAACCCCCGCAGCGTCACGGGCACCATCGAGCGGCTCAGGATCTCCTCTGCTGCTTCGTCGGTCGTCTTCCCCGTTTCGTAGTACTCGTCCACCACGTGGAACTGGTCCCCGTGCGGAGAGACCTGGACCAGCAGCCACACGAAGGGGTTGGTGAAGCCGTAGTCGGCGCAAGCGTAGGTCTCCCACTCGTGCCGGAAGCCTACGTCGGTAACGTGGATCTCGTCGTCGAAGTCCTTGAACACCCGGCCCACGTACTCCGTGAACATGGCCGCAATCTCTTGGTTGAACAGTTCCGCAGACATGTCCAGCCACATCGCCCAGATCTCTGGGTTGATCCCCCGGGGCGAGACTCCCCCGAAGGCGTCCGTGACCATCTGTAGCTGTTCCTTGGCCTCCCGAAAGCGCCCGTACCGCTGGGCCTCCGCCAGCAGCTTCAGGAGGCGCTCGTTAGCCCCGCCCGGGTACACGTAGGGGTTGGCCCAGGCCGGGAAGCGCCAGGAGGCCCAGTCGGTCCGCTCCGGGTCCTGTCCAATCATGTAGAGGTCGTAGAACCAGTTCTTCCCCTCCGGGGTAGAGCCGAACTGAGCCCACCCGTTGAAGTCCGCCAAGGTGGGTCGGATGTACTTGGTCCAGACGGACGGCTTCAGACCTTCTCCCACGAGCGTGTTCGGATACTTGGCGCTCATGGCGTGCACCACGAAGAGCCGGTTGAAGAGGCTGATGTGCATGTCCCCGGACTCGGGGTTGTTGTACGTCCCCGGGTGGTCGAAGTCGAACCCAAGGCGGTCCAACGCGGCGTACACCACGCGGAATTCCTTCTCTGCGTCGGAGTACTCCGGGCCCACGATCCAGAACTCCCGGCGGAGCCCGCGCGCCCGGAGGTCGTCCAGCTCGTACCAAGCGCGGAACGCCTCCGGGACGAGCCGGTGCGCGCCCATCTGGGACTTCCCCGCGCGCCGGCCCGCCGCCGCTACCTTGTTACGCGCTGGAGACAGGAGGACCTGTTCCTGCTTGTCGTACGGGGTCCAGCGCGTCTTGTCCCACACCTTGCGGAAGATGGCCTCAGGCGGCATCGGGGTGGTCAGTTGCTTGTTGGGGAGAAGGATCGTCACAGCGCCTTCCCCAGCGGGCAGGACCGAGACAACGTCATCGGGTGGTAGGACTTCTCCGTCAGCCGCTTGCACAGCTGGGCACGGCGCCAGTACCGACTCGCAAGCGGGTGATCCCTCGGGAGCCCGTTGGTCAGGCAAGTCTCGTAGTTGTCCATCGCTCGGTGGTAGTCCTCGCAGGGACAGCGTGGCGGCGCGCTCACCCTGGAGTCCGTCCGAGGATCGGCGGGATCTCCCGAGCCCGCTCCAGGACCTCTTCGAGGCCGGCTCCGACCCGCCACTCTCCGGTCGTCGTGTCCCACCACACGCCCACGACTGCAGTGTGCGGCGGAGCGAGCTCGCTCCAGCCCAGCAGGTGCATCCAGATGTACCCGCCCATCACCGGCCCGAAGAAGACGTACCGCTCGCACTCCAAGCAGGTCGACGGCGGGCGGTAGTCGTCCGGGGGAAGGTGGTACGGGACTCGTGCTTGCCGGCTGATGGCCAACTCCTCTGAGGTCACGATCGGGGCCTGGTAGTCGCTCAGCTCCGGCCGGTATTCCGGTAGCAGAGGCCCATACGGCTTCCCGGGCTTGGTGGTGTTCGTGCTCACTTGATTACCTCCGGATCTATGTCCGCATTGGCGTAGACCTCAAGCAGCAAGGTCCCCACGCCTTCCCCGGCCTCCGCCCGGTACAGCAGCTCACGAAGAGCGCTGTCCGGCAGCACCCAGTATCCCTCCGTCGCTGGCTCCGTCGCTGGCTCCGGCTCCGGCTCAGACACGATGCACCCCAGGCCGCGTCCAGTCCACGCCAAAGCCGACGCCCTGGCGCCAGGTCACGCTCTCCCCAAGCGGGACAGCAGCACAAGTCTCCGTCAGGCAGACATGCAGCAGAGAACCCGGCCCGTTCCTGCCGTCACCGTCGAACTCCTCTTGGGTACGGATCCGCATCACCGGTGGACAGGATCCGACCGGGATGACCCACCGGCCCGTCGGGGAGAGGCCATCCAGCCAGGCCACAACGGCCTTCCAGTCTCCGGTCCACGTCATCTTGCTCTCGATCACGTCAGTCATCGTCGTCCCCCAGCCAGCCCCGATTGATGTGCTGAGCGCCCACCTTCAAGAGGCCAAGAGCGCGGTGCGACGAGATCCCGCCGCCGGTCATCAGTACGTTGTACGCGGTTGTGTCGTCGGCGGCGTCGCCCTTCCCGATCACCGTCTCCGCCGCGACCACGACCCAGTCGCCCAGGACACCCTGGACGTCCCCGGGCCCCATATACGCCTTGGCCACCCTCTGGATGGCGTCCTCCATCGCTGCGTTGGCCGCGCTCTGTTCCGGCGTCACTGGTCCTCCTCCGTCCACAGCGCGCGGCCGTTGTCCGAAGGCGGTACGCAGACTAGTACGCGCCCGGTAGTGGTCCGAGAGCGGGTACCGGGATCCGTACAGGGATCTCCAGCCTTCTCGCGCTCCTGGTCGTACCGTGGCTCTGAGGGGGCCGGGGAAGCAGGCGGCGGATCCTCACCGTTGTTGGCCGCGCCGCAACCTAGCGTCAGGACCAGCGCGACGCCGGCCGCTACCTTCCAGGCCTTCATCGCCGCGTCCAGAGCATGTACAGGGCCCAAACGGTAAAGCCCTCGACTAGAAGCGCCAGCCCTATCAGGGTGATTATCGCGGTGGTCACTCGTCCCACCACTTCCGGATGTACAGGATGAACGCGACGTAGGCGCTGAGCACGCCCGTCGCGAGCCCCAAGATCAGCCCGACCATGAAACCCATCTCGTTCAGCTCTCCTTCGCTGCGGTCCGGCTAGCCCGCTTGCGCGGAGCCGGCTTCGCGTCTGGCGCGGGAGAAGCGGGCTTGGTGCCGTCCTCTTCCCACATGGTCCGAAGCATCTGCTGCCACTCCGGCGCCTCGATCGTGACTTCCACGCCACCCTTGATACCCGCCCGGTCTAGCAGCGAGTTGATGGCGCGGAGGCGGATGTCGTCCGGGATCAGCCCAGCCGCGTCCTCGATCAGCTTGATCAGGTGCCCTGCGGTCATGTCCGCCGCTTCCGTCAGCCGGCGCTGGGCGATCGCCTTCCCGCCGTCCGTGAGCCCGCCGTGGCTACCGCAGACGTTGCTTCCGCGCATCCGCCAAGCGCTGCAAGGCCTCGTGAGGATCGCTCCCTCCGAGTCGATGATCCGACGGCCTTCTCCGTCCCGGACGAAGGCGCGCCCGGTGCACCGCGACGGGTGATCCGGCATCTGCAGCGCGCTGCCCCAGTCCTCCGCCTTCCCGGTCCACTCCATCCGCACAAACAGCGGGACGTCCCGGTCGTCCTCGATGATCTTCAGCTCGCCCTTGGCCATCGCCGCGTCCACCCACAGCTGGTCGGACTTGGTGTTGGCGGTAGAGCCGTCTGTCGGCTGCTTCGGTCCGGTCGCGCCGTCCGAGCGCACAGTGGTCTTTGGGACGACCTTCTTCGGAGCGCGCCCAAGCGGCTTCGCGTCCCGAGCTTCCTTGGGGAGCTGGACGGGGATATCCACTTTCCTCTTCGCCGGTGGCATGTCTCTCCTCATTGTTCATCTGCCCGATCCCGGAGATCCTACTCTGGACACAAACGAGGCCCTGGAGAGCGGAATCCAGGGCCTCGCTTACGTTGACGCTAGGCTATCTCAGCTCGTTGGGGCTAGAGACCAGCCACTTCAGACCTGCGGCGGAACCAAAGCGCGACTAAGATCCCGCCACCCAGTAGTACCAGGATACTCCCCAGGCTCAGGAAGATGGGCAGCGAAGAGCCCGTCACGGGTAGGGAGTCGCTTGGGTTCGCGATCGGGATCACTTCAATGTCCGACGTGGTCGTGGTGACCGGAGGCGCGGCCGACGAGGTCGTGGTCGCGGGAGAACTCGTCGTGGTAGCCGGCGCGGTCGTCACCGGCGGGTTCGTAGTCGCCGGGGGAGGAGGCGGAGTGGTGGCCGCTGGCGGCGTGGTGGCCACGGGAGGCTGCGTCACCGGCGGGCAGACACACAGGACGTTGATGTCTCCAGCGGAGGCGTCCTGCCCGTCGTTGTTCGTGCTCGCGTCTATCCACTGCTCAGCACAGGTGTTGTAGGTCCAGCTGTACGGCATCCCGGGCTGGATGAAGATCGTTCCGCCGTAGACCGCAGCAACCCAGCCGCCGGTGGCGACGGTCTCGGCCGGGAGAGCCCCGACGTACCCGGTCCAGGCCACGCCGACCGCTGTAAAGGTCTGGTCCCAGCCGCCGTTGACGGTACCGACCCGGGGAGCGCCCATCGCGGTACCGAGGCGCGGAGAGAGCGCGCCGGCCTTCGTTACCAGCGACCCGTGGTCTTCCACGCTCGCCGTGTATCGGGTGTGCAGCAGATCGCCCTCGCCCTTGGTCTCTACGGCGCACAGGGTGGCGGTCCGGGTCATGGTGAGATCCGCCCAGTAGCCGTGGTGCCCGTTGTCTTGCTTGTGGACCGACGGCACCGCCGTCACCTTGCATTCCGGCGTGGCCGCCAGAGCGGGGACAGCGAATGCGCCGACGGTCAGCAACACCGCCACCCCGAGTAGTCCGAGAACCTTCTTCACGTGCATCCCTTTCACTTGAACCCGTGGTAGCCCGAGATCGGGCACCAAGGATCTATCTGAGACCGCTCCAGCAGGTCCGGAGCGACGATTGCGTCTCCGTAGAGCCCGGTCCCGATACGGGTACCTGGCTCCAGGAAGAGGTTGCCTGCGGACTGTCCGCCGCCTGGGCAACTGAAGCAGTTGTCCCGCGCGTGCCGCCCGTGCGCACAGCGGTCCAGCGCGCCGAGGAGGGGCGAGTATCCGTTGGACAGCACCGGCGGATCCTTCGGGTGCTCTGGGTTCCCGAGCACGTCCACGCCAAAGGTCCGGGCCCAGGTCACCCCGACGCGGCGGAGCTCGTCCAGCACCAGCCCCACCGTCGTCTCTACCTCCGCCCTATCCGCCCGGTCCGCGCGTTCCGGCCCAACACGCGCACGCTCGCTCTGCACGCGGAGAGCGTTCATCTTCTGCTGCACGTCCAGCAACAGGCGGTTGTATAGCTCGCCGCCGATCGCGTCGTGCAGCCGCATCCACTCAGGTGTCGTCATCAGGTCCTCGCGAGAGAAGGGAGCCCGGGTACCAATCCCAGGCACGCCAGGGTCAGGGCTAGCACAGCAATGGCTAGGAGAGCGATGCCCGTGACGGGGCTCTCCCACAGACGCCTCACAGCCGGCCCGCCCAAGCGCCGGGGCGACGGTGCCGGCCTACTGGAGAACCGCGCCGGCTCCACCACGACAGCGGCGAGACCCGCTCTGCGGTCAGCGCGTACCAGCCCCCAGCGAGATCGAACGGCTTCCGACGCGCTACGCCTACCCGACGAAGGCGCAGCACGACGCACGCGGCCCAGGCGAGAACCACGAGGACTGGCTGGGCCACATCCAGCCCAGGACGGTAGACCCCTCGGTCATTCGCAACCGTGTACGCGCTCACAGGGAGTCCCCCGAGCCTCCGCGCCGGCCGAGCCCACCGGTCCAGTGCAGCGGATTCCCCGCGAGCGGAGAGAGCGCCACCTTCGGGAGCCCGCCCAGCACGGCCCGCGTCCGGGCCCACGCCGGCTCTACCAACGGCTCAGACAGGGAGGTCCCCGCCGCCAGAGCCTGCGGAGCCCCCGGGTCGGACATCGGGCCCCGGTATCTCTCCAACCGCGTCGCCTCCATCGCGTGCACCACGCCCGGGTCGGAAGGGTCGTGCCACCGCCCCTGGCGCTCGGTCTCCACCAGGTACCCGCGCGACGGGACGGAAGCCCGGCCGAGCGCCACCTGCTGCGTCTCCAGGATCTGCGTCGTCTTCTCCAGGATCGTGGTCATCTGGTTCAGGTCCGCCTGCAGCGCGAGTACCCGCTTCACCAGCCAGCGCTCCGTCGGCGTCAGCAGAGCCAACGCCTCGTCGTCAACCGGCAGGGGTGGGATCTCCGATAGTGCCATTTTGAACTCTCCTCATCTCGTCCTGGACTCGCGTCAGGATCTCCTCCAAGGCCCTAGTGTCCTCGTACTTGGTCTTTGCCGCTAGACGGTCGCGGAGCCACTGCTGCATCCAACTCAGCGTGATCACCGCGCCGGCTTGCTGCCCCTCTTCCCACGCGCTCTGCCGCAGCGCGTCGACGTTCGGGTACTTCGCCTCGATCCCCGCGACGGTCTCCGCCACGAGCCGCTCGATGTCCGCCTTCACGTTCTCGATGTCCACCGGCATCTATCGCACCGCCACATCGCACGTCGGGCACTGACGGAACGGGTGGACCGCCGCGCGAGCCCCGGGCGGCGGCGTCCACTCCACAGCCACGCGCTGCTCCCCGCACAGGCCGCACTCCGCCTTGAACGCCTGTAGCACAGCAGCCGTTCGAGCCCGCCGGTCCGCCTGGTAAGCCTCAGTCTCCGAGTCCTCCACAAGCCTCTCCTTTTTCTCCAACGATCATTCTTTACAGTTTGTCATGCAAACATAAACCGAGGTAGAGCTCCAGCGACCCAGAGAGCTCACCTCCCAGTCGACCCGTCACGCGGCGGAACAACCACAGAGGAGAGATCCTGTCCAGCCACCATCGGATCCGTGGCGTAGATCTCCTTCAATTCCTCCCCCAGGTTGTACATGACCGCCGTACCACTGTCATTTCCGATGACCCGCGCACTCCGTCGCTCCGACGGCTCACCATCACCAAACATCCCCGGCCCACCAGAGAACTCACCATGTCCACGCGTGTCTCTCGCCATCCGACTCACACCTTCCTGTCCAATAGAGCAGAACCGCTTTCCCCCTCAAGGCTACGCCCGAGAGAACCTGTCCAACGCCTCTCAAGATCTTCCGTTACCGATCGTTTTCAATCGAGCCTCGCGTACCCGTACGTGCGCGTGTACGCGCGTAGCGCGCGTATAGGGGAAACACGCGACGTAACCCCTTCTCTCTCTCTCTCTATTTAAGTAAGAAATAATTGGTAACTTGGTTACAGGAGATCTCTCCAATGAGTTCTCCCAGGGCATATTGACGTTCCCCTTTTTCATCGCAATCGGTACCCGATTGGTTCTTTGGTTCGTACCTTTTATCCCGAACCAGCGAGCCCCGTAACCGATTCCCGTTACCGAAGCTCACGCGAACTTTCTCCAAGCCGGCTTCAGCGCGAGGCCAAAGCGAACCCGCACTGGTTCCTTCTCCCGAGCGCTACCGTCCTCAGCCCGCTGGACCCCCCGGTCGTATCCGCGACCAGACAAACCGCGCCCGAAAGCGTTGGTGGTGAGGATCGCGCGACCCGTTAGCCCGCTCTCTTCAGCCCACATCCGGTATGCATCGTACAGCCGGCGCGCCTCCTCTACCGCCTCCGCGCTGAAGTCGCAGGCCTCGTTCAGGAACATGTCCAGGTCGGACATCTCCGTCCGCGCCTCCCACAACAGCTCCAGCGCGTTGCTGCTCGGTTCCCTGAGCCCGTCCTCCGTGTAGATGTTCCAGCCCTCTACCGCCCAAGCGAGCACGGCCGGCGCTACCCGGGGGGAGGTTAGCCGCGCCTTCAGCGTCGCGTCGACCTCGTTCTCCTCCAGTGACACTAAGAACGGAGCTGTCTTGAGCCGGCGCCACAGCGCCTTGTCGGCCCCGGGGATCTGAGGATACGAGTTGGTGGCCAGCCACGGGGTGAAGGCCGGGATGCGCTCCACGAACACGTTGCTGTTCAGCCGGCGCGCCCGGAGCGGGTCCCCGCCGGTGAAGCGCTTGACCGCGTCGGCGTGCAGGCTCCAGGCGTCCGAGGCTTCTGAGGCCAGGATCAGCCGCCGAGGTAGCGCCTCCACTACGTCGTTCCTGGGCCCTTCGTCTTGCTTCTCCCGGAGCATGGACAGGTTGAACATAGTGGCGTACGGGCCGATCGCGGTCTTGAGCGCCTCCACGAACGTAGTCTTCCCCGAGGAGGTTGGGCCCTTGGCTATCACTAGGACGCGCTCCGGGTTAGCTCCGAAGAGGCTGTAGCCCGCCAGGGTCTGAATCCAGCGCCGGTCGGAGGCGTCTGGTAGCACCCGCTTGAGGAAGTTTTCCCACAGCTCACTGTGCGCCGACGCCGCGTACTCGTGCCCGGTAGAGAAGGTGGCGTAGTCAGCGTGTCGTAGCTTCCGGAACTCCGCTCCCCCGGCGTTGAGCTCTACCACGCCGTTGGAGCACACGAGCACCGTCGGATCGGCGTCGAACTCCTCGGCCGCCGCCTGCATCCCCTTCATCTTGGAGGTGATCTTGACCGCTGCCTCTATCTTGCCCAGGTTCCCGGAGGTCCGGACGAAGGAGAGGAAGGCGCCTTGCTGCTTGGGGTCCTCGATGAACGCAGCCTCCGCGTTCATCCCCCGCACCACCCCGATCATGGCGCGGGTGATAGCGGCGCCTTCCGGGTCCAGGTTCCACAGCGATGTAGCCGGGTCGTACACGGCCCAGGCCTTGTGGGCAGAGACGAAGCGAGCGTCGCTACCTACCTTCTGCGCCAGCCTCTGTGCGTTCCCAACGTCGTCCCGTACGTAGTCGAAGGCCGACGAACCTTGTCGGTCGCCCGTGGCAGTCTCCCCAGGCGCGGAGCCCTTCCCAGTACTGCCGCCCGATGAACCGGATCCGCCACTCCCGGCGCTGAACAGTTGACACATGTCCTCCCTATCGGGCTCTCCTTCGTCGGACGCCTTCCCTACCCCGCGCACTACGATCCGGGCCCACTCGCCCTTCGCCGCCCCCGGGTCGCGCCGTTCCTTCACCCCGGCCAGGAACACCTTCCGGAGTTTGTTGAGCGCGTCGTTGATACCGGCGTGCCCTCCGGCGCTGTCCCCGATCAGGGCCCAGGCGCCGTTCCGGGCCACCTCGTGCGCTCCGCCATCCTCTCCCGCTTGCCGCAGCTCGCGGGAGTACTTGGTCAGCGTCCCGGCCATCACCTCGCACATGAACTCCGGGGCTACCCGCGCGTTCAGCCAGTCCCGGGCCTCCTGGGCGGAGATGTCTCCGCCGCCGCGCTCTACCCACTCGGCTCCGCCGGTCAGTCCGTCCACCCAGGCCTTCGGGAGGAAGGGGAGCTCGTCCAGCGCAGGGATCTCGTCGGACACCCGCTCCCCGTCCGGGCGGATCCAGGCGTACGCCTTGCCAGTCTTGTCGTGGATAGACGGCGCGACTACCGCGTAACGGTGGTCCCACTTGAGCGTCTCCACCCCGGGGCCTACCTGTCCCGGCCACGCCAGGCCATCCGGTACAGGGAGATCCCGCTCCCGTCGTACCGAGAGGTGGACTTCCATGTGGGCGGAAGCGCACCCCAACGCTCTATCGCGCCGGCCATCGTCGCCGCGCCGGCCTTCCCGTCGTAGAGGTCCGCGTCGATCCCGATCACCGTGGGCGGGAGGCGAAGCCCGACGTTCCCTGGGACGTAGGAGAGGTTGCCGGCGTTCGCGCGGGCCGGCTTAACGCTCCGAGTCCAGGCAGCCACGAGCTTCGCATCAACCCACTTCCCGGCCGCTCCGGTGAAGTCGTCCGGCGGCGGAGACTTCTCCTTGAACGGGAGCGGGATCGGGCTCCACCCGGCGTTCAGGTAGTCCCGAGCGCTCTGGGCGTAGGGCATTGTACTCACGCGTTCTGCTCCGCTTCCCACGCCGTCACGACAGCGTCCAGCTGCATCGCGTACTGCTGCTCTACCCGCTCGCACTTCTCCACGACCGCCGCCCGGACGAACGCGGCGAGGCTCAGATCGGTGATGCCCGCACAGCCCTCCAGCATCAGCCGCTCCGCCGGGAAGAGGCGGACGGTTAGCTTGGGTCCGACCGGCGGCCGACCGACCGGCCGGCGCTTGACAGAGAACTCCTCGATGCTCATCAGTGCTGCACCCTCTTCGCTTCCGCGTTCGCCCAGATGACGTCCGTCTCAGTCTCGTACTCGATCTCCTGACGGTGACGCCATCCCCACTCCAGGAATAGATCCTCTGTCTCCGCTTGCGCCCGTTCTATCGCCGCGTCGACCCGGGGATCGGTGGGATCGGCGCTTGCGGCTGCTACAACTCTCGCCGTCCGAACTATTCGTAGCACTGGCACAGCTTCCCCTCTCGCCCCGCCGGGCGACGGACCTTAGCCCGCCGCCCGGTAACCTTACGCCGTCGTTTTTAGTAGCAGCCGCAAGCGCCGTTGCTGCTCGGGATCATGAAGCAGTGCGGGCATTTGTCCGCCGCGCTCCGCCCGCGCGGGAGAACCAGCGCCAGAGCCACGGTCTCCTCCTGCGCAATGGGGCTCTCCCACTCGGTCCCGGGGAGCGCGAACTCCGGTGGGATCTCCGGGCAGCAGAACGCAGCCAGGTCTCGCCCGCGCTCATCGGTCCAGATCCACTCGCCTTCCTTGTACTTCCGGTCGCACGACCCACAGTGTCCGGGCACCAGCGCGAACCGCTGACCGGCCTTGACCTC
>Ga0193753_10002826_pt1 | contig 13317 bp, 10 predicted proteins | sample H1c2metaG_FD_144925 | JGI IMG/M metagenome (GOLD analysis project Ga0193753, IMG submission 144925) | Soil microbial communities from a riparian zone of the East river system, Colorado, United States - H1c2 | ecosystem: Environmental > Terrestrial > Soil > Riparian zone | place: USA: East... | reverse complement strand
CGGCCCACGCGCTGATAGATGTGTGCCGGCATGTGGACCATGTGGCCAGCCGCCGGCATCAGCGTGAGCAGCGTATCGGCGGCGCGCTCCGCGCGCTCGGGGGTCTCGGTGCCTTCGAGCAGATGGACGTACATGTGTAGCGCGCCGGGGTGCTTTGGATTGCGGGCGATCACCTGCTCGGCGAGGGCCACGACTTCAGCCGTGCCCGCGTGCGGTGCGCCGTCGCGCTGCCAGTAGCCCCACGGGCGCAGATCCATGATCGACTCGACGTAGAGCGCTGCGGCATCGAGGTCGTCGGGAAACCGCGTGTGGACCTGTTTCATCGCCACCGAGTACGCTTCGTCGCGCGGCTTGCGATCGTCGGCCTTGCCGGAATAGCGCGCGGCCAGCGCTTCGATATACGCGCGCTCGCGTGGCGTCGCGCGCGAGCGGAGCGACATCGCCTTCTGCACGAGCTCGAGGGCGTTCGGCTCCTCGTTGGGCTCCATCTGCGCGTTGATGTTGGGCCCAAGGACGAGCGCCTGACCCCAGTAGGCCATTGCGAGACTCGGATCCAGACGGGCGGCCTCGCGGAAGGCACGCCTGGCCTCGGCGTGGTTGAACGCGTAGGCCAGGTTCAGGCCCTGATTGATGAAACGCTGCGCCTGGCGGTTGCGCGTGGACACCGGAAAGACGTGTGTGCCCAGGTTCTGCAAGCGGGGAGCGAGGGCGCCCGTCGGCGACGCGTCCTGCGGGGCCTGGGCGTAGTGGACGTGGCCCCCAGGCGCCTTCATGGGACTTTGGGCGACGACAGCCGACGCCGCCGCCAGGACGAAAGCCACGAGTGCGAAGCGATGCCGTCGGTGTGCGCGCACGATGTATCCCTCGGGCAGTGTCCCCCCGGCAGTGGCGGAACCGGCCCCCTCGCTCCGGCCGGATGCGCCGGAATCAGTCTACGGCAATCGGTTGCAGGACCGCGAGGTCCGGCCGTCGCGGGGTAGCATTGCGCCATGCCGCCGTACTCGTTGGCCGAGCCCGCAGTCTTCGCCTTCGTGGCGATCCCACTGCTGCTGGTCGCGGCGCTGACGTGTGGCACGGCGATCGCCTGGCACCGCGTGCACTCACACGCGACCGCCGTGCGCGCGGCGACGGCGGTTGCCGCCGGCGCATTGGCATGGATGGGCGCCACGCATCTGGTGGCGGCGAGCGGAGTGCTGCACCAGTGGGAACGCACGCCGCCGCCCTTCCTGTTGCTCGTCGCGGCCACCGCCGCTCTCGCCATCGCACTCGCGATCAGTACGCTCGGTCGACGGCTCGCGACGCTTGTGCCACTGTGGGCGCTGGTCGGCGTCCAGGCGTTCAGGCTCCCCCTCGAGCTGGCGATGCATCGCCTGGTGGGGTTGGGCATCATGCCGGAACAAATGAGCTACACGGGGCGAAATCTCGACATCATCAGTGGCGCGACGGCCATCGTCGTTGCTGCGCTCGTCGCGTTTGGTGCGGGCGGCCGGCGCCTGGTGGCGCTGTGGAATGTGCTGGGGTCCGTTCTCCTGATCAACATCGTCGTCGTGGCGGTGCTCTCGACGCCGCGCTTCCGGTTCTTCGGGGACGATCACCTGAATGTATTCGTCACCTATCCACCATTTGTGTGGCTGCCCGCCGTGATGGTGCTGGCGGCGTTGGCTGGCCACCTGCTCGTCTTTCGGGCCCTTCGAACACCGGCGCGCGCCGTCTGAGCCGCGGCAGGCCAGGCGGCTAACGATATAATCCCGCCCTTTGCAGGGGAGCATTACGAGGCGTATGAGTCACGAGAACCTGGAGCAAGTCCTTGCGGCCGCCGGCAACCCGGTGCAGCTGTTGCGCAACTCACAGATCGGCCCGTACGCGTTTCCGGTCGTGCGTCACGAGTTCACGAACTGGAGAGACGAGCAGCGTGCCTGGCGCGAGACGTGCGCGCTCTTCGATCAGTCGCATCACATGACGGACCTGTACCTCAAGGGTCCCGACGCCCTCAAGGTGCTCTCGCACGTCGGCGTCAACAGCTTCAAGACGTTCAAGGTCGATCAGGCGAAGCAGATCGTGGTGTGCAATCACCAGGGTTACGTGATCGGCGACGCGATCCTCTTCTATCTGGGAGACGAGTCGTTCAACATCGTCGGACGACCCCCGGTGGCGAACTGGGTGCAGTACCACGTCGAGACCGGCGGCTACAACGCGACCGTGGAGCGCGACGAGCGATCCGCCGTCAATCAGGGACGGCGCAAAGCCTTCCGCTTTCAGATTCAGGGCCCGAACGCGCTCAAGGTGATGGAGACGATCACCGGCGGCGCGGTGCCCGAGATCAAGTTCTTCCACATGGGCGTCTTCACGATCGCCGGGCTGCGGGTCCGCGCGCTACGCCATGGCATGGTCGGCCAGCCCGGATGGGAGCTCTTCGGACCCTGGGAACAGGGCGACCAGGTGCGCGATGCGCTCGTGCAGGCGGGCCAGGCGTTCGGGATCCGGCAGGTCGGGGCGCGCACCTATCCCACCAGCACCATCGAGTCGGGGTGGATCCCGTCTCCGATGCCGGCCGTCTATGCTGGCGACGACATGAAGGCCTATCGCCAGTGGCTGGGCCCGAAGAGTTACGAGTCCACCGCCTCGCTCGGCGGCAGCTTCGTCTCCACCGACATCACCGACTACTACTTGACGCCGCACGAGCTCGGTTACGGCTCGATCGTCAAGTTCGACCACGACTTCATCGGACGGGCGGCGCTGGAGCAGATGCCGGCTCCACGGCGCAAGAAGGTGACGCTCGTGTGGAACGGCGAGGACCTGACGCGCGTGATGGGCACACTCTTCCAGTCAGGCGGGCCGATTGCGAAATACATCGATCTGCCGCTCGCCAACTACGCCACGCTGCCCTTCGACGCGGTCGTCCGGGACGGCAAGCCCGTCGGACTCTCGACCTACACTGCCTATTCGTTCAACGAACGGGCGATGCTCTCGCTCGCATGCGTGGACGTGGAGCTCAGCGAGCCCGGCACCGAGGTGTCGGTGATCTGGGGTGAAGACGGCGCGTCGTCGAAGCCCACCGTCGAGCCTCACGTGCAGGCGACCATTCGCGCAACCGTGGCGCCAGTGCCTTACGGCGAGGTGGCGCGCGTGGCGTATCGGCCCAAATAGACGCTGGCCCGCGCCGGCCCGCAAGGCCGTCACCTGGGCCGCTGATCAGCCCAGGTGGGTCTTGAAGAAGGCCATCGTGCGGCGCCACGCGGTTTCGGCCGCGTCGGCGTCGTACTTGGCCGGGATCGGGACGTCGCCGAGCATCTCGTTCCCGAACGCGTGCTGCGCGTGATAGCGGTGGAACTCGTGCGGCACGTTCGCCTGCCGGAGCTTTTCCTCCAGCCCGTCGACCTGCGCAATCGGGAAGAAGGCGTCTTCGATCGCGAAGTGCCCCTGAAGCGGGATGTGGATCTTCGAGGCGTCCACGTAGTCGAGAGGCGGCACGCCGTACCAGATCACGGCGGCATCCGCCTCGGGCACGGTGACGGCGGTGAGCACGGTGAGCGCGCCTCCCATGCAGAAGCCGGTGACACCCACCTTCGGGCTGGTCGCCTTCAGATACTGCACCGCACCGCGGATGTCCTGCGTGGCCGCGTCGGCGAAATCGAGACCGCCCATCAGGTGCTCGGCTTCCTTCACCTCCAGGCCGACCTTCCCGCGATAGAGGTCAGGGACGACCACCCGGTAGCCTGCCTTGCTGAGACGATCGGCCACACCCCTGATCTGATCGTTGACGCCCCACCACTCCTGGATTACGACGACGCCTGGCGCGGCGGCGCCCGCGGCCGGCTCTGTGTAGTAGCCCGAACAGGTCTTGCCGTCGGGACGGGGAAAGGTGATCGTCTCGCTCACGCGCTGCCTCCAGGGATCACAACCAACGCGAAAGTGTAGCCCAGGCCGAGGAGGCCGTAGACGCAGCGCCCGCCTCTCCGCCCGCAAAATCGTGCACGTTGATCTCGTGTCGACGAGAGGCGCAGACTGGTGGCTATGGGGGCACGCGCCGCATTCGGGCTCGCCGTCGTCGTCCTCGTCGCCGGCGTGAGCGCGCTGGCGCAGTCGGCCGGCCAGGCGCGCATCACCGGCATCGTCAGCGTCACAGACAGATCATCAGCGGTGCTGCCGGGTGTGACGGTCACGGTGACCGGGCCCGGTGTGGTGGCCACCGCCGTGTCTGACGCTGACGGGCGGTTCGTCATCCAGGATCTGCTCCAGGGTCCTCCGGTGACCTATCGCCTCACCGCGGAAATGCCCGGATTCCGCACCACGACGATCGCTAGCGTTAGAGCCGTGCCAGGGGGCACCACGCGCGTCGCGGTGTCCATGCAGTTGGGATGCGCAGACATCGACCTCGTGGTGACTTCAGACTTTGTCACTCAGGCGCACCAGTCGGATGCGGTGCTGCACCTGCGCGTCGAGTCAGTCGGGCCTGAAGAGCCGCGGGAAACGAACGACGCGTGTGTGGTCGTCCGAGAGCACATGGCCACAGTGCTCGGCGGCGCGAAAGGCAGCCCCGAACCGGGCTCCAAGGTGGGCGTGCTGCTTGCTTCGGAGCGTTCCACCTTCAGGCCAGGCGACGAGATGGTGTCCTTTCTGACATGGGACCGGCGTTCGAGCCGATACTTGTCGTTCGTGTACAACCTGCCCGTGCGCCTGGGTGTGATCGAGGAGGCCAGGTACTATCCGGTTTCCGGAGCTAATCGGGAGACGCCGGTCGGCGAGTTCCTTCGCCGCCTCGGGAACGCTACTTCAGGTCGATGATTTCCACGCGTCCGGACGCGCTCCGCAGGGTGATGTAGGCGGGAGCTGGATTCGATTACGAGCGCGCGGCGCGATAGAGCTCGTCGGCGGTACTGAGGATCGTCCACCGGAGCCGCAGTGGATAGTCCTTCTCCTTCGCGAGGAAGGCCCGCACCGTTGCGGCCACCTCGGGCGAGCGGTGACCCCAGAGCGTCGACTCCATCCAGCGGGTCGGGAAGAAGATGTCGCCGGTGCGCTGAATCTCGCGCAGCAGGCCGAGCGCGGGTGCCACGAAGCGCTCGGCGTGCTCGGCCCTGAGCGGGTGATTGAGGTACTGGAGCGATTCCAGCACCCACGCCTCCCGGCGCCGGTTGTCGAGCGAGCGGAACCGCTCGAACGCCCGCTCACGCGCCGCCGGATCGGCTGAAAGAGCGGGCATCACGAATGCGAAGCGCGCCTTGCGATCGGGGTTCTGCGTGCGTTCGAGCTGCGTGTTCAGGATGTCCTGCCACCGGGGCACCTCGCGCACCGCAAGCTCGAGTGCCATCGTGATCTCGTCGGGCTCGGCCAGGGTCAGGCCCGGCACGCGCTCGTCACGCCGCCAGACGCGCTCGAGCCACGCCACTCCGGCGGGCGTGGTCACGGTGTCGCGGTACGCGTTGAACCACGCGGCCTTCTGGCTCTGCGTACCCGCCTTCGACATTCCCGACCGAAGCACAGACTCGAGCGATTCGGCCCGCGCCAGACGATCGGGCACCCGGAGCAGGCGCCAATACGCCCGCCCGACGTAGCCCAGCATCCGCTGGGTGTTCTGCTCGTCGCTCTCAAGGGGCAGGGCGCGCAAGGCGGCGTCGAGAAAGGCGGCCGCCGTGGCGCGACCCTCGAGGACGTTGTCCCAGAGCGTCACCCACACGCTGCCCCGGGTGAGCGGGTCGCCGATGCGCTCCACGTGGTCCAACAGATACTGGCGGCTCGCGGCGTCGAGCACAAAAAGCCCGTAGCCCAGGCCCGCGCCACTCGGCAGCACGAAAAGCGGGCGCTCCAGCCCCGCCGCGCCGGGGACTGGCGAGCTCGCGCGCTCGACGTCCATTGGCAGTTCCTTGATCGAACCCTCGTACCCCAGCGCCACGCGCAGACGCTGTGGCCACACGAGGCCGCGGCCCAACGGATCCCGCGTGGACACGGTGATGCCGGCCAGGCGCCCGGCCGCGGTCAAGCGTACCTGCGCCGTCAGCTCGGGACGGCCGCGCTCCTCCACCCACGCGTGGCTCCAGGCGGCCAGATCCCGGGGCGTCCGCGCGTCGAGAATGCGGACCAGATCGAGCCAGGTGGCATTGCTGAACTGATAGCGCTTGAGGTACTCGCGCAGGCCATCGCGGAAAGGCTGATCGCCTACCATCAGCTCGAGTTGCCGCATGACGGCCGGCGCCTTCTGGTAGATGATCGGGCCGTACATCTGCCCGGCGTCGTCAAGATTGCCGAGCGTCTGCCGGATCGGGTTCGTGCCGGCCGTGCGATCCACCTGGTAGGCGGACGGATAGGTCGACAGCAGGAAGCGCAGCTCGTGGTTCACCTGCGGAAACGAGGGGTTCACGATCTTCGCCGCCATGAAGTTGGCGAAGACCTCCTTCATCCAGACGTCGTTGAACCACTGCATCGTGACGAGATCGCCAAACCACATGTGGGACGTCTCGTGCGCGATTACACTCGCCCGTTCGAGCAGCTGGTTCTGCGTCGCCGACTCGTCGAGCATCAGCCCCGAAGCGTTGTAGAGGATGGCGCCGGCGTGCTCCATCCCGCCGAACTGGAACGAGGGGATCAGCACGAAGTCGAACTTCCCGAACGGGTAGGGAATGGCGGTGTAGTCTTCGAGCCAGGCGAGCGCCGCGGCGTGCAGGTCGAAGATCGCGTCGCGGTTGCGCGCAACCTTCGCGGCGTCGGTTTCGCGATGCAGCATCCGGAGCTCACGGCCGCCGCGCACGGCGGTCTCGACCGCAAAGCGTCCAGTGACGAACGAGAAGAGATAGGTCGGAAGCGGCTGCGTCTCGGCGAACTCGGTGGTCGTGACGCCGGCAGGGCCCGCGCCCTCGGTGACCCGTGTGGCTCCGCCGTTGCTGACGGCTTGCCAGCCCGACGGGGCGGTCAGCGTGAGCGAGTAGCGGGCCTTGAGATCCGGCTGGTCGAAGCACGGAAAGGCCAGGCGCGCGCGCGCGGGCACGAACAGCGTGTAGAGGAAATCGTCGTTGCGGTTCAGGGCATCGTCACCCGCCACGAAGTCGATCGACACTTCGCGGCTCCCCGCCGGTGCCGATGCGATGATCAAATGGCCGTTGACGGCCTCGAACGGTACGTCGTGTCCGTCGAGGCGCAACGACCGCACGGCGTCGCGCGGACGGACGAAATCAAGGACGATACGCCCGCGTTGCGCGAGTGAAAACCGCGCCGTCACGCGCCCGGTCACCGGTTCGGCCCGGTCTCGCGGGACCTGGACCGTGAGCGCGTACTTCAGGTCGCGGATGGCGCCGGCGCGCTCGCGGGCGAGCGCCTCCGAGACGCCCGCCGCCGGCGGCGCAGGCGCGGACGCCAGCAGTGCGGCCAGTACCGCGACCAACATGAGGTGACGATACCCCATTCGAAACCATTCGCCGGGGCCAGTTGCGGAGCATTCGACTACAATCTCCCGCCAGTGCGGGTGTTGGGGCTCTCGTTGCTGCTTGCGCTCGCGGCGGCAGTCCTGCCCGCGGGGGGAAACCGCCCAGCCGCGCAACAGACGGCGACGGTCAGGGGTCGCGTCGTCATCGACATTCCGCCGGCTGGCCGCCGCCCTTCATCGGCGTACCCCTCGCGCGCAGTCGCGCAGGCGCAGCTTGCTCAGCCGTCGGAGGTGGAGAACGTCGTCGTGTTCCTCCGCGACGCGCCGGCCCGCGCCGTGGCGCCTCGCCGCTCGGCCATCCGGCAGCGCGGCGAGACCTTCCTTCCGCGTGTCGTGGCGGTGCCGGTCGGATCGTTCGTGGACTTCCCCAACGACGATCCCATCTACCACAACGTGTTCTCGCTCTCGCGCGCCAGGACCTTCAACCTGGGGCGCTACCCCAAGGGGGAGTCGCGTGCGGTGCGGTTCGACAAGGCCGGCCTCGTCAAGGTGTTCTGCGACATCCACTCGCACATGACGGCCACGGTCTACGTCTTCAATCACCCGTGGTTCACCGCGCCCGCGGCGGAAGGGAGCTTCGAGCTCACGGGCCTGCCGGTAGGCGACCTCCAGATCACCGCGTGGCACGAACGGCTCGGCGACACGACGCTGCGCGTGAAGACCGAGGCCGGGCGGCCGGCCTCGATCGAGTTCGTGCTCCCGGTGCCGGCCCAGTGAGGCAGCCTCCGCGCCTCCTGACGCGGACCCTGGGCGTCACGTTCATCACCGTCGCGGTCATCCTGACGGTCGTCTTCACCGTGCTCCTGGTCGACGCGCGCGACCGCGTGCGCGCCTCGGAGCTCGAGAAGCTGCAGGTCGGCGAGCGGGCGTTCTCCCGCTTCGAGGCCCAGCGGCAGCGCGATCAGCTGATTGCCATCTCGGCGCTCTCTGAAAACTCGAGCCTCAAGGCGGCCCTCGACACGTATTTTGCCGAACGCGGCGATCAGGTCGCCGAGCAGGAATCGGCTCTGCACGAGACGGTCCGCCGCGAGGTGCAACGGCTTGCCTCGATCACGGGAGCCAGCGTTGTCGCCGCGCTCGACCCCGAGGGCCACGTCTTTGCCAGCGGCGGCGTGGCAGCGGCGCGCTGGCCGGCAGGCGTGCTCGTCGCCGGCACGACCACCAGCGCGCCGAACACGAGCGGGATCGCCGTCGTTCCGGCCGGGGCGTTTCGCTTCTCCAGCGCACCCCTTCTGCTGAGGGATCGGCTGGTCGGTTCGCTCGTCGTCGCAGCGAGCCTCGACAACGCATACGCCGAGGACCTCGCGCGCCTGGCCGATGCGGGCATCGTCATCACCGTCAACGACGTGGCGGTCGCGGGCACAGTGGGCGACGCGCTCACCCGCGCTGTCATGGCCTCGACGGGGGAACTGCGCAGTACCATGACGTTCGACCGCGAGGAGTACGCGATGCGCACGCTCATGGCGCTGGGACCGGTCCGGATCTACATGCTGACCTCGATCGACGGGGCGGCCCGCAAGGCGACGCGCAGCGCAGCCGTCGCGCTCGGGACCATCGCGCTCTGGGCGTTCATCCTGGCGGGATTCGCCAGCCTCTGGCTGGCCCGCACCCTGACGGAGCCCATCAACCGCGTCTCGGGGGCGATTGCCACCATGACCGCGGCACGCGACTTCAGCCGGACGGTGGAACCGAGCGGCAAGAGCCGGGAACTCGACGCGCTGGCCGCCAGCTTCAACGAGCTGATGGGCGGGCTCACGGCCGCCGAAGCCGAGACGCGAGCGGCCTATCTCGGCACGATCCGGGCGCTGGCAGCTGCCCTCGATGCGCGCGACCCGTATACCGCCGGTCATTCCGAGCGGGTAAGCCAGACCGCGGTCGTGATCGCGCGGCACATGAACCTGGCCGAATCCCAGGTCGCGGTCATTCGCCTCGGGGCCCTGCTGCACGACATCGGCAAGATCGGGCTGGCCGACGACATCCTGCAGAAGCCAGACCCCCTGCGCCACCCGGCGCTCGGTGCCCGGATCCTGCGGCAGGTCTCGTTCCTCGAGCCGCACCTCCCGATCGTCGAGCTGCATCACGAGCGGCCCGACGGCCACGGCTACCCATTCGGATTGCGGGGCGACGACATTCCGATCGCGGCGCGCATCGTGCACGTGGCCGACGCCTACGACGCCATGACGAGCGCGCGTGCGTATCGACCGGCCCGTCCGCACGGCGCGGCGCTGGCGGAGTTGCAGCTCTACTCCGGCTCGCAGTTCGATGAGGAGTGCGTGGAAGCCCTGCGCGAGGGCTTGCAGGCGGCGGCACCGCACGAAGACGAGGAGAGTCACCGTGCGACGGGCTAGTGCCGTCGGTTTCTTGTTGTGCGCGACGCTCCTGGGCGCACCGGCGGCGGCTCAATCGGTCTCGGCTCCTACGTGGCTCACGCTCGATACGTCGGCCGACGTCGACCGCTCTGTCGACGAAACGGGGGCAGCCACCAGCGGCGCCATCCTCGACGCATATGTCGCCGCGCGGGTGGCGCCCGGCGTGGAGATCGCCGCCCGCCCGTGGGTGCAGCGACTGGCGAGCGGCGAATGGAACCGCCAGGTGTGGCTCGCCGAGGTCCGCTACGAGCACAAGGGTCCGATCGGACTCCGTATCGAGGGAGGGCTGATCACGCCGCCGGTCGGGCTGGCCAACCTCTCGCTGCGTCCGCACCTCAATCCCACCGTCTCGCAGCCGTCGGCGCTCTTCCAAGGGCTTCCCCCGCCGGAAGCGGAGAGCCCGCGCATCACGCTCCTTGGTGCGATCTACCCGTTTGGCGTCAGCGCGACGGTGTCGGGGACGCACTGGGACGCCCGCGGCGCGCTCATCGACACGTCGCCCTTACGGGCGCGCCGGATCTTCGGCGACGCCAACCCGCCGCGTTTCGCCAACGTCGTGATCGGGGGTGGCGTCACGCCCGTCGTAGGCCTGCGTATCGGTGGGTCTCTGACACGCGGCGGCTGGCTGCGTGCCGACGAGCGGCCACTCAGTCCGGTCGACCGGCAGGCCACGATCGTCACCGTGGAGGCGGAGCTGTCGTTCCGCTACACGAAGCTGGCCACCGAGTGGGTGCGCGACTCGCTCGAGACCACGACGGGCCACGCCGTCGAGCGGGGCTGGTACGTGCAGGGCCAGCAGACCTTGACGCCGCGCTGGTTCCTGGCCGGGCGCGTCGAGCGCATCTCATCGCCGGTTGCGGCGCCGGCGGGCGCGGCGGGCGCCACGCCCGGCCTGCGTCGCAGCCTTGCCGGCACGGAAGGGACGATCGGATTCCGCCTGACGCCGGAGCTGACGCTCCGCGCCAGCTATCGCGCGCGCCGCCCCTTCTCGCAGGACGTGTTCGAGCACGAGGCGACGGGCTCGGTGGTCTGGGCGCGGAGGTGGTTTTAAGCGGCCTTACGGCCGCTGGTTCTAAACGGGAAAGAACACGCGCTGCACGAACCAGTAGGCGCCCGCCGCAATCACGACAATTGATCCCGCCTTGGCCACGGCGTCGCCCGCGGTGCGGCTGCGCCGGCGTATCGCCCCGAGCACGGTCGCGGCCACGAGGACGATGGCGAGCTGGCCGATCTCGACCCCGACGTTGAACGAAAAAAGCGACCAGCCAAGCGCCTCGCGCGGAAGGCCGAACTCCCTGAGGACGTTGGCGAAGCCGAACCCGTGCACCAGGCCAAAGACCAGCGCCACCCAGGCGCGCAGGTCGCGGCCGTCGCCCCGCACGAGGTTGTCGGCCCCGACGAACACGATGCTGAGCGCAATGGCGGGCTCGATGATGCGCGGCGACGGAGTAAGAAGGTTCAGGGCCGCCAGCGACAGTGTGACGCTGTGACCGACGGTGAACGCCGAGACGATCTTGAGTAGGGCCGTCCAGCGGCCGCCGAGCAGCAGCAGGCCGATGAGGAACAGGATGTGGTCGGGGCCGATGAGGATGTGGTGGATGCCCGATTCGGTGAACGTCCGCATCACCGCGAGCGCGCCCTGCGTCGTGCCCGAGTAGTAGACGTATTCCTTGCTGTCTGCGTTGAAGATCAGCTGCTGCCGCAGCTCGCCCTTCTCGTAGATGTTGATGAACGTCTGGTGCAGCGGGTCATACGGGAAAAGCTTCGCGTCGAGCGTGAGCTCGCCGGGCTCTTCGTTCACGATCCGGTAGCGCAGCCGCAGCGCCGCGTCGTCGCGCAGCACTTCGAGGCTCGTCCACTGGATGTCGAGCCGGTGATCGCTGCGAAACGTCAGTCGCGGTGTGAGAATGGCCGCCAGCTGGGCGCGCGTGCGCTCAGCGACGGCATTCTCGAGAAGTTGCTCCGGCGGGTTGATCCCGAGCTCGTGCGCCGCGTCGATCACGTGGACGACGAGGGTGCCCTCGATCCCGCCGTTGCGGAACACGACGTCGAGATAACTGAACGGGGAGGGATGGGCGCTGGCCCCGGGCGCGAGCGCCAGCATGGCGAACAGGCACGCAGCCACGACCCGGACCAGCCCCTGGGTTCGCCTCATCAACCGAGGCATTTTAGTGCACCTGAGGCGTGGCTCCTCAAAGGGTCCGCGTCTGGCCGCCGTCGATATCGAGCAACGTACCCTGGCAGTAACGAACCTGTGACGACGCCAGGAAGGCCACGGCCGCTGCGATCTCGCGCGGCTCTCCGAACCGCGCGATACGCAGGCCGCTCGCCAGCTGTCGCGTCGCCGCCTCCCGATCGAGCCCGGTTTCGTGCATCACCTGGACGACTCGAGCCGTCAAACGGTCGGTCATCACCAGCCCTGGATTGATCGCGTTGACCCGCACGCCGTCCTGTACACCGCGGTCCGCGAGCGCCTTGGTGAGGTTGAGCATCGCGGCATTGACGGTACCGCCGATCGTGAACTCGGCCGATGCCGTGCGGCCGCCCATGCCGGCGATGTTCACGATGCTGCCGCCGCTCGTGCGCAGGTGCGGCCATGCCGCGCGGCTGAGACGCATGGCGGCGAAGAATTTCAGGCTGTAGCCCTCGGCCCAGTCCGCATCCGTCAGCTCGAAGAAGTCGCCGCGCTTGGTCGATCCGGCGTTGTTGACCAGCAGGTCGAGCCGGGCGAAGCGGTCGAGCGCGGCGGCGACGACCAAATCCGGCGCGCCGGGGTCGCGCAGGTCCGCTGCCTGCACCAGGCACTCGGTGCCAAGCGTGGAGGCGACGTGCTCCAGTTCCGGCCGCCGCCGGGAGACCAGCACCACTCGCATGCCTTCGGCAGCCAGCGTGCCGGCAATCGCCCGCCCGATTCCCTGGCTGGCCCCCGTGACGAGTGCGACCTGACCTGTGAGCTGCAAATCCATGCGACGTCTCGCCTCTCGTTTCGCAGTATCTCGCGCGCCCTATCGTGATGTCGCCGGAACGCCTTGCCGGAACGGATCGTCGTGGTCGAACAGCCAGGTCTGTGCCCCCGTCGCCCACGCGTCCCCGGCAATCTCGACCACGAGCGCCGGCCGATCGCCCACGCTGGTGCGAGACACGACGCGTCCGCTCATCACGGTACCGCTCAATCCCTCGTTCGCAAACGCCGACGCGCCTTCGAGCAGACCCATGGCATCGAGAACCGCCAGCACTGCGGTCATGCCACCGCCGCTCGGCGACCAGTCGACAGTCCCGGACGCGCTCACCGCAACACTGCGGAGGTGCGCGCCCTCGTCGCGGGCCGGGCCCGTAAAGATGGTGCCTGCGACGCCCCCGAGTGACGGGTCCTCAGGATGCGTCACCGCGAGAGAGGCATTCACGGCCGCGCACACGGCACGACCCAGCCGGCGCAGTTCCGGCACGTGCTCCGCGTCGAGGGGCACCTGTGCGGCTTCACCGTCGACGAGGGCATAGAATTCGCCGCCAAACGCCAGATCGGCGATGACG
>Ga0193753_10002825_pt1 | contig 13317 bp, 7 predicted proteins | sample H1c2metaG_FD_144925 | JGI IMG/M metagenome (GOLD analysis project Ga0193753, IMG submission 144925) | Soil microbial communities from a riparian zone of the East river system, Colorado, United States - H1c2 | ecosystem: Environmental > Terrestrial > Soil > Riparian zone | place: USA: East River... | reverse complement strand
TGTTGTCCGGCTTGCCCCCGACGTCGAGCGGCCAGTCGAGCACGTTGGCGTAGAACTGCAGCGACAGCGCCGCGGCCAGCCCGGTCAGGCCCGCGCCGAGGGTGATGAACGGCAGGCGAGTCCGGCGGATCCGCATCGCCTCGTCGAGCCCGTGCACCGGATAGGGGGCGAAGACGTCGAACAGGCGGAAGGACTCGCGCCGGGTCAGCCGGACCGCGCGCAGGAGGCTGTCCGGGTCGGTGAACGTCGCCACGAGGAAGCTCCTACGCATGGACCACCTCCTCCGCGTCCAGCTCGTCGTCGCTGAGCGCCATCTTGTGGGCGCCGTGGCCGACGACCCCCTTGATCTCCCACATCGCGACCATCGGGAGGAAGCGGATGAACAGGAGGAACAGGGTGAAGAACAGCCCGAAGCTGCCGATCAGGATCCCGAAGTCGATGAGCGTCGGATAGAACATGCCCCAGCCCGACGGCAGGAACGCGCGGTGGAGCGAGACCACGATGATGACGAAGCGCTCGAACCACATGCCGATGTTGACCAGCACCGACGCGACGAACAGGACCTTGATGCTGTTGCGACACCGCTTGAACCAGAACAGCTGCGGGGTCAGCACGTTGCACAGCACCATGAGGTAGAAGCACCAGGCGTACGGGCCGGTCGCGCGGTTGATGAAGTGGTACCGCTCGTACAGGTTGCCGGTGTACCAGGCGCTGAAGAACTCGCTGGCGTAGGCGTAGCCGACGATGGAGCCGGTCAGGAGCAGCACCTTGGCCATCGAGTCGAGGTGGCGAATGGTGATGTAGCGCTGCAGGTTCATCGTGGTGCGGGTGAGGATGAGCAGCATCAGCACCATGCCGAACCCGGAGTAGATCGCCCCGGCCACGAAGTAGGGCGGGAAGATGGTCGTGTGCCACCCGGGCAGGAGCGAGGTGGCGAAGTCCATGCTGACGATGCTGTGCACCGACAGCACCAGCGGCGTGGCCAGCCCGGCCAGGACCAGGCTGACGATCTCGTAGCGGGCCCAGGTCCGGTGCGAGCCGTTCCAGCCCAGGCTGAGCGTGCCGAACAGGAACTTCTTGATCCGGCCGACCGCGCGGTCGCGCAGGGTGGCCAGGTCCGGGACCATGCCCAGGTACCAGAAGACCAGCGAGATGGTGAGGTAGGTGCTGATCGCGAAGACGTCCCACACCAGCGGCGAGCGGAAGTTGATCCAGAGCGGGCCGTGCTGGTTCGGGACGTACGGCAGGATGAAGAACGCGTCCCACGGGCGGCCCATGTGCAGGAGCGGGAACAGCCCGGCGCACATCACCGCGAAGATCGTCATCGCCTCGGCCGACCGGTTGATCGACGTCCGCCACTTCTGCCGGAACAGCAGCAGGATGGCGGAGATCAGCGTGCCGGCGTGGCCGATGCCGATCCAGAACACGAAGTTGGTGATGTCGAAGGCCCAGCCGACGCTGTTGTTGAGGCCCCACACGCCGATGCCGTTGGCGATGAGGTAGGTGGCCATGCCGAGCAGATCGAGGAGGCCGAGCACCGCGAAGCCGAAGCAGATCCACCAGGCCTTGCCCGGGCGGGCCTCCATCGGCCGCGCGATGTCGTTCGTGATCTGACCGAGGCTGGGGTGTCCATCGACCCAGTGGGGCTCGGCGACGGGGTCAGGCGGTCTAGCCATGTCGGACCTTCTTGAGGTAGGCGACGTTGGGGCGGGTGCCGAGCTCGTCGAGCACCCGGTACGCGCGCGGGCCGGCCACCAGCTGCGCGACGCGGCTCTTCGGGTCCTTGAGATCGCCGAACACGATCGCGTCGGTCGGGCAGACCTGCTGACAGGCGGTCTTGATCTCGCCGTCGGCGAGCGGCCTGCCGGACTGCACCGACGCGTTCTTGCCGGCGTGGATGCGCTGCACGCACAGGCTGCACTTCTCCATCACGCCGCGCGATCGCACCGTGACGTCCGGGTTGAGCACCAGGCGGCCGACCGGGCTCCGCATGTGGAAATCGAAGCGCGGGTTGTCGGTGTAGTTGTACCAGTTGAACCGACGGACCTTGTACGGGCAGTTGTTCGCGCAGTAACGGGTGCCGATGCAGCGGTTGTAGACCTGCTGGTTCAGCCCCTCCGACGAGGTCGTGGTGGCCAGGACCGGGCAGACCGTCTCGCATGGCGCGTGCCCGCAGTGCTGGCACATCATCGGCTGGTGCAAGCTGCGCGGGTTCTCCTCGGAGCCGGCGTAGTAGCGGTCGATCCGGATCCAGTGCATGGACCGCTGGCGCTGGACCTGGTCCTTGCCGACCACGGGGACGTTGTTCTCGGCCTGGCAGGCGACCACGCACGCGGAGCAGCCGGTGCAGCCGTCGAGATCGATCGCCATGCCCCACGAGCGCTCGCCGTGCGGCCGACCCGGCCACAGGTCCGGCAGCGCCTCCGCCTCGGGCTGCCCGTGGGCGAGCTCGGCGAGCGTGGTCTCGAGGACGATCGAGCGCCCCTCCATCGAGAAGTGGCGCTGGGTGGTGGCCAGGTCCTCGTGCCGGTCGGTCGCGGTCAAGGTCGCGCCGGCGGCCCAGTAGCTGCGCGCGCCGCGCACGATCGGCGCCAGCGGGAAGACGTCGACGCCGACGCCGCTGCCCGCCTTGCCGACGTGCTTGCGGCCGTAGCCGAGCGCGATCGAAAGAGTGCGCGGCTCCTGGCCGGGCTGGCGGAAGACCGGCACCGCGACCGCGCCGATCGGGGTGGCGAGCGTGACGACGTCGCCGTCGATGAGGCCGAGCCTGTCGGCCAGCGCGGGCGCGATGGCGGCCACGTTGCCCCAGGTGACCTTGGTGACCGGGTCGGGCAGCTCCTGCAGCCACGGGTTGTTGGCGTGGCGACCGTCGCGCAGGGCCACGCTCTCGCCAAAGGCGAGCTCATAGCGGCCGTCGCGGCGCGACGCGCGCGATCGATTGCTCTCGTCGGCCAGGACGCCCGCGGCAGGGCGCCAGGCTGCCTGGCTCGCGGCCGGCACCAGCGCGGCGGACCCCGGCGGGTCGGCCCCGAGGTCGACCACGCCGCGCTCGAGCGACGCGTCCCAGAAGGCGTCGAAGTCGGCGACCGCGCTCTGGCGCGGGAAGACCTGCTCGCGCCAGAACGCGCGCAGGTAGGTGTACGGGTCGGTGTCGTCGCCGATCCAGCGGAGCAGGCTCGTCGCCGCGGCCCGGGTGTCGAACAGCGGCGCGATGATCGGCTGGGTCAGGCTGAGCGAGGACGCGATCGGCTCGGCGTCTCCCCACGACTCGAGGAAGTGGTTGTCGGGGCAGACCGCGTGGACGGCCACGCCGGTCTCGTCGCGCCGGTCCGAGGTCGATACCGACAGCGCGACCTTGTGCAGCCCGCGCGCGAAGCCGGCCGCGTCGGCGCAGTCGTAGACCGGGTTCACGCCGTGCAGGATGAGGGTGTGGATCTCGCCGCGGTTCATCGCGGCGATGAGCTCGGCCATGGCCGCGTCGTCGCCCTGGCGCTGCAGCGACGGACGATCGAGGTCGACCGTCTTGCCGATGTTGCCGAGCAGCTCGTTCAGCGCATCGACCACCAGCTGGACCGCGACGTCGTTGCGGCCGCTCACCACCAGCGACTCGCCGCGATGGAGCCACAGCTGATCGGCCACCGAGTCGAGCACGGCCGCGTCGACCGGGTCGGGCGGCGAGTCCACCGCGGCGACCCCGGCCCGGCGCGCGATCCGGGCCAGCAAGGCGACCGCGACCCCGCCCAGGTCGGACGGGGCGACCGGGACGCGCTGGTCGGCGTTGCCGCCGGTCACCGACAGGCCGGCCTCGAAGTGGATGTGGCGCGAGGCGGGACCGTCCGGCCGCCGGCCGCGCGCGTACTGGCGCGCGAACTCGACCGGCGACAGCCAGGTGGCGAGGAAGTCCGCCTCCAGGCCGACGATGACGCGAGCGCGGTCGAAGCGGTAGTGCGGGGTCAGCGCCCGGCCGCGCGCCTGCATGCTGGCCGCCCGGATCGCGCTGGCCGACACCGCGTCGTAGGAGACGTGGCGGAAGCGCGGGAAGCGCTGGCTCCAGCGCGTGATGATCGCGCGCATGGATGGGCTGGTGATCGTCCCGGTCACCAGCGCGACCTGGCGCGACTCGCTGCGCGAGACCTCGAGCGCGGCCACGACCCGCGCGTCGATGTCCTTCCAGGGCGCCCCCCGCCCCTGCCACAGCGGCCCGCGCAGGCGCTCGTCGTCGTACAGCGACAGGACGGTCGCCTGGCCGGTGGCGCAGGTCGCCCCGCCGAACAGCTCGGAGGCTTCGTTGCCCTCGATCTTGATCGGGCGCCCGTCGCGCTGCTTGACCAGGAGGCTGCACGCCGACGCGCAGCCGCCGCAGGTGGTCGCGTAGTAGTTGGCCACGCCGGCCACCATGTCCTCGGCCGCGACCGGCAGCGGGATCGCCCTCTGCTCGGGCGAGCGACACGCGGCGACGCTGGCCGCGGCCATGCTGAAGCCGACCAGCGACAGGAAGTCGCGCCGGTTGGCCTCGCCCTCGTGGTCGCCGGCGGCCGGGAGACCGCCCGGGAACTCGCCGCGCGGGCGGGTGTCGCCGCGCAGCTCGTCCGGGCTCTTCCAGTACTCCGGTGGACGCCGTTCGAGCGTCACCAGCTGATCCTTGCCGCCCTTGCACGGGCGGCCGCCCTCGGGATGTCCGTGGTCGCTCATGGGTCCCCTCAGTAGTGGCAGCTGGCGCAGTCGGTGCCGGTGGCCGGCTCGGGCACGCGCGAGAAGCGCCGCGCCGCGCGCTCGAGCGAGCTGGTCGGGATGCCGGCCTTCTCGCGGTGACACTCCAGGCACCAGCCCATGGTCAGCGGCATGGCCTGTTCGATCCGCTCCATCTTCTCCACCTGGCCGTGGCAGCGCTGGCAGGCCACGCCCTTCAGCACGTGCCGGCTGTGGTTGAAGTAGACGTAGTCGGGGAGGTTGTGGACCTTGACCCAGGAGACGAGCGGGCGCTGGAGCTGGACCGCCTCCTTGACCCGCTCGAGCGCGACGGTCTGCTTCTCCAGCATGGAGTGGCAGTTCATGCAGACGCTCGACGAGGGGATGCCGGCGTGCCGGCTCGTGCGAGCGCCGTAGTGGCAGTAGAGGCAGTTGATCTGGTTGTCGCCGGCGTGGAGCTTGTGCGAGAAGGCGATCGGCTGCGCGGGCGAGTAGCCCTGCTGCATGCCCATCCGGAAGAGTCGGGTGACCCCGGTGGAGGCCGCCACCGCGAGCACCACCAGGCCGAGGAGGATGATCGAGGGCCGCATGGTCTTTGACCGATCGCCGTTTCAGGTGGGCGTGGGCGGGTTCTTGGAGTCGCGGTAGACCATGGCCCGGTCGGGCGGGGCGGCGCCGCCGGCGCGATCGCCCTCCTCGACCAGCGCGGCGGTGCCCTCTCCGCCCTCGACCAGGTCCTCCTCCGGCCACAGCCAGCGGGCCGGGTTCATCCGCGCGAGCGCCGCCTGCCCCCCGCGCTTGATCGCGGCGATCGGCCGGGTCGCGGCCGCCAGCACGCGGTCGACCGCGGCGATCGGGATCAGCGCGGCGCTGCTGAACGGCAGCGCGGCGATCAACCCGAACAGGGTGAGCACGTGCAGCTTGACCAGGAACGGCATCTGCCCGACCAGCCCGGTCACCGGCTCGCCGCGGACCAGCGTGGCCAGGTACGGCGCGAGGGTGCCGCTGGCCCACGAGGATCCCCAGCGGTGCAGCCCGGCGGTGGCGAGCCCGGACGCGATCGCGGCGAAGACCAGCGACAGGAGCACGCAGTCGGCGACCTCCGACGCGCGCGCCGCGCGCGAGCTGGCGGTGCTGGCCAGGTGGCGCCACATGAGCGGCACCCAGCCGGCCAGGAACAGGAGACCGAACAGGAAGCCGGACCCCTCGAGGATGTAGAGCCGGAGCGGCACGCCGTTCCAGGCCAGGATCGCGCCGGGCACCAGCAGGCCGGCCACGTGGGCGATGAACGTCGCGGCGAGCCCGGCCCGCCACGCGACCGCGCCGCTGAACAGCCGCCACGCGACCTGCGCTCGACGGCGTACGCCGTCCGGATCGCGGCGGGACCGCGCGTGCCGGATGCCGAGGCCGATCACGAGCAGGAGCAGCGCGGCGGCCGGGAAGCCGAGGAAGAGCGCCTCGTCGCGGGCGGACGATCGCCGGGGCGGCCGGCCGACGCGGCGCGCGACCGGGCCGGGCGGCGGCGTCCACGCCACCGTCTTGGCCGACGAGTTGCTGGACGATGCGCCCGGCGCGCCGCCCGAGGAGCCGCCCGACGAGGTGCTGGACGCCGCCACGGCCCCCGCGCCGGACTTCTGGCCCGGCAGCGAGGTCTCGCGCAGGTAGGCCTTGATGGCGAACGACTCGGGTGGCAGGAGGAAGCCGGACGGATCCGACTCCGGCATGCGCCGGAAGCAGGGCTCGCGCAGGAACAGCGTCATCGCCCGGTCGCGGTACTCGGCGTAGACAGAGGTCAGCTCGGGCCCGAACGAGCCGCCCGCGGTCTCGCCCCGTTCACTTATCGCGTGGCAGCTCGCGCACGCCATCCCGCCGTTGGTGAGCTCGGCGCGGCCGTGGAACAGGCTGCGGCCCAGCTCGACCTCGGCCGGCGTGGCCAGCTCGGCGATGCGCTCGTCGGCCGGCTTCTTCTCGGGGCCGTTGGCGGCCAGCCAGTCGAGGATGGAGCCGACCTGCTCCTCGGACAGGTCGCTCCAGTCCGGCATCCGCTGCTGCTTGAACTGCTGGAACAGCGCCACCGCGGTGGCGTCGCCCGAGTCGATGACCTTCTGCGACGAGCGGACGAAGCGGAGCAGCCAGGCGCGCTGGCGCCGGTCGGTGACGCCCTTCAGGTCGGGCCCGACCTTGATGCCCTTGCCGAACGTGTGGCAGGCCGTGCAGCGCTGGTTGAAGATCTTCTTCGCCTCGGCCTCGTCGGCGCGCGCCGGAGAGGCCAGGGCGGTGAGGCCGATGGCGAGCGCCGTCAGCGCGGTCACGCGCATCGCTTGCCGGCGACCGGTGGCTCGGACATCGCGAGGGCTCCCGTCCTCCGCAACTCGCATACAGGCCTCCTTCCCGGAACCGCTCGGCCGTTGGCTGGCAATCGCGCCAGCGAAACAGTCGCGCGTCACGTGTAAAGCGCCTGCGAATAGTCATCCTCTGATGCGTCGTGCGCCAGCAAAACCGGTCGAAATAAACTGCATATGAGATCTACGAATGAGGTCTACACCCACTCAATGCGCCAGTTGCATACTCGAGATATGCAGTCTCGCAATCAGGCCTGATTGGGCATCTCGATCGCGGAGAAGTGGAACGGTCGCTACAATGCGACCAACCGCTGATCTATTCTGGGTCGATCGGGCACCCGGCAAAGAGGTCACGCGGCTGACCTTCGCCGCGCCACCTGGGGCGTCGCCGGACCGAGCAGAATGGACCACACCCCGCCAGGGGTGAGCCGGGGGATCGGCCGCGCCGCCGGGCGCGGCCGTCAGGCAGCGGAGATCAGGACCTCGCGTACCTTCTTCACGTCGGGCGGGCTGACCACGCCCTCGCGCTCCATGCGCTCCACCATCTTCGCGGCCCGGTTGTAGCCGACCGACAGGCGGCGCTGGAGATACGACACCGAGACGCGCTGCGCCTCGGCCACGATCTTGACCGCGCGATCGTAGAGGTCGTCGGAGATGTCGTCGTCGCCGCCGCCGCCCTCGCCGTCCTCGTCGCCGTCCTCGTCGCGCGGCTTGAGGATGTCGTAGTTGTACGACGGCCGGCCCTGCTTCTTCAGGAACTCGACCACGCGGCCGATCTCCTCCTCGTGCAGGTAGCAGCCGTGCAGGCGCTGCGGCGCCTGCCCGCGGTCGGAGAACAGCATGTCGCCCGAGCCGAGCAGGTTCTCCGCGCCCATCTGATCGAGGATGGTGCGCGAGTCGACCTTCGACGTGACGTGGAACGCGAGGCGCGAGGGGAAGTTCGCCTTGATGAGGCCGGTGATGACGTCGACGCTGGGCCGCTGGGTGGCCAGCATGAGGTGGATGCCGGCCGCGCGCGCCTTCTGGGCGATGCGCGCCACCGAGGTCTCGACCTCCTTGGGGGCGCACATCATCAGATCCGCGAACTCGTCGATCACCACGACGATGTAGGGCAGCCGGCGGGGCGGCGGCTCGTCCAGGTCGAGCGACGCGGCCAGGTCGAGGTCGCGCTGGTCGTCGGCGCTGCCGCCCTCCTCGTCCGCGTCGGCCGCGCCCACGTCGGCCGCGGCGCCGCGCCGGCGGTCGGCGTTCGCCCTGGACTCCAGCTTGACCAGCTTCTTGTTGTAGCTGGCGATGTCGCGCACGCCGAGCCGCGCGAGCAGGTCGTAGCGCCGCTCCATCTCGTCCACGGCCCAGCGCAGGGCCAGGTTCGCCTTCTTCGGGTCGGTCACCACCGGCAGCAGCAGGTGCGGGATGCCCTCGTAGATCGACAGCTCGAGCACCTTCGGGTCCACCATGATGAAGCGGATGTCCTCCGGCGTGCCGCTGTACAGCAGGCTGGTGATGAACGCGTTGACCGCGACCGACTTGCCGGATCCGGTCGCGCCGGCGACCAGGAGGTGCGGCATCTTGGCCAGGTCGACCACGATCGGCGCGCCCTCGATGTCCTTGCCCAGCGCGAGCGGGAGCTTGGCTTTGTTGTTCTGGAACGCGTCGTCGGCCAGGATCTCCTTCAGGTAGACCGTCTCGCGGGTGCGGTTGGGCACCTCGATGCCGACCGCCGCCTTGCCCGGGATCGGGGCCACGATGCGCACCTTCAGCGCCTCGAGCGACATGGCCAGGTCGTCCGACAGGTTGACGATCTTGTTGAGCCGCGTGCCCGGCGCGGGCGCGAACTCGTACATGGTGACGACCGGGCCGGGCCGGATCGCGGTCACCTCGCCCTGGATGCCGTAGTTGTCGAGGGTCTGGATCAGCTTGGCCGACATCTCGAGCATGGCGGTGCGGTCGATCGACACCGCCTGGGTCTCGTCGTAATCGAGCAGGTTGACCGGCGGCAGCTGGAACTCGCCGTCGCCGAGCGGGATGAAGCCGCGGCCGGCGTCGAGCCGGGCCTCCTTCTTCTTCATCTCGTCGACCTTCACGTGGCGGAACTGCGGCTCGACGATGACCGGACCCGACCCGGTGGCCGAGGCCTGGACCGGCTGCGGGCCCGACGGCGGCCGGGTCACGATCACCGGCTGGGCCGGCGCGGTCACCGCGGTCACGTGCTCCGGCTCGTCGACCGGCGCGCGCTCGGCGCCCACGCCGCGCGCGGTCACCTTCTTCACCCGCTTCTTGCGCCCGTTCGGCCCGCCCTCCTCCGCGATCAGGGCCGGCACGATGTCCGCGCCCATCCGCTCGGTGTCGGCGTCGGGAGCCTCGCGGTCGACCACGCGGCCGGTCCGGTCGACGATCATCGGCTCGGCGCCGTGGTCGTCGGCGCCGTCGTCGTCCACCCGGGCCATCGCGGTCGAATCCCCGGAGCGGTACTCGTCGCGGTCGCGCTCGGGCAGGACCGAGCGGATGACGTCGCCCGAGAAGCCGGCCACGTCGCCGCCGACCCGGCGGGCGCCGCGGTAGGCGCCGCGCCCGAGCCAGCTCGCCGCCAGCCCGACGCCCTCGAGCACCTGGCTCATGCGGAGCGGGGTCGCCACCACCACCGCCAGCACCAGCCCGATGAGGCCGAGCAGCGCGGTCCCGGCGGTCGACACCAGCGCGCGCGACACCTCGGCCACGCTCTCACCCAGCGCGCCGCCCGGCGGCCGCCCGGCCACCCGCCGCTCGCCCGCACATAGATGAGCGAGGGTGTCGAGCGCGACCACGCCGAGCCCGACCCCGAGCGCCACCGACAGGCGGAGGATCGGAGAGCGTCCGAGCAGGAGCCGGAGCGCCACGCCGACCAGGCCGACGACCACGGCGTAGCCGCCCAGGCCGACCAGCGAATAGACCAGCAGCGCGGACGACCGGCCGAACGGACCCATGAGCCGCCCGTCGCCGAAGCCGAGCGACATCAGGCCGGCCAGGAGGAAGATGGCGGCGCCCAGCGCGGCGATCCCGAGGATCTCCGGCGCTCTGCTGCGGCCGGAGCGGGCCCTGTCGCGCTCGCGGTCGCGCGCGCCCTCGCGGGTGCGCTCGCGATCACGGCGGACCGGTCGCCCGGCGCCCTTGATGCGCGAGGGACGGTTAACTGCTCGATATCGCGTCACTTCTTCTCCCCATGCGCATACCAGCGACCCATCCTAACGGAGGGGGGCCCATGGGTCCAAAAATCGGCTTGGCCGCCCGAGCTGTTCCGAGAACCGCCAACTTTCGATACCTTGTGCCACACGGACAACCGTTGGGAGGCGTCATGCACCGGCAGCAGATGCGTGTTCTGGTCGTCTTGGTCCTCGCTTTCACGGGAGCGTCGGCCTGCGGCGTGAAGAAGGAGGTCCACCAGAAGACTCTGGACGAGCTCACCGCGACGCAGGCCGAGCTGGCCGAGACCCGCAAGCAGCGCGACGATCTGAAGTCGCAGCTCGGGATCACCGAGGGAGAGCGCGGCAAGCTGGCCAAGGACCAGGAGGCGACCGCGGCGGAGCTGGCCGAGCTGCGCAAGCAGCGCGAGTCGGCCGAGAAGCGGCTGGCCGCGTTCCGCGAGCTCAAGCAGCGCTTCGCCAAGCTGGTCGACACCGGCAAGCTGCAGGTCGGCTTCCGCAACGGCCAGATGGTGCTCAAGCTGCCGTCGGGAATCCTGTTTCCCAGCGGCCAGGCCGAGCTGACCAAGCCGGGCCAGGAGGCGCTGACCGAGGTCACCAACATCCTGCTCGAGTTCAAGGACCGCCGCTTCGTCATCGCCGGCCACACCGACACCGACCCGATCAAGTCGCGCAAGTTCAAGAGCAACTGGGATCTGTCGTCGGCGCGCGCGCTCAGCGTGGTGCAGTTCATGATCGCGGCCGGCTTCCCGCCCAGCAGCGTGGCCGCGTCCGGCTACGGCGAGTTCGATCCGGTCGCGCCCAACGACGCCGAGCCGAACAAGCAGCTCAACCGGCGCATCGAGATCATCCTGGTGCCCGACCTGTCCGAGCTGCCGACCCTGACCGGCGCGGAGCCCTGACCGGACCCCAGCCTCGCCCGGCCCGACGCCGGGCGACCGCGACGTCCATCGCATGAACAACCTCGAGAAGGCGCTTGCCCTGCGCGCGGCGCCTCTCTTCGCCTCGCTCAGCGCCGACGCGCTCCTGCCGGTGGCCGCGCTCTGCCACCAGGTCGATCTGGTCCGCAACCAGGTGCTGTTCGAGGCCGGCGAGGTGGGCGACGCCCTCTTCGTGGTGGTATCCGGATCGGTGCGGGTGATGCGCGGCAACCAGCTGGTCGCCCGGCTCGACGCCGGCGAGTGCGTGGGCGAGATGGGCGCGCTCGACCTCGAGCCGCGCAGCGCCACCGTCGCCGCCGACGAGGTGACCCGGCTCATCCGCCTCGAGCGCAACGACCTCATGGACCTCCTCACCGACTACCCGGAGCTGATGCGCGGCCTGGCCGAGATGCTGGTCGAGCGCATCCGCAACGTGGCGAGCTGAGCCGGAACGGGCTACGAACAGCGACGCGATGGCGCTCAATCGCTCCATGATCCTGGCGCTGGCGGCGGCCTTTGTCTCGATGGCCGTCGTGTTCGTGTCCAAGACGTTCGCCGACACGATCTTCCTGGTCGAGTTCGGGGCCAAGTACGTGCCGCACTTCCTGGTGATCCAGGCGGCCGGGATCGTGGCCGGCTCGGCCGCGTACGGCGCGCTGCTCCGCCGGGTCTCGTCGCCGCCGATCGATCTGGCCATCCTGATCGCGTTCGCGCTGAGCGCGGTGGCGGGGATCTGGGCGGACCGGGCCGGCGACGGGGCGGTGTTCGTGGTGTCGCTGGCGCTCAGCGTCCTGTCCGCGCTCGCGTTCATGGTGATGTGGAACGCGGTCACCTCGGTGGTGAGCGGGCGGCGTTCGCGCCGGTTCCTGCCCCTGGCCGGGGCGGCGGCCACCTCGGGCGCGGTGGTCGGCAGCTTCGGGTCGACCGCGGTGGTCCGGGTGTTCGACATGGTCGGGCTGGCCCCGCTCATCGCCATCATGGCGATCGCGACCGCGGTGCTGCGCGTGCTGCTGGTATCGCGCTCGGGCGAGTGGCGGCTGGTGCCGCGCGCGCCGAAGCAGCCCAGCGAGAAGAAGCCGCGCACCCGGGCCCTGCGCGAGCGGCGGGCGCGCGGGACCGCGACCCAGCAGGTCAAGGTGGCGGCCCCCGATCGCGGGCCGGATTTCAAGCTGGTCAGGATTCTGGCCATGGCGACCGTGATCGAGGCGTTCCTGACCGCGTTCGTCGAGTTCGGCTTCAAGCTGGAGGTGGTGTCCTCGATCACCCGGCGCGAGGAGATCGGCCTGTTCTTCTCGATGTTCTACGGGGTGTCGAACGCGGCGCTGCTCGCGCTGCAGGTGCTGGCCAGCTCGCGGCTGCTCGCCACCCGCTCGCTCCGGTTCTCGCTCGCGCTCGAGCCGGCCCTGCTGCTGTGCGCCTCGGTCGTGTGGGCGCTGTTTCCGACCCTGGCCTTCGCCACCCTCGCACGCGGGACCGAGAGCGTGCTCAAGTTCGGCATCGCCCGCCCGGCCCAGGAGGTGGCGCTGACCCCGCTGACCGACGTGGAGCGCAAGCGGTGGAAGGTGCTCCTGCGCGGGGTCTACAACCAGGGCGGCGGGGCAGCGGCCGGGCTGCTCCTGGTCGTGGTCGCGCCGTTGCTCGGCCACCACTCCATCCTCGCCCCGACCGCGACCGCGCTGGCCGCGCTGGTCTGGATGGTCCTGCAGTTCGCGGCGTCCAACCGCTACATCGACACGCTCGGGTCTGCGCTGGGGCTGCGCCGGCTGTCGCTGCGCGACGACCGCGAGGTGATGATGATCGACCGCGACGGCCTGGCCCGCGTGGTCCACCTGGCCGGCGCCAGCGACGAGACCGCCGCGCGGTTCGGACGCGAGCTGCTGACCACCTACGCGCAGGACCCACGGCTGCTCATCCGCTACATCGGCACCGGCCCGCCCGGGCAGCGCGAGTCGCTGTACCGCCTGCTGGCCCTCCGGCCGCACAAGTCGTGCGCCGCGTCGCTGCGGGCAGCGATGACCAACGAGAACGAGGAGGGGCCGGCGGCCGCGTGTCTCGACGCGCTGGCCGCGCACGGCGACGCGTCCCAGGTGGTGCGGGCGCGCGCGCTGGGCGGCGAGAAGCCGCCCGTGGTCGAGGAGCCGGGCAGCGAGCCGGACGTGGGCGAGGTGGACGGCGAGGCCGGCGGGG
>Ga0193753_10002824_pt1 | contig 13320 bp, 9 predicted proteins | sample H1c2metaG_FD_144925 | JGI IMG/M metagenome (GOLD analysis project Ga0193753, IMG submission 144925) | Soil microbial communities from a riparian zone of the East river system, Colorado, United States - H1c2 | ecosystem: Environmental > Terrestrial > Soil > Riparian zone | place: USA: East River... | reverse complement strand
CAGTTCGTCGAATCGGAAAGGATCCTGACCCTTGCGGATCAAGCCTACATGCGCCGCGTCTTCATTCGTCGCAAACGCGAGGAAAAGGCAAGAGCCAAGCTCTCTCCCAAGATCAGGCTGAAATGAAGGCGAGGATGGGAGCGCGTAGAGACCGATGAGCGCAGCAATTGCAGAGCCGCTTACCCTCGCAGTTGACGACACCCGACGCGTCTCTGCGCTGCTCCAACTACCGCCTGCCGCCACGGCTTGCTTTGTGCTTGCACACGGCGCGGGTGCAGGCATGGATCACCCGTCCATGGTGGCGGTCGCGACGGAACTCGCCGCCCGGAGTGTTGCGACTCTGCGCTTCCAGTTCCCGTATATGGAGCGCCGCTCGCGCCGCCCCGATCCTCCCGCGCTCTGTCACGCGACCGTCCGTGCAGCCGTTGCGGAGGCGGCGCGCCTGGCGCCCACGTTGGCGCTGTTCGCGGGTGGCAGGTCCTTCGGCGGACGCATGACCTCGCAGGCGCAGGCCATCGAACCGCTCCCTGGCGTGAAGGGCTTAGGCTTCATTGGATTTCCGCTGCACCCGGCGGGGAAGCCGTCGGTCGAGCGCGCCGAGCGCCTGCGCGAGGTGAAGGTCCCCATGCTGTTTCTGCAGGGCACGCGCGACGAGCTCGCGAAACTCGAGCTGTTGCAGCCGCTCATCGACCAGCTCGGCGCGCGCGCAACCCTGAAGCTGTTGCAGGATGCGGATCATTCGTTTCATGTACCCGCGCGCACCGGACGCAAGGACGCGGAAGTCAGGGCCGAGATGCTGGACGCGCTGGCGATGTGGATCGAGCAGGCAATTCACAGGTCATGAGCCAACCGTCGAACGCGAGGACGTTCCCGCTGGAACGTCACGCGACGCGCGCGGGTGGACCGCATGTCCTCCTCCTCGCCCATGCCCACTCAGGTGAGGAACGCAAGATCATGGACTTCGAAAGTTGCGCCACGCCGCGGCGCGTCGCGCGATGAGCGGACATAGCTGATGTACGTGGAGATAGATGGGAAAGCCGTGCGTGAATTCATCATCGCGCACCGGCGCGTCAAGTGACGCGCCGGCCGGGTGACTGTTCGCTCTGGGTTTCCTTACGGCGCTACCGATCAGATCAGTAAGACTTGATGCCATTGAGCAGTCTCATCAGAGACTCGTCCTTGGCGATCAGCAATTGTGCCGAATCAAAAATTTCAGTAAGTCGCGCGACTTGCTCATCGGCGCTCAAATCGAAGGGAAATCCCTCGCGGTAGTGCCCTAACACAAGCGTGCGATGATTTGCCCGACGACCATATCGTTCGCAGTCGAACCCCGCCTTTTCGAGCTTCTTCACGACAGGCGACAGCTTGGCTCTCGCGAGCTCCGAGCTTGCCTTCTTGTACGGCCCCTCGATTCGAAAGATGAGATCCAGCGGTCGTCGCTCATCCAGAAACCGGGTCGCATGATCGGTCGGATCGAAAAGCACGCCCAGCGACAACCGGCAGCCGAACATCCATAACGCCACGCGGCCGTAGCCGTCGTGACATGTGACATCTCTTGTCAGTGGAGTTGCCGTGAGTCCTTGCTGGACTCGACTGCACAAAGTCCACAGATTCTGGCGCAGGTCGGCGCCGCGCTCACCGGACTTTTTGGCAAGCGCTGCGTCTCGCGTAATCGCCTGCACAACGAGGCTTTTCTCATACAGAAACTGCGCGAACTCCTTCGTAAGACCAGGCGTCTGGTGGGAGGACAGAATTTCATGGATTCTCGACCAAGTGATATGCGTCAGCGCAATGTCGGGCTTGGCGAGAAAACACAACTTCGCGTCCGTATGTCTGGGCGTGAGCAATGTCAGATGCTTGCGAGCCTTGGAATCGTACTCATTGAGGTAACTGGCGTACCGGCTGATCTGATCCAGGTCGGCGCAAGAATTCCATTTGTTCTCTATCCATATCTGCAGAGACTTCTCGTCGTGCTCAAGTGCCTCGATCATCATGTCCGGCAGGCCTCGGCCGTTTTCATCTCCCAGCGACACTTGCGTACGAATATTCTTTATCCGCTTCAGCTTGAATTTCTCTCCGACCATCGCATTAGCAATTTTTGTTGCCACGGCCGGATCCTTCGCCAGCAGATAAGCGAAGGATTCCGTGAGGAAATTCTCATGTGAATCCCGGTCGGCGCGCGGCCGGTACGAGAGCAAGCCACAAAACAGATTGGGGGGGTTGCCGTTGATGGTGATGAGAGAGTCCATCCGGCAAGGATCGTCCAACTTCCGGCCTGTGAATGTGCGCCATCCGACGATTTCCGCTACGTCAGCGTAAACAAGCGCTAGCCGCTCCTTACATATCCATGCAACTGCGGGCCCCGCTAGATTTTCGTCGCGGTGGCCACAGAAGGCTAGGAATCCGAAGTGAATCAAGACTCCCGACGGTACGTACGATGCGCACTTCGTGCATCCCGCCAAGTCCACGACCGCTGTGCTGATGTGGCCGGACATCTGGGGTCTGCGCCCCCTCCACTATAACCAGCGGCATCAGGTGTCGATCACGTACGAGAGTGAGATCGAGTACTCCGCGTTTCCTTTAAGTACCGCAGAACGTCCGATGCACGCGTTCGCCCGGCGCCGGCGGCTGCTCGAACTCGCCGCAGCCAGGCTGATCGTCGTAAGGATGCTCGAGGATGTTCAGAAGCTTGAGAAACGGCCCGAAGTCCCCGTGCGTTGCGGCCGCTTCGAGCGCGGCCTCCACCCGATGGTTGCGCGGAATGAATGCGGGATTCACGCGCCGCATGTCCGCGGCGCGCTCCGCGGTATTCTGCGGCTCGCTTGCCAGGCGCTCGCGCCAGCGCCGCAGCCAATCCGCGATGCCAGGGGAGGATGCGAACAGCTCGAGTAGCGAGGCATCGTTCGGGGGCTCGTCCGCACACCGCGCAAGGCGACGAAACGTCAACGTGAAATCAGCACCGGACGATTGCATCGTTGCTAACAGGGCCCTGACGAGCTCGACATCGCTTTCCTGTTCGCTCGCCAGGCCGATCTTGCGTCGCATGCGTGTCAGGAGCTGAGCATCGAACGCCGGCATGAAGTTTTTGACGACGGCTGTCGCCATCTCGACCGCTTTCCCGGTATCCGCATCGATGAGCGGCAGCAGGGCTTCGGCGAACCGCGCGAGATTCCATTGCGCGATGGCGGGCTGATTGCCATACGCATACCGCCCGGCATGGTCGATCGAGCTGAAAACGGTGTTCACATCGTAGTGATCCATGAATGCGCACGGTCCGTAGTCGATGGTCTCACCCGAGATGGCCACGTTGTCCGTATTCATGACGCCATGGATGAAGCCGACGCTCATCCAATCCGCAATGAGCGCGGCTTGGCGCTGCGCGACGGCTTCGAGCACCGCCAGCGCGGGAATGTCGGCGCTCCGCGTTTTCGGATCGTGTCGTGTGATGACGTAGTCGAGAAGCTGACTAACTGCATCGCGATCGTTGCGAGCCGCGAAGTACTCGAAAGTGCCGACACGAATGTGGCTGGCAGCCACGCGCGTCAGCACGGCCCCTGGCTGAAGATCCTCGCGGACAACCTGCTCGCCGGTGGTGACCACCGCGAGAGAGCGCGTGGTCGGAACCCCGAGCGCATGCATCGCTTCGCTGATGAGGTACTCGCGCAGCATGGGCCCAAGCGCTGCGCGTCCGTCGCCATTGCGCGAGAACGGCGTCCGTCCCGAGCCCTTGAGCTGGATGTCGCGCCGCACGCCGTCGCGTCCCACCCGTTCACCTAGCAAGATGGCGCGACCATCACCGAGTTGCGGCACGAAGCCGCCGAACTGATGACCCGCGTAAGCCATGGCGATCGGGTCGGCATCATCAGGCGTTTGATTGCCTGAAAACCAGTTTGCACCTTCGTGTTCGAGGACAGCTGGATCGAAGTCGAGCTCGGAAGCCAAGAGGGAGTTGAAAACAACTAGCTGGGGATCCTTTGCAGGCGCTGGCGCGACCCGCGCGTAGAACCGCGAAGGTAGTGCGGAATAAGTGTGTTGGAGACCGAGCTGCATGACGGGCGGCAGTGTATCTCGCTCAGCGCCACTTCTTCGCGGGCCCGCGCACCCGCTAGAATCCACTGCCCCGTCAGTGGCCTGGCGGGAAGCTCGCTACTCGCAACGGACTCATCTAACCATGATCTTCCTGCAAGCCAACTGGATCTTCGCGTTCGTCTGCGCCTTCGTGCTGTATGGCGCGGGAAAAGCGGAAGCACGGGAGGCAGGCCGGAACGCCGGCGCTCTCTGGGCCGGGCTGTCGATCGCGGTTTCTGCCGTGCTGATCCAGTTCCTCGGTGCGGGATGGATTTTGGTGCTCGTCGGCCAGGCCGCGCTTTTCGTCGGCATTGGCGTCTTCCGCGCAATGCGCGGTAAATGAGTTGGCGTCAGGGTAAACGGCGCGTGAGACGTACGCGCGGGAGTGAGCCCGTCGCCGTGTATCGCATCAGCTCGCCACGAATCGATCCACCACCGCGCGAAGGGTGCGCAGCCCCGCGGCGTCGGTGGTGTAGGTGTGGATACGCACCTTCGCGAGCGGCGGGAGGTACTCGTGGAGATTGGGTGTCTGCGATACGACGAGCGTAGGGCGGCCGAGCGCTTGTGCGATGGCGAGCTCGAGCGTGGCGTTCGGATTGAGATGCGTGAGATCGGCTACGACGTACGACGCGGTTGCGATGTCGTTCCAGATGCTTCGAATGATGTCCGGATCGAAGCGCTCGTAGCCGATGCGGCGCTCGATCGCATCACCGCACGCTTCCTGCACGACTCGCTGGCAGGCCTCGCTCCACGGCCTGAACGCCGTGACGTGAAATAGCGCTTTGCGCCCGCTCTCGGGCGGATACGCGGGCGCAAACGCGGGGAGTGTCAGCATCAGGCCACGTCCGTCCAGACGTTCGAGCACTCCTTCCGCGGCGAGTCGCACGCTCGTGGCGTCGCCCGACTCCGCGGCTGAAGCAACGAGGCGCACCGTTTTCGCATCGCGAGCGGCCAGCCGCTTCAGATACTCAATTGTGTTGGACAGCCCCTCGGCGGAGACCCCGCGCTGAGTGCCAAACAATGCCGCTTGCAGCGCGACGCCAACGCGCTCCACGTCCGCTGCATCGCCGGCAAGGCGTACTGGATCCACGTCGATGTCGAACGGCACGAGCTGGCCCTCGCGCGCGACGACCACGGTCGCGACGCCGAGCACGAACGCCCACCCGCATTCGTACGCGGCGTGCGCGGTGGCAGCGGCAGCCCGCGCCACTGACGCGAATGCGGCAGGTGATGACGGGATCTCTACCGGATCGGAAGCTGCCGCGTCGTACGACGTGAAATCAAAGACCGCGATCGCGGAGCGGCTGAGCAGGTCCCAGCGCGCCTGCGTGGGGTCGTTCACCCCCAGCGCGATTGCGGTCTCGTAACCTAACTTGCGTGCGGCCTCATCCACGAGACCCTGAACCATGGACCCGCCGCTCACGAACACGGCGTTCGCGTTTACGTTTGGCGGTGGGCGCGTCCACGCGGGTGCAATGACCATCAGATGGTGGCGCCGCTCGAAGCGTCGGAGACCCAACACGGCGGCCCGCAACGAGCCTCGCTGCTGGTCGATCCACTGCTTCTCATTGGTTGCCGCACGGAGGCGATCGAAGGCGATATTCAGACGCGAGTCGACTGCCTTCCATTCAGCAACGTCACGTCCCGAAAGCACGTCCTTGGTCGTCACCAATGTCCGTTCCATGAGCGAGCGAAACAAGGCAGCGAACTGACGCTGGTACAGCGGCGCATCGGGCTGCTCGAAAGGGTCACCCAGCGGATTGCTCATCAATGAGCGGAAGTCAGAGATGGCCGCGCGGCTCGACAGCTCGGCCATCGCCGGGTCGTTGTCGAGGGCCCCCTCGAAGTTGGCCAGTGCATGTCGAAACATGTTCTCGGTGTCGGCGGCCAGGTGCTGCTTACCTTCCTCGGCGTATGGCGCCATGGCAGCTATCAGCTCGGGGCCCAGGCGCAACATCGTTCGCGTGGCTGCTTCCGCCTCGTCATCGTTGTCTGGCAGCCGCCGACATAGCGTCTGCAAATCGAGCTGCGCTTGTGCGAACGCGACGGTATGAAGCGCACCGCCAGCCAGGTCGGTGTGCAGGCGCTCGACGATACGCTGCGCCTCTGTTTCGAAAGTGGCCGCATCGATGGGGGGTCCGGCCGGCTCGTCCTGGGCGATGATCTGCCGCTTGATGATCGGGAGCATCTCGGCGAACTCGGGCGGCGCATGCGGAATCGCCAGATCGATGAGCTGCAGTAGCGTCTCGCGAACCAACGTTGCGTCGGCCGGTGTCTGCGTGGACAGCTCCTGCAGCGACGCCATTGCCTGCCGAAAGTAGTATTCGGTGAAGCCGTGGGTCTGGAGGTCGTTCTGAAACTGCGCGATCGCCGTCGCGCATTTGAGCATGACGTCCGCCGAAGGCGTGGCCTGCTCCGCTTCGGCGTTCGCCTCAGCCTGCACGTCGTTCACCGCTTCGGCGAGCCACGTCAGCGGCTCGACCAGCGCTGGCAGTGCCATCGGTTGCGCACGCAGCGCGAGCCCGATGCTGACCATCAATGCCTGCATGTAGCCGCGTTGGGTGCCATCCAACGTCAACCGCCCTTCCCGGATGTACGTCGCGCACTTGATGGCTGCGTCTTTGTCGAAACCTGCTTCGAATGTAGTGGCGATGAGCTTCATCGCCTTGGCAATCGCATCCTGGTCGTCGGGCGACTGACTGTATGCGGCCAGCCAGTCGGTGGCTGCCCGCAGCGCGTGTACCGCGAGCAGCGCCGTCCCCTTCTCGTCCGCATCCGCCTCGTCGAAAGGCAAGGCAGTGAGCTCGGCGATCGCAGCGTCCGCGACGACATCAGTGTCGTCACCGTTCTTTAGTTTGGTGGCGACCTCCTGCACGATGTCGCGGCTGCGCGCATAGGGCGCGTTCGAGCCGTACTTTCGTGCGATGAGAGCGGCCACCTCCTGCCGCTGCTGCCGCAAAGAGGTTCCTTCGCCCGCCGGCAGGCGCGTCAGGATCGCATCGAACAGTCGAACGGTACCCGTAAGGTTGGCGAGCCGGTCGATCTCCGTGATCGACTCGAGCGCTGCGATGTCCGCCGTGACCTGCTGAAAGCTCTCCGGTGTGGCGGTGCCATCGTCGAGCGACGCTTCGAAGGCGGCCACCAGTTGTTCTATCTTCTCGCGCACATCTCGCCTAGAAATACGTGCTCAGCGACAACTCGAACCGCCGCTGTCTCGGATCGCCGTAGCGGCTATAGCCGAACCTCTGACGAAACACGAACGAGTTCTCCCGAGGCGGCTCTTCATCGAGCACGTTGACGACGCCGAAATTGAGTGAGAAATCTTTGACCGGCCAGGACGCGGGAACAGGCAGCGACCACGTCGCATTGAGATCGAGATATGTCTGCGACGGTATCTCGCGCGCCCCTTGTAGCATGAAGTACAGGTCGTCCCCGCCTGGCGAGTCGTCATCAAAAGTGAAGCGATAGTTTCCGAGGTACTGCACGTTCGCGCCGATGCCCACCCACGCGTTAGACCAGTCAAACCCACCATTCGCCCGCCACCTGAGCGGCCCATCCCGGAAACCGTCTCGCCTTTCGTCTTCCCGGAACAGGCCTTTGACGACGTTACGCATGTGATAGGTGCCGTCGGCATAAAGCCGCAGCCGGCCACCGAGAAACTCCACCGGCCATTCCGCGCGCAGATCGATTGAATCCACCTCGAGGCTGCCGCCATTGTTGCCGCGGGCATCGAGCGTGTGGATGCGACCGCCGGTAAATCCCAGCGCGCGGTCCGTATCGCTGAGCGGCAGTCGTACAATCCGTTCCGGCCAGAACTCCTCATGGTCGAGGACGTCCTGCGCCACCGGCAACATGAAATCGCCCGTCCTTTCGATGCGCGAGATATCGACAGCAAAGCGCGCCCCGTCCTCGCCAAAGGGCGTCAGCACCGCTCCGAGGAAAGCAGTTTTCGCACGAACTGTGTTGAGGTCGGGATTGCCGCTGAATTGATAGTAATAGCCACCGTCAGACCCCAAATCTGTATTACCGCGCTTCGGGTCCGTGGCGAGCGGCGCATCGGTCAGGATTTCACTGCTGCGCAAATTGTTGACCGGCGGCGGCTGTTCGCCGGTCGCGTAGCTGCCACGCAGCGTCAACCAGTTCGTCGGTGTGACCTTTAATCCGGCCGTGTAGGTAGTCCCAGTGAAGCGCGCGTGCAAACGGGCGGCGCCGTCTACTTCAGCGTCCGAAAATTTCTCCTCGCGATCGTCGCGCCGGACAGCCAGCTGTAGTTCGAGCCCGCGCAGCGATTGCGCCGACGAGGTGTCGCCGAACACACGCGCTCTCAGCTCCCCGTATACCGATGTTGTGGCGTTCGAATGTGGTTGGGCGTAGATCAGGTCCGTCTCCGGCAGCCCCCCGAAGCTGAACGTCGACGACCGTACAGACTTTGGCATCTCCTCCGTCGTCTGCTCAGCCAGCAACGTCAGCGTCGCCGGCCCTTCAGCCGTCTCGAAGACCGGGCCCGCCAGACGCAGCGCGCGCTGACTGAAACGATTGCGAACTTCGTAGCGGCTCGACGTGCTCCCGCGGTCGGCGCTGATCGCGCTCTGAAACGCATCCCAGTGGCCGAACGGATTGGTGTTCAGATCGGATGGGTCGCCGTTCAGGGACAGGAAAGACCCCGTAAGCGGAAAATCACTGGAACCTGATTCGGTAATGCGCACTTCACCCCGATTGGTCTCCAAGGTTCCCCGCCAGTTGAAAGGCAGGTCCGCCACGACACCTAACGTGAAACGCTGATTGTCGATCCGCTTGCTTAACATCTCTTCGAATTGTCCGATCGGAAAGACCACCTTGATCGGCTCCGTGAACGGATTGACCGGCGACTCAGCGGCAATGAATCCAATGCCGTCTGTGCTCGGATTGCGCCACTTTCCGTAGCTGCGCAGAACCAGCGCGTCGGCGAAGACCTCCAGCCCCGCATCTAACTTCTGCCGCAGGTTCGCCAGCAGCGCATCCGACCGGGGCCGGGATCCGAGATCAACGTTCGCATCCCCGTCCGAGAGCGTGAAATCCACGCCGTTCGAATGCTCCTGCAGCGACGCAGCCAGTGCCGCTGCATTCCCCGAAAAGCCAGCCGGCAGGAATGTTCGACTCGAGCCCAGATCTGCCGCGCCGAATTCCGGCTTCAGGACGAGGTTGTCACCGCTCGTGCTGAAAACCCCGACCGAATTCCCTGGCGGACTGAGCGCGTTCAGATAAAAGTCCGGCGCGAATTCGAAGGTTCGCATTCGATCCCGGACCACATAGTCACGCTCCCCCGCGGTCAGTGGATCGGACTGCGAATGCGAAGCGAACATCGCGAAATGCGTCCCGCCATTCTCCGATGTGAAGCCATATCTCGCCTCCATGGCCTGCCGTCGCGCATCACCGTGCGAGCTGGTTCCTCCGGTGAGGTGCAGGTCGGCCCCCGTGCTGTCCCGATCGAGCACGACATTGATGACGCCGCCGAGGGCACCGAACCCGTAGATGCCGCCGGCCGAGCCTGTCAGCACTTCGATACGTTCGATGGCACGGATGGGAATGGCGTTGACGTCCGACTGGCCAAACCCGAAAGCCGGTAGCGGAAACCCAGGCATTCGCCGCCCGTCGACCAGCACCAGCGTATTGTCCGTTCCGAGCCCCCTGAGGTTGAACGCCGATTGCGTCAGTGCCTCCCCGGACAGGGATGGCGGTACGACCGCGGTGTTGGAAGTGATGCGGCTACGGAAATACTGGTCGATGTCGTCCCGGTGCGAGTCGAGAATCTCTTTCTTGGTCGCAACGATATATGGCTGCACGTCGTTCTCGGTCCGGCGGACGTCTGCGTTCTGCGTGCGCAACCCGACGACGACAATCTGCGCTACTTCGGCATCCTGTTGGGCAAGGGGCGGAGTGTCCCGGCGCTCGATGATCCACGCGCCCGACTGCGTCCGTCTCACTGTCAGGCTCGTGTCGGCGACAAGCTGTCGGAGAGCCTCATCGGCGCCAAGATTGCCCTGGATGGAAGGCGCTTGGGCATTGGCGATCAGATCGCCATCGTAGAGCAGCTCAATGCCTGTCTGGCGTTCAAGCGCCCGTAAACTGGAATACAGCGGCCCCGCAGCAATCCTGACCGGGATCGCCGGCGCATTCGCAAACGCCGGATCCGAAAAAGCCAGCGCCGACGCGCACAAGATCGCCAATGCCAATCGTTCCAACATCCGCTCGTACCCGACGATGATGGTCCAAACAAGTCTGTTTACTGGATCAGCGGATGTTTGTCAGAAAAATATTGCGGGTAATGGAGCAGGCGGCTAACAAGTGCTCGCGATGAGCAAGGGGCCGGTAGGTAGCCTTCTTTGCCTGGTCTCAATCCACGCTCGCGTTCGACCCGGCAGCTACCCGCGCCAGCATGCGTTTCGTCTCGAGATGTTCGGGCCCGAGCGCCGTTCGTAGTTGCAGCGCCGCTTCCTGGGCGAGCGTCGTGCCGGCCGATCTGCGTCCGCTCGCGTCCTGGATGCGGCTCTGCAGCGCAAGGGAGAGGCCGGTGTGGGCAGACGCGGGCCGCTCTCCCTGCAGCGCATGGGCGATCTCGAGCGCGCGTTGCGCATCGGCAAGTGCCGCTGCGATGTCGCCGTTACGCAGATGCACGTCACCGCGCCCGTAAAGCGCCGCGGCCAACGCGCCCACTTTGATGTTGCGACTGTCGAAGAACTCGATGGCGTGCGTGTAGGCGACGACGGCGTGCGCGAAATCGCCGTGTGCCGCCGCGAGTTTTGCCTCGATCCCGTAGGCGCCGATGCCTTCGGCAGTCTCCCGCGCGACACTCACTCCGATTTCCGCGGCCGCGCGGTCGTACACGGCCTCGGCAGCCTGCGTGCGCTCGAGAGCGAGCAAGACTCGCGCTTGGCCAATCAGGCCGTTGAGCAAAGACTTGCGTGACCCGGATTGCTCGGCACGGACCATGTCGCGCTGGTAGAGCGCCAGGGCTTCATCGAAGCGGCCGAGTTGCGTGAGCATGCGCGCATAGTTGAATACCAGGATGACCGGGGGCTGGCCGCCGGCCGCATGCTTCGCCGCGTTGTCGAACGCATGTTGATACTTGACGAGCGCGCCCGCGAAATCGCCCGCGGCGTCGTCCGCATTAGCCCAGGCGTTCCACAGGTTGGTGACCATCGGATGCTCGGTGCGGTCTGCCTGCGTGAATTTCTGCACCGCCATGGCGAATGCCCGATCGGCCTTCGACGCGTGGCCGCTCAACTGTTCTGCCTGCGCCACGTCGATGAGCACGATGGCCTCGAGCAGCGGGTTGGCGGGCTGTAACCTGCCGAGTGTCTCGAGCGCGGCGGCATCGGCTTTGAGCGCGTTCTTCAGATCGCCGGTCACGAGGAAGACGTGGCCGCTGGCGCGGGTGCAGGCCGCCAGGGCGTCATCAGGGAGATCTGCGGCACCGAGCGTCATCTGGATTTCGCGCTGTGCAGCCGCAGGGTCGCGTGCAGCAGATAGCGATGCTCGTTCGCAGATGAGCCTGGCACGCAGACCCTGATCGCTGCTGCCCCGCATGAGATCGAGCGCGCGAATCAGGAGTGGTTCGGCCTTCTCGGAGCGATCGAATTCGGAGTAGTAGGACGAGAGCATCAGCAGGATCGCCGCCTGATGCTCGGGGCTACGCTGCGCTGCCGACGATGCGAGCGCTTCGCCGCGTTCGACGAGGGTGTCGACGGTGATCGGCTCACCGGACGACGCGAGTTCGGTGAGCATACGGTCCACGAATTCGCTGACCGCCTGGTTCTGCGCGAGCAAGGTGAGCGCACGTTGGCGTTGCTCGGTGGCGACGCGCGCCTGCATTATCGCGGCGCTCAAGCCCACCGCGAGCGCGAGCACGACCGCGAGCCCGGCACTCACGACCACCTTGTTGCGAACGATGAACCGGCGGGCACCTTCCCATAGGCTCTCGGCGCGCGCATTGATGGCGCGCCCGTGCAGGTGGTGGTCGATGTCGATCGCCAGCGCATCGACAGTGCGGTAGCGCCCGGCGACGGCCAGCCGCATCGCGGTGAGGACGATCGTGTCGAGGTCACCGCGCAAAGCGCGCGTCAAACGCGCAGGCGTCGTCGAGCGTGCTTGCGCCTTCGACTCATCCGTTGCGGCCTGGCTCGGACGGCGGATGTTGGCGCTGAGGATTGCTTCCTCCATTGCGCTCGCAGATTGCCGCGCGAGCTTATACGGCCTCTCGCCGGTCAGGAGCTCGTAGAAGATCACGCCGAGCGAATATACGTCCGATGCCGTCGTGAGCGATTGGGCGGCGATCTGTTCCGGTGACGCGTAGTCAGGCGTCAGCGCGCGGCCGCCGAACTGCGTCAGCGCGGTGTCGGACGTGGTTCCTTCAACCATGAGCTTCGCAATGCCGAAGTCGAGTACGACTGCACTACCCGCCTCAGTCACCAGGATATTCGCCGGCTTGAGGTCGCGATGAATGACCAGATGGCTGTGCGCGTACTGGATGGCCTGCAGCACCTGCACGAAGAGGCGGATGCGCGCGGTGACACCCAGGCGTTTCGAGTCGCAGTAGACGTTGATGGGTACGCCTTCGATGTATTCGAGGGCGAGATAGGGCTGGCCCGCGGGCGTCACGCCGGCGTCGTAGATCCGCGCGATGCTCGGATGCGCGAGGCTTTCGAGAATGTCGCGTTCGCGGCTCATGCGCGCCGAGAATTCGGCGTGCAGCATGCCCGCGTGCGGTAGTTTGAGTGCGACCGTGCGGCGCGTGAGCCCTTCGGTGCGCCGGGCGAGCCAGACCGTGCCCATGCCACCGCGCCCGAGCTCGCGAATCAGTTCATAAGGCCCGACACGCGCGCCGTCCTTGAACTCGAGAGATTCCGCGCTGGACGCCGCACCTTGCATCGCGTCATGCACCTGCTTGCTGATATCACTCAGCGTGAAGGCGTTGTTACTGGCGGGCTGCGTCTCCAGCAACTTGCGCAGCGCCGGCTTCAAGGATTCATGCTCAGGCGCGAGCTGCTCGATCCAGGCCGGGCGTTCTTCGGGCGGTAGTTCAAGCGCGGCGTCTATGAGCCGGGACAACTCGGCGATTTCGGCCGCGCCCCGCTTCACAACAGGACGTCGAGCATATGCAATTTGTCGCCCTGGCCCGCGGCATCGAACACGCCGGGCACGCTGCCGCTTTCACTCGTCGTCATCACACCGATGTTCCCCATGTTTTAGAGATTCCAGAGCGCGGCGGCGTCA
>Ga0193753_10002823_pt1 | contig 13320 bp, 10 predicted proteins | sample H1c2metaG_FD_144925 | JGI IMG/M metagenome (GOLD analysis project Ga0193753, IMG submission 144925) | Soil microbial communities from a riparian zone of the East river system, Colorado, United States - H1c2 | ecosystem: Environmental > Terrestrial > Soil > Riparian zone | place: USA: East... | reverse complement strand
CGGTCGGCTCGCATCGTGGCGCGCTTGCGAGAGATGCCGGAGCTGTCGGCCGCTCGCGGGGTCGCCCTTTTTTGGCCCATCGAGGCCCGCCACGAAGTCGACCTACGTCCGCTCGACGGCGAGCTTCGAGCGAAAGGTGTGCGCCTTTACTACCCCGCCATCGACGAAGAGTCGCTGGAGATGTCCTTCAAAGCGGTGACGGACGTTGCCGCGCTCGAGGAGGCGGGTTTCGGTTTCGCGGAACCCCCGCGCGACGCGCCCCCGGCGGGCGAAGGTGAAATCGACGTCATCGTGGTTCCTGCGCTCGCCATCGATCCCGCGGGCTATCGCATTGGCTACGGCAAGGGTTATTATGATCGCACACTCCCTCGCTTCGCGCCGCCTGCCGTGACCATCGCCGTGGCCTACGATTTCCAACTCATCTCCGAAGTCCCGGTGACCGAGGGAGACGTGTCTGTCGATTGGATCGTCACCGATCACCGCACGTGGCGTGCCGGCGAAGCTCCTTCCGTGGATACGCCGGCCGCGCTTTCCGGGCGAAATCGGCTTTCGCGGGGAGGCTAACGTGGGGCCGATCGGCTTCGACCCGCTGTTTCTCATTCTCGGCGGCAGTGCGCTCGCGGCGGCTGCGACGTACGGGATGGCTCGCTCGAAGTACCAGGAGGCGTTTCTCCAGGAGGTCCGGGCGCGTGAGCCGAAGATCGACCGCGCCCGCGCCGAAGAGCGCGATCGCTACGACAAGCTCGTGCGCGAATCGAGAGAGCAACTCAAGACCGCGCGAGACGAGGCCGAGGAACTGCGCCGGTCGCTCGACAGCACGCGGCAGAGTGCAGACACGGCGCGCCAAGTCGCCACCCTCGAGGCGCGGGAGATGGCGCTTCGCGCGATCGAAGAGGTGAAGGAGGAAGCGCGCAAGTTGGTCGGAGAGGCCGAGGCCAACGTGGACGTTGCCGAGAAACGCGCGGCCTCCTTCGAGAAGATCGCCCTGCAAAAAGAAGAGCATTTGCAGAAAAAGGAAGGGGAGCTCGAGAAACTCGAAGAGGCGCTTCTGGCAAAGGAAACGAGCGCCATCAAGATGCAGCGACAGGCCGCGGAGCTCGTGAACGCGCGCCGCGCGCGTCTCGAGGCGCTCGCGGGTCTCAGCGGCGAGCAGGCCCGGCAATCGCTGATGTCCGAGGTGCTCGACGAAGTTCGTCAGGACATGGCGCGCGAGGTCAAGGCGATCGAAGACGCCGCGCGCGCCGAGGGCGATGCGCGCGCCAAGCGGATCCTGGGAATCGCGATTCAGAGGTACGCCGGAGAGAGCGTGCAAGAGCGTGCGGTGACCACCGTGCATCTCCCGAGCGACGACATGAAGGGCCGCATCATCGGCCGCGAGGGGCGCAACATTCGCGCGCTGCAGGAAGCTTGTGGGCTCGACATCATCATCGACGAGACGCCGGAGACCATTCTGATCAGCGGCTTCGACCCCGTGCGGCGCGAGGTGGCGCGCCTCGCCCTCGAGAGGCTCGTCGAGGACGGGCGGATCCAGCCCTCGCGCATCGAAGAAGAAGTCGCCCGCGCCCAGCAGGACGTGGAAAAGATGCTCGACGAAGCCGCGCGGCGTTCGATGCTCGATCTCGGCCTGCTTCAAGTGCACCCCGAGATTCAAAAGCTCCTCGGACGGCTGCATCATCGGTACTCCTTCGGCCAGAACGTGCTCCGCCATTCGACCGAGACCGGCTTTCTCACGGGGCTCATGGCGGTGGAGCTCGGGCTCGATGAAAACGTGGCGCGGCGCGCGGGGCTCTTGCACGACATCGGCAAAGCCGTGAGCCACGAGCAAGAGGGCGGTCACGCCGTCATCGGCGGCCAGTTTGCGCGCAAGTACGGCGAGGATCCAATGGTCGTCAACGCAATTGCCGCCCACCACGAAGACGAACCCGCGACCAGCGTCTTCGCGCACCTGGTTACCGCCGCCGACGCGCTTAGCGGCGCCCGCCCCGGTGCCCGCCGCGAAGTTCTCGAAGGCTACGTGAAACGGCTACGTGATCTGGAAGCGATCTCCTCGCGCTTCGTCGGCGTGGAACGCGCCTATGCGCTGCAAGCGGGTCGCGAGGTCCGCGTCGTCGTCGAACCGAGCGAGGTGAGCGACGCCGAAGCCGTCCTACTCGCGCGTGAAATCTCGAAGCGCATCGAGAAGGAAATGAGCTACCCCGGCCAAGTCCGCGTCACCGTCATCCGCGAGACCCGCGCCATCGACTACGCCAAATAGCCGCAACCGCCGCTCGAGCGCGATCCCTGCGCGATGCCGGCGTTGGGCCTCGTCAACGTACAAGAGTACGCCTCCTCGGCCCGCCTTGGCATCGCTTGGTCTCGCGCTCGATCGGCGGTTGCTTGCCTCGATGGCCGCCGTAGCTCCCTCCCCCTCAGGGGGAGGGTTGGGGTGGGGGAGAGGACTGCGGTGGGGGAGGCCTACGGCGCGGGAGAGGTCTGCGGCGTGGGAGGGCAGGTCCAGCCTTCTTTGGTGGCGCGACGCAAAATGAGAGGGGCCATGAGACTGCTCTTCGTGGTGCAGATTTTCGTGCGCGCGGCGGCGGTGGAGGCCTTGTCGCCGCCGGCCTCGTAGGCGAGTTGGAAGATGTAGAGGTCTTGCACATCGTCGCGTTTGGCGATCTCCACTTTTTTGGCGAATGCGAGCGCCTCGCTTTTCCGTCCGAGGCGTGCGGCAAAAAAGGTCCCAAGCGCGGCAAGGCCGTCGTGATCGTCGTGGGCCTTGGCGAGCGTCTCGTACGAGAGGCGCGCCTCGTTGGCGTCGGCGAGCCCCTTTGCGCGTTTCTCGCGCGGGGCCCCGAGCGCCATCTCCAGGAGGATGTAGGCGCGGTCCCATCGTTCGTGGAGCCGAAGCTCTGCGATTTCAGCGGCGGCCAACGTTGCATGATCGAGGGTCGCGCGCGCCGCATCGATTTCCCCGAGAGCCCCCGGTAGATCGTCCTGCGCCCATCTGAGCCATGTCAGCTCGTTGTGGAGCCAGAACTCGAGATCGTCGTCCGGGTGGGTTTTCGCCTCCGGCACCATGGCAGCGAGCAGCTTCTCCGCCTGCGGGAGGTCGTCCTGGGCGAGTGCGGTCGCCTTTTTGTAGGTCGCCTTGTAGCGCTCACGCAGCTTGGACTTGGCGGAGCCGGCCATCAGATCGCGCACCTCCCCCAGGCGCTCGTTCGGGATCGGGATGGACAGATCGTAGTGGGTGAGCTTCCAGCGGGCCCCGTCGCGAACGAGCACCCCGCTGCCGCGCGCTGGACCCAGGCTTTGCGTCTCCAGGTCTTCATCGAACCAAGCGTTCCGTCCGTCCGCAGCGACGCGGATCGCGCGCCGCAACGCGCGGAACGTCCACGCCTTTCCTTTTGCGAAGTAGGGGTGCGCAAAGGCCCGAAACGCGGCCAGATCCCACCGCTCGGTGGCATCCGTGCCGAGAAAGATCGCATCGCTCGTGAAGTGCTCGAAGTATTTCGTTTCGTCCGCACGAGCCGCCGCCGCGTGCCAATCATCGAGCTCCGCGCCGATGGTGCGTTTCTCGGCCTCGACGTCGACGGATTGCGGTCCGGGCGTGCGAGCTGGCGGCGTTTGCGGCGTCTCGGCGCATGCGAGCAGGCCAAGCGAAAGGAAACCGATCCAGAGCGAGCGTTTCATGTGCGTGAGTCGACTCTCCCGCCCGGAGAATACGGCATGCGACCGAAATCGAAGCTCGCGTTTTGGCGTTCTCCGCACGAGTTTCTGGCCCGCCGTACTAGCCTTGCCCGCGAATCATGATCGGTGCTCTGGCTCACCCCGCGAAACGCGCCCGGATCGCGTTTCTCACGACGCTCTTTCTCGTCGGCACCCTTGGTGCGAGCTGTGCGATCGGCGTGGGCGAGGAGGCGAGCGAAAATCGTCGAGGCGGCATCGATAAGCCGGACCCGCCGCCCGACTTGACGGGGTGGACCGTCGGCCCGGATACGGTTCTCGACCGGGACAACGGTCTCGTGTGGCAGCGGGTCGCAGCGCCGGAACGGCTCGCGTATCACGATGCGCTCGCGTACTGCGGCGCGCTGCCGCTCGATGGCGGGGGCTGGCGCCTTCCGACGCGCGACGAGCTCTTGACCGTCTTGCATCATCGCCAGGACCCTTTCGGCGCATCGGTCGACTGGTACGGCTCGTCGTCCGCGGGCGTCAGGCCGGACACGGCGTGGGCAGTGGGCATCAATTCGTGGATGAACGGCAACCCCATAGAATCCAAAAGTCGCATTCGCTGCGTGAAGAGCGTCGCGACTCCAAGGACGCCGTCGTGACGTCGAGCCTTGGGCGCACCCGGAGGGCTCCGTCGTGAGCATTGCCTCGTGGTTCCGTCGGCACGCGATGCTCGTCGTCGTATGCGTGATCGTGACCGTGCCCGTTTGGATCGTACGGTATCCGCCGATGCAGGATTTTCCGCTGCACGTTGCAACGTTGCGCATCTTGCACGATCTCGACAATCCTCACTTTGGATTTGCCTCCGACTTTCAGCTCACCCTGGGGCGAACGCAATACATCGGGTTTTATCTGGCCGGCCACCTTCTGGCGTTCGTGGTGGGAGTGCCTGTGGCCGCGCGTCTTCTCATCTGTTTCTATTTGGCGGGAACGCTTCTCGCGCTCCGCTCGCTCCTTCTCGCGCTCGGGCGTGACCCGTGGCTTTTTCTCGCTGCGGTGCCGGTTCTCTACAATCCGCTTCTCGCGCTCGGCCTTCTGCCATTTTTGATCTCGATCCCGGTACTGCTCTGGGGTGTCGCGGCGCTTCTCGCCGAGAAGCGTGCGCCATCGTTTCGGACGAGCGCCGCGGTGGCCGCGATCGGCTTCTCCCTCGTGTACCTCCACGTTGCGAGCCTCGGCCTTTTTCTCGTCGCTGCGCTCCTGCTTTTCCCTTATCGCGCCGGCGGTGGTGCGCGCGCCGCCGCCGTCGTTTCGCTCGTGCCGTGCGCGGGTGCTCTCGCGTGGTGGCTCCTTTTTACCAACGTTGGCCGCAGCGTTTTCGCCGTGACCACGCACTGGGGCACGGGCGAAAGTCGTCCGCCGTTCAGTGCAGCCGTCGCGGACATGTATCCGTGGCTCGCGAATGCGTTCCCCGATCCGTCGGACGAGATCACATTTGCCATCACCCTGTGCGCCGTCGCCGCGATCGCTTGGTCCGCACACAAGGGCGCGGTGCCGCTTCGTCTCCAGGTCCCGTATTACGGAATACTTCCGCTTTTCTGCCTCGCTCTTTATTTGACCGGGGCGCGCTCGCGCGGCGTGATTTGGCCACTCGCGCAAAGGTATATGTTGCCCGCGGCCCTGCTCGCGATTCCGTTGCTACCGCTCCCCACTTCGGAGCGTGCGGGCCGATGGGCCAAGGCGGCGCTCGCGGCGTGCGGGGCCCTCTGCGTCGTCAACGCGGCCGTTCATTACGTTCGGTTCGATCGGGACGACCTCGGCGACTTCCCCGCGGCACTCGAGCAAATGGATGCGCGCAAACACGTGGCGGCGCTCATCTTTCAACCGCGCGCCTCGAGCTCTCGCTTTTGGCCGTTCTTACATTTTGGTTCGTACTACCAGGTCGAGAAGGGGGGGGTCGTCGACTTCACCTTTGCCGGCTACGACCAATGGCCCGTCGACTTCGAGAAAGGGAGATATCCTCTCTTCGATGGGCCCGCGAGCCCTCGCTGGGAATGGCTCCCTTCCGAGGTGGTACGAAGTCAACCGCTCTCCTCGTACTTCGATTACGCGCTCGTTCGCGATCGAGGCGACCAACCCGCGCCTGCCGGCTATCGATCGAAGTGGAGCGGCCGCCATTGGGAAGTCTTCGAGCGTGAACGCTGATTCGTGGCGCGAGGCGTCCGTCTCACCCAACCTTCCCCCAAAAGGGTCCAGAGCGTCCCGCAAAAGGCGCGGAAGGGGAGGGAGCTCCTGATGATGGCCAAATCCCTATGACCGGGGCGTCGCGGTGCTGCCACGCGCCCTCTGGCAGGCTATCCCGCGCCGAAGCAAAAACGCGCGCGCGTGGATAGTTCGCGACGTCGGCCTGCACCTTGCTCTCGGCGTGGGTCATGCAATTACCCAAAACGTGGTGTGCTCTTTTGCTCTTTGCCGTCGTCGCGTGTGGGCGCGGCGACGACTCTGGCAGCGTCGATGTCGATCCCGCGACGCTGTCATTGCCGCTCCTGGCGTCCAACCAGGTCGCGCCCTTCGATGCCGCGGACGTCGCGCGTGCACGCGCCGCATGCGTCGCGTCTGGCGATGTCGATCCGATCGCCAACGGTCAGGATCTCGCGCACAAAGTTCTTGGCGCATGGCTCCGTTGCGACGCGAAGCCCAGCGACGAGCATCAAGGCCTTCAGCTCTTGCCCGCTGGGTCGCTCGCGATTTTGACCAGCGATGGCCACGGTGGACTCACGACGATGCGCGGCTACGACGGCACCGGGCGCTGGACCTTGGCGGGCTACGACGCGCAGCTCGAGCATTCCGACGGTCCGAACGCGCTTTGGTACCTCGACCTCTCTTGCGGAGGTTGCCTCTTGCCCAGCTCGGCGCCGGCATTCGAACGCTCGCCCCGCCGGATGAAAGAACACAAGTGGGCCGAGGGCGGTTGGCAAATCCCCCTCGTTCACGGCGGCTAATTCCGGCGAGGCTTCTTTCGGCACTTCGGGCAGATGCCGTACATCTCGTGCTTGTGGCTCTTGAGTTCGAATCCGTATTGCGTGGCCACTTCTTCTTGGAGGTTCTCGATGCGTGGCTCTTCGAATTCGGTAATTTCGCCGCACTCGACGCAAATCAAATGATCGTGGTGATGGGAGTCGTCGGCGAGTTCGTAGCGCGTGAGACCATCACCGAAGCGCCGCTCGAAGGCGACTCCGCATTCGGTGAGCAGCTTCAGCGTGCGATACACGGTGGCGTAGCCAACCCTCGAATCTTGCGTCCGAACTTGGGCCAGTAGCTCCTCGATGCTGACGTGATTGGGCGCTTGAAAGAATGTTTCGATGATGAGCCGCCTCTGGTCCGTCGACCGGAGACCCTTCTTGGCCATGTGCGCATGGAGCAACTGTCGAAAGTGCTCCAGGCTCGCTTGCGCGTGGCGATTGTCCGTCGAGTGCTCCATCTTGGTCGCCATCGCTACCTCGGGAAAAAGGCCCACTTTCTACATGTCGCCGTCCTACGCTCTCTCGTCAAGTCAAGGTTCACGGAACCAGCCTCCCCACGTCGCAAGTGATATTCGTTTGCTGTAGAATCAAGGGCGCTCGACCGGCAGTCCGTCGGACTCCCAGCCGAGAAATCCCCCTTCGAGAAACGCGACCGGGAGATCCTGCTCGGCGAGGCGAGTGGAAAGCTCTTTCGTCTTGTCACCCGCGCGACAATAGAGCACGGGGCGCTCGGCCAACATGTGCAGCTCGGCGAGGCGGTTTTCGATTTCATCGAGGGCCATGTGCGCCGCACCGGGGATGTGCGCGCGATCGAAGGCCGCCTTGTCGCGCGTATCGACCGGGGTCACCATCCCTTGGCGCATCAACTCGGCCAACTCGGCGGGCTTGATCGCTCCCTCGGAGCGCGGCAAGAAGGGCTCGACCATCGCCAACATTTGCTTCTTGCCGATGGCGCCCACTTGCACGTCGACAATGCGCTGCTGCGCGAAGACCATGAACGTAGGGACCGATTGCACGCGAAGCTCGCGCGCGAGCACGGGAGCGCGGTCGATGTCGATCTTGACGACTTTGACCTTGCCTGCCATCTCCCGCGAAAAGGCTTCGACGTGCGGCGCGATCTGCTTGCACGGCGCACACCAGTCGGCGGAAAATTCGATCAGAACTGGGAGCTCGCTCGTCAGCACCTCTTGTTCGAACTCCCGCTCGGTTACGTGCACGATGGTCGAGCCCGCGGCGCCGCCCGACGGCGCGCCCGTGCGCCCAAGCGCCGCTCCGGCGCCGCCTGCCCCACCTGCCCCACCTGCCCCACCTACCCCACCAGAAATGGGCATCGGCATCGGAGCGCCAGCCCTACCGGATGCGCGCCCGCCCGCCTGAACCGCCCCGCCCGGTAACCCTCTCTTGCTGCCGCCACCAAAGATCGACATGCGCCAACGATGAGGATCCTGCGCGATTCCCGCAAGAGGGAATCCGATTGCCAGCGTTTTTCGCCTTCAACGGCGTCGGCTACATCCGCAATCGCGGGTCGAGCGTGTCGCGCAGGGCTTCTCCCACGAGATTGAGCGAGGAGACGACGGCGAAGATCGCAAGCCCCGGAACCACGAGAAGCCACCACGCGCTGCTGTAGTCGCGCAGCTCGCTCAACATCTCGCCCCACGACGCGATGCCCGGAGGAACGCCGACCCGCAAAAACGAGAGCGACGCCTCGATGAGGACGACCTGGGCGACGCCAAACATGGCGGCCACGACGATGGGCGCGCGTGCGTTCGGAATGATGTGCCGGACGAGCACGCGCCAAGGGGAGGCCCCGAGAGCACGCGCCGCGACGATGTAATCGTTCGAAAGCACGACGAGGACTTCGGCGCGAACGAGCCGGGCAATTTCCGGCCATCGCGCGAGCGCGATCGCGGCGAACAAGGTGGTGCGCGTCGGGTTCGGTAGGAGCGCTTGCACCACGAGCACGAGCACCAACGTCGGAAAGGCGCTCAGAATTTCGATGGTACGCGAGACGAAACCGTCGACGATGCCACCGAGAAACCCACCGAGCGCGCCGAGCACGCTCCCGACGCCAATGAACGCGATCACCGCGAAAAGCGCGACGCCGAACGAGGTGCGCGTGCCGTGGACGAGCCGCGCAAGGACATCGCGCCCGTGGCCGTCCGTGCCGAGAAGATGTGCGCGCCTCGACAAGGGAGGCAGGAGCGCCTCGTCTTTCGATTCCTGCGCGGCGCCGAATGGGATCGGCGGGTTGATCGCCCAATCGCCAGGAGAGAGCTGCCCGGCCGCGCGGAGCTCATTGAACTCGGCGAGCGCGGGCGGATGGGTCACGTTGGGCAAGACGTACGTGGCGTTGCGAAAGCGGCAGAGGAGCGGAAAGTCGCTGGCGAACAAGTCGGCGAAGACGGCGAAAAACGCAAAGCAGGCGAGCACGATGGCGCCGGCGAACGCGAGCGGCGATTGCCGCAGCCGCCCGATGGCCTGCCGAACCCCGGCTGCGGGGACGGGGGCGAAGTTGGAACTGGGCGGTGCTTCGGTCCTCACGCCTGCGTCCCTTGGCGCCGCAGAAAGAGCTCGCGGACGCGCGGATCGAGCAGCGCGTAGGCCAGATCGCTCACGATCAGTCCGGCGGTCGAAACCACCGCCGTGAGGAGAATGGTGGCGATGAGCCACGCGTCGTCGTGTCCGTCCACCGCGCGGAGCGATTGGTATCCGAGCCCCGGGACGGCGAACACTTCCTCGACGATGAAGGCGCCGCCGATGAACGCAGGGAGCTGAAGCCCCGCCAACGTGACGGTGGGCATCATCGCATTGCGCAGCGCGTGGACCACGAGAACGCGAAGTTCCGACACGCCTTTGGCCCGTGCCGTGCGCACGTAGTCGAGGCCCAGCACTTCGAGCATCGCGGAGCGCTGGTAGCGCGAGAGGCTGGCGAGGGACGCCACGGTGAGCGCTGCCGCCGGCCACACGATGCGCCCGGCGGAGCCCGAAGGCATCACGCGAACGAAGATCTCTGCGACCCAAAACGTGGGGAGCGAATAGAGGACGAAGAGGACGAGGGCGAGCGTCCGATCGACCGACCTGTTGTGCTTCCACGCGCTGAGCAGCGCCAGTGGGAGCGCGATCAGGTAACTCGCGAGCATCGCGAGCCCCGTCAGCGCAAACGTGATCTGCGCTCCCGCCATCAGCTTTGGAAAAATGGGACGGTTGTCGATGGGGCTGACCCCGAACTGCCCGGTGGCGGCGCGCGCGAGCCACTTACCGTAGCGCGTCTCGCTCACAGCGGCGGTGACGCGTTCTGGGCCTCCGAACGTGACGTAGTCGCTTTTGTGGATGTACCACCACGCTTGCCACGCTTGCGCGATCTGTTTCGATTGCTCGGCCGTCTCGGCGCCCGGCGCGTCGTCGGGGATCTCGACGGAGCGGCCGGTGGCGTGGGCGGCCAGCGCCGAGAGGCGCAAAATGGCGTCCCTGTCGCGGGTGTCCTTCAACGCCAGCATGATCTCGGCGAGTGCAAACGTGTCGACCTCCGTGATGTCGCGTTCGCGAAGCTCGCTCGTGTGACGAAGCAGCCGCCCCACGGTGCGGCGCACCGACGGTTCGGTGAAATCGAGCGAGCGATCCTCCCAAAAACGAGTCCAGAAGGCGGTCGCACGCTCGGGGTCGTGCAGTTCCGACTCTCCTCCAACGCCCATGCGCTCGCCGATTGGGGCCAGGGCGAGCGCGACCTTGATGCGCGCATGGGGCGTCAGCCGATCGAAATTGGGCAGCACATGAGGAAGTGCCGCGCCGCCGAGGCGCGCGAGCGTGTGCGCGGCCAAAAGCGCGTGTTCGTCGTCCGCGACGAGGTGTGCGATGGCCTCTTCCGCGCGCGCCCGCGCGTCTTTCGGGCGGTTGTTGACGAAGCGGGGAAGGTCGAGAAAGCGTTCACGCCGCTCCTCTTCGAGCGTATCGAAGACGGCAGGCTCCAGCGCAAGCAACGCGTCGGGCGAGGCGAGGCCCGGCGGCTCGGGGATGAGGCTCGTCAGTAAAAAGACGATGACGCTGATCCCGAACAGCGTCGGAATGGCCCAGAGCAGCCGCCGGGTCGAAAACCTTAGCATCTCCTCGTCAATGCCCCTTGCGCCTGTCTTCGCATTGGGAAAACACTTCTCTTATCATGAGCTCCGCAACCTTCGAGGATTTGAAAACGGCCGCGCAAGCATGGATCGATGCGGACCCTGATTCGCAGACCCAAGCCGAGCTCCGCGAGCTTCTGGCCGCCCCCGATCCCGCGAGCACCGATTTGGCCGACCGCTTCGCGGGCGGGCTCGAATTCGGCACCGCGGGTCTGCGCGGGGTGATCGGCGCGGGACCCAATCGCATGAATCGCGCCGTGGTGCTCCGCACCACCTGGGCGGTCGCGAAATATCTCGCGTCGCAGGCGCCACTCGGGCCAGACGAGAAAGACGGAAAAGACGCGAAGGTGCGCGGCGTGGTCATCGGATTCGACGGACGGACCATGAGCCGTGAGTTTGCCGCCGACGTGGCGAGCGTGCTCGCGTCGCAAAATATCCCGGCGCACGTGTTCGAAGACCCGGTGCCCACGCCGCTCGTGGCCTTTGCCGTGAAGCACCTTTCGTCGGCGGCCGGTGTGATGATCACCGCCAGTCACAATCCGCCGGAATACAACGGGTACAAGCTCTACTGGGGAAACGGCGCCCAGATCGTACCCCCCGTCGATGTGGACGTCGCGAATCTCATCGCCCAGGCCCCAGCCGCGCGCGATGTGCCGCGAATGGCGCGTGCGAACGCGCAAAAAGCGGCTCTCTTTCACCCGCTCGGCCCGTCGATCGAGCGCGCGTATCTCGACGCGGTGCGCGGCCTCGAAGTGCACTCCGGCGGCGCGCGCGATCTTCGCATCGTCTACACCCCGCTCCACGGCGTGGGCGATCGCTTGTTGCGCATCGCGCTCGCGGAGGCCGGATTCGCCAACGTGACCAGCGTGCCCGAACAGCAGAAACCCGATGGGCGCTTCCCGACGGTGGCCTTTCCCAACCCCGAAGAACACGGCGCGATGGACCTCGCCTATGCCCTCGCGCGCAGGGAGAAGGCCGAGCTCGTCCTCGCCAACGATCCAGACGCCGATCGACTTGCCGTGGCCATTCCCGACGCCAACGCGCCCAGCGGGTACGTGCAATTTACAGGGAATCAAGTTGGTGTCCTTTTGGGGCACTACCTTCTAACGGAACGCTCCGCTGCGCCGGGGCAAAAGCGGCTCGTCATCGCGTCGCTGGTATCGTCGCCCATGCTGGGCGCCATCGCGCTCGCGCTCGGCGTGCGGTACGAAGAGACGCTGACCGGTTTCAAGTGGATCGCTCACCGCGCGATGCAGCTCGAGAGCGAGGGCTATCCGTTCGTGTTCGGTTACGAGGAAGCCATCGGCTACACGGTGGGCGAGGTCGTGCGCGACAAGGACGGCATCAGCGCGGCGGTGCTCACGGCGGAAATCGCAGCGATCCTCAAGGAGCGCGGGCGCACCTTGCAAGACGAGCTGGAAGCCTTGGCGCGGAAGTACGGCCTTTACGTGAGCGGGCAAGTGAACGTGACGCGCAAGGGCGCGGCAGGCGCCGAAGAGCTCCGCGGGTGGATGCAGCGCCTGCGCGAAAACCCTCCGGCGCGGGTCGGCGCATTGACCGTCAACGCGGTCGTCGATATTGCAGCCGGAACGCGCCGCATCGTGGCGGATGGAAAAACCGAGAGCCTCGCGCTGCCTTCGAGCAACGTCATCGTCTTGGAGCTCTCGGGGCGCGCGCGCATCATCGTTCGGCCGAGCGGCACCGAGCCGAAGATCAAATGCTATTTCGATTTTCGCGAGCCGGTTCTCGAGAGCGAAGCCTTCGCGGACGCGGAGCAGCGTGGGCGCGCAACGCTCGACGCGTTGGCCGCGCGCTTCAAGACGATCCTTGGGATTTGAGTCGGCGCCTACTCCTGGTACATCGCTTCGATTTCACCCGCGAAGTTCTCGTTCACGATGCGTCGTTTGACCTTCAACGTCGGGGTCAATTCGCCCATTTCCATCGAGAGCGCGCGCGGCAAAATCGCGAATTTTTTCACGGTTTCGACCCGTGCCAGCTGCTGGTTCGTCTGGTCGATCGAACGCTGGATGGAGGCAATGATTTCGGGCGCCTCGTGGAGCGAGCTCGCAGCGATTCCGTGCTCCTTGGCGTAGAGAACCGCGGCGTCTTGATCGAGGGTGATGAGCGCGGTGAGGTACTTGCGGCGGTCGCCGATGACGATGGCTTCGGAGACGAGAGGGTGAGCCTTGATGCTCTCCTCGATGTTCTTCGGCGTAATGTTCTTGCCGCCGGCGGTGATGAGGATCTCCTTCTTGCGCCCCGTGATGTGGAGAAATCCTTCCGCATCGAAGAGGCCGAGATCGCCGGACTGAAGCCACCCGCCGACCAGCGCTTCCGCGGTGGCCGCGTCGTCCTTGTAGTAACCCATGAACACGTTGCGACCGTGCACGAGGACCTCTCCGTCCGCGGCGATCTTCACGTCGATTTCCGGGAACATGATGCCGACGGTGCCGAATCGAATCTTCCCGCGTTGGTTGAACGTGGTCGGGCCCGTGTCTTCCGACTGGCCGTAGACCTCTTGAATGACGATGTCGATC
>Ga0193753_10002822_pt1 | contig 13336 bp, 9 predicted proteins | sample H1c2metaG_FD_144925 | JGI IMG/M metagenome (GOLD analysis project Ga0193753, IMG submission 144925) | Soil microbial communities from a riparian zone of the East river system, Colorado, United States - H1c2 | ecosystem: Environmental > Terrestrial > Soil > Riparian zone | place: USA: East River... | reverse complement strand
GGACCAGGTTCAATTCATTTTCAGCGATCTCACCATAGAGCCTCGAGAAAAACTCGATACCAAAAGCGCAAGCGGCGCATGGAATCCCGCTTCCGAGGTGGCGTGATGTATTACATCGAAATGCACGGACACATGGTTTCGCGCACCACGGACGATTACCGCGAGATGGCCATGGCGGGGTGCGTTGCCGTCAGTGAACCGGCGTTCTGGGCCGGTTGGGATCGCACTTCAGCGGACGGATTTGAAGACTATTTTCGGCAATTGACAGAGTTTGAACCGAAACGGGCAGCCCAAGTGTCGATCAAGCATGTAACGTGGCTGTGTCTAAATCCGAAGGAGGGAGAGGATCGGAGGCTGGCTGCCGAAGTCTTGGAACGCATACCGAGATACCTGGGCCGGCCGAACGTCGTTGGTATCGGTGAGATTGGACTGAACAGAGTGACCAGAAATGAGATCGCGACATTCAACGACCATGTTCAACTGGCGCTTGCTTTCGATCAACTGATTCTGATTCACACACCACACTTAGAAGATAAATACAAAGGCACGCGAGTCACGATCGAGAATCTCGCAAAATCGAAAGGCCTCAAGATGAACCGCGTATTGATCGATCACGCGGAAGAGCACACCGCCGGCATGATTCTGGATGCCGGATTCTATGCGGGGTTCACCCTTTATCCGAACACCAAAGTTTCCGCGGCGCGAGCCGTCGATATGATCGAAAGGCACGGCCCGGAGCGCATTACCGTCAGTTCGGCGTGCGACTGGGGACCCAGCGTACCGACGGCCGTGCCACAGCTAATGCTCGAAATGCGCCGCCGCGGCCATAGTGAAGCGGCGATTCGAAAAGTTGTCTTCGAAAATCCGCTGGGGTTTCTGATGCAGTCCGGCAAATTCGAGCTGCCTCGTCTCGGCATACACGCTACCGTTGCGAGCGCTGCGGCCGCAAGCTGATGCGTATTCGAAAAGGATTCGAGCTCACATACTGCACGAATATACATGCCGCGAACGGGTGGCCGCAGGTTTTCGAAAACCTGAAACGATATGCGCCTGAGCTAAGGAATCGCCTGGATCCGGACGGTCGTTTCGGCCTGGGTCTGCGGCTCGCTAACAACGAAGCGGTTGAACTCTTGTCCGAATCAAATCTGGAAGAGTTTGCGCACTTCTTGCGAGATGCCGGGCTTTATGTCGCTCTGATTAATGGTTTCCCGTATGGCTGCTTCCATGAACGAAGGCTAAAAGATCAGGTCTTTGCTCCTGACTGGCACACGGAGGAGCGTGTAAGTTATACATTACGTCTGATCGAGATACTTCGCCGCCTGCTACCGGAAGATTTAGACGGAGGCATAAGCACGTGTCCGCTCTCCTATAAGCACTGGAAGGATTCTAACCGTCCGGACTGGGATCTTCTTGTTCAAAATATTGTCCGGACGGCGGCCGCAATGTTCGAATTGAAACGGCGCGATGGCCAGGATATTCATTTGGATATTGAACCGGAACCGGATGGTCTTGTCGAGACGACAGAAGAATTCATTCAGTTTTTTGAGAGGCTTGTCCGCTCCGGCGCCCCAATGCTAGCAAAATCAGCGCAGTTGTCTGTGGCGCAAGCGGAAGACGCTTTGCGCCGGCACATAGCGTTCTGCTACGACCTGTGCCATTCGACGGTCGAATACGAAGAATCCCGGACGGTAATCGATGCGCTTCGAAATGCCGGTGTTCGCATTGGGCGCGTGCAGGTAACGTCGGCTATAAGAATTGCCGGACCTCCGACATCCAATGCGCACAAATACCTATCGACGCTTGCCGACCCCGTATATCTTCACCAAGTCATTGGCGACTGCGAGCGGTACGCCGATTTACCGGAAGCTCTCGATCAGCTTAAGGATGCGCGAAGCTCGGAATGGCGCATTCACTATCATGTCCCGCTGTTTATGGCGAGCTATGGAGAACTTGGCTCCACACAGGCCGAGGTCCGAAGTGCTCTCGCCGGGCTTCGTGCCGATGAAGTGAGCCATCTCGAGATCGAGACTTACACCTGGGGTGTCCTTCCTTCTCATCTCAGGCTCGACATTGTCGATTCGATTGAGCGGGAATACCGGTGGGTGCTCGCGCAGTTATGAGGCAACGATGAACAGGGCTGTTGTGCTTGACATCGTTGGCCTGACGCCGGAATTTCTAGATGCACGAATGCCGCGCCTGACAAAATGGTCGGCTAAACGAAGGGTATCGACGATCGTGCCGGCGCTGCCGGCAGTCACGTGTACGGCGCAAGCCACGTTTTACACGGGCGAACTACCCGCGCGGCACGGGATTGTCGGGAACGGCTGGTATTTCCGGGATGACTGCGAAATCCATTTCTGGCGGCAATCTAACCGGCTAGTTCAGGCGCCGAGACTCTGGGATGTCGCCCGCCGGCATGATCCGCAGTTCACGTTCGCCAACGTTTTTGGCTGGTTCAATATGTATTCCACCGCGGATATTTCCATTACGCCGCGGCCCATGTATCCGGCGGACGGCCGGAAGCTTCCTGACGTCTACACGGAGCCTCCTGCTTTACGAACAGAAATCCAGCAGAAACTCGGCACATTTCCGCTGTTCGAATTCTGGGGTCCTCGCACTTCTATCAACTCAACGCGTTGGATCGCAGAATCGGCGAAACACGTGGAGGAACGATTTCGTCCCACACTGACTTTCGTTTACCTGCCGCATCTCGACTACAATCTCCAGCGGCTCGGGCCCGGCGCTCCGGCAATTGCCTCCGATCTCGGCGCAGTGGATAGCACAGCGGGCGACCTCATCGATTTTTACGAGGCTCGCGATGTGCAAGTCATCGTGCTCTCTGAATACGGTATCGTTCCCGTGGACAAGCCAGTGCATCTGAACCGGGTACTGCGTGAAGCTGGATTGCTACGGGTTCGCGAAGAGTTGGGACTCGAACTGCTGGATCCCGGCGCAAGCGCCGCCTTTGCCGTCGCTGACCACCAAGTGGCGCATGTCTATGTTAACGACGCTTCGAAACGAGACACGGTGAGACGCCTACTCGAGCAGACGGCCGGTGTGGACGCCGTTCTGGATGAATCCGGCAAGCGGCAACTGGGTATCAATCATGCGCGGGCCGGCGAGTTCGTGGTTGTCGCGCAGCCGGAAGCGTGGTTCACATACTACTACTGGATGGAAGATAGAAAAGCGCCCGACTTCGCGCGAACCGTAGATATTCACCGCAAGCCCGGCTATGACCCGGTTGAATTGTTTGTCGATCCCGCTATCAGGCTGCCCATGGCGAAGATCGCTTCGAAATTACTCGCGCGAAAGCTTGGTTTCCGGAATCTGCTCGATATCATTCCTCTCGATCCTTCTCTTGTGAAAGGCTCGCACGGCCGGATTGACAACCCAACCTTCAGGGCCCCGGTATTCATTGGAAATGGGAGCAGCGAGAAGATTGCCGCTGCCGGAATTTCGGGCGAGATTCTTTCCAGTTTAGGAGTGGAAGTCTGATCATCATGCAAATCAACAGAGTCGTTGCCACCGGCTTCCTTTGCGCCGCATCCAGTTTTGCGGCGTGGCAGGCGGGCGTGGCACGCGTCGACATTACGCCATCGCAGTCGATCTGGATGGGTGGTTACGCCGCTCGCACACATCCGTCCGAAGGCGTACGCCAGCATATTTTTGTGAAGGCTCTTGCTTTGAAGGACGACACAGGAGCCGTTACAGTGCTCGTCACCTCCGATCTGCTTGGTTTTCCGGGAGAAGTTTCGGCTCCCATTTTCAGCCGTCTGCAACAGCAATTCGGACTGGCGCGTGAACGCCTAGTCCTGAACTCGTCTCATAGTCACAGCGCACCGGTTGTGGGGCATATGCTCTCGCCTGCTTATCCCTACGGCGAAGCGGACATGAAGATCGTCAGTGCATTCACGACCAAGCTCGAGGATCAGGTCGTGGAAGCGATCGGCGAAGCCATTCACAACTTGGCTCCCGCGGAACTATCTTTCGAGCAGGGTCTCGCAGGAGTAGCGGCCAATCGCCGCCGGGCGGGCCATCGAGAATATCCCGGGCCGGTGGAGCAGGACGTCCCTGTCCTGGCGATCCGGGCTCCGGACAATACTCTTCGGGCGATCGTCTTCGGATACGCTTGCCATAACACTGTTCTTGACGACTATCAAATCAATGGAGACTGGGCCGGTTACGCGCAAGCGGCGCTTGAGAAACAATATCCAGGCGCCTCGGCGATGTTCGTCCAGGACTGCGGGGCCGACGCGAACCCGCTTCCAAGACGCTCGGTAGAACTTGCCGAGCATTACGGCGAGACGATTACCGCTGCCGTCGATCAGGTTTTAAATGCGAAGATGCGCCCCATCCAGGGACCGCTTACCGCCGCTTTTGTGAGCGTGGATCTTCCGTTCCAGAAGCCGCCATCGCGCGAAGAGCTGGAAAGCCGCACGAATGCGAAAAACGGCCTTCTTCAGCGGCACGCCCGATTGATGCTACAGATTCTCGATCGTGACGGCAAGCTGCCGGATCATCATTCGTATCCAATCCAGGTATGGCAATTCGGCAAGGATATGACGTTTATCGCACTGGGTGGCGAAGTCGTTGTCGATTATTCCCTCCGCTTCAAACGCAAGTATGGATTCGACACGCTGTGGGTTGCCGGTTATTCGAACGATGTATTTGCCTACATACCTTCTCTGCGAGTCCTCGAAGAGGGCGGCTATGAAGGAGGCGGCGCGATGATCGCGTACGGTCAGCCGGCTCCGTTTACTTCGGACGTAGAAGAGATCGTGGCGCAGGGCGTTGATTCGTTAATGACGCGTGTGCGACAGAAGTAGGCCGGGGAACTCAATTGTCGAGGACTAGCACGTCGTACTCGTTCAGGCGCGGAATGACGGCCTGACGGCGCCCTGATTGGTCGCGCGTGAGCGGAATCGAGCGGTGATCCCAGAGGGTAAAGGCCCTGGACGCGTGGACTCCTGGCGCCAGTGTGATCCGCACATCCGAAACGGGCACGATGTGGCGAATGGGACGCGTCATCTCTCCGGTGAAGTTCACCAAATGGACCAGCGTGCGGCGACCGTCGTTCTGAGTACGAACGACAATCTCCACCGATCCCGGGGCGTTCTCGACAACGACGGGCGTCGCCGCCATCTGCCGCCCGGCATTGGCAACAAGCGCGATCAGTTCAGGCGTGTGAAATTTTGTGATCGTGTTGCCGATATCGCCGCTGAAGTAAGCGACATGGCCTTTTCCTAGCTGGTTCACAATCATGCCAGGATCTTTCGAAAGCGCGGGAACCCCATCGTAAGGACCGGCGAGGTGGTCGGTGTATTGCAAAACAGCATTGCCGGTCTTCAGACTGACCGGAACGTAGTAGGCGGGCGATGGAATAAATTCACGGTTCACGTCATGCAATAGCCTGCTTTTGGCAACAGGCCGCATGAAGTCCCAGCGGCGCGGACCGGCTATCTTTTGAACGGCGTTTGCACCGAATAGTTCCGCAAGCGCGAAGTTATCTCGGGGAATGCCTGTCTCATCGTAACGCGAGGTTTCGAAATCGGCCACCAGATTGCCACCCTGCCGGACATAGTCCTCAAGCCGCGCGGCGATTTTGTCGCTCATGCAAGCCACATTCGGCAGGAAGATTGCATCGTAGCGTTTGAGCGAATCGGCCTCAAGCGCGACATCGTCGAGCACGTCAAACGGAATGTGGGCGCGAAGTAACGGCTCGGTGATGCCGGAAAACTCTCCATCGACATTGCCGATTTCACTGCGCGGCGTGGTCCGATCTATGTCGATTAGTTGGGCGGCGGATGCGGCGTAGAAGTTGGCCGTGACGTCGGACCACACGACCGCCACCCGCGCCCCAGAACGAGTTTCCGAATAGTATTCGGCATTCTTCGAAAAAAAGCTATTCATCGCCGCGAGAGTTTTCATCTCGGGCTGTTCGAACTCAAAAGGCGTGATTCCCATCCATACGCTGGCCCCATTCGCGATGGTATCGGCGTAGAGAAGACGAAGTTCAGGATCAGGCAGCAGCGAGAAAGTCCAGGGCTTATGGCTGGCCGCTGAAAAAATCACGCGCGGCTTGCCGCCGGACTGTGTTTCGAGAAGCCGCGCCGTCAACCCAGGCTTCCAGAGAGGAATACGAGTCAGATCACCGCCAAGAAAACCGCCTTCGCTTCCGAGCAGATCCTGTTCCTTGACGAGCACACGGTTTAAGCGGCCAGTGGCCCAATTGGCTCCGCGCACACCGCCGTTCATATAAAGAGCGCAATTAGGATTTTTCGACTTCAAAATGCCGCGCGTGTCATGCAAAAAATCAGCTATGCTGTCGGCTTGGAATTCCAGGAGCTGTTGAAACTGCTTGCCGGTCCGTACGTCTTTGGGCGGCATGTCGGTGCCATAGCGTTTGCGGAACTTTGCGCGGCAATATTGGCAGTAGCAGGTATCAGGACGATAGACGGGCCCGTCATAAAAAATGCCGTCGATGGGATAAGCGGCGAGGTCGCGGATAACCTGAAAGACCCATTCCCGCCACGGAGTGTTGACGCAAAAACTGGCACCGGTATCGTAGACGCCGTCGAGCGGTTTGCCATTCTCGCGAATTTCACGCCAGTCCGGATGCTCGGCAGCGAAGCGCATCGTGTAGTAGTGGACGTTGAAATAAATAAAAACGCGGATGCCGCGCTTCTTTGCTTCAGAAATATAGCGGCCGAGATAATCGGCGTGAGGAATGGCAGCCAGCTTAGATTTAAAAAAGAACCCGCGATCATCGAGGCCCGCGGGCATAGCCATGACTTCGAGGTGCTCGGCATTATAACCGAGCTCGGCTTTTTCCTGCGCCAGTCGGGCCGGATCACGATAGTCGATCCGGCTCATGCTGGTGGTGAGATCGATGATACGAAGCGACTCGCGCTCCCACCAGGATTGCTCGGCGCATAGGAAACTAGCGGTCGCAAGTGCGCCGAGCACCAGCTTGGTAGATGCCGCCATCAGAAGAGAAACTTAATACCGAGTTGCACCTGTCTTGGGTCGCCCGCGCTGGTGATCCGCCCCACGGAAGCTGGAACAGAGATGTTTGTCGACGGGTTGCCAAAATTTGCGTGATTGGGGAAATTGAAAAATTCGCCGCGAAGCTGCGCCTTCACGCGCTCGAATATCGAGAAATTCTTTAACAAGCTGACATCGAATACCATGTCGCCGGGGCCGAATAAACTGTTGCGGGCCGAATTGCCATAAGTGAATGGCGCCGAGAGAGCATACGCGGAAGGATCGAACCAGCGGTTCAAGCTGCGGTCCGATCGCGACAGGGCGCCAACGCCGTTTGCATTGGGACGAGTGGCGCGCCAACCGGGCTGCGTAGCGTTGATAGTGAGACTAAAAGGGATGCCAGTGCGCAGGTACGTAATGCCGGCGAGTTCCCAACCGCCGACGATTGCGTTGGTGAGGCCGCTCGCATTGTTCAAGAAAGCTTTGCCCTTGCCGAACGGTAGTTCATAGGAGTAGGCGGCGGTGAAAACGTGGCGCCGCACGCCATCGGTGTTGCCACGATCGGCGCTCACATTGTAAGGATCTTGTGGGCCGCCGACGGTTGGCGTGTCATCGAGTGAACTTGTCCAAGCGTACTCGAGTTGGAATGTGAGGCCCCCTGAGTAGCGCTTGGTCGCCTCGAGTTGCAGTTCATTCATGGTGGAATCGCCGCCGCTCGCGAGCGCGAAAATGTCGGCCCACGGCTGGTAGGGTCGATTAGGCTGAAGGACTCCGGGAATCTGTTTTTGCGAAAGGTTGATGGGGTAGTTATACCAGGGCAAATGGGTGCTGCGATTGCCGACGTACGAAACGCGCACGCCCAGGCTCCGTGCAAGCTCGTGCTCCACGGTGAAATTCCACTGGTAGGATTCCGCGTTTCTCAAGTTGCGTTGCACGGCAGTGATGGTGGGGTTGGGCGAGAGAGTTCCACTGCCTGGGAAAGGATTCGCTAGAGTCAGCGTAGGCGTTGGCCCCCCGGCGGACTCGAAGGTTTCGGCCAGCAGGAATGGCGGATTACTAAAGCCCAACTGGCGGAAACCGATGAATAGGGGAAGAAAGCTCGAGTAAACACCGAATCCGGCGCGAACGACCGTTTTGCCGTTACCGGCCGGCCGGTATGCGATACCGATGCGGGGCTGCCAGTTGTTGGTATCTGTTTGAATGAGGCTGTCCGATAAACCGAGTTTTTGCGCGAATGTGACCGGATAGGCGTTCACTAAGGCTTGTTGGGTTCCGGAAGGATATTGACTGCCGGCAAGATACAGCTTTCCCGAAGCCGGATCGAATTGCGCCATTCTGCCATCGCGCTCCGACCAGGGAATCTGAACCATGTACCGGAGGCCGGCGCTGAGGGTGAGCTTGGGAGAGATCTGTATGTCGTCCTGAACGTAAGCACTGTAGCGAGTAGAAGAAAAGACCTCGGCGGGCGTACCCGACGATCGGTAGGTGGCGTTGGCGTCGCCAAGCAAAAAATCGGCGAAGGCATTTGCCGGATCAGCCGTCGGTGTAGCAGTCGTGTAGCGGCCTGTAAAATCAAATCGGCCCAGGCCGGCCTCGTTCACTGACCCCGATCCTAAGCCGGACACAGTCGGAGTGGACGATACCCGATAAATAGCAAAATCAAACCCCGTCTTAATGGTGTGCTTACCGCGGACAATAGTGAGATTGTCGATGTACTGCGGAGTGGTTTCCGGCGGGACCTGTGCGCCGCCGTAGTCGCCGATTGAAGTGTAGGAAGTGATCTTGATTTCTGGTAATCCGCCGTAGTCGACCGGATAAAGGCCGGGAAATAGCGAGCGAGGATCGAAATCTTTATTCATTCCTTGCCGGCCGGACGCATGCGAGAGAAAACCGAAGCGGGCTTCATTCACCACTGTCGCCGAAAACGGGCGCGTGTACGTCCCGTTAATGCTCTTGGTTGTGTAGCCGCCGTATTGCCAGGAGCCATAGCCGGCCGGATAGTTCTGCGCAACAAAGTAAGGGTCGCCCTTCGAGTAGTTAAGGTTGACGAAGAAGCTGTCTTTATCGGAGAGTTTGTAATCGGCGCGCGTGCCGAACCGGTAAACGTCGTATTTATTCGGAATGGAGGCAATGTAGTTCAGGAGGCTTCCGCCGGACGTGCCGGGAATATTGGGCTGCGGATATCTTCCGGCAAGCGCTTGAGCGCGGGAATCGATGCGGCTGCCCGGGATCTGATTATTCGGGAACGGTGAACCGGACAGAGGATCGATGATAGTAGCCAGACCGGCAAAGTTTCCACTCTTCATGGCGGCGGTAGGAACCGAAATGCTGGAGGTAGTCAGCGAGCTGCGCTCCAGCAGATCCTCAAAACTACCGAAGAAAAAAAGCTTATTCTTGACCACGGGACCACCAACCGTCGCACCAAATTCGTTACGATTGAACGCCGGCTTCAGTTGGCCTGTTTGAAAGAAGTTTTTTGCGGTAAACTCGCGATTTCGGTTGAACCATAAGGCCGAACCGTGAATTTGATTGGTGCCGCTTTTGGTGACGACGGTAACGGAGACGCCACTTTCAAACTCGGCTTTCATGCTATTGGAATCGATTTTAAATTCGCTGATGGCGTCGACGGAAGGCTGAGTGGATAAACCGTGTTTAGACGAATAAGCCCCACCGCCATTTCCGGAATCGTTGTAACCGACGCCATCGACGTTGAAGGAAATGCCTCCCCAATAGGGGCTACCGGCGACGCGAGGATTATTGGCGTTGTCCGTGGTGACGCCGGCGGAAATGCGGACCAGGCGGTCCACCGTCCGGCCATTCAAAGGAACAGTTGTAATGGAGTCGGCCTGGAAAATGTTACCCACGGTTGCGTTTTCGGAGTTGATGGTAGGAGCCGACGCGCTAACTTCGATTGTCTGGTTCACGGAGCCAGGAGAGAGGACGATATTAACGCGGGCGGAACGATTGGCCAGTAGCACGACATCTTTCGTGACGCTTGGCTTGAAACCACTGAGTTCCGCCCTAACCGAATATGTGCCCGGGGGCAAGTTGGTAACCGTATAGTCGCTGGCGGCGCTAACGGCCTTGTATTCGATATTCGTGTCCTGATTCGCAATGACTAGGGATACGCCGGTAACCTCGGCGCCCGAAGCGTCGGTTACCGTTCCGAGTATGGTTCCCGTTATGTTCTGTGCGAATGAAGGGCAAGCGAATAGCAGTCCAGCCAGCAGAACTACGCCGGAATTTACGCGAAGACTCGAAAGCAATTTCCCCATTGTCATAGATTACCTTTCCCTGCTTGTAAAGGAATATTAACCCAATCAGCGGCAAACCGCTATGCGGAGAGTCACAATTTATATAGGATGATGTCATGCCTTGGACTAGACGATCATTTCTGAAAAGGACGCCGGCATTGACCGCCGCAACTTCGTCGCTGGGATTCGTGGCTTCAGCCAAGACGGTGGCCGGAGCGGGTAAACCGGCATTGCTCGGCGGTCCAAAGGTCCGCACAGAAGCGTTTCCGGGCTGGCCGGTTTCAGGTGAATTGGAAGCGCAAGCGTTGCTAGAGACATTGCGCAGCGGCAAATGGTATCGCGGCAATGGACAACAGAGCAAGAAGTTTGAAGAAGCATTTCGGAACTTGACCGGCGCGCGGCATTGCCTGGCGACGGCGAACGGGACGAGCGCCCTCTACGTCTCCCTGAATGCGCTGGGTATTGAGCCGGGCGACGAGGTAATTGTTCCGCCCTACACATTTATCGCAACGATCAATGCGGTGCTGCGACAACATGCGCTACCCGTGTTCGTTGATACGGACGTTAGCACATTTCAGATAGACGCGAAAAAGATTGAAGCGGCAATCAGCCCCCTCACGAAGGCGATCATACCGGTACATTTGGGCGGTTCGGCCTGCGATTTGGACGAGATTCTCTCGGTGAGCCGCAAACATGGCATAAGCGTGATAGAAGACGCGTGCCAGGCACATCTGGCCGAGTGGCGCGGCCGCAAGGTCGGCACATATGGCAAGGCAGGTTGCTTTAGTTTCCAAGCTTCCAAGAATTTGACATCGGGCGAAGGCGGAGCCATTCTGACTGACGACGAACAAGTACACGACCGTTGTTATACCTTCCATAACAACGGAAGTGGGTTGAAAGCCCCGGGCGGTAACTCCGCGTATTCAGGAACCGGGGATAATCGCCGCATGGTGGAAATGGAGGCGGCGCTACTCCTGCAGCAGATGACGCGCTTAGAGGAGCAGGCGAAATGCCGTACCGCAAATGCGCTGTATCTGACGTCTCTGCTCAAGGAGATTCCGGGCATTGTCCCGGCGCAAATGTACGAAGGCTGCACCCGCAATGCCTATCACCTTTATATGTTTCGTTATCAAAACGCTGGGTTCGGCGGACTGCCTCGCGCGACATTTCTAAAAGCTCTTGCGGCCGAGGGCATTCCCGGTTCGCGAGGGTATCTCCCGTTGAACCGGGAGCCATTCTTGAAAACGGTGCTGGAATCGCGGGCCTACCAAAAGCTATTCCCGGAGGATGTTCTCAAGAATTGGGAAGAACGCAACCAGTGTCCGGCAAATAACCAGCTATGCGAAGAAGCGGTGTGGTTCACTCAGAATATGTTTTTGGGGACTAAGAGCGACATGGACCAGATTGCAGAGGCGATACGGAAAATTCAGAAGCACGCGGGAGCTTTGATGTCATGACTGCGGTGCCTGAATTAGAACACTGGCTTCAAGATTTCATTACAAAACATGAAGGCGCGGCTGGCACGATCCATTTGTTTGAGAACGGTGGATTGAGATTGGCGAGTGCCATCAATATTCCTCCGCAGGTTCAGCAAGCGGTGGAGTGGGTGCCGAGCGGTAAGGGCATGGCGGGACTGGCGCTGGAGCGAAAAGAGCCCATTCAGACCTGTAATCTAAAGGAAGACAATTCCGGAAACGTGAAGCCCGGCGCGAAGGCGGTGAATGCTCGGGCTGCCGTCGCGGTACCGGTTTCCGATGGAGCAGCCGGCGTACGAGCGGTGGTCGGAATAGCCTTTCCGCACGAGCACGAATTTACGAAAGTTGAGCTGGACAGCCTGGCCGCAGCAGCTTCTACTGTGCCGGGCTCTTGACTGTTGGCGATCCTGATTGCGTTCATCGTTGCGGCCGCTACGTGTAGTGTTCACGCTAAGGACCTTACCTCTGTTATGGAGGTGATGGGGCCTTTGCCTCAAATTGATCACCGCTCTCCATTGAACATCCGAATCCTTGAGGCGGTAAAGCTTCAGCGCTACGTTCGCGAGAAGATCACATTCTCTGTCGAGTCTGGCAGCATCGGCTACGCATGGCTGCTGATACCGTATCGCGCTCACAACGCGCCCGCGGCTCTCTGCCTTCATCAGACGACACAAATCGGCAAGGACGAGCCGGCCGGTCTGGGTGGTAAACCAAATTTACATTACGCGGAAGAACTCGCGGAGCGTGGATATGTTGCGCTTGCGCCCGACTATCCGAGTTTTGGCGATGATAAAACCGATTTTCAGCGGGACGTCTACGCACGGGGATACAAGAGCGGCGCCATGAAGGGAATCGTGAACCACATCCGCGCCGTGGACCTGCTAGTCGCACTCCCGGAAGTGGATCCGCAGCATATCGCCGTGATCGGCCATTCGCTCGGCGGCCACAACGCTCTGTTTGTAGCCGCATTCGATAAACGCATTCGAGCCGCCGTAACAAGCTGTGGATTCACGTCCATGGCCTATTACTACGGCGGCAACCTGAACGGTTGGGCGTCCGATCGCTATATGCCGCTTGTCTTGAGTGTTTATCACAATTCGCCGAAGGAGTTACCGTTCGACTTCAGCGACATTCTCTCGGCAATCGCCCCCCGCGCGGTGTTCGTCAACGCTCCATCGCATGATTCCAATTTCGATGTCGAGGGCGTTAACGTTTGCGTGGCCAAAGTCAAAAGCAAATTTCCCGGCCATCGGCTCGTTGTCGAGCATCCGGATTGTGGTCATGACTTTCCGCCGGACGTTCGCGAGCGCGCGTACAGATTTTTGGATAGAGAGCTGGGGTCTGCGCCGAGGTAATATCTTAAATTCTGTGACCGACACTTCTCTATTCTCCCGACGGATGTTTCTTGGCCTGATCCCGGCGGCGCTGGCACAAGGCGACGAACCCGTGCTCGATATCCACCAGCACACGAACTATAGCGGGCGCACGGATGAACAGCTACGAACGCATCAGCGCATTATGGGAGTCGCGAAAACAATTCTACTTCCGGCCGGCTCAAAATACGGTCTCGCGGCCGGCTGCGGCGGCAATGACACAGTAGTGGCGCTCGCCAAAGCCTACCCC
>Ga0193753_10002821_pt1 | contig 13340 bp, 11 predicted proteins | sample H1c2metaG_FD_144925 | JGI IMG/M metagenome (GOLD analysis project Ga0193753, IMG submission 144925) | Soil microbial communities from a riparian zone of the East river system, Colorado, United States - H1c2 | ecosystem: Environmental > Terrestrial > Soil > Riparian zone | place: USA: East... | reverse complement strand
GTCGCAACGTGCGATGCCGGTGCAAAGCTGGATTGGCACATGCATCCGAGTGGTCAGGTTCTGCTGATTACCGAAGGCACTGCCTTCTATCAGGAACGAGGCAAGCCGGTCCAGATCGTTCACAAGGGAGACGTAATCAAGTGCGCCCCGGACGTGGAGCATTGGCACGGTGCGTCACCGAAAACCGCCTTTGCCTATATAGCGGTTACGCCAACCCAAAAGGGCAAAATAGTTTGGTTAGAACCCGTCAGCGAGCAAGCCTACAAAGGCTTGAAGTAGTATGGCGCTCTAAAGCATCAAATGAATTTAGTAACGACAGGAAAAATCATGCAGAAGCGCACACTGGGGAAAAGCGGCCTTGAAGTCTCAGCACTTGGCCTGGGTTGCATGGGCTTGAGCTTTGGCCTTGGTCCCGCCACGGAGAAGTCGGAAGCTATCAAGCTCATCCGGGCCGCTGTTGAGCGTGGCGTCACCTTCTTCGACACCGCCGAGGTCTACGGCCCCTACGTCAACGAAGAAGTCGTCGGTGAAGCTCTCGCCCCGTTCCGCAAAGAAGTGATTATCGCAACCAAGTTCGGTTTTGAGCCCGATCCTGGCAACGATGGCAAGTGGACCGCGACTAACAGTGGGCCCGACCACATCAAGCAGGTCGTCGAAGCCTCGCTTAAGCGCCTGCAAGCCGACACGATCGACCTCCTTTACCAACATCGTGTAGATCCCAACACTCCAATCGAAGAGACCGCCGGTGCCGTGAAGGACCTTATCGAGGCAGGCAAGGTGAAGCATTTCGGTCTCTCCGAAGCGGGCGCAAAGACGATCCGTCGCGCCCATGCCGTGCAGCCGGTCACAGCCTTGCAGAGCGAGTACTCACTGTTTTGGCGCGAACCGGAAGAATCCGTCATGTCTACGCTTAAAGAACTCGGTATCGGATTCGTCCCGTTCAGCCCCCTTGGCAAAGGCTTTCTGACCGGTAAAATAGACTCATCCACCAAGTTCGACAGCACCGATTTCCGCGCTATCGTCCCTCGCTTCAGCGAAGACAATCGTAAAGCGAATCAGGCCCTTGTCGAGGTCATCACGAAGTTCGCAGATCAGATGAAAGCCACGCCTGCACAGATCGCCCTCGCATGGTTGCTAGCCAAGGCACCATGGATCGTTCCGATTCCAGGCACTACCAAGCTTTCACGACTGGAAGAGAATCTCGGTGGTGCGACCATCGAGATTACCACGGAAGACTTGCGCGCGCTTGAAGAAGCCTCTTCCGCAATCAAGGTTGAAGGCGAACGATACCCCGCATCACACGCAAAGCTGATCGACCGATAGACATGGGTAACTTTCGCCAAGAAATCCCCAGCGCTAGGCTTCAAGGAAGGTTGATCGCGTGCGGATCGGTCCTGAGAAATCGGCTTCTGTTGGCCGATCACGATTTCAATTGACGATAACAGGCCGATGCACTCCACGCAAAAATTCCTAAGGCACGCTATTGAACTGCGCAGCGAGTCTTTTCATTGCTGTATTTTCGAGGGTAACTTCACCAGCCTCTCGACTGTGCAAAGCTATCTCTGGGCGATTGAGCGACCGAGAATTCGCTGATCAATATTTCCAAACGACCCAGGCACGAGGCTTCCCAACCAACCGACCCAGGTCGGGGTATGAGCGTTGCCGACAATTATGCCGGGGCGAAATATGGCGAGGCGGGCAAAACCGACACGCACGGTGTCTTCCTTCACGCCCATTTCTCGCACATAGCGAAACCGGCTGCGAGCTGTGCTTCCTGCTGCAGAAAGTAGGCAAAACTGGGCGATTCCGGCGTCATGGCAGCCACGCGCAAAGGCACCGACGACGCAGAGCTCAAGTCGTTGCGATTCTTCTTCGCTCCAGCGCATCGATCCAGAACCGACACCCACACAGCTCACGGCGCTGACTGGACCTTGGCTTAAAACTCCGCGCCAAGGGCAGCAGTGCGCTCGGCAAAGTCCGCAGCGCCGGTATCAAGAACGACGTTGCGCACCCGCGATCGCGGCGCAATGCTGATAAATAAAGCCTTACTGGCCTTTTTGGGGGCAAAGGTCTCGTTTTTGCGATCGACATACTATTCACAATGTATCTAGGAAGTATGCGGACGTGTCCCTGAGCAATCGCATCTTAATGGTCATGTCAGTTAAATAAGCCGCTGGGAGAAGGATTGAATGGTTCACTACTCGAGGCGTCATTTCCTAAAAACCGGGCTCATCGCGGGCGCGCTTGTCGGCACCGGAGAACTGCCGCTTAGAGCAGAGCGCCGAACGGCAACGGATTGGATCACCCTAGGAAGATCCAACGTAAAGGTGACGCGGCTCGCATTTGGGACAGGAAGTTTTGGCGGCCAAGTACAGCGAGATCTTGGACAAGCTCAGTTCACGAGGCTGGTACGTTATGCCCACGAGCGCGGCATTCGGTTTTTCGAGACCGCTGAATCGTACGGAGAGATGCACAGAATGCTTGGGGTGGCTTTGAAGGGCGTACCGCGAGACAGCTATCAGCTTATGTCGAAGGTGACCACACGTGAAGGCGGGGACCCGCAAAAGAAAATCGATGAGTTGCGGAAACTCGCGAATACCGAGTATTTCGACGTAATGTTACTTCACTGGCAGCACACAGCAACTTGGCCAACAGATACGAGTCGATGGCAAGATGGGATTCTCGATGCTCAAATGAAAAGTGCTGTGGTCAGTCACGGCGCGTCGGTTCACGGTCTTCCTGCATTACGCAAGGTCCCGGGAAACAAGTGGCTCGACATCGCGATGATCCGGGTAAATCACAATGGTACCAGGATGGATGCCGAGGACTACAACACGAACGGTCTGGGCAATGTGAACGAAGTCGTTAGGCATGTAAAGCAGGTTCATAAAGAAGGTATGGGTGTTGTCAGCATGAAATTAGTGGGCGAGGGAAAATTCGATCGTCAGGACCGTCAAGCAGCGATGAAATTTGCTTTTAGGAATGCCGGCGTCGACTGCGTCACGGTTGGCTATAAGAACACGGCCGAGATCGACGAAGCAATCGAGAACCTGAATCTCGCACTCGTATAGCAGATGGTTATTGTTGCCGAACTTGCTTCCACTTGTTCATAAGCTTAGTCTTTCCGTTTGGTCCAGACTTTGTACTTGCCTCCGACGACTGGAATCATGTGAATGCCCGCAACACGAATTCGACCCGGGTTCAAAGCGTCTGCGATCTGTGACGGCTCAAGGGACCCTGGCCAGTGATCGCATACGCGCGCTGAAGGTTAGTCTGATCCCGTAGATCCTGCCGTTCTTCGCTGTTGGCTTGTGAGCGTTAAGCCGAAACGGGTGTCGGAATAAGGTCATGCTCCATGGATCTCATCGAGGAGTTGGCAAACAATCTCCGCGCAGTCGATAGTCAGCACGACTCAGACGATAGGCATCTCAAACACGAAAAGATTGCACATCGTGGAATACTTGAGTCTGGAAGATGCCTTGAGACGAAATTCTTGAACTCCAATCCGCAGAATCACAAATGCCGAAGGCAGGCCCTCTTTGCAGGTTTTCCCTTGGTTCTGAGTGCTTGCCCGTTGGAGTTAGCGTGCCCCTACTCTTTCATAAGATGGAAACCTAAAGAATTCGGAAGAATGTGTGGTGGAGTGGGGAGCGTGTCAGTAAGCTGACCGTCGATGGATATCGAGGAACTTGTGTTGAATGATGATGTTGCGAACTCCGTAGGGTCTCGGAGGCCGTTGTTCAGTCCCTGTAACCATTGCACGAAGTTCTACGACGCCCTCACGGTTGCGTTTTGAAGGTTGATCCGGAGGTCAAACTGAGGTGGTTGCATCGACCTCGGCGTCGTGGCCGCACAACAGAGACCAAGGCCGCTTTCTCGAAGAGAGCGTGTCATTTAATTCCCAGAGGAGTTGCACGTGATTTCGAAGAGATGGATTACAGGAATTCCAGCCGTATTCGCCGTCGCGTGCGCTTTGCCCGCATTTGGGCAGAGCGCGCTGGAGAACGGTTTCAAGGAACCCCCAAACATCGCGCGCCCTCGTGTGTACTGGTATTGGCAGAACGGCAACATCACCAAGGAAGGTCTGACGAAAGATTTGGAATGGATGCACCGTGCCGGCATCGGCGGTGTCGAGACATTCGACGTGGCTGTGACGACCCCAACCGTGGTGAAAAACCGGCTCATTTACATGAAGCCGGATTGGAAAGACGCCTTCCGTCATTCGCTTGAAGTCTCAGATCGACTCGGCATGACCGTTACCATCGGCGCCGCGCCCGGATGGAGTCAGACCGGCGGACCGTGGGTAAAGCCTGCAGATGCGATGAAGAAGCTGGTGTGGACGGAAACTCGCGTTGAGGGCGGCAAGCCGGTAACGGTCGCGTTACCCAAGCCACCCGAGCTGAATGGACCATTTCAGGACCAACCGCGCGAGATGCGCCCGGATCGTCCCATTCCTGTGCTCCCGACCTTTTATAAGGATCAGATGGTGATCGCCTTTCGCGCAGCTGCCGCGGAGGGCCGCCTAAAGCACGCCCATCCTGTTGTTACGGCAAGCGGTGGCAAGATTACTTACGCAGATCTTACGAGTGGAAACTTCGGAAAGACGGTCGACCTGCCACAAATGGCAGGTGGGGCATCGTGGATTCAAATCGCTTTCGATACACCGCAAACGGTACGCGGCGTCATGGTGGCAGCCCGCGGCGTACTTAATCAGTTCGCTGACGACACGTTAACTCCACAGACACTCGAGAGCAGCGACGATGGCTCGCACTTCCGGAAGATCATTGATATGCCTCGCCGTAACTTATATCAAAGAACGTATGCCTTCAATCCTGTCACCGCGCGGTACTTCCGCTACCGCATCCCGGCAGCGACATCGGATCCACTCGCGATTGCCCGCTTCGAGCTTCTCTCCGCGATGCCAGTTCATCATTTTGAAGAGAAGGACGGCTTCGCTGGGACCCCCGATTACTATGCTGTTGCGACACCACGAGCCGATGCGAACAGCGTCGTAAAGACTAGCGATGTCGTCGATCTTACGTCGAAATTTCATCCAGATGGCACGGTCGATTGGACTCCTCCTGCCGGGGAGTGGATCATTGCCCGTATGGGATACGCGCTGACTGGTGCGACGAATGCACCGGCTCCTTTGGAGGCCACAGGGTATGAGGTGGACAAGCTGAAGAAAGGAGCTACCAAAACCTTCATGGACGATTACCTGAGGCTCTATGAGGAAGCCTCTGGCGGGCTAATGGGGCAGCATGGTGTGAACAATGTAGCGACGGACAGTTGGGAAGCGGGCTTTCAGAATTGGACAGATGGCATACTCGACGACTTCCAACGACTGCGCGGATACGATCCGAAACCTTGGCTGCCTGCCCTTATAGGCCGAATTGTGCAGTCCAGCGAAGCGACCGACCGCTTCCTTTGGGACTTCCGCAAGACCATCGCGAATCTTGTCATCACGTCTAACTTTGACCAAGTGCGCGATAGCTTACATGCACGCGGTCTTGGCTATGTGAGTGAGGCGATGGCTGGCAGGCGCGCAGCCATTGGAGACGCGATGGAGATGAAGGCCCGCGCGGACTACCCCATGGGCGAGTTCTGGCTGCCCACGCCCGATCGCCAGCAACAGGGTTACTTTGCGGATCTTCGCGATACCGCATCCGTAGCTAATATTTATGGCAAGAAGCTGGCCACCGCGGAATCGATTACGTCCACGGGCATTCCATATGCGTATGGCCCATGGGATATCAAGTCGGTCGCTGATGAAGAGTTTCTCGGAGGCATCAACCAGTTCACACTCCACGTTTCCGTACATCAGCCGAACGATGACGCGCCCGGCCTAGCCCTGGGTCAATTCGGTATGTGGTTCAATCGGCTGGAGACATGGGCAGAGCAGGCGCGGGCTTGGACCGATTACATCGCGCGGAGTTGCTTCCTTCTTCAGCAGGGCAGGGCCGTGATTGACATTGCATATTTCTATGGGGAAGAGGAATCTGCCACAGGCATCAATCACGCGCGCGCACCTCAAATCACCGAGGGTTACAACTATGACTTCGTGAACAGCGAGGCACTCTTGAACGAATTCTCCGTACATAACGGAAAGCTCGTCACAAAGTCAGGTATGCAATACAGGGTTCTCTACCTGGGGGGCACCAGCCAACGCATGACACTTCCGGTATTGAAGAAACTTCATAGCCTGGTCCAGGCGGGCGCAGTCATCGTAGGGTTGCCGCCAGTTGACTCACCGAGCCTCTCGGATAATGAGAAGGACTGGAAGGCTTTCCAGAGGAGCGTGTGGCCCGGGAACGCTACTCGAATGAAGGTGGGGTCTGGCAGGGTTTACCGAACGATGGACCTCGCGCAGGTCTTGGGTATGGAGTCGATTACGCCAGACTTCAGCTACGTTAAGCCAGATCAGGACTCGGTGGTTCAGTTTCAACATCGGCGCGACAACAACACCGACATTTATTTTGTGAATAACCGCGTCGATCACCAAGCTTATACCACAGCAGATTTTAGGGTTACGGGAAAAGTACCTGAGCTGTGGATGGCAGACCGCGGTACCGTGGAGCTCGCTTCGTACACCATTCACGACGGCGTAACGACTGTTCCGTTGAGACTCGAAGCACGTGATGCTGTATTCGTTGTATTCCATGAACCTGCGACGCAGCTGTCGCGCGAGATACCGGCCCCCCTGCGGACCACCTTGTCGGAAGCTACCGGACCGTGGCACGTGGAATTCGAGCCAAACCGCGGTGCGCCAATGTCGGCGGATTTCAAAGCACTGATTGACTGGATCAGCAGCAACAATACGGGTATCAAGTATTTCTCCGGTATTGCCACCTACGCCAAGACGATCAATCTTCCGGCATCAGCGATGGAATCCGGCGCCAAGATCGAACTCGATCTAGGTAAGGTGCACGAGCTGGCAGAGGTCACTGTAAACGGAAAGCTTGCAGGTACCGCCTGGAAACCGCCCTATCGTGTCGACGTAACTGACATGGTGAAAGCTGGGGAAAACTCCTTCTCCATCAAAGTTGTAAACTTGTGGCCAAACCGCCTTATAGGAGACCAGCAGCCCGGAATGACCAAGGTGACGTTCGCTCCAAACAGCACCTACAAGTCTAATGATTCGTTGCTCCCCTCTGGCTTGATCGGTCCGGTTACTGTAACCCGAGTCTCTACTGATAGAGGGTTCGGCATAAAATAATGTGTTGGCAATAAGTACATAAACACAATGCAGTCCCAGCCAATTTCATGACTATGACCGGATTTGACATGCCACGGTGCATCAAAGCTGCCAGATCCTACTCTCTCAGAAGGTCTACGGTACAAGCAGAAGCACCATCGCGAAAAGTCGTTGTCTACTCCAATCCTTTTTGCCATCTCGACGCTCCGCAAGAGACACAATAGTGATACCGAGATGGCTTTAAGGGGATGCCGAAGGAAATGGCGACGAGCCAGATGTTGAGGGTCCAGATGCTCAACTCTCGTCCACTCGCGAGCAATTTACGAGTTCGTTAGTCGGGAAAGTAAATCGTGATGGAACCAGCATCGGCGTTAGCTGTGAGGGTTGCGTTGCGCCGATCGGCCGTAAGGCGCGCGATAGCAACGGATCCCCAGCCACCAGCAATGGGCACGGTTGTGGAGGTAAATTTTCCAACCGCGCCCCGGTGGTAAACGAGCATCGTTCGGCTCTCCGCGCAGGTGACCACGATCGACTGCGTTCCGTCGCCAGTAAGGTCTCCAGCGGCGACGCTGTTGGGGCCGCGACAGTCTGCCAGGGGAAGTGGTGTACCAGGCATGGGGTGGAAGCCGCCGTGGCCGTCACCGAGCAGGATGGAGACGGCATTCTCGGCCGGATGGGTGATGTCGCGCTGATAAGGGATGACGACGAGATCAGGGTTGCCGTCGCTGTTTAGGTCATCGATGGCAACCTGCCAGGGTTTGGCGCCTGCGGGAAACGGTGAACCAGCGGCACCCTGCCCACGGCCATCGCCAAGCAGGATGGAGACGGTATCGTCGTCGAGATTGGTAGTGACGATGTCCGGGTTGCCGTCGTGGTTGAAGTCGGCAGTGCGGAGTCGTTCGTAGGGGCGGCGGCCTGTGGGGAAGTATTTGCCCGGAGTAAGGAGGCGCCCCGTGCCATCCCCGCGGAGAATTTCAATCTGATCGTTCCCCCAGCTGTCCGTGGCGGCGTCGAGTTTGCGATCGGAGTCAAAGTCAGCGACGACAACGCCATGCGGATGCGGGTCAGAGTGAACGTCGACGGGCGACCCGGGCGCATGACGAAAGCCTCCATGACCATCGCCGAGAAAGACGCGCAGATAGGGCGACTGGTGGTTGGCGACGACTAGATCGAGGTTGCCGTCGTTGTTCATGTCACCGATGGCGACGTCGTTGGGCAGATGACCGGCGGGAAAAGGTGAGCCGGGCGGAGGGCGAAAGCCTCCGCGGCCATCGCCGAGCAGTACGGTGATGGAGCCGGAGTTGGCGACGACGATGTCCGGGTTGCCGTCGTGGTTGAAGTCGGCGACGGCGATCCACCGCGGGCTGGGCCCAGTGGAAATCGTGACCTGACGAAAGTGCTGACCGTGCGCTGCCAGGTTGCTGGCGAGGAGGATCAGCGCGAACTGGGTTGCAATGCGCATGGCGGCGCTCCAGACGAGTCTAACGCAGAATAAGCATGCCCCGGAAGCGTGCCTCCTTGTTGGACAGCGGAGTCCCGGATCAGTGAGTGACTCTGCGATTTCGCGTCAGTCCAGAAGCGCGTATCTCGACTTGTACGAAGTAGAGAATCCATTCTCAGCCATTAACTTCTGTCGGTTCGGCATAAGGAATGCTGATGGCGCACTGCGGAGAAGAAGCCTGCTGCAATCACAACAATTCGAATCGAATCGTAGAGGAACCATCGCCTCACCAGGGCAAGCGCCTCGGCGTCCGCAATCGCCACTTTGTGATGCGCCACCTGATAGATCGCATTGATCCGTGGCCAGAAGAGCGTGGGTGTCGCAAGCCAGATGAGTGTAAATGCGCCGACGGGGCAGATCAAACCCAGCCATCACACGGGCGTATTGATAAAGGCATGATCCTTCTGAGAGTCCGCGATGGCGACGTAGCGCACATCGCTTAGGCTCGGAGGCTGGGCGCGGCCAGGTGTCGAGCTATGCCGACTTCTCTAAGGTCCCGGTCGATCGCGTGAGCAGGTATTACCTGGCCCGCTGGACCGAGCTTTACTACGGTCGCAATCACGCTACATTGCAGCGTGATTTCACCGAGTCGCTGAACTTCTTCTCGAATGACTTGCAGGGCGCTACGCTGCTGCGCGTCACGAAGGCAAAGACACTCGAAACCTTACTTCTCGATCGGAGCTCCCCAAACGTCGATATCGAAATCAAAGCCGTCGTGCTTGAGGACCTGCGGCAGGCACCGTATCGCGCGCACATCGAATTCGAGAAGGTGTTCCGTTCACCTGGCGATCAGGACGAACAGCGGCGCGAGCGATGGACCGCGAATGTTGTCTACGGTCCCGCGACGAAGTGCCCAACAAGATGCTACTCACCAATCCTCTCGGCCTGGTCATCAGTTACGTCCACGAGGATCAGGCATTCGGGAGCTAATCACCATGCGACCGAAGAAGCCCATCCTGCTCTACTGTGCCGACCATGAACTGCTCTCGACCATTCTGTTCGCGTTGCGGCTGCATCCCTACCGCATTGTCGCGGTCCGTGACAGCATAGAGGCTTCGCGCCTGGCGAGCGACAGAGAGACCACGTTCGTCTGCGGCGTTCCGATCCACGCGCAACAAGCCGATCCAGCCGGCAGGCTCATCCATCGTCTCCTCGAATGCGGTTCGCAGATACCTCTATTGCTGGTAGACCGCGCAGGAGATCTTGCCCCCGTCCGTTATGCGGACATGGTTCTCTATGGCCGCAATACGACGATGGCCCATATCCTCGCCGCGATCCAGGTTCTCTGCAACCGGAAGCCTGGACCTAAACCTCGGAGAGCCGGGTGAGATACCTCTCCGTTTGCTCAGAGATCGAAGCCGTCTCGGTCGCGTGGCGACCGCTCGGCTGGGAGGCGGCGATGTTCGCCGAGATCGATCCCTTCTGTGCATGGTTGCTGCGCTCGCGCTATGGCGCATCGCGTCCGCTGCACATGCCCAGCCCAAACGATGCGCCGACACGCAAGGAAGCCAAGCAGCGCGCTGCGGCCTTGCGCAACGTTGTTGCGCTGCCGCTGCAAGGCGCTGTGCCGAACTTCGGCGACTTCACAAAGATTGGAGTAGACGATGTCGGAACAATCGACCTTCTGGCCGGAGGAACACCTTGCCAGTCTTTCTCCGTCGCCGGTAAGCGAGCGGGATTGGATGACCCGCGTGGCAACCTCACCATCGAGTTTGCTCGACTTGCTGGCAGACTCAGGCCCCTATGGCTGGTGTGGGAGAACGTCCCCGGCATCCTGTCGATCGACGACGGACGGACGTTCGGAGCCTTTCTCGGGATGCTGGTCGAACTCGGGTATGGGATCGCCTACCGAGTTCTTGACGCTCAGTATTTCGGAGTACCCCAGCGACGGCGTCGCGTCTTCGTTGTCGGATGTTTTGGAGACTGGAGGGCTGCCGCAGCGGTATTACTTGAGCGCCACAGCCTGTCGGGGTATCCTCCGCCGCGCCGAGAAACGCGGCAAGGAGTTGCCGGGGGCGTTGAAGTCGGCCCTGCTGGCGGTCGCCTCACGGACACTGCCACAACCATCGATGCCGGGTGTAAGGACGGGTTCGTCCGCAATCAACTAGGCGCAGGAGTCCTCTCTTCCACCGATGAGATATCCCATTGCCTGAATGCAGGTGGCATGGGCAGGCAGGACTTCGAAACCGAAACACTGATCGCTCATGCACTCTCAGCCGATGGCTTCGACGCGAGTGAGGACGGCACTGGGCGTGGAACGCCCGTGGTGCCTGTCGCCATCTGTACTGCGCATACGCAGTCGAATGCTAGCGGGTTCTCTGATGATGTTGCCCATACGCTGGAGAGTGGCGGCGTTCAGGTGTCGCCTTTGCGCAGAACAGCCGGGGCGAAGTACGACTGCATGGCGGAGACGGAAAGACAGTCGAAGCGCTGTCTGCGCAACCAGGCGCGAAGCAGCAATCCTATGTCGCCTTTTCCGCGAAAGACTATGGTGCCGACGCAGATAACGTCGCACCGACGCTGCGTGGCACGGGGCACGATCGGAGCCATGCCAATGGTGGCGGCCAGGTAGCGATCGCCTTCGCACAGAACCAGGAAGGAGATGTCCTGAGTGGCGATGTAATGCAGTCGCTTGGAACCAACTCCAATGCTACCGGCCGCAACGCGCCGACGATTGCGTTCACGCTCCACGGCAGCGACGGCACCGCAAGTGCAGCCTCATCCACTGAAACCGCAGGAAGCCTCCAGACCCGCGCTCCCGGAAGCATTAAGAACAGCTCGACGACCGCCGTGCTCCAGGAACAGTCCGTCGCTTGGCCTGGAGAACTCACTGCATAGACTGATGTAGCGGGAACTTTTCAGCGTGGCGTCGATGGCGTGATGACGCCTCAGATGGCCGTGCGGCGATTGACTCCACGCGAGTGCGAGCGGCTACAGGGATTCCCAGACGATTACACCCTGGTCGAGTATCGCGGCAAGATGGCGGCTGATGGCCCTCGCTACAAAGCGCTCGCTAACTCAATGGCAGTTCCGGTCATGCACTGGATCGGGAAACGGATTGCAGCAGTCGATGCCATCCTCCGTGACCGACACGGCAACGGGAGGTCCGGGTGAGCCCGCGTATTCAGTTACTCACGAGACTGAGGCGTACCTCCTTCTCGCAGAGACAGGTCGGGCAACTTCTTACCGTCACCACTCCTGAGTGGATGGTATGCGTCTCGCCTACGACTCTGTCGCCCGGAAATAGGCCCCTCGCCTGGCGGGATGCACACAACGATGCGGGCCGAACAGTAGAGTTCACCCGCGCTCAACACTTGCAGCCGGACTTGGTGGACAGGAGAGTCGGGCGGGTTGGTACTTGGTTGCATCGGCATCCTGGGCGCCGTCGAACCCTTCATCCGAGTGTTTCCGTAAAGCGCCATCTCTCCTGTATTTTCCCTGCTCACCCTCGGTCACTCGCTTCAGTGCTTATCCCGCGCCCTGCGGCGCGGCTCTGCTTTTACGGCTTTCAGAAAATCTTTTCGGCAAACTCCGCACAAGACGCGGACGAAAAGATTTTCCGAACCTTCCGCAAAAGCGCCGCTTGGCACTTGGGAGCGGGGCACCTCGCGTCGCTTCGCGCAAGAGTGTCCCGAGGGCAATCCGGGCAAATACAAACAAGGAGAAACACAATGGCACTCTACGAAAACGAACAGAAACTGAAGGGCTTCGTCGGCAAGGACGCCGAGAGCTTTGCAACCAAGAACCAGACCACCTTCGTCGTCTTCTCGCTGGCCACCAAGTCCGGCTACAAGAAGGGCAACCAGTGGGTGAACAAGACCGAATGGCACCGCATCGTCGCCTTCGGTAAGCCCGCAGAAAATGCGAAGCCCCTGAAGAAGGGCGACTACGTCGAGGTCGTAGGCGAGACGCAAACCAACCAGTACGACAAAGAGATTGGTGACAGCAAGAAGAAGACCAAAGTCACCTTCCGCGAGAAGGCACCTTCAAGCGGATCTATCGAGCATCGGCGGCCCGGCACGCTTCCAAGGCTCTGGCGCTAAACCAAGTTCGACGGTCGGACATTTTTGAAGTCACTGGCAGATAAATAGTTTATGTCGTCGCTAGTAAGCCGAAAGGCCGCAGCAGGTGGTCTGCTGGGGTTGGCTGGGTCTGTGTACCCCTGCGGATTGCGGCAATGCGCAGCGACTAAGGCAAATTTGCACATAGCCGCCTTATGATTGGTGAGTGTAGATTTCACCTGTGCTATGGGCACATCTAAGCTAATCAAAAAAGTGAAATCTCCGTCGGGGCAGGCCGCTTGGCAGAGGTGGCCTTCATCGGTCGGCTTGAGATATTTCACATCGAGTACTTCAACCGGCGGCAAGTACTTCGAGTTCCTTCCCGTCACTCTTTCCAAGTGCATGCTGAATGATGACCTTCGCCAGCCTCACTGTTTTCTCGTCGCCAGGTTGAAGCGATGTCGCCGGATTAGTTTCAAATGCCTTGAGAATCCTCTCTTCGTCGTAGCCCTCTTGATATAGAAACTGAATCCACTTGTAGAGATATTCAAAGCGATTTCTCCGAAAGAATCTGCGGATCCAAACTGCACCGTGGCACTCATGACACCAATATTTTTAATGTCGCTTTTGAAGACTTTTTTCC
>Ga0193753_10002820_pt1 | contig 13346 bp, 9 predicted proteins | sample H1c2metaG_FD_144925 | JGI IMG/M metagenome (GOLD analysis project Ga0193753, IMG submission 144925) | Soil microbial communities from a riparian zone of the East river system, Colorado, United States - H1c2 | ecosystem: Environmental > Terrestrial > Soil > Riparian zone | place: USA: East River... | reverse complement strand
GACCGAGCTTGCCGGCGGCGGCGACCTTGCCGATCACCGCGCCGAGCCGCTCCATGACCGCATCGTCCTCGGCCTTGGACCAGGTGGAGATCAGCTTCTCGTCGTTGTAGCAGATGATCGCGTAGAGCATCGGAACTCCCTTGCCCCGAGGTCTAGAGCCGCTCGAGCTCTTCCGCCCGGCTGGTGGTGACGTTGAGATCGTTGATAAGGCCGGTCGAGATCGAATAGACCCAGCCGTGCACATTGACTTCCTGACCGCGTGCCCAGGCGTCCTGGACGAAGACATCGGACGCGACGTTTCTCACTTGGCGGATCACGTTCAATTCGCAAAGCCGATTCAAGCGCTGGATCTCGTCGCCGATCGTTTCGAGCTCATGCCGGTGGTCGTGATGCACCTCGCGGATCGGATGCAGCCAGTGATCGACCAGCCCGCGGCGCTGCCCATCGACCGCGGCCCGCACGCCGCCGCAGCCGTAATGGCCGACCACCATCACATGCTTGACCCGCAGGACGTCGATGGCGAATTGCAGGACGGAGAGGTAATTCGCGTCCTGCGGCGGCGCCAGGTTGGCGACGTTGCGGTGGACGAACAGCTCGCCGGGATCGAGATCGACGATTTCATTGGCCGGCACCCGGCTGTCGGAGCAACCGATCCAGAGATATTCCGGCGCCTGCTGGGCCTCCAAACGCTTGAAAAACCCGGCATCCGCCGCAATCTTCCGCGCCGCCCAGGAACGATTTTTGTCTTTCAGGGATTCCAGCATGGAAAGGCTCATAGCGGGAAGCGGCGCGGACGGCAAGGCGGAACCGAATCCGCCCGCCTCCTGACGTATCCTGTCAGGAGCCATCCACCCTTCGGCCGGCGCCGAAGCATGACGCCTACGCCTATCCCTATCTTTGCTGCATGAACACCACGGCAGGGTTCCTGCGATGAATGCACATGCCTTTCCAACCAAGCCGGCCGCCGGCATTGCGGCCAAGTGCGGTGCGCTGACCTTGATGACGCTCTGCACCGCCATGCTGATCGCCCAGCTCGACACTTCGGTGGTCAATCTCGCGACGCGGCCGATCGGCGCTGAGTTCCACGCCCGGGTCAGCGCGCTGCAATGGGTGATCGACGGCTACAACCTGACCTATGCCGTCCTGCTGCTGAGCGGCGGGTTGCTGGCCGATCTTTATGGCCGGCGGCGCATCTTCATGGCGGGTGCCGCGATCTTCTCCGTCTCGTCCGTGCTCTGCGCGCTGGCGCCGTCGATCGCGATCCTGATCGCGGGCCGCGTGCTCTCCGGCATTGGGGCCGCGCTGATGCTGCCGGCCTCGCTCGCCATCCTCCGCGTCGCTTGGCCGGATCCCAAGGCGCGCGCCCGCGTGCTCGGGATCTTCACGGGCTGCAACGGTCTCGCCTTCATCATCGGGCCGACGCTCGGCGGGCTGCTGATCGCCGATGTGGGCTGGCGCAGCGTCTTCTTTGTCGTTGTCCCGTTCGGTTTGGCGGCGCTCGCAGCGGCGCCGTTTACCGTTTCGGAATCCGCCGATCCCCACGGCCGGCACTTCGATGCGGGCGCGCAGGTGCTGGGCATCCTGGCGCTGGGCGGCGTCGCCATGGCCGCGATCGAATCCCACAACGGTGCGGCGGCGTTGCTCGCCCTCGCGGTCGCGGTTATCGCCCTCATCGCTTTCTTGAAGGTGGAAGCGAGACGCGGCAGTGCGGCTCTTGTTCCATTGGACATGTTCCGGGTCCGGACATTCCGCGGGGCGATCATCGGCACGGCGGGCATGACCTTCGGTATGTACGGTGTGCTGTTCCTGCAGCTCCTGACCTGGCAGACCACCGGCCGCCTCGATGCGGTCGGCGCCGGCCTTGCGCTGGTACCGATGGCGGTCATTTTCTCGCTCATCTCGCCCTTCTCCGGCGCGCTGCAGGCGCGGCTCGGCACGCGCTTCATGACCGGCGGCGGTGTGGCGATCATCGGAAGCGGCCTGCTGACCGTTGGCGCATCGGCGGGGTCACCTTCGCTGCTCGGCGCGGAAATCGGGTTGATGTTGACCGGCCTCGGCATGGGCCTCGCCACCGGCCCCTTGACCGGCGTCACGGTCGGCGCAGTCCCGGCTGCGCGCTCCGGCACCGCCGCCGCGCTGAACAACGTCGCGCGGATGGTCGGTGCCACGCTCGGCGTCGCGGCGCTGGGCGCGCTCTTCGCCCTGCTGCAGGGCGGCACGGAAGGCCTGCGCCTCGCCATGCTTCTGGGTGGATTGGTGCAGATCGTCGCCGCCGGTGTTTGCTGGCAGGCGGTGCCTCGGGAACGGACCTAGCTTGCAGCGCGCTTTTGTTCCGGCTCGGTTGCAAGTGCCGGCTGCCAGGGAAAATGCGCCGTCATCCGGGTGCCCTGTCCCTTGACGCTCTCGACCTCGAGCGTACCGCCGTGCAGATCGATCAGCGACTTTACCAGCGGCAGGCCAAGACCGGTCCCCTCGACATTCTTCACCAGGGCGGAGCCGATCTGGCCGTAGGGACGCATCGCTTTTGCGATCTCGGCCGCGCTCATGCCGATTCCGGTATCACGGACGACGATATCGACACCTGACTCAACTTCGATGAACTCCAGATCGACCCGGCCGCCTTTCGGCGTGAACTTCACGGCGTTCGAAATCAGGTTGTAGATGATCTGGTTGGTGAGGCGCTCATCGCCGTGCATCGCGCGGCACGGCGCCACGGCCCGGCATTCCAATGCAACGCCACGATCCGCCGCCATCTTGCCGAACATCCCGGCGGCGCCGTGTGCCAGGACCGCCGGATCGAGCCGCGCCAGATCCAGCTCCATCCGCCCGGCCTCGATCTTCGATAGATCGAGCACGTCGTTGATCAGCGAGAGCAGATGCTTGCCGCTGTCACTGATCAAACCGATGTATTCGCGATAGCGCGGCGGCTGAACCGCACCGAAAATCTCCTGCTGGATGAGATCGGAGAAGCCGATCACGGCATTCAGCGGAGTGCGCAACTCGTGGGTCATCTGCGCCAGGAAGTTGGACTTGAAGCGATTCGCCTCCTCCGCCCGCTCACGCGCGGCCCGGAGATCGCCGGTCGTGGCGATCAGCGATTCGGTCAGCCCTTCGAGCTGGGTCTTTGCCGCTTCGAGATCCATTTCGCGCGTCTTCTGGGCGGTGATGTCGGAGCGAATGCTGACGAAACCGCCATCCGCGGTCGGGCGGTGGCTCACCAACGCCCAACGCCCGTCCGCAAACATCTCCTCGCCGACGAAGGGCTCGCGCCGTTTGAAACAGTTGATCCAATCGCTGACGAAGATATCGATCTCCTTCGCATCGCGCACTTCCGGGAACTCGCCGTGTTCCGCGCCGTAGCGCAGCACGTCCTCGAGCTTCGCGCCGACGGCGATCGCCGGGGCCGAGTTCGGATAGAGTTCCAACAGGCGATGATTGAACTGAACGTAACGCAGATCGGAATCGAACAGCGCAAAGCCTTCATTGATGCTCTCGATCGCGTCGCGCAGCCGGGTTTCCGCGGAGCGGAGCGCCGTCACATCGCTGAAGATGCCGAGCCGACCGCCGTCCGAGGTTGACCGGAACACGACGCTGAACCAGCGGCCGTCGGTCATCTCGCGCTCTTGCGCCGCTTCCGGAGGATTGACGTGAAGTTCCAGAACGCGCGCGGTCCAGGCTGCGGGATCGGCCCGGGCCGAAACGTCGGTCACCGCGGCCCGCGCGAAGTCATCGAGCAATTGTTGCGCCGTCCGGCCCACGATCGCCTCCGGCGACTTGTGGCCGACATAGTCGGCCCAGGGCTGGTTGCAGATCACCATCTTGAGGTCGCGGTCGTAAAGCACGAAGCCGTCGCTCATCGCGTTGATCGCGTTGGTCAGGCGCTCTTGAGCCTGCTTGATGCTGCTGATGTCGCTCCAGATGCCCATATAGCCGCCGTCCGCGGTCCGGCGCTCGGTGACCTGCAGCCACTGGCCGGTGCTCAAGCGCATCTCGAACGGCTTTTCCGAGGGATTGCGGTGTTGCTCCAAGCGAAGGTTCACCCAGGCCTCGGCGTCCGGGCCGGTTTCGATTCCGGCGCTGTGCGAAATGATGTTGAAGCGCACGAACTCCTCGAACGTGTGGCCGATCGGATCGCCGAACGCCGCTTCGGTCTGCGCATCGATGAAGGTGCGGTTGTGCAGAACGAGCCGGTCGTCGGCGTCGAACAGCGCAAAGCCGCTGTCCATCGCCTCGATCGCCGCCTTGAGCCGCGCCTCGGTGAGACGGAAGCGTTCGTTGCTGGCGGCAAGATCAGCCGTCATGCGCGCGGCGATCGCGCTCGCGCGTGTGCCGGTCGATTGCAGATTGGCGACCAGGGCGCTGAGGATCGCGGCAATCAGCAGCACCGCCGCGCTCAGCAGCGTCGCCTCGCTATGACCGGCGCTGGGAAAACCCGGCCCTTGTCGCCAGTCCACGGTAAACTTGTGGTCGTTGAGCAGTACGGTGGTCTGGCGGATGGAAGGTCCGCCATCGCCGGCCGCTTTCAGTTCCGGAAATTCGGCGCTGGTAAAGACCGCAGGCTGATCCATGTCGCCACCGTCGAAGATGCGCACCTGAAGCGCATCGCCGAATCTTTCGAAGGCAGCACCGAAGAAAAGATCCGCGACGATCGGCGCATGAACCCAGCCGCGAAACGCGGCGCGGCGGTCCGCGATCGAATCCAATGATTCGTGCGGCCAATAGGTCGGCACGAAGAGCAGAAACCCGGTGCGCGGCCCCTCATCCATCGCCAGGTTGACAACGTCGGACATGGTCGGTCGGCCGAAATCGCGGGCGATGATCGCCGCCAGCCGGCGGTTTTCCTCGGACGCCAGATCGAGCCCGATCGGCGTATGGTTCAAAGCCTCCGGTCCCTCGCGGATGATGACGAAATGTTCGTCGGATCCCGTCCATGCACCCGGTATGGGACGGATCGCCAGAAGCGGGAGACCGTCATCGCGCATCATGTCCTTGAAAGCCGCGATTTCGGTGTGCTTGACCGGCACGACAATGCCCATCCCGTTGACGCCGGGATAGCGGCCGATCAGATCGATTGAATCGATATAGATCTCCCATTCCTGCCGCGTGATGCTGTCGGAAGCGGCAAACATGCTGGCTCCGCCGCGCAGGATGTCGGTGTACGTGCCGATGCGCTTCTCGAGTTCCCCGGTCGCGTTGGTGATGAGATCGTTGAAATTGCGCAGATCCTGGGAGCGGCGATTGAGATCGCTGACGAAGAAAACCAGCGCTGCGAGGACTGCGCCGCTGGTCAAGACCGTTCCGATCCAGCGCAACCCGCGAATGCCGATATCCGATAGGGCCACCGCTGAGAAGGCCAGGGCCGCGGCGAGAATCTGCACGTTCAGCAGGCTCGCGTTTTCGGAGCTGGTCACAAAGGGGCCGAAGCCCCATGCCGCGCCGTTGACCCAAAGTGCCGCGATCAGATTGGCGAGCCAGAGACCCACGCCATTCGAGAACCAGCGGAAGGCAAGCAGCACCAGCGGGAAGCTGGCGAAGACGAGGATTCCGGCACGCCAATCCAGGAATGCCACCACGTTGATCGCCACGGCACCGATGAACAAGGCTCCGAGCCGGCGTACATCGCGCGCGCTGGGGCGTTGCCAATCGCGCTCCCTGAGCGAGAGAAGGGCGGGAACCAGCAGAAACAAACCCAGGGCGTGGCCGGTCCACCAGGTCAGCCAGATCGAAACGCCGGACCCGTCGGAGAGCGCGCCGCCCAGATGCAGTGTTTCGACGCCGATGCTGGCTGAGATGACCGCGGCGAGCAGCGAGGCCGCCGCGTAGCCCAAGGTGGTGCCGAGCGGCAGCTTCTCGCCGTGCCAGCGGAGATGGTGCGAGAGAACGAGCTGGCCGGCCAAGACGGCCAGCGTATCTCCCGCCGCGATCGGCAGGGCGACGCCGAGTCCCCCGCCGGCCAGCCCATGGGCGGCAAGCGCCCCCAGGGTTACCGCCGGCCAGGCGCGCCGGCCGAACACGATCAGCAGGGCCACCGCCAAACCAGCCGCCGGCGCCGCCGGCGCCGCATGCGGGTTCAAGCTGGCCAGGGCCAGACCAAGCTCCGCCGCCACGAAATAGGCCAGCCCACCCAGAACCAATACAATGGAAATAGGGGCTTGCTTTGGATTGCTCAGAAAGGCCTTTAAATCCATTGGGGCCAGGGAAAAATCGGCACCACCGGTGGGTCCGCCATGGCTGTTGCGCACAGACAAGCCAGACTAGGGGCCAAGTCCTGAAGGGTGGGTTAATTCCAGCACGTCAGATCCCACCCAAAGGTGTGAATCCGCTCAATAAAGCTGGGTCCGATAGTCTTCTTCGATGGCTTCGTCCCATACCGAGACCTCGGTCTGGGCCGGAAGCGCCTCATTCGCCACTTCCGCCATCTGGTCCATGATCATCCGGGCCAAGGTCGGCATGGTGTTTCGCGGCAGTTGGGCGGTCAGATCCCACAGTCGGGACCTGCGAAATGCCTTGGCGCAGTGGAAAAAGGCCTCGTCCACTGAAACCAGGATACCGAACCTGGGGAGCTTCCCGTCGACCGCGGAATCCGCCAGTAGCCCGGGATCCTTGGTCACCCGTCCCCGCCCGTTGACCCGGAGCGTGTCCTCGAAACCCGGAATCAAGAACAGCAATCCGAGCGACGGATTCTGGATGATGTTGCGGATCGAATCCATCCGGTTGTTGCCGGGCCGCTCGGGGATCAGCAACGTATGGTCGTCCAGAACCTGCACGAAGCCCGGCTTGTCGCCGCGCGGCGTCACGTCGGCATGGCCCTTGCCGTCGCTGGTGGCGAGGCAGCAGAACGGCGAGAGGCCGATATATTGCCGGGCATAGCGCTCGATCCGACGCATGGTCTTGCCGGCCGCACCCTCGCCCGCCGGCGGCACGATGCCATCCAACTCCGCCAGGCTGGTGACGAACTGCTTTTCCTCGAAGGTCACTCCACTGCTCCACTGGCCCAGGTTGGGTTCAAGGATTGGCAGGCGCCCAGACAACACGCTTGAAAGATACATCACCTGACGGCGGCGCGTCGAGTTCACGCGCGTAGCGGTGGCCGCTGTAGACGGCATGGGCGATGAAGCCCGGTGCAAGGCAATCGCCGATCCGGGTCACCGTCTTGATGCCGGCCTCGCGCAAAGCTTCCGGCTCGGCTTGCAGCGCCGCGTACAAGGCCTCCTCCGGAAGGCGCGAGGTCACGGCGACGACGGCATTCGCCGGGACAATCCGCGTGGGCTCGCCGTAATTGCTGGCCAAGGTGACCGCGCTTCCATCGAAACCGGTGACGTCATGAGCGGTCACGACGGCGATGCCGAGCTTGCGAAGCTGCAGGTTGATCGGAATGAGCTCGAGCGTGTACGAGGTCCAGCTCGCGACAACGTCACCCGTCGTGACCAGGGTGACGCTCAGACCCGCCATGGCCAGGCGCTCGGCGATGACGCTCCCCATGTAATAGTGATCATCGTCAAACACCACGACCGGACCCTGCACCGGCAGCCGTCCCTCCATGATGTCGTCCGGAGAAAACGCCTGCGGCCCGCTGAAGCCGGGAATGGGATTCCAGTGGCTGCGCCCGCCCCCGTCGCTGCGCCAGTGCGCGCCGGTCGCAAGGACGACGCGCTCGAACCCGAACTCGCGAATCTGTTCGGCCGTGAGTCTGCTGTCGCGATAGATCTCGACATTCGGCAGCTTGGCCAGCTGGGTGAGGCGATAGTCCCGCACCCGTCCCCAGGCTGCGAGGCCCGGCAGCTTCGACTCCTTGGAGACACGGCCGCCGAGTTCGGCCGTCGCTTCGGCCAGATGCACTTCGTAGCCGCGCTGACCGAGCGCCCGCGCCGCTTCGAGGCCGGCGGGACCGGCGCCGACGACCAGCACGCGATCCGACGATTGCTTGGCCGGCACGATCTCCGGGTGCCAGCCCTTGCGCCATTCCTCGCCCATGGTCGGGTTCTGGGTGCAGCGGATCGCCGACATGGTCATGTCGCTGGAAACGCAGATGTTGCAGCCGATGCATTCGCGGATGTCGTCCGGCCGTCCCTCCTCGATCTTCTTCGGCAGGAAGGGATCGGCGATCGACGGCCGCGCCGCGCCGATGAAGTCGAGGATGCCCTTCTTGATCTGCCGCACCATCTGGTCCGGCGAGGTGAAGCGGCCGACGCCGACGACGGGCTTGGTCGTGAGCTGCTTCACGAAGTCGATGAACGGCTCCTGACTTGCCTCTTCGGAAAAGCGCGACACGGTGGAATCGTTGCGCCATGGACTGACATTGACGTCCCAGAGGTCGGGCAGCTCCGCAAGCCGGGCGATGACCTCCCTGCCCTCGCCGTCGCGCTCGATCCCTTCGGTGCCCATCCGCTCATCGACGGCGAAGCGGACGGCCACCGCGCAGGTATCGCCGATCGCGTCCTTGGTATCCTCGATCAACTCGCGGAACAGACGGATGCGGTTCTCGAAGCTGCCGCCGTATTCATCGGTGCGGTTGTTGCGGCGACGCTGCAGAAAGTGGAAGGCGAGACTGAGATCGTGGGCCGCATACACATAGACGATGTCGAATCCGGCCTTCTTCGACCGCAGGGCGGCCTCGCGATGCCAGCGGCGATAGTCGCGGATGTCCGCCTGGTCCATGGCGCGCGCCTGCCATGGATAATAGTTGGTCATCTGATGCGAGGGGCCGATCGCCACCTCGCGGCTCTGAAGATTGGAAACCGAGGGTCCGTTATGCGTGAGTTCGATCGCGGCAAGCGCGCCGTGGCGATGCACCGCCTCGCACATCAGTGCATGGCCGGGAATGTCCTTGTCGTCCCAAAGGCGTCCTTCGATATAGGGCGAGACATCGCCGGTCGGATGGATCTCAACCTCTTCCGTCGCAATCACCGCCCAACCGCCCTCGGCTTTCATGCCACGCATCGCGGCATGGCCCTCGGGATTGTGGTGTCCCATGCCGTTGCAATGCGGCACCTGGAAGAATCGATTCTTGGCGGTGACCGGACCGATTTTCACCGGCTCGAACAGGATGTCGTAACGTGGATCGCGCGGCATTGTGGCTCCCCTATTTTCGAGGGGCGTCGGCTTTCCCCTCCAATACTCGTCATGGTCCACCGTCCGCGAATGCGGACATTCGTCCGCTGAGGCGGACCATCCACGAGTTCCTTCGTGCAGCTGCACCAAACTCGTGGATCCTCCGCCTTCGCGGAGGATGACGATGAGAGAGAATCGTCCGCAGCCCCGCGATGGCGCCGGCAATCTAGCTTTCCCGCCCTGCCGCTGTATAGTGCGGCCAGCCAATGGATGAGCAGGCGCGCATGGACGGAAAGATCGAGGTTCTGGGCCAGGAATGGCTCTCCCAGGGCTTCATGAAGCTCGCGAAATACACGGTCCGGCACGAGCGCTTCGACGGCAGCATGATCGGGCCCTTCACGCGGGAGATCGTCATGCGCACGACCGCCGTCGGCGTCTTGCCGTACGATCCGATCGCCGACAAGTTCCTCTTGATCGAGCAGTTCCGCCTCGCCGCCCATCTTGCCGGCATGCCGGCATGGCAGCGCGAAGTCATAGCCGGTATTTCCGACAAGGACGAAACGCCGGAGAGTCTCGCGCGCCGCGAGGCCATCGAGGAAGCCAATTGCAAGGTCACCGATCTCGTGGAGATGACCCGCTACCTGCTCAGCCCCGGCATGAGCAACGAAGTCTTGATCCTCTATTGCGGCCGGATGGATTCCAGTCAATCGACCGGGGTGCACGGTCTCGCCACCGAGCACGAAGACATCCGCTCGACGTTGTTCGATGCGCGGGAAATTCCGGCCCTGATCGAGCATGGGACCACGGGCAACGGTCCCCTGATGATTGCGCTCTATTGGATGCAGGCCAACCGCGAGCGCCTGCGCCAACTCTGGGCATGAGTCACTGGTCATGAGAAAGCTGGCCGTCGCCCGGCTCTGGTACGAGGGCAACTCCTTCTCGCCGATTCCGACCGGGCTGCCGGTCTTCGAGGCGCGGGAGTTTTTCCAGGGTACGGCGGCGAAGGATTTCTACCGCGGCACCAAGACCGAGATCGGCGCTGTGGTCGATTTTGCCGAACGCAGCCGCGATTGGACGGTCGAGTTCCTGCTTTGCGCCGCGGCACCGCCCGGCGGACCGATGACCCAGGATGCGTTCGCAGAAATCCGCGACACCATCCTCGACGGGCTCGGGCGCGATCAATGGGATGCGGTCTATCTCTCGCTGCACGGCGCCACGATCACGGAAAGCGATCCGACACCGGAGCTCGATCTCCTCAAACAGGTGCGCCACGTGATCGGCCGGACGCCGCTCGCCGTCACCTTCGATCTCCATGCCAATCTCGGACAAGCGATGATCGACCTGGTCGATATCGCGGTCGGCTACAAGACCTATCCGCATATCGACATGGCCGAAGTCGGCGCGCGAGCGATTGCGCTGGCGGTCGAGACCGTCGAAGGGCGGATCCGCCCGTTCTGCGCCCTCGCCAAGGTGCCGGCAATCTTGACCAGCTTCAACATGCGCACCACCGACGGGCCGATGAAGGAGCTCGCCGAGCTGGCCGGCGAATGGCGCCGCCGCGACGGTATCCTTGACGCATCGGTGTTCGGCGGCTTCGCCTATGGCGACTCTCCCTTCGCCGGAGCCAGTGCACTGGTGACCGCCGATGGCGAGCGCGCCCTCGCGGCGGATGCCGCCCAGGAACTCGCGCGCGAGATCGCCGCGCGCCGCGACCGCTTCATCGTCACGCTGCCTTCCGCCGCAGAAGGTATCGCACAGGCTTTGCTGACGGCCGGCAATGGACCCGTTGCCGTGGTCGACCCTGCCGACAATCCGCTTTCCGGCGGTATCGGCGACACACCGACACTGTTCCGTGCATTGCTGGATGCCAAGCCAAAAGTGCCGACCGTGTTCGGCTTCTTCTTTGATCCAGAGCTGGCGATGCGCGCACATCGAGAAGGGGAAGGCGCCGTGCTCGAAGCAACGCTCGGCGGCCGCGTCACCGATGCGTTCGGTGCACCGGTTCCGGTGAAGGCGCGCGTGTTGAAGCTGACCGACGGGAAGTTCCGCAACCTCGGCCCGATGGAGCACAACCTGCCGGTCGATCTCGGCAAGACCGCCTTGCTGGAGGTGAAGGGGATCCAGGTGATCGTCACCGAGCGTTGCCAGACGCCGAACGATCCCGGCTATTTCGCACTCCATGGCATCGATCTCGCCAAGGTCGGTCTGCTCTGTGTGAAGGCGAAGAATCACTTCCGCGCCGGTTTCACGCCGCTCACCCGCGCAATCATCGATGTCGATTGCCCCGGTCCCGCCGCGTCCAATCTGCGGCATTACCGCTTCCGGCATGCGCCAAAGACGATTTACCCCCTGAATCTATAGGCTTTTGCGGGGGTTGATCACCCCGTGACCGCTGCCCTACCCTATGCCCCGCGGATTTCACACCGAATCCACACAGCCGGAAGCAATTATGGATTTTCGCCAGGGTTTCATCGACACCATCGGCAACACGCCCCTGATCAAGCTGAGAAAGGCATCGGAGCTCACCGGTTGCACCATTCTCGGCAAGGCGGAGTTCCTGAACCCCGGCGGGTCGGTGAAAGACCGCGCGGCACTCGCCATCATCTCCGATGCGGAGAAGAAGAAGCAGATCCAGCCAGGTGGGCTGATCGTCGAAGGGACCGCCGGCAACACCGGCATCGGCTTGGCGCTGGTCGGCAATGTGCGCGGCTACAAGACGCTGATTGTGATTCCGGAGACCCAGAGCCAGGAAAAGAAAGACATGCTGCGCCTGGCCGGCGCGGAACTGAAAGAGGTGCCAGCCCTCCCCTACAAGGATCCCGGCAATTACGTGCGCGTCTCCGAGCGCATCGCCAATGAGCTGAGGGACAGCAACCCGAACGGCGTCATCTGGGCCAACCAGTTCGACAATGTCGCCAACCGTCAGGGACACTACACGACCACAGGTCCCGAGATTTGGAAGCAGACCGACGGCAAGGTCGATGGTTTCGTCAGCGCGGTCGGCACCGGCGGCACGCTTTCCGGCTGCGCGATCTTCCTTAAGGAGCAGAACCCGAACGTGAAGATCGCTCTCGCCGATCCGGAAGGTGCTGCCCTCTACTCCTATTTCACGACCGGCGAGTTGAAGTCCTCCGGCTCTTCGATCACCGAAGGCATCGGCCAGGGCCGCATCACCAAGAATGTCGAGGGCACACCAATCGATTTTCCATTCCTGATCCCGGACAGCGAAGCGCTGCCGATCGTGTTCGACCTGCTGAAGTATGAAGGCCTGTGCCTGGGCGGTTCGACCGGCATCAACGTCGCCGGCGCGATCCGGCTAGCGAAAGAGCTCGGCCCCGGCCACACGATCGTGACCCTGCTCTGCGACTTCGGCACGCGCTACCAGAGCAAATTGTTCAACCCGGAATTTCTGAAGTCGAAGGGCCTGCCGACGCCGGATTGGCTGTAGATCTTCCTCTCTGGATCACCGTTCAGCGCAAAATCTGAAGCACCACGGCTGCGCTCAAGATCCAGCGCTCGCTCTCTCCCTACTGCGGCACCGTTTCCTTCACGCTCGGCCGTGACTGCATTGCTCCGTGCCAAACCGCAATCTTCGGCACTTTCGGCAGCATCGCCTTTCCTTCCGGCGTGGTTTCGAGATAGTGCACGACGCATTCCAGCAGCAGATCGGCGGGGCTGATCTGCCGGCCGACCAGGAATGGGTCCGGATTCACCATCAGCGCTTCGATCGCCGTCAACGCATGTTCGCCGGTCTTCACCGCCTCCGCGATCGCCGCTTCGTCAACCACCCGGTCCGGCTTCGGGAAGGTGCGCGGCACGAAGATGCCCCAGACCAGCGGACGGTAAGTGTATGAATTGATGACGCTCATGATCTGCGCCGCACGGGTGCGGCGATGGATATCGCCGGGCATCAACCGCGTGCCGGGAAAGGCATCGTCGATATAGGTCAGGATCGGCACGGTCTCGTAGATCATGAAACCATTGTGCTCGAAGGCCGGCAGCATGCCGAAGGGGTGGCGCTTCAGATGCTCCGGCGCGCGATGCGCATTGTCGTCCATCTCGACATGAACCTGATCGAACGCGACCTTCTTCTCGAGCAGCGCCATGAGCACCGCGCGGGTATAGACGCTATAGCGCGGTCCGTAGACGATCGGCTTTCCCATGGAATTCCCCGGTTTTCCAGCGCAAACGGTAGGAGCGCCAACCTTGACCGTCAAGCCGCCCCCTTTATGATGCCGGGCAACAGGGAGTTGCTTATGGAAAGCCCGACCGACACGTTGTTCCGCGAAGACGCC
>Ga0193753_10002818_pt1 | contig 13351 bp, 10 predicted proteins | sample H1c2metaG_FD_144925 | JGI IMG/M metagenome (GOLD analysis project Ga0193753, IMG submission 144925) | Soil microbial communities from a riparian zone of the East river system, Colorado, United States - H1c2 | ecosystem: Environmental > Terrestrial > Soil > Riparian zone | place: USA: East... | reverse complement strand
CCCGGGCCGTAAATGAGATAAATCTTTGGTTACTTTAAATGCACCGCCATAGGGCGAAAGGATATCTTCTCCCAGGAAAATGGTGCTTGCATCCTGTTCTATTTTCTCCCTGAAAAAACGGTTTATCAGTTCAACCTGTCTTTTATTAATGGGTTCCAGGATGGCCCAGTTGTTATCTGAAACATGGTGCTGGTATTCATAGTAAGCGGCTAAGGGCAGGTCTTCTTCCTGGAGTATTTCCTCCACCATGTGATCAATTTCTCCCGAGATGGAATCCTGGTATATTTTATAATAAGAAGGAGATTCATGCTGAAAGACCTGTAAAAAATCCTTATCCCTGAAACTGTTTACCACAGCAGGATCACGGTCATCATCTCCTTTTGAATGGGCATTCAAACGGTAAGTCTCAACAAGAAAAAAAGCGGGCTTTGTTTCATCACGTACATAATCGATTGCTTCTTTGGCTGCTCCCATCAGCAATTCCGGGTTCCAGGTATCCCCTTTAAATGTTTTGATACCAAATGCTGCGGCCCTTGCCCTTATATCCCCGGCAAGATTGATATGTTGCGGGGTAGACTGCGCAAAAAAATTATTTTCGCAAACAATCAGCAGTGGTATCTCCCATTTGGAAATAATATTCATGGTTTCATACAGAGTGCCCTCACCCAGTGTGCCATCGCCAATAAATACAATACCGATGGCCCCGTTTTGTTTTAGTTTGTTGGCAAGCGCATAGCCTGCCGAAACAGGAACAATGCCACCCTGTATGCCATTGGAGAAAAAATTATTGTTGCAAAGGTGCTGGCTGCTGCCAATACCGCCGCTGGTACCCGAGGCTTTACCCAGCAATTCTGCCAGCAGGCCCCTTGTATCGCCGGTAAAAGCAATATAGTGCCCATGACAACGGTGGTTGGAAAAAACAAAATCTTTTTTCTTTAGCTGGCCGGCAAATGCAATGGCTGAAAACTCCTGCCCCACACAGGTATGCACTGTCCCGTTCAGTTTTCCTTCAGAAAAAAGTTGCAGGAATTTCTCCTCTACCTTTCTGATGCGAAGGGCTTCTTTAATATGACGGTGAGATAATTTTAGTTTTTCTACATCCATAGTATACTTATTTACATCCACATCCATCAATTACACAATTTCAATGGCAAGATGACCCCTCCTGCATTTTATAAGTGGTTTGTACTCAATTTTAAACAATGAAAGAAAATCATAAAAAGCCCTGAATTCATAAGCTGCCTTTGTGATGGTGAAGAAATCATCAAAAATCAGCATATCCCCTTTTTCGATAAATGGCTGCAGGTAAATGAGGCTGAATAAAGTAGCATTGTACAGGTCAACATCTATATGGATGATTTTCTTTACCCCTTTATGTAAGTTGCTTACATAGTTTGGCAGTGTATCCTGGATTAACCCGATTTCAAATTTCACCCTGGCATCCTGTATATCCGGTAAATTGCCTTTAGCCGAATAGCTACCTTTTTTTTCCTTGCCCCAGTCTTCCGGGATGCCGGTAAAAGTATCAAACCCTGTAAAAGTTGATGCCGGATTTTTATTATTCCTTACCCAAACCGCGAAAGAATCTCCCCTGTATACACCAAATTCAAGAAAACAAATTTGCGTGGCTGAATTAATATATTCTGATGAAAGCACTTCATGCATAACATTCCTGTCTTTCACCTCCCGTGCATTCAGTGTGTTATAAAGAGACTCACTTTTTATAAAAAATGCCAAATTGGAAAATCCGCCTGAAAAAGACTGTGTACCTATTTTTGAAAAAGGTTTATACGTTTTATAAAATATGTTTTTAATAATATCTTTCATCTGTAATTATTTTTTAATAAATATTCCTTTCTAAAACAGGCACCGCCGGGTTTCCTTTATAAAATTAAATATGGATCCATTTTTTTTCTGCTACTGAATTAATGCCCAGGATACTATGACTCCCCACCACCACACCACCAAAAACAACGGCTTTGGCGCCTATCCATGCGCCTTCCTCCAGCGTAATAGGGAATGAAATAAAATCAAATTTTTCTTTTGTATGATCGTGGCTCCCGGTTAACAGCATAGCCCCCTGCGATAATGTAACACTATTTCCCATTGTTATGTCAGAAAGATTATCAATCCAGACTTCTTCGCCAATCCAGCAATGATCCCCGATAAACAGCTTCCAGGGGTATTTAATATTTACACCCGGCTTTACCAGCAGGCCCACACCAACCGAAGCGCCAAAACTTTTTAACAACGCCACTTTCAGTCCTGAAAAGATATTAAACGGATTTTTGAAAAAAATAATATTCACCACATACCATAACAGCTGTTTGGGCTTTGACGCGCCTATTTGGATGGTAGTTTGGTACAATCCGTTATTTACTTTTTTCCTGTTCATGAAAACAATTGCAGGTAATCCCTTTTTAAATCCGGGTTCTCAATAAATTTTTTAGCATATTGCCAGGCACAGCGGCTCCACTGATCAAAGGTAAACTGATCCCATCCTGCCGCCGTTTCAATGGCTGCAGCAAAATCAGCTGGCTGGTCCAGTGGCAAATCCCATCCTACCTGCATTTCTTTCAAATGCAGCCAGGGCGTCTGGTCACTTATTAATACAGGTCGGCCCAGCAGCAGGGATTCAAAGATAGCATGACCGAAATTTTCTCCCTTTGTGGGTAAAATAAATAAATGATGATCCTGTAAAACCGGCAGTAATGCATGGTTGGGCATCGCCCCGGCATAATGAGCATGGATATTGGCCGGCAATGCACTTAACACCGCCTTGCATTTTTCCCAATACATTTCATCTTCAACAGGGCCAATAATAGTAAGTTGTATGCCCGATTTTACAGGGCTTAGTGCCGAAAGCAGGAACAATAAATTTTTTATCGGATGAATGCGTGCAATAAATATACATTTCAACACACCTGGCGTCTTCTGCGTGGTTTTAAAAACAGGTTGTTTTGTATTGGGTAAATCATCTGCCACCAACACTTCACTGCCTGGAAAATAATCCAGGATGGCTTTTTGCTCACGTTCGCTGGTGGCATGAAAACGAATCTTTTTATGAATGCCCATCCACCTGAATAATTTCATGAAGGGCATTTTTTTATACGGCTTAACGGCTAATGCACTTTCATACAGGGCGCCCCTTGGACAAACCACCAGCTTGCATTTGATAAACCCTTTCCATTTCAGCCATAAAGGATAAACCACAAATTTGGGAGAAAACAGGTGGTTCAGGTATATAAAATCCGGTTTAACAGCCGCTACTCCTTCCCTTATCTGCTTAAGAACCGGCTTCCTGGTTTCAGCATAGTAAATCATAAAATCATTGCTTTCAGCTTCTATCCATTTGCCGGCTATGATATTTTTATAAGGTTCCGTTTCACCCAGATCAGTATCAGACGTAAATACATACAGCGAATAATCCTTCTTCATTAAATGAATAAAATTCAGACAGGAAGCAATAGGCCCCCCTGCTTTATAACCAGGACTAAACCAATCAATAAATATAAGGAGTACGGGTTTGGTGCTCAAAGTTTATTTTGTAAAGCTTATCGCAGTATTGCAGTCACCTGCTGATACACGTGAAATAAAGATGGAAGATGCTCCTTTTCCGGCAGCAGCATATTTTCGTGGCAGGGCGCTCCTGTCATCGGCCAGCATTTCAGGAAAGTATTCACCTGGCTTAACGCCGCCCTTAAACATATCTTCCACGGTGAAAATGTTTTCACATTTTTTATCATTGGGTATAAAGCATTGTGTGGTAAGTCCCATAAAAGCCGCTCTGTAGTTTGCATCCGGTGTAATAAACTTAAGCGGGTTAAGTGCATGATAAAAATGAATATTCCACAGTAGTAAACTTAGCTGCGGATTATTTTTATCAACATTGACGCCGCCCTGTATATACATATTTAATAAACTTATTTTACCGGCAAACCTGTTTACGGAGACGGTTGTATTACTGTCAGCCCCATTGGGCGCCACCATAGCGCCATCGATGGTAATCCTGCCGGAACCGGAAAAATCAAGTGGTTTTCGCATAGCACCTTCCCACCAGCAATCTTTCATAACGGCGATGGCATTTTTATCTGTTGATAAACCAGCAAACTGTCCGCCAAAACAATACAGGCCCGCCGTGCCCTTACCTTTTTGAACCAGCGGCCCGCCTGTAATTAATTTACCATCAGAAAAAAAAGAGTTGGACTCCTGGATATAGAGATAATCCAAACCATCTGCATGAATGGATCGGTGAGAATTGGTATACAACTGTTCAACAAAAGCTTGCGAACCCGGCTGATCGGTATTACTGAACTGGATACCATTGGCGCCGCTCCCGGAACTGTTGAAATCGCCCAGTTGCATGTCCCTGATGACTACACTGCTGGGTCCTTTTACATTTATCAATGCTTTACCTTTTGGAAAAGCAGGTGAGGGCAACAGGACGGTTGAATACAAGTACCCATCACCAATCAACTGCAGATCCGCGCCTGCTGCTACTACCAGGGGTTCATCCAGTATATATTTGCCTAATGGGAAATAAACTATCGGCCTGCTGCCTTTCAATTTTACTGCCTGGTTAATCAGTTCCTGGATTTGTTTTGAATTAGCACCTGCAGGTACTGTTATGATGGTACGATTAATTTTTGCCGGCATCTTATCCTGTGTGCTAATAAATACAGATGCCCCTGATGGCTTTAACAGAGATGCATACATATCTCCAATACTATATAACGTTGTTTTCTTCGGACTGTTAACAAATTTTACTGCGGTTTTGTACCCATAGTGGTTATTAATGGATAGTACTTCAACATTGCCGTATGCCCAGGTTCCCGTCTCAATAAAAGCGTGTACAGATGTGTCCCTGGCTACATCAAAATTATTATCCAATGCCGTGATTTTACCCAGATGGAAAGAGCGAATAGGCATCTCCTTCGGAGTGGTTACAGTGTTCCCCTGAAAAATTCTTTTAAAGGGATTTGAACTGGCGCCATGGTCGCCAGAAAAATGTGCGCAGTTTTCACTGTAACAGCCCCTGAGAGATGTATAATAACTGTTGGTATTTTCTGCATTTGAATAACAATCACCAAAATAAGATCTGTATACATGGTAATTACCCGAATTGCAGCCGATACCCAAGTCACATTTTATAAACCTGCAGTCCCATATCCAGTAATCAAGCGCATTGTATCCTTTTATTAGTATGCCAGTTCTGCAATCATTGAAAACACAGCGGCGTATGGATATTTCAGCATCCATATTGTTGGTTCCTTCACCCAAAATGGTACCACCGCTAATGCCATATTTGCACCTGCCTGTAAAGACATTATCAGATATCTCAATATTGGATTGTGCAATGCTCTGGCTTCTTTCATTGTTTATACGATCTTTCCAGTGGATGCCAAGCGCTTCTATCTCTTTATGTCCATTGGCGTCCCAGGTGAGGCGGCTTATTTTGAAATAAGCAGACCCATTGGCTGTGAAAATGGTATCGCTATCAGGACCCTTCCATTTAATGACGGTTGTTAAAGGTGATTCGCCAATAAAACTTACCCCTATTTTACCTTTCAATGTGAGGGTGGAAGAAATGTTATATATGCCTGCAGGCAGGTAAATAACCATGTAAGCTTTTTTTCCTGTATTATAAGGGATTACAGGTTGCGTTAATGAATCGATGGCCATCTGGATGGCTTTTGTATCATCATCTTTACCGTTGCCTTTTGCGCCAAAACGTGTTTTTATGTTGGTCCAGCCGGGCAGGGGGCCGTTAAATTCTTCCTGTGCTGATAAACCGGCAGCAGATAAAATAATAATGATCAGCAATAAAACAGTTCTCATGGCTTTAATCAATTTCTGTATTGTTTTTTGTTAGCTTTTCATAAAGCCCGCAATAAGCATCCGTAATACGGGAAGCGTTGTATTGAATAATATTTGAAAACCCATTTTCTATGCAGGCATTGCGTGTATCAGCATTGCCAATTATTTTTTCTATGCCATGCCGTATATCATTTACATCATAGGGATCTACTAAGAAAGCCCCGCCCCCGGCCACTTTTTGCATGGGGTCGATATTGCTGGTGATAATTACCCTGCCAGCTTTTTGGGCTTCCAGTACAGGCAAACCAAATCCTTCAAAAGTGGAAGGAAACAATACAATATCCGATTGTATATATACATCCGCCAGCTCGCTTTCAGAAATATTACTCCGCACAGAAAAATCTACATGGTGCTTAGCCAGTAACTGTTCCTGCAGAACTGATGTTATACCAAGAATGAGCAGGTGGCAGCTGATGCCAGCTAAAGCGGCTATTACCCTTTCCAGGTTTTTATTGGGTGTGGTGCCAATAAACAACAAAACTGGTTTACTGGTATTGAAAGCCTTTTTCTCAAAACGTATGGCATCATTAACCGGGTTGGGAATAACCACTACCTTGTCTTCATTACAATGTGTAAAACGTAAAATCTCCTGTTTGGTAAAATCTGAAATGGTGGTTACTATTGCAGCCCGTTTTACCGGCATATCCAGTAATAACCATTTTAAAATTCTTCTTTTAATGCCCGTGGCGGAATAAAGAAAAACGCAATCATGAATGGTAAGAATGGTCCTGGAAGCAGGCAAGGCCAGCACGGCATAATGCACATCTCCTGTTACATGGTAAAGGTCTTTCGAAGGTGTACGGTATACAAAATAGAGGTTGCGTACAACCGACAATAATCCATGGGTATAAAATGGAAGCGAAATGGCAGTAAGCTGGATTTTTGTTGAAAGTCCTGGTTTGACTAATGCAAAAACTTTTTCTATACTGAAAAAAAACGGGTTGCGCTTTCTGAAAATTTGAACAACCTGTATCATGCCGGTAAACTTTTAACAGCAGGTCTTCTTATCGCCCGCTGCTTTACTATTCCAAACCATTGTGGCAGGAATTTTTTCAACAACCACAGAAAAAAAGCAGATTTAATAATTGAATTCAATACCTGCAAGCTGTCTGTTTCTGCAGAAGAAATAGTCAGGTAAAATAAAACAGGCAACCAACAAATAATCAGAGGTGTTTTAAGAGATAAAGTAAAAACCCTCAGGTAAACCCACCGTATAAAAAGACCCAGTACAAACATGTAAATTATTCCTCCTTTTACGCCAAAGCTTCCATAAGCTTCTCCCAGTGGCCCCACATTGGTTGACCAGCCCTTTATATTCCAGCCAGCATAGTATTTCATATTGAATGCCCCTCCCGCTTCTGGTTTGTCCTGCCACAAAAACCGCGGTACAAATGCGGAAGCAAAAACAGTCAGCAGCCTGTCTCCATTATCATAAGGCTTAATAGCCGGAATCCTTCTCATTACCAAAGCCACATTATAGCCCTGGTTGGTACGGCTGTACAAGGGGAAAAGGGCATCTTCACTCAACAATGCATCCCCTTTTTGCAAATTATCAATAAATAAATTACTGAATAATTCTAATTTATTGCCCTGGTATTCATTTTTCCAGGTTGATTTCCGGTAAATAAGCTTTGCATTCTGTAATACGATAAAAAAAGCGATTGTTACTACCAGCAAAATCACTTTTTTTAACATAGATGATTTCCTGCCCAACTGGAAAAAGGAAAAAACGGTAACTCCCATATAGGCTACTATGGTGAACATGCCAGATTGCAATGCATTCGCCAGAATAAAAAACATAAAAAGCACCATCACAAATTTCTTATACCTAAAAGCTGAAGAGAAATGAATGTATAGTAGACCTGCAAAAGAGCCAAAGAAAAACAGGATGGCAAAATAATTGAGGGCAACCGGAAGGAAATTGGCAACAAGGGAAACAATTACCCCGACAAGCATAATCTGCAACCCTTTATTTGACTGGTTGCTTAAAGCAAATTTAATACGATCTATGATAGCTTTCAGCCGGGTACCTTCATCAGGAAATTGTTTTTTTATAGATGGCCAGGTCAGGGCAAGACAAAAACAGGTAATGGCCGGCAATGCATAAGAAAAATAAATCTCCTGTTTTACGGGCATGTATCTTACCCATATTCTTGATAGCTTGTTGGCACTAGAATAATATTCATAGCCTATTAAAGGCATGAACAGACAGGTAAACACATATAAAATAGCGGTTACTTCCAGTAAAACGATTCCTTTCCCTATTTTATAAAGCATCATTCCCAGTAATAAAACAAGGAGTGCAAGACTTAAAGGGCCGTACCAGTCGGTAACAAAAGAAAGGATTACTATAAAACCCAGGATTATAGAAAAAATTATTTGCCGCATATAATACCTGTTAATAAATACAATTCCAAAATCTATGCCCACTAAATATTCCTAACGTAAAACGGTATCTGGCATTTTACGCTTTTCTTTCCTGTTAAACCGCCAGTTTTTCGAGCAGGGGTAATAAAACCGATTCACAGGTAAATGGATGGGGTTGAAATACAAGCCCGGACCGGGAGGTTAACTGATCTATTTTTATTTCGTCCAGCAACTGAAAATTCACTGCTATAATCTTAGGATAGGAATTTGCTGTTATGTATGGCCTGCTGCTTTGCATGTGATGCGGAAACCATACATCCATACCAACAGCTGCATATTCAAACAGTTTATTGGGGGCATTGAAAATATAATTCGGTATGTGACCACTATATAAAATTATACCCACATCATATAACTTTAAAACGCCAGGCAAGCTATAATAATCTATGCCTTCATGCAATGTAACAGCCATACCGGGTAACGACTTTATATACGCAACTGTTTCGGCAGTTATATTTAATGAATAAATGTCCCAGGTTACAGCCCCATTTTGCTGCAATACCCATTCCGCAAATAAACGTGTGTACATGGTATCCATACTCAGGGCGCCGGTGTATACTATTTTTAGCGGGAAGCCGGTATTTACCTTTTTACCTGTATTCCATTCAGCCGGCGGAAAATTTGGAAGTATGTATGGATGGGGAATAATGACACCTGGCAAATCAGCTTTAAAAAGGTCCATCCTTTCCTGGTTAGTATGCGAAAGCCAGGCCGTTTTATTGTATATTTTTTTTTCCAGCTGGTGAAACCATTTTACCAGGAACATGCCATGACGGTATTCTTCTTCAGACATATACTCATTATAATGAACAAAAAGCCTGCAATGATTTTTCCAAATCATTTTATACAGAATAGCGGGAAAGGAAGAAATGGTATCAAAGTATAATACACTTGCCGGTCTGGTCTTTATAAGCATTAAAAATGTAGCAATATAATAGTAAAAATAAAGCCAGCACCGCAGCAGTAAACCAGTTTTTCTGCCGGAAACGCCATACCTGTTAACACGGGTATTTTTTGAAAGTGGCTGAAAATGAAGCTTTTTTTTATCCAGGCTTGTCGTATATACATCCATCTGTAATCCTGTATACAATGTATCCCATGTTCTTACCAGGTTCATTACCGGCGGATATATTTCCAATGGCATATAATGAATAATAGCAACCCCTTTTCTCAGCATTTTATTGAATTGGTAAATTTCCTGGAAAAAATAAATGTTGATCGATCATTTCAGGAAACAGCATTTGCTAATACTGCCTGCAGTGATGCAACCCTGTGACTGTATAAATGTTTTTCTTTTAGTAATTGCTGACCGGCTATTTTTATGGTTTCTATTTTTTCTTTATTGGCAAATGCATATTTCACGGTTGCTACCAGGCTGTCAGGGCTATCAAAATACAAGAGGTGCTCCCTGTCAATAAAAACATCTTCCATTTCAGGGCCGGCAGAACATAATTCAAGTCCACCGGAAGCCAGTATTTCAAAAAAACGCATGTTTACGGAAGGAAAATTAGACCGGTCTATTACATTAAGATTAAGAAAACTTTCCTGCACGATGGCTGCAAACATTTTTCCATATACGGGTTTTGCGGATGCCAGCCTGCGTATAGGTGAAAAGCCACAGCGGTTCCAGTAAGGACCGCTGATTTTAAACCGAAGGCCCGGGAAATTTTCAAAAATAGTCCGCAATGCTTCTTCTCTTTCCGGCCTCCATGAACCAATAAAACTTATATCGTATGCATATTTTTCACGGGGCGCTGCCTGTACAAAATGTGCATCTGTATCTGCTGCAAAAGGAAGCCAGCAGGTTGACCTGGCGCCCATCTGGCTAAATACTTCCAGCGAGCTTCTGCTGTAGGAAGCAACCAAATCAGCCAGCGTTAAACTCTGGTGAATATAATGTGTCAGGTTAGGCAGTGGATCAGCCCAGTACCAGGCTATGCGTACAGGCAAAATACTTTTTATATAAGCAAAACTGCCGGGTAAGATTTCTGCTCCGGTAAATGCGATTAAAATATCGGGCTTGAATGCTTTCACTTCTTCCGTAAATTCTTTGTTGGCTTTTCTCAGCCAGGCTTCTACCGGAAAAAATTGATGCAGCTTATACCCCAGTTTACCGGGGCGCGCATATTTTTGAACTGCTTTTTTGGTATCATATAATTTCACATCATGTCCTGCATCAAGAAATGCTTTGTAATAAGACATCTCCAGGCAGTGATTACCCGTTTCCCCGGCTATTAAAATACGGCTTAACATTTATTTCTTTATCAGTTTATAAATAGCAGGTTTCAGTTTTTTAAAAATAAAAACAGGAACCAGGAACCCGGTAATGATGGAGAAATAATAATATACTTTTATTTTAATTTTGCTAAAATCACCCATGATTTTATATTGTTCGATTCCTGCAGGCTGCAATCCCCTCGCCATTGCCACGGCGCCTACAAAAGATCCATTACTGCGGTAATCTATCAGCCAGAATGGAAGGGTAAAACGGTATATATTTTTCAATACATTGTAACTGATTTTTTTTACATCTGAACCCGCATCCCTAAAGCCTTCTACTACCGCCCATATCACCTGTTTCAATCCACCATCAATGGGTTTATAATCGCTCCATTTTTTCATCAAAGTATCGCGGTAAGAATTGGCCATAGAACCATCTATCCTGATGTCTTTGATAATTAATGCTTCATTGTACATAAAAAAGCGGCCGCCGCCTGCAATAATACGCGCAGCAAAATACATTTGTACAAAGACACTTCCGTCTGCTTTATCTGTATTTACCCGGTTAAAAATGTCTTTCCTGATAATAATGCCAGCCACATAACTAAAGGAGCGGTAATATTTAAGCGCTACGGCCTCACCTGATCCAATTACCGCTGTACAAAATGCCCGGGCCATTACGGAATCATGACTATGATCCTCCACATAATTGCAAAACCCCAATTCAGGCAAATCATTTTTTACCAAAAAATCCACCAGGTCTTTTATTGCCGTTGAACCCTTTAGGGTATCATCATTTCCCATCATGATGCAATAATCGCCGCTTGCCAGTTCAAGGCTTTTACGCAGGTTAGCATCATACCCAACATTTACCGGGTGCTGGTGGTAAACAATGGGATATTTATATGTTTTTGCAAGTTCAGTTATTTCTTCTTCCGTATTATCGGTTGAAGCATCATCACTGATAGCTATTTCAATATCAGCATATGTTTGCTGTGCTATTACCGATAAATTCTTTAGCAGGTATTGTATCCTGTTATATTGTGGAATGCAAAGAGAAACCTTCATAATTAATTGGGTCGGGGAATGACAGGTTATTTACTGAAACTGAAATCATTTAATTTTTTTCCTGGCGGCAAACAGAAAAGGCTACCCCATATTCCATTTGGATCGGGGTAAACTTTAGTAAAGTCTTTAATGGGGATGAAAGAAAGTTTTGCAAATGTATCAAAGCGGTAAGCCGTATAACCATGGTCCTGCAGAAACTGCCCTACCATCCGGTCCTGTTCGGGATTATGTAATTCAATTATCATTAATGGACTGTATTGATCAATATTAATTGCAAACCCATGTAAAGCGGGTCCTTCCGCCCCTTCAATATCCATTTTAATGAATGCCGGACCAGGGTTTCCTTTTGCTATAAATGCATCCAGTGTGGTGGTTGTTACGGTAATACTGTTGCTGTCATTTATAACTCCATGCACAATAGCTCCCTGTTTATGGTGATTACCCAGCGCAAAAGTTTCCGTTCCTTCTTTATCAGAAATAGCTGCCTGGATATTTTTATAATTTTCAATATTATTGAATGAATAATTTTCTACAATCTCCGCAACGTTTTCTTCAAAGGGTTCAAAATTATATACTTTACCCGCGGGTGCCACCAACCCTGCCATTAATAATCCATGCAGCCCGTTATTGGCGCCAAGATCGTAAATAATATCTCCGGGCTTTACCACATTTACCATTATTTTCTGCATGGCCGGTTCCCATTTACCTAGTAATGGCGACCACAATGAATTTTCAGATAACCTTATTTTAAAACCTTTCAGGTAACCCCTGCGTATCTTTTGCACGGTTCCAAGGGGAAAAATAAGATTTTGAAGTCTTTGCTTTAAAGTCATATGCTGTTGAAGTTAAAAATTGAAGGATTAAAAAATAGATCTGATTTATATTTGTGCAGCGTCTGAGGATTGTGCATTCGCCATTTCTTTAATTATTTTTAAGGGTATTCCGGCTTACATACAATTTGCTTTTAAATGCCCTTTTACTACTGAGTGAGCCCCGATAATTACACCATCTTCGATGACTGAACCAGGAAGGATGATGCTTCCCCTTCCTATCCAAACATTGCTGCCAATCATTATTTTTTCTGATTTATCTCCTGGTTGCTGTATGGCCCAGGTGAATATGCGTGGTTGTGCGTTGTATCGCGTATGAACGTACGTAATTTTCCTGCAACCGTTTACAAAAGAGTACTTATTTAATTTACTGACCACCCGCACCAAAAATGCTCAATTTTAGTGTGCTGATTATTGCAAAAATGAATTGCCAACCTTTTTATATAATCCAGGCTATGACTTGTATTTTTTGCCAGAGATGACTGATGCGTATTAACAATCCTGTTGTTCTGCGATGAATTAAAATATGTATTGTTATCTAATTTTAAATTAGAGGGCAGGTAAACCGGCAGCCTGCTTTAGTTGCGGAGCCATGAGCTTTATAATTTCTTCTATACAGCCTACATGGTTGGCATAGGTATTAAGCCTTGCATATTCTTTGCGCTGTTGTTGCAATACCGCACTGTTATAGTGACCAAGGTTTTGTATTATTTTTTTAAACATGCGTGGAAGTGCATGGTTATTTTCCCTGCTCCGGATCATTTGCACCAACTCAGGCTTATCGTGGTAAGCAGATACGTTGTTGGCAATAATTACTTTACCCGTACTCAGGTATTCCATTATTTTATGGTAATTGGTACCCTTGCTATGATCCTTTTTTACATCATAACATATTAAAAAAGCATCCATTCGCTGTAATTCATGCGCCA
>Ga0193753_10002817_pt1 | contig 13358 bp, 10 predicted proteins | sample H1c2metaG_FD_144925 | JGI IMG/M metagenome (GOLD analysis project Ga0193753, IMG submission 144925) | Soil microbial communities from a riparian zone of the East river system, Colorado, United States - H1c2 | ecosystem: Environmental > Terrestrial > Soil > Riparian zone | place: USA: East... | reverse complement strand
ACCCCACGCGCAATCGGATCGCGTTCAGGTCTCGGGTGACGACGACACCGCGCTCGACGTCGAGCGCCAAGTCGGCCGTCGATTGCGGCGGATCCGGCGTGCCCCCCGCACCGCGTAGCGCAAGGGAGCCTTTCGGCGCGGGCAAGGTTGGTCCTGTGTGCGCGGGGGCGCTGCCAGCGAGCATCGTTTTCCAGCGGGCCGCGTCCCGGACGCAAACGCGCCGGTCGATGTCGCCGCATTTTTTCTCGTCACCGGTGACGAGCGCCTCGCACGCCGCACGTTTCCTGGGGCCCGCGCCTGCGCAAAGGCGCGGATCGCGCGCGGAGACCGCGATGCACGTCGGATCGTGTCCGCGGGTGGCGTCGCCCGCGATGTCGGGCGGGCAAGCTTCGGGATTCCCCGCCACCATGGCCACGAACGTCTCGCAATGGGCGCGGAGCGAGCTAGCCTCGATCGCCGCGCATCGCCGCGCGTCCCTCGCCTTGCTTGCGTCGAGCACGCGGCACGCGTCGATTAGAAACGTATCGTAGCCGATCGCGAGCAGGGCATCGCCCACGACCGGATCCATCGCCGTCCGTTCCGCCACGCAGGCTTCGACCGTCGTAAAGTGCGCGAGCTCCGCCTTCAAATCGCCTGCGGGCGGAGCGGGATCGACGGGCGGCGTCAGTGCTGCGGCATCTTTGCCGAGCGCGTGTACGAGTTTCTCGGGGGAAACGGGGTCTCCCGCGGATGGTGGAAGCTCGCCGCGCGACGGGCGGTCGGGGCGATCGCAGGCCGTCCACGCCAAGGCGATCGCGGAGAGCACCATCAGCAGAACAAATCTCCTCATCTCGACTAGAGTGCCTAGCTCCGATGGTTTTGCGCAGCTATTTCCGTCCGTGTTTCCACCCGCGTCAACGCGGGGCTCTCCTTGCCACCACGCTCATCGCGCTCGTGGCGTTGCCACTTGCGGCGTGCGCCACGCGCGAATGGGCGCACGCGTCGCCAGCAAGCCTCGACGGGACGACGAAGCCCGCGCCTTCGGCGCTTGCGTCCGGTTCCGAGTCCGCCTCGCCCTTCATCAACCCCGCGTCGGACGCGATCTGCGGCGACAATTGGAAGTGGGACGGCATCCGCTGCCGCGAGTCCGAAGTGGCTTCCGCCGACGATCCCGCGCCTCCGAACGGCAGCGCGTCGGCCCCCGCGCCAAAGAAAGGGCGCGATCCTGCTGCCTCGCGTTCGACGGGTCCGAAGCTCCTGATGTCGGACATCAAGCCGGGCACGGGCCAAGAAGCTCAGCGCGGCGATACCGTAAAGGTCCACTACGTCGGTACATTGCCGGACGGTACGGAGTTCGACAGCTCGCGCCGGCGCGACACGCCGCTGGAATTCCAGCTCGGGGTCGGCGCCGTGATCAAGGGGTTCGACACGGCCGTTACCGGAATGAAAGTCGGTGGCGTACGCCGCGTCACCGTCCCGCCGGACCTCGGCTACGGTCGCCAAGGCTCACCGCCCAAAATTCCGCCGGGCGCCACCCTCGTGTTCGAGATTGAACTGGTCGACGTGCTTCGGGATTAGAACTCGTTAGCTCGAACGGCGGACGCCGACGGCGATGTGTCGGATTTCGGCCTCCTTGAGTAGATCGAGGACGCGCACAGTTCGGCCGTGGACGGCGGCTTCGTGGGACTGCACGAGAACACGTCCGTTGGGACTCTTGGCGTGGAACGCTTCGGCCTGCGCCCGAATTTCTGCGTCGATGAGGAAGGGCTTGCCGTGCATGATGGTCACGCCGTCGCCGCCGACGTAGACGAAAAGGATATCGACGTCCGCGGCAGGGGGGCCGCTCGACAGCTCGGTCCACGGGGGGGCCGGGGCCGGTCGTTCCGGCTTGTCGCACGCCGCTTGAAGCAGCACGAGCGCAAGCGCAACGAGCATCGCGCCGCCGGAACCGTTTGCACCGCCCATCGGCACGACGTCTACCACGAGCGTGCGCGATGCGTGAGCGCTCGCTCGTGGCGGCAAGCGTAGCAGCTTGCCACAAGGTCGAGCCCGACACTGTACGAAGAAGGAAGGCTTTCCCCGTCGCCAACGCACCTCGGGGATTGCGGAACGTCCGTTGCTACGTCAAGTGCGAGCCCGGCGTGCAGACCGCACGCTGCGCGCCGCAGCTTCGATACGGATCGAGGCGAGCGCGCGTGCAGATCGCACGCCGTGCGCCAACGATCGCCAACAAGGGGGAGGTTCGCGTGAAGCGTGCTTACGTGATGATTGTGGACGACGATGTCGTGGAGCGCGCGCGGCTCGCCCGCCTCTTGCGCTCTGCGGGATACGTGGTCTGCCTAGCTTCCAACGATGACGACGCGCTCGAGCTGCTTCGTGCCGCCGGCCGGCTTCCCGACGTGATTCTGGCTTCCCGAGCCGCTCGCGGGACCTGGGATCCGTTTTGTCGAACGTTGATGAAGAGCCCTGCACTATCCAAAATAGCGTATTTTGGAATCGCGGTGCGCGACGACGAATTCGGCGTGTTTCGTCCCGGTGTGCCGATCGAGAGGTCGTTCGACCTCCGTGGATTGGTCCGCTTGCTCGATCGGGTCGTTATGCCAAATATCCTCCCCTTTTCGCACGATCGCCGCTCCTTGAGCGCATGACGCGCTCGCGCAGGCGCTTCTCCAAGGATGTGACGTCGTCGAGGAGCTCGACCACGTGCGCCCGATCGTGGACCTCCTGCAGCCGACGCAGCTTCAAGGACAGCATGTGAAGCTCGTCCACGAGCTGGCCGCTCACCTGGTGCGAACGGCCCAGTTCGAGATCGATCCCGCCGAGCGTCGTGCGCAAGGCGGCGAGCGTTTGCGAGGCTCTATCCACGTGCTCGGTGTGTTCGTGGCGACTTAGTTCGTCCGCCGCGCTGAGCGCCGCGCGAACGTGCCGGTGGACCTCGAGAGTGTTCATGACGACTGCGAGGAGCAGCGTTCATGCCATAAATCTACATCGAAGGCGGCCCGCCTTCGGATGACGGGATCGCTATCGCTTGACGCGAGGGACCGACCCCCGTACTCGAATACGCGCGTGCCCCTACGAATCGCGACCTTGAACATTTGGAATCGAATGGAGCCTTGGGAAAAAAGGCTCATCACGATTCGCAACGAACTCGCCACGCTCGATGCCGATATCGTCGCGCTGCAGGAGGTCGTGCAGGTCAAGGCGGCACCGGCGGGGGACGCGGAGGCATCGAGCGAGTTCGTCTTCGACCAGGCGCGCGCCATCGCGGACGGGCTCGACTACGCGACCTGCTTCGGCCGCAACATCGAGAGCCCCTATCCGATGGGCAGCGCCATCCTTTCGCGCTGGCCGATTCTTCGTACGCTCGTCTTTCCACTCCCCCGGGTCGAGACCGACGAGCACCGCTCGCTCCTCTTCGCCGAGATCGAATCCCCGTTCGGGACGCTGTCTGTATTTTGCACGCATCTCAATTGGAAGCTCGACGAAGGGCACGTCCGCGAGGTGCAAGTTCGTTACGTGGCCGACCAGATTCGCGGTCTGGCGCCGGTCGACGGATTCCCCCCCCTCCTGATGGGCGACTTCAACGCCGAACCCGATTCGGACGAGATTCGCTTTTTGCGCGGCCGCACCTCGCTCGGCGGGCCGAGCGTCTATTTCGCAGATGCTTTCGGCATCGCGGGCAACGCGGCCGGGGGTGCCACGTTTTGCCGTTCGAACCCCTTTGCGGCCCCCGCGCGCGAGCCTGATCGCCGCATCGACTATATTTTCGTGGGTGCTCCCAACGAGGAGGGACGCGGCGAGGTGCTCGAAGCGCGCCTATGTTTCGAGACGCCGCACGACGGCATCTTCGCGAGCGATCACTTCGGCGTCGTCGCCACACTCTCGACGTAAAGATCCTCTACGACTTTACGTGCGTGCATCGCGAGCGTCGCGCGCTATGGTTGGCCTCGGTGTAGGTCAAAAACACCTCCCTGCCCGCGCGATGCGAGGCTTCGGAACTTTAATGCGAAAAGCACGCTTTATCCCCACCCTTGCCGCACTCGCTGCCATGGTTGCGCTCGCAGCCTGCGCCGCGAGCGCCGTAACGCCCTCCAACGACGACGACGGTTCCGGCGATGACGACAGCGGACCGGGGACCAAAACCGATCGCGGCGATCCGGGCGATCCGCATCCTGCGCCCGACGCTGGCCTCGACACCGGAGTGCGCGACAGCGGGGATGCGGGCGATGCGGGGTTGGCGTGCATTCCGTCGACGGCGCCGTCCGCGAATCTCGTCATCAACGAGGTCGACTACGATCAGCCGGGCGACGACAGTGCCGAATTTCTCGAGATCTACAATCGCGCCAGCACGTCGATTCCTCTCCAGGGGCTCGCGGTCGTCTTGTTCAACGGAGCGAACAGCGCCGAGTACATGCGCTACCCGCTCACGGGCTCACTCGGCGCGCAGCAGTACCTCATCATCGGCGCGCAAGGCGCGGTCGATCCTCACGGCGCGACCTTCATCCCCCTCGATACCAGCGTCGGAAAATCGCTTCAAAACGGTCCGAACGACGCCATCGCCATCATCGACCTGCGCTCGCACAGGGTCATCGATTCCCTCGTATACGGCGGGGCGGGGCTGCTCACGGCCCCATGCATGCTAACGGAGGGGACACCCACGACCGTGTCCGACTCCACCAGCGCCGCGGGCTCTCTCATCCGCTCTCCCAACGGCGGGGACACGAACAACGCCGTGGCGGATTGGAAGTTCACGACGAACGTCACGCCAGGCACCGCGAACCAGCCTTGAGGGCCCCTTTACCCGCGCGCTAGGGCCGCGGAAATCCACGAAGCGATCGCTTCGAACACGCGCGAAAAGACTTCGTCCTGCGAAACCCCGAGTCGTTTCGGGACCGCGAAGGAATGGTCGCCCTGCTCGACCGGATGAATCGTTGCAGGTGCACCCAGTTTCGGAACGTGCGCGGTGATCTCCTCCACCGTACCGAGGGCGTCCCGCGTCCCCTGCACGAAGAGCTGCGGAACGTTCACGTTCGGCCAATGGGCGACGCGGAGTTGGGTCGGCTTTCCCGGCGGGTGCAGCGGATAGCCCAGGAAAACGAGGCCCCGCACGTCGGCCCCGAGTTCGCCGGCCGCTACGATCTGCGAAGCAATTCGCCCGCCCATCGATTTTCCCCCAAGAAACAGCGGCCCCGGCGACCGTGCGGCCTCGGCGCGCACCACCTCGCGGAAACATCGTTCCAGCGCCTCCTTTGGATCGGGTGCCCGCCGCCCGCGCGACGTGTAGTCGAAATTGAACGTCGTCACCTCGATGCCCGAGGCCGCGAGCGTCTTTGCCGCGCGCACCATGAACGCGTGATGCTGATTGGCCCCAGCGCCGTGCGCCAAAATCAACCGCGCCGGTGCGTCCGGCGCCACGTCGTATCGAACGGTGTCCACGGATCTACTGTAGCGCACGCTCTGCCCTATTGACGCCATCGCCGCTCCGCGCGAGAAACTCCGCCGCCGTGACCGCCAGTTATTTCGACGTAGACGGGACCCTCCTGCGAACCAACCTCGTTCACCCCACCGTCTTTTATTTGCTCAACCAGAAAACCCCGATTCATAGCCTGGGCCGGCTGGCGCGCGCCGCGATTCAGAGTCCGCGCATGGCGCTGGCCGAGGTGCGCGATCGGCGCGCGTTCAACGAGCTGCTTTTTTCGGTCTACGAGGGCATGAGCCAGGATCGCCTGCTCGTGTTGGCCGACGAGGCGTTCGACAAGGTCCTCAAGCCTGCCTTGTTCCCCGAGGCGCGCGATCTCGTTCGAAAGTGCCGCGACCAGGGCCACGATGTCGTGCTCATTTCGGGTGCGCTCGATTTTCTGATGGAGCTTCTGGCCGAACACCTCGGCGCAACGCACGTCATCGCCAATCGCCTCGAAATCAAGGACGGATACGCGACCGGCCGTCTGCTTCGCCCCGTCGTGGCAGGCCCCGAGAAAGCTCGCCTCGTTCGCGAGCACGCGCGCGCCAGCGGTCACGATCTCGATCATTGCTTCGCTTATTCGGATAGCTATTCCGATGTACCAATGCTGTCGGTGGTGGGGCATCCCGCCGCCGTGAATCCCGACGGTAAGCTCGAGCGTCTCGCGCGCACGTACGGCTGGCCGGTCATCTCTCTCGAGGCGAAGGGCGCGCGTCGTGCGTCTCGCCTCGCTCCATGGAGGCATTCGTGAGTCACCCGCTCGTCGTCACCCTCGATCGCAAGAGCGCCCCGCGCACCGTGTTTGCCGGCGATCGCCTCGTCGAGGTCGATATGCCCCCCGGCACGCGCGTCATCTACCCGCGCGCGCCGCTCACGCCACTGAAGGACGTCGACGCGGCGATTCGCTACGCGATCAACCATCCGTACGGGACCGATCCGTTGCATGCGCGGCTCCGCCCCGGCATGAAGGTCGTCATCGCCATCGACGACATCTCGCTTCCGCTCCCGCCCATGCGCCGGCCCGACGTGCGCGAACGCGTGCTCACCATCGTTCTCGAGATGCTTGCCGATCACGGCGTGGAAGACGTCGAGATGATCATCGCGACGTCCGTTCATCGCCGCATGACCGCGAGCGAAATCCGGCACATCGTTGGCGATCGCATCTTCAATGGCTACTACCCGGACCGTCTCTACAACCACGACGCGGAAGACCCGCACGGGATGAAGGAGGTCGGCGTCACCGACCACGGCGAGGTCATCGAGCTCAATCGCAAAGCCGTCGAGGCCGACCTCGTCATTTACGTCAATTTGAACCTCGTTCCGATGGACGGCGGCCACAAGTCGGTCACCGTGGGGCTCTGCGGCTACAAGAGTCTGCGCGCGCACCACAATCCTCGCGTCATGCGCGATTGTCATAGCTACATGGACCCGAAGTCGAGCGCGCTGGCCACCAGCGTGCAGCGCATGGGCCGCTTGGTGAACAAGACCCTCAACGTGTTCACCATCGAGACGACGATCAACAACCGCATGTTCGACACGCCGCTCGAGTTCCTCTCGAAAAACGAGGACGACCTTTCGCCGACCGAGCGCGCTGCACTCAAGGCGCTGACGTTCACCCTCTCCAAGGTGCCGCAGCCGGCGCGCCAGGCGATTTTCAACCGCGTCCCGTCGCCTTACGGCGTGACGGGGGTGTTCGCCGGCGAAACCGAGGCCGCGCACGAGCACACCTTGGCCAAGAGCTTCGAGCAGTACGCCGTACCGGTGAAGGGGCAAGCCGATATCTTGGTTAGCGGCGTTCCGTATATCAGCCCGTACAACGTGAACTCATTCTTGAATCCACTGCTCGTGCAGGTGATGGCGCAGGGCTACCTGTTCAACTCCTACCGCGGCAAGCCTTTGGTGAAGAAGGGCGGCACGCTCATCATCACCCATCCGTGCACCGATCAATTCGACAAGGAGCATCATGCTTCGTACATCGAATTCGTGCACAATCTGCTCCCTGAAACGCGTGACGCGTTGGAGCTTCACCAACGTTACGAAGCGAAGTTCGCCACCAACCCCGCGTACATCCAGATGTACCGTACCGGGCACGCGTACCACCCGGCGCATCCATTTTTCATGTGGTACTGGGGCGAAGCTGGCCGCCAGCATCTCGGTCGCGTGATCGTCGTCGGCGCGGACAACGAGTACATCCCGAAGCTCCTAGGTTACGAGACTGCCCGCAACATGACCGACGCCATCGACATGGCCAAAGACACGGCGCCACCCTCGCCGGAAATCACATTGATGCACTATGCGCCGATTCTAATCGCCGACGTGACGTAGACGGACTGGTCACCGCACTTGCCATGGATCAAGAGCGCGCATATTTGTAAAAAAATTCACGAAATCGCGAATCGTGAATGGCGCTCACTTAATTGGAATTGGAGATCGCCGTAAGCGGGGGGGAGAGGATCTATTTTCGGATCGCTGTCGACCGATCGGAATGGACCTTTGATGAAAGGGCGTGGGCGCCGAGGGGGGAGTTTGAGCGCGTGCGTCGTTGAATGAGGGCACGCCGCATTTTTGCCAGGTTTCGGCTCGGATCGGTTCGGGTTGCGGCGCACCTTCACCGATACGCGTAGGGTGAGCGCCCGGTGTGGCGTTGCCAGGCCCAAATGGGTGTTGTAGGACATCCTCCGCCGCCGTATGCACCGCGAAAATGACCAGTCCCACACGAACGGGGTAACCGCGCCCACCGCCGAGTCGGCCGAGCGTTCCGAGACGGAACCGCTCGACGTTGCCGCACTCTTCGATGGGGCGCGCCTCTTCGTTTTGGGCGGGACGGGTTTTCTGGGCAAAGTCTTCTGGATCCAGCTCTTGGATCGCTATCCCGAGATCGGAAAGATCTTCCTTCTCGTGCGCTCATCCAAAGGATCCGCAGGTCCAGCGGGCGCGGCGACCGGCACGACGACGAGCGAAGAGCGTTTTTGGTCCAAGGTGGCGACCTCGGAGGCGCTCGCGCCTCTCCGCGAACGGCATGGGGGGCGATTCGAAGCGTTCTTGCGCGAAAAGATCGTCCCCGTCGACGGCGACGTGGGGCGCCCGTATTGCGGCATCGACGAGAAGCTGGTGCGCGAGCTCCGGGGCACCATCGACGCCGTCGTCAACGTCGCCGGCGTGGTGGACTTCAATCCGCCGCTCGACGAGGCGCTCGACGCCAATGCCTTCGGAGCGCAAAACTTGGTCGCGCTCGCGCGCGCACTCGGCGATAGCCCTCTTTTTCACACGAGCACGTGTTACGTCGCCGGTCGCCGCAAGGGGCCGATCAAGGAGATCGATCCGCGAGCGTACCCCTTTCCGCGTGCGGACGAACTCGGCGCGGAGCTCTGGGACCCCGACCGCGAGATCAAGGAGTGCCTCGACCTCATCGCCCAGGCCAAGCACCGCTGCGAAGACGCCTTTCGTCAGAGCGAGTTCGCCGAGCAAGCGCGGAAAAATCTCCTGCGGCGCGGTGAGCCGAGCGAAGGGCCGGCCTTCGAGGACGAACTGTCGCGCGTCAAACGCAAGTTCATCAGCGATCTGCTGATCGACGCCGGGACGGACCGCGCGACCCATTGGGGCTGGCCGAACATCTACACGTATACGAAGAGCATCGGCGAGCAGGTGATCGCGCGCTCGGGGCTTCCGTTCGCCATCGGTCGCCCGGCATGCTGCGAGACGACCCTGCGCTTTCCGTTCCCCGGCTGGAACGAAGGGATCAGCACCTCGGTCCCGATGATTTATATGGCGATCCAGGGGCAGATCTTGACGCCGCTGCGCGAGACGCCGCTCGATTTCATCCCGACCGACATGGTCACGTCGGCCATGATTCTGTCCTTGGCGGAGCTTCTCGAGGGAAAGAATCCAGCCGTCTATCAATACGGCTCGTCGGACCGAAATCCGTGCACCGCCGCGCGATTCGGGGAGCTCACGGGCCTGTACAAGCGCAAGTATTTCCAGCGGCGCGGCAAAGGGAATCCGTTCCTCAACTTCATCCAGTCACGTCTCGAGCTCACAGCGGTACCGATGAAGGAGTTCGAGGCCATCAGCTCGCCGTTCATCGCCGCCGCCGCGGGCGGGCTCTCTCGTGCGCTCGCGCAGGTGCCGGCGTTGAAACCGGCGTCGGCCTCGCTCGACAAGATGCGTGCGCGCGAGGAGAAGATCGCCGACATCATGCGGCTCTACAGCCCGTTCACGACGGAGAAGAACGGGCCGTTCGATTGCTCGAACACGCGTGCGGCGTATGCGCGCCTCACGGAGGCCGATCGCGAAAGGCTTTTCTGGGATCCCGAATCGATCGAGTGGGCGGACTACATGATGAAGGTCCACATGCCCGGCCTCGAGAAGTGGATCTTCCCCGAGATGGAGAAGAAGCTGAATCGACCGGTCAAGGCGCTCCGCGCGCACGAGACCTTGGTCACGCTTCTCGATCAGATGGCCAAGAGGCACGACCGTTTGCCCGCGCTCCAGCGGCTCGAGGCGGACGGGTTTTCGCGTCTCACGTATCGCGAGCTCCATCACCGCGCGCGGGCGCTCAGCGAGCGACTGGTACGCGCCGGCGTCCAAAAGGGGGACGCGGTGATCTTGACGGGGAAAAACGACCCGTCGTGGGCCGTCGCTTATTTCGGCATCCTCTGCGCCGGGGCCATCGCCGTGCCGATCGACGCCGGGCTCGAGGCGCCCATGGTGGAGAACATCGCCGCCGAGAGCGGCGCGCGCTTCGCGCTTTCGGATCGCGAGCTCCCCATCGACGACCTCGATGTGTGGAATCTGCACGATATGTTCGACGCCTGCGGCGACGAAAACGCGCCGGTTCTCGACCCTTCCGCCGGGCCGACCATCGCACCGGACGACGTCGCGAGCCTGATCTACACGAGCGGCACCACGGGCACACCCAAAGGGGTGATGCTCACGCACGCGAACTTCACATCGCTCATCGCGGCGCTTGCCCCGATTTTTCCGCTCAAGGCGGGAGATCGATTGCTCAGTGTCCTGCCGCTGCACCACACGTTCGAGTTCACGTGCGGGCTCTTGCTGCCGCTCTCGCGCGGCGCCAAGATTGCGTACCTCGACGAGTTGAACGCCGATCGCTTGTCGGCCGGGCTCAAGGCCGGTCGCGTGACGGCGATGGTGGGCGTCCCGGCGCTCTGGCAAATGCTCGAGCGCCGCATCCTGACGCAAGTTCGCGCGCAGGGCGCTTTCGCGGAAACGGCGTTCGAGTGGGCCACGGAATTCAATCGCCTCCTAGGCAAGACGCTCGGCGTCGATGCCGGGCGCGTTCTCTTCGGCCCGGTGCATCAGGCTTTGGGCGGCAACATCAAATGGCTCATCTCCGGCGGCGCCGCGCTTCCCAAAGAGACGCATGATCTCTTTTCGGGTCTCGGCCTGCGTCTCACCGAAGGCTACGGCCTGACCGAGGCGGCACCGGTGTTGACGGTGTCGAAACCTTCGCCGAATTCCCCGGCGGGGCAGGTGGGAAAACCGATTCCAGGTGTCGAAATCAAAATCGACAACCCCGACGATCACGGCGTGGGCGAAGTGATTGCGCGCGGCCCCAACGTCATGGCGGGCTACACCGATCGCGAAGCGACGTCTCGCGTGCTCGACGAACACGGGTGGCTCCATACCGGCGATCTCGGGAAGCTCGATCGCCACGGGCGCCTCGAAATCGTGGGACGCCTCAAGGATGTCATCGTCACGGCGACGGGTGAAAATGTGTACCCGGAGGACGTCGAACGGCGGCTCGGGCCCGTGGCGCACATGACGGAGCTCTGCATCGTGGGGATCGAGTCCAAAGGCGCGGAACGCGTCGCGTGCCTCGCGGTCCCCGCACCGGATGACGAAGTTCCGCGCGCGCTGCGTCTGGATCGGGCGATGCGCTCGCTGCGCACGGAGATCGCGACGTTGCCCTACGGACAGCAGCCGTCGATCGTGCACCTTTACGATGCCCCGCTGCCGCGCACGTCCACGCGAAAGATCAAACGTGGGGAGGTCGAAGCCATCTTGCGGCGGATGATGGCGGCCACGGCACCGGCCGATGACGCGACGGCCGCAGCGGGTCACGTGCGCCAGGCCATCGTCGCGGTGAGCGGGCGATCGCTCGAGGAAGTGGCTCCGCAGGCGACGTTGCAGGGTGATCTCGGGTTCGATTCGCTGATGCTCACCGAGCTGCTCGAAGCTCTCGAATCGAAGGGCAACGCCATCGACCCGGTGGCCCTGCAAGCATGCCGCACCGTCGGCGACATCGAAAGGCTGGCCGGCGAGCCCGCGGCAAATCCAGGTGGCGTAGGTCGCGCCGGCTCCTTGGCTGGGCGCAGCAAGATCGAGACGGCCCCGAGCAAGCCGCTGGTCCTTCCGCCCGCGGTCCAGGAGTCGACCAAGGCTTTCATCGGCAAATTGCAGGACGCCTTCTACGGACAAGTGATGCAGCCGCGCGTCACCGGGCGCGCCTTCATTCCGCACAACCGCAACACCATCGTCGTGGCGAACCACGCGAGCCATCTCGACATGGGCTTCGTGCGGCACGCGCTCGGAAAATACGGCGAGGACGTCGTCTCGCTCGCGGCGCAGGATTACTTTTTCGAAGGAGGCGTCAAACGCGCCTTTTTCGAGAATTTCACCAACTTGAAGGCGTTCGATCGAAAGAACAACCTTCGCCAGAGCCTCCGGCAAGCCGCCGACGTGATCGAACGCGGACGGACCGTGCTCGTGTTTCCCGAAGGGACGCGCAGCGCGACGGGCGAGGTCGGTGAATTCAAACCGCTGGTCGGTTATCTCGCACTCACCCACGCCGTCGATATCCTTCCCGTGTTTCTAGGCGGCACGTTCGAGTCGATGAAGAAGGGCGCGATTTTGCCAACGCGTCGAAACATCGTGGCGAGAATCGGCCCGCCGCTCACGGTGACGGATATGCGAAGACTCACCGCGGGAATGAACGCCCAAGACGCCGCCCGCGAGGTCGCGCGACTCGTGCGCCAAGCGGTGCTCGCACTGTCGGACGGCAAAGTGCTCGATCTCGCACGGTCGTCGGCAAGCGATCTGAAAAAGGAACGGGAGCATCCGCTGGTGGGCGTCTTCTCCGAGCTCGAAGAGCGCTTCGTCCCGGGGCAGGTCGAAAAGTCGGTCTCCTTCTACTTCACGTTGGGCGGCGACGCCTTCGCGAAGTGGACGGTCTTGATCGATCCGGCATCGTGCCGCATCAAGTTGGGCAAGCCCGAGAGCGGAACTGCCGATTGCGTCCTCAAGACGTCGCCCGAAATTTTCACGAAGATCGTGCGCGAATCGTATCTGCCAGGCCCGGCGGAGTTTCTTTCCGGCGCGGTCAAATCGAACGACGTATCGCTCCTTTTCACCTTCCAGAAAGCCTTCCAGCTTTCGTGATGACCGGACCCTGACATGGCTCGCTATCTCGTGACCGGCGCAACCGGTTTCCTCGGCAGCCACGTGGTCGCATCGCTGCTCGAACACGGCCACGACGTGGTGGCGCTGTGCCGCGGTGACGCCGGCCTCGCTCTGTCCAAGGAGCTGCCGCGCGCCGGGAAGGGAACGTATACGGTGCGCCGTGGCGACGTGCTCGATGCGCCGAGTGTGCTCACGGCGGCGGCCGGATGCGCGGGGCTCTTTCATTGCGCCGGCAAAGTGTCGCGCAGGGCAGAGGATGCCGAGGAGCTCCGGCGCCTGCACGTGGAGGGAACGAAGATCACGCTGGATGCGTGCAAAGACGCTGGTGTCGCGAAGGTCGTCTACGCGTCGACGAGCGGCACCGTCGCCGTCAGCGACGACCCGGAGCATGTTGGCAGCGAGGAAGACGAAACGCCCATCGGAATCATTTCCCGATGGCCGTACTACAGGTCCAAGCTTTTCGCGGAACGCGCCGCACTCGAGCGGAGCACGGACG
>Ga0193753_10002816_pt1 | contig 13358 bp, 13 predicted proteins | sample H1c2metaG_FD_144925 | JGI IMG/M metagenome (GOLD analysis project Ga0193753, IMG submission 144925) | Soil microbial communities from a riparian zone of the East river system, Colorado, United States - H1c2 | ecosystem: Environmental > Terrestrial > Soil > Riparian zone | place: USA: East... | reverse complement strand
CATCAATCCAAACGCCGCTTTATGGATTGATGCGCCAGAAAATCTTGCTCGTCCTCCGCGGAAACAAAATGCTTTTCCGATTCGGTGCGGATGGCGCCAGGGGTCACGCAATTGACATGAATATTGTGTTCGCCCAGTTCACGGGAAAGCGCCCGGGTCAGGCCGATGACACCGCCCTTTGAGGCGACGTAGTGGGCCATCTTGCCGGTCCCCAGGTGGAAGGTGACGGAGGAAATATTGACGATCTTACCGGATTTTCGCGCAATCATCTGCGGAAGAACGCCCTGCGTAGCATGGAAAATACTTTTGACATTTACGTCGTGCATCTCGTCCCATTGCTCCGGAGTCATCTCCAAAAATGGCTGGCGTGGAAAAATGCCGGCGTTGTTCACCAGGATGTCCACCGGGCCGAGTTCGTCTTGGGCACGCTGAATGGCGGCGTGAATCGCGGCGCGATCGCGCACATCCACGGCGACGGCCAGCGCCGGCGCGCCCGCGGATTTGATTTCAGCGGCGGCAGTCTGATTCTGCGCCTCGTTCCGATCCAGCATCAATAGCGCGGCGCCGTGTTGGCTGAAAAGTTGGGCTATTCCCCGACCGATTCCGGTAGCGGAACCCGTAATCACCGCCACTTTTGATTGCAAAAGCATGAAGACCGATCTTAGCGCCTTAGTACTTACACGGGAATTTTTACTGGCGACAAGGGCCGCGATTTTTGTTAGGATGAGCGCGGAGTACTCATTATGGACCGGCTCGAAGAACTCAAAAACAAGTATCAAGCGGCTCTGCAAACGATTCAGCAGAAGGGCGTGGTTTTGGCTCATCTGCATGTGCAGGACAACAAGCTTTTCATTCAGGGATCGGCGCCATCGGAAGCGATCAAGAATGAAGTTTGGTCTCAAATCAAAGCGGCGGATGCCCAGTTCAGCGATCTTACCTGCGACTTGCAGGTCGATTCCAGCTTGCCGCAGCCACAAGCGGCGGCAGCGGCAGCGGCCCCCAACGGCGGCGGAGCGGGCCAGACCTATACGGTGAAAGCGGGCGACACGCTTTCCAAGATCGCCAAGGAATTCTACGGCAACGCGAATGCCTACAACAAGATTTTCGAAGCGAACAAGGACCAGCTCAGCAGCCCCGATCGAATCAATGTCGGGCAAGAGCTGAAGATTCCTTAGTTGCCAGCGGCAACGGTCGAGTAATTTTGCCGGCGGCAACAGTCGAGCAATTAATTTTGGCGGCGCGCTCGGCGCGAGAGCGCGCCTACGCCCCATTTTCGAAGTTCAAAGTCGGCGCGGCCGTCGAAGATGATGGCGGCAAAATCTACACCGGCTGCAACGTGGAGAACGCCACTTACGGGCTGACGATCTGCGCCGAAAGGGTGGCTGTATTCAAAGCCATTTCGGAGGGCGCGTCCCAATTGGTCCGCGTGGCGGTGGTGGCGGACACCCCGGAATTGACACCGCCATGCGGCGCATGCCGTCAGATTCTATGGGAATTTTGCGGCGACGCGGAGCTCATTCTCGCGAACCTGGCCGGTGCGAGCGAGCGGCTGCGGATGAGCCAGATCTTTCCCCGGCCTTTTGACAAGTCATTCCTATAATTCATTCTTGCCGCGTGTTACGTTAGGGGCTGATTCATGGCCTGGTTCACACGGCAGAAGCCGCCCATTGATGAGGGACCTCCCGACGACGGCGAAAAAAGCGTACGCACCGAAGGCCTGTGGCAAAAGTGCGATTCTTGCGGTCAAATCATTTGGCGGAAAAGTGTCGAAGAAAACCAGCAAGTCTGCCCTAAGTGCGGGCATCATTTTCGGATCGGCGCGCTGGACCGCTTGCAACAGCTTTTCGATGGCGGCGAATATACCGAGCACGACGCCGCATTGCGCTCATCCGATCCGCTGCGCTTTGTGGACTCGAAGGCATACAGCCAGCGGCTCCAAGAGATGCGCGAAACCACGCAATTGCCCGACGCGGTAGTGTGCGGCAGCGGTCTGCTCGATAACCGGAGAGTGCAAATTTGCGCTTTCGAGCTTAAGTTTATTGGTGGCAGCATGGGCGTTGTCGTGGGCGAAAAGATCACGCGGGCGATCGAGCGATGCCTGGCGGAAGGAACGCCACTCATCATCGTCTCCGCCTCCGGCGGCGCGCGTATGCAGGAGGGCGCCATTAGCCTCATGCAAATGGCAAAGCTCTCCGCGGCGCTCATGCAGCTCGATGAAGCCCGTCTGCCTTACATCAGCATTCTGACCGATCCGACCGCCGGTGGCGTGACCGCGAGCTTTGCCATGCTCGGTGACTTGAATATCGCGGAACCGGGAGCGCTCATCGGCTTTGCCGGCCCGCGTGTGATTGAGCAAACTATCCGCCAGAAGCTGCCCGATGGTTTTCAGCGCAGCGAATTTTTGCTGGAGCACGGCTTTCTGGATGCCATTGTCAGGCGGAACGATTTGAAGAACTACGTTTCAGGTGCTTTGAACTTTTTTCTGGGTTGATCAATGGGTTGATCAATGGGTTAATCAACGGGACAGCGTGAGCTCTCCAGAACGCATCCACGACAAGCTTTTCCAGGTTCGCTGGCAGACCTTTCCCCGCGCTGGGAAATATTCTTCGCAAGATCATCGGACCGAGCAACAGCGCAACGCCGACGATGGGATCGAGATCGATCAAGAGTCCTTGCTTCACACCGCGCTTCAATAAATTTGTGAGCTGCCGGATCGGCGGCTCCATCACACGCGCACGCCAAGCGTCTCCGAATGCTTTGTTTCGGGCCGCGTAGGCGATTAGATGGGGCAACATTCGATTCTGATGTTCCGACACTCTCTCGGATGGCCGATAGCTGAGCACGCCCTCGAGATCCGCACGAATATCTCCCGAGTCAAACTCCGGCCGGCAGTCCACCTCATGCAGGTTTGCCAATACGTCGAGGCAAAGAGCTTCCTTATCGGTCCAATGTTTGTAGATGGTGGCTTTGCTGACGCCGGATTTCTCGGCGATAGCATCCATGCTGGTTGTATCGATACCGCGCTCGCAGAAGAGCTCCAGCGCCGCGGCAAGGACGCTCGCGTGCGCCCGCACGCTGGGGGTTCTTGCCATGGTTAGATCTGGATCTTCGAAAACGAGTAGCTTCCCAACATCAGGAACAACAATGCCACTGCGGCCAGCGCAACAGCGTCTGTTATCGCGCCGAAATGCGAGAGCCCCAGGAACGCCGCCCGCAAGCCATCCACACCATAGGTGAGCGGATCGAGCCGAGTGATAAACGTCATGAACTTCGGCAGATTGGTCAACGGGAAGAGCGCGCCCGACAGAAAGAACAAAGGCATCACTAAAAAGTTCATGACAAGCTGGAAGCCCTGCATGTCTTGCAGCGTGGAGCCGATCGCCGTACCGAGCGCTCCGAACACCAGCGCCACGAGGGCCATGAAAAATAGCGCCACGGGAAGCGCTGTCCAGCTTGCCGGCCGGAAACCGGCAATCAGGCACACCACCAGCACGAGCAAGCCCTGTATAATCGCGACCGTGACGCCTCCCAAAGTCTTGCCGATCATGATTTGAATTCGCGGTACGGGCGCCACCAGGGTTTCTTTCAGGAATCCGAATTGGCGATCCCATAACAGACCGATTCCCGCAAACACCGACGAAAAAAGTATGGTCATGGCGATAATTCCCGGCGCCATGAATTGCAGATAGCTGCCATTCCCCGCCTTCATGAAGACCGGCCCTAAGCCGAAGCCAAGCGCAAACAGATAGAGCGTAGGTTGCCCTAGCGAAGCGATGATCTGCACGCGCGATCGTTTGTAACGCAACAACTCGCGCAGCCAAAGAATATAAATTGTTTTCATTTAGCGCTTCCACATCTTTCCGAACTGCCGCATCTGGTCGACTGAAGTGGCGCTCTCGTCGCGAATCGTCGCGCCCGTCAAAGATAAAAAGGCTTCTTCGAGCGACCCGGTACTCGTTTGTTCCTTCAACTCGGTGGGCGTTCCGAGAGCGATTATCTTGCCGTGATCGATGACAGCGATGCGCTGGGCCACTCGCTCTGCCTCATCCATGTAGTGGGTGGTCAGGAAAACCGTAACGCCTTCGCTCTCGTTCAGGAGTTTCACCTGCTTCCAGAGCTGATTACGGCTCTGCGGATCGAGACCGAGAGTCGGCTCATCCAGAAACAGGATCAATGGCGCGTGCAGCAGACCGCGAGCGATTTCGAGCCGTCGCTTCATGCCGCCCGAGAATTTCTTCACCAGTTCCCCGCGGCGCTCCCAAAGATCGAAGAGCTTGAGCACCATTTCCATGCGCTCCCGCCGCTGCTTGCGAGGCACGTGATACAGCACTCCATGCAGATCCAGATTTTCGAACGCCGTCAATTCCCCATCCAGGCTCGGATCTTGAAATACGATGCCGATCTGCCGCCGCACCTGCATTTTCTCGCGCAGCGGGTCGAAGCCATTCACTTTGATTTGGCCGCCGGTCGGAGTAAGCAAAGTAGTCAACATCTTGATCGTGGTGGTCTTCCCCGCCCCGTTGGGGCCGAGGAAAGCGAAGATCTCGCCCTTTTGCACGTGAAAGGAAACGTCGTTCACGGCCAGATTTTCGCCGAACTTCTTGCTAAGATTCGTCACGTCAATCATGCATATCCATACTAAACGGTTTAGTTATTTATTGTCAACAAATTTTCACTCGCGACAATAGGAACGGAATGCTGCAACTTTCCGGCGCTGGTAAGCGCTTCGGACACAAACTTTTATTCGATGGGCTGGACTGGCTCATCACGCCGAAGGAGCGTACTGGCCTGGTCGGCGGCAACGGCACCGGCAAATCGACCCTGCTCAAAGTCATCGGCGGGATCGAATCGCTCGACTACGGATCGCTTTCGGCCATGAAAGGCATTCGACTCGGCTACCTGCCGCAGGACGGATTGCAAGTCGGCGGCCGGAGCGTGTTCGCCGAATGCCTCAGCGTATTTTCCGGCGTGAAAGAGCTCGAGCAGGAGCTCGAAACGCTCACCGTGCGCATGAGCGAGATCGATCCCACAAGCGACGAATACAGCCAGGTGGCGGACCGGTTCGAGCGTGCCGACAGCGAATTTCGGGCGCGCGACGGCTACGCGATCGAAGCGCAAGTAGGAAGCGTGCTCTCGGGCCTTGGGTTCGCGAAAGACGACTGGCTGCGGCAGACGGAGGAATTTTCCGGCGGCTGGCAGATGCGTATCGCACTGGCCAAATTACTACTCGAAAAACCGAACGTCCTGCTGTTGGACGAGCCGACCAATCACCTCGATCTCGAAGCACGCAATTGGCTCGAAGAATACCTGGTGAATTACGAATACGCCTACGTCCTGATTTCTCACGACCGCTACTTTCTGGATGTGACGGTCAAGAAAATCGCCGAGATCTGGAACAAGAAAGTTACCTTCTACACCGGAGGCTATGAAAAATACCGCCAGCAGAAAGGCGAGCGGCTGGCGCAGCTCGAAGCCGCGTACAAGAACCAGCAGGACCGGATTCAACAACTCGAAGCGTTCATCAATCGTTTTCGCGCGCAGGCGACTAAAGCGAAACAAGTGCAAAGCCGGATTAAAGAATTAGAGCGGATCGAGCGAATCGAATTGCCGCCCGAAGAAGAGACGATTCACTTTTCGTTTCCGCAGCCGAAGCCCAGCGGCCGCATCGTGGCGCAATTTAAGAAGGTGTCAAAAAGCTACGGCTCAAAAACCGTTCTCCAAGACGTGAACTTCACGATGGAGCGAGGCGATCGCATCGCGCTTGTCGGCGTCAACGGCGCGGGCAAGTCAACGCTGATCAAACTTCTTTCCGGAACGGAATCGCTCACGCACGGCGAATACACGCTAGGTCACAACACCACACCGGACTACTTTGCGCAAGACCAATATAAGGAACTGGACGTGAATGCGCGCGTGCTCGATGACCTTAGCTCCGCCGCTCCGCGCACCACGCAGACCGAGTTGAGAAACCTGCTCGGCTGTTTTCTATTCAGCTCCGACGACGCTTTCAAACAGATTGGAGTTCTCTCGGGCGGCGAGCGCAACCGTTACGCGTTGGCTCGCATGCTGCTGCATCCCGCCAATTTCCTGCTGTTGGATGAGCCTACCAATCACTTGGATATGCGGGCGAAAGACGTGCTGCTCGAAGCTCTCGAAAAGTTCACTGGCACCGTTGTATTCGTCTCGCACGACCGCTATTTCATCGAGCAACTGGCCACGCGCGTCTACGAAATTGCCGATCAAACGGTGCACGTCTTTCCGGGCAACTATGCCGATTATTTATGGCGCAAGCAGGGCGGCGCCGAGCGCACCCCCACGCTCGACGACGTGCTGGTAGGCGTTCCGGCGGCTGAGCCGATCGCGCTAGCATCACGCGGGGCAACCACCGCAAAGCGCATCAATCCCATCAAGCTTCAGCGAATGCAGGAACAGGCCAAACAACTGGAAGGGCGAATAGCGAATTTGGAGGCCGAGGTCCAAGCCGCGGAATTGGGACTCTCCGACTTCGTCGGCGCGGACGAAGCCTTTCGCCTTTCGAATCTGCTCGAATCGCAGCGCACGGCGCTCGCCCGAGCGATGGCCGAGTGGGAACAAGTCACCGAGCAGATCGAAGCGACGGCGTAATTATTCGGGCGGAACCTGCGTATCCGTAGCCTTCTTGCGCTGCACTTCATCCCAACGGCGTACCAGTTGCCGCCACTGATCGAGCGTAAGAACGCTACGCAGTTGTACGCTCATTTCGAGCAGCACACGGCTCGAGTTCGCGCGCGCCACGGACACACGTTCGATCACCGGCTTTGCAGCCTCGGGATCGACCTCCGGCTCGTTCATCAAGTCCTCGAGCGCACCTTCCGCCTTCTGCACGGCATTGCGCGCATCGAGAAGCCGGTCGCGGTACGAACGCACGACCTGGCGGATCTTCTGACTTTGCGTGGCATTTAGTCCAAGGTCGCCGACCACCGGGCTATTCCACCAGGGAAAGTTGGCGCGATTCTGCGCCGACCCAGGCACCGCCGCCAAGGAGGCAAGGACAAATACGCAGATGGCTCGATATCTCATTCGCCAAATAGGGCGCGCAACGGCGCCGTGGATCGCGGCTCCGACTCGGCCGCCATGCAGCTTACATCGCGGGCAAGTTGAGCGTCGCTCACGTGCCAATTCGTCGCTTCCTGCCGGAATCTTTGGTCATACACCACAACACCACCGGCCAGCACGAGCAGCGCGGCAGCGGCCGGGGCCAATCGGCCCACTGAAATGCCACTCCACCAATTTGCCGGCTGGCTCAACTTCGCATAAATGCGGCGCCGCTGCGCCATCAGGAAGTCGTGGCTGGCCTCTTCGTGGCCCGATGCGCTTAGCTCCGCGTCGACCTTCCGCCGCTGCGTCTCAGCCGCGGACAACCGCGCTTGACACTCCCGGCAATCACCTAGGTGCCCGTTACCGGGACCTACACCATACAGATGCTGTATCAACTCGTCATCTGTCCAATGCCCTGACAGTCTGGACTCGATGCTCATAATTCCTCCGCACGTCTCAGCCGCGTGCACGATAAAGATCTTGGAGTTCTTCCCTCATCTTAGTCAAAGCCCGAAACAGGTGGGCCTTGACCGTACCTACATCTAGTTGTAGTACGTCGGCAATGTCCTCGAGGGGCATAGCGTCATAGTGCCGCAAAGAAAAAACGGCGCGCTGCCGCTCCGAGAGCTTGCCAACGGCTATATCCAGTCTTTGCTGGATTTGTTTTGCAAAAAACAAACGTTCCGCGTCTGGCGCACCGCCCGGCGCGGTCTGTAAAATGAATTCCTCATCCGCCGGGGCGGGCCGCCGCTGCCAAATTTTCCAGGACCTCGACCGCAGCCGGTCCAGGCAGGTATTGACGGCAATGCGGGTAATCCATTTGCCCGGACTCTGCATGTCAGCAGGCTCGCTTTTGTTCCTGCTCAGCGCTTTAAACGCCTTGAGGAATGCGTCCTGAGTTGCCGAATCGGCTTCATCGGGATCCTGCAGCAAGCGGCGGCATAATAGAAAGACCCGCTTCTGCTCGGAGGCCATCCAACTGCCAAAATTTCGAAGATCGCCAGCCCCACCAACGTGGATTTCGCCGTCCAGTGGCTCGGCCATCAAGCCCATCATAAGCCGTCACTTAGCAGGAACGAGGATGGGAGGGAATTGGTTTACAGTAGCGCTATCGGCTGGCAGCCGCAGAAAATCCGTTTCCGCGGGGAGTTCACAAGCGTTATGCCGCGGCAAGTCGATGACATTGTCGCCGGTGATGGCCCGCGCCCAACGGGTGTACGGTTTGCCGCCGGCGTCCTGGCAATCCAGCGGCACATCCAGCGTAAAATCGTCGTCCACGCCGGAGAGCTGGAGAACCAGGCCTTTCGACGCCTTCCGAAGCGCCATCCGTGGCAGGCCCGTGCCATAGACCCAGGATTCGAAGAACAAACTCAGTGTCCGGTCAGGTTGGTCCGCCGGCACGAAACCGGCCGCCAGCTCACGAAAATCCTCATTGCTGATCGGCTTTGTCGCATACCGCTCGAGCATCCGCATCTGAAGCTTTTGAAACCCTTCCTCTCCGAGCCGCCGGTGAAGCATGTGCAAGATCCAAGCGCCCTTTTCGTAGACCACGGCGTGCCAGACGTTCAGCCCGGAGCTATCGAGCAAACGCTCGCCAAAATCGACCGGTCCGGCCGACTCGACCGGCTTACCGTCTTGCTCCTGGCTCAAGTCGTTTCGAAAGCTCATGAGCGCGGCATCCAATTCCGCGCTGCCCTTGCTACGTTCGAGATACTGAAGCGCCGAATAGTTGGCCATTGCCTCTAGCAACCAGGCCGCGCGGTAATCGGCTTGGCTGACTATGTTGCCCCACCACTGATGGGCAAGTTCGTGGGACAGCAGCAGCTCGGAGAAAAAAGAATTGCGGCGCGGATCTCGCAGCGCCGGCGGGCGGTCTTCCTCTCGCATGTAGGCCGTGTTCGAGAGATAGATCAATCCGGGAAAGCCCTGGCCGAAATATCCCTCGATTGGAGAAATCGCCAGGCTGCGAATGGGAAGGGGAATCCAACGGCGCGTGTAGTAGTCGAGCACGCTCGCCGCATCCGCCGGGATGGAATGTACCGACTCGGAACTCATCGTGCGATTGGCGTATACGTCAATGAGATAACGGCCGTGGGTTTCGCTCGTGATGGTGTAATCGCCGAGGTTGAAGCCGGCCAGAGGCTCGGCGACCGGCGTCTTACGATGCACCGTCCGGACACCCGCCTGGACCTCTTCGCTGACCGGCTCGCCGGTCGCCACCAACCGCAAATTCTCCGGACAACGGAATATCAGGTCGAACGTTGTCAACATCGGGCTGATGAACGGATACCACTGGTTGCGCTCGTCGACGAAATAGCCGCCTGTACCCGTTTGCCGAATCACCGACCCTTCATAGCGGACTTCGATTTGGTGCGCGGTGGAGGGCTCGAGCGAAGAGGCGGCGATCAGAAGAAACGCTCCCGCGCCTTTTGTCTCCACGGTGCCAATCGATTTACGCTCAAAAACCTCGGCTGGCGCTCCATCGATTGCCGCGGAGGTAATGTGCAAGCGGTTTGCCAGATTCAACATCACCACCGGTCCGCCGCTATCGTCGGTTGTGTATTCGAAGCGCGCTACCGACGACATGCTCAGATCGGCATGAATGGCGGTCTCCACGCGGTAATTTCTCAGCCGCCCCGCATCGCTCAGAAATGGCGCCGCGCCGCGCGGCCGAAAGCTGGTCCAGACTTGAAAGCGAGGTTCGGAGCCCGGAATGGTGGCGGCCGCGACGCGCCCGATCGAGACGGGCTCAAAGTTGTCGGGATTGTACCCGACGTCAAATGCGCCTTGGTCACGGCCGCCGATCATTCCGTAGAAGAAGCCGCGCGCACTGGCGTGATGGTCGAGGAGCGCTCCGACCATGCGAACCTCGATCGCCACGGAGTTCTCGCGCAGAATGCTGTTGGCCTCCTGCGCTAGCTCGGGAGCAAGGTCCGCCGCCAGGTGGATAGGCTTCTCCTCGATCTGCTGGCGCAATTCTTCGGCGGTGTTGTCGGAAAAGAAAAAAACGGCCGAGTTGAAATGCTCGTCCAAATTGGGCGACTTCGAGAAGCGCAGAAGCGAGGCGCGCTCGCTGCGCTGCGGCGGAAAGGTGAGAACTTCGCCATCGCCTCCCTCAGAATGTGCCGTAGTGAAGACCACCGCCACGCGGCGGCCCGCTAGCGGCTTGGCGAACGAGAGAACGCCTTCCGCCAGATAGATTTTCAGATCGCCGCGGAAGAGTTGAAGATCGCGTACGCGATAGGTCTCGGCCGGATCGATGGAAAGCTGCTGTAATTCGGCGGCGAGAGCGGCCGCAGTCTGGGGAACGGCGGCGCGCACCGGCCCCGCGAGAGCCAGAGCGGCGAGAACCAGATGCAGCCGATTCACAAACTACTATTTAAGCTCGGCGCTTGTGGGCGTAGCAGGATCCTGGGTCCAATTTTCGCGGACGATACCCGTTTGGTCGGTATAGAACGTGCGGCGGCCGGTGCTGCCAAAGGTTTTCGGCGCTGCACTCACGGCGTAGCCTCCCGGCGTCTGAGTGATCGTAAAATTGTAGCCGCTGGCAGTTCCGGTAGCCAGGGTTCCGGAAATGAGACCAGCCGCCTCGGGTCCTTCGCCGCCGCCGGTCGGCGGCGGCCCAAGCTGGGCAATTGCGGTCGCGAACTTGCCAAATTGCGACTGGTACTGGATTTCTGTCGTATTGATTGTCTGCAGAGTCTTGATCGCCGCCATTTCCTGGGCATGCATGCGCGATTTGCTCATTTGGGGCAGCGCGATGGACAAAATGATCAAGATGATAGCGATGACGATCAGCAGCTCGACCAGCGAGAAACCTCGCTGTTGCCGGCGGCGCCGGTGGCAATTTAGCAGCATACGATTCACATAATACGACGTCACAGAGCTACTTACCGTTGTATTGGCCATTTCTTAATTAGTGCGTCGAGGGCCTTAAGACGCTCCCAAAAAGCCGCCAAAAGATCTAATCGCAAGGCATTAGCGCCGTCGGAAAGGGCGCGTTCCGGGGCGTCATGCACTTCCACAAACACGCCCGCAATGCCCGTGGCGGCCGCGGCCCGGGCCAAGGGCTCGATGAATTCTGGTTGGCCGCCCGAAACTCCGGCGCCGGCGCCCGGAAGCTGCACACTATGGGTTGCATCGAAGACCACTGGATAACCCGTGGCCACCAACCGAGGTAGGGTCCGCATGTCCACGACCAGATTGTTATAACCGAAGGAAGAACCGCGCTCGGTCAGGATAATTTTCTGATTACCGGTGCTCGCGACCTTTTCCGCCGCGTGGGCGAATTCGGCCGGCGACAGAAACTGGCCCTTCTTGATGTTGACCGCACGGCCGGTCCTACCCGCCTCGAGCAGCAGGTCGGTTTGCCGCGACAAGAAGGCCGGTATTTGCAGAATGTCCACCGACTCGGCGGCGACGGCAGCTTGCGATGGCTCGTGAATATCGGTGAGAACGGGAATACCGAACTGGCGGACCTTGTCGAGGATGCGCAACCCTTCTTTCAAACCCGGACCGCGATAGGAGGTCACGCTGCTGCGGTTGGCCTTGTCGAAAGACGCTTTGAAGATGAACTGCCCGGCGATATCCCGAATCCCGCGCGCCATACGGAGTACATGTTCTTCGCTCTCGATCACGCACGGGCCGGCAATGAGAGAAAGCGGCGCGGTGTTAGAAAAAACGACCGGCCCAATCTGGACGTTCATTCCGCGTGCGAATATTCGTGCGCCGGTACGCGTCCTTCAACGACACGCTGTTTGCTTTCGCGATGACCAAGCGCGGCTCCGAGGAAAGCGGTAAACAGCGGATGCGGCTCGAGCGGCTTCGACTTGAACTCGGGATGAAACTGGCAGCCGAGGAACCACGGATGATCCGGCGCCTCGCAGATCTCGACATACACGCCGTCGGGCGTCTGACCGGTAAGCTGCAAACCGCCCGCGGTGAGCTGTTCCTCGAATTCGCGATTGAACTCGTAGCGATGGCGATGGCGCTCGCTGATTTCCGCGCTTTGATAGGCGCGTTGCGCGAGACTGCCCTCTTTGAGGCGGCACGGGTAGGCGCCCAGCCGCATGGTGCCGCCCAGCTCGTCGACTCCCTTCAACTCGCGCAGTTTATAGATCACGCGATAAGGCGTGTTGGCATTGCATTCGGTGGTATCGGCATCGACCAAACCACAAACGTTGCGGGCAAATTCCACAACCATGATTTGCATCCCGAGGCAGATGCCGAAATACGGAATCTTGTCCTCGCGCGCGCAGCGGATAGCGTGCAGCATACCTTCCACGCCGCGTTTGCCAAAGCCCCCGGGCACCAGAATGCCGTCAAAGCGATGCAGGTGTTTGCGGCACTCCGGCCATTCGAGCCGCTCCGATTCGATCCATTCAATGTTGACGCGGGCCCGATGGGCAATGCCGGCGTGCAACAGCGCTTCCTTCAGGCTCTTGTAGGAATCCTCATATTCCACGTACTTCCCTACCAGCCCGATGTGGACTTCGCGCTCGGGATTGTTCATGCGCTCGAGCATTTCGGTCCAGCGCGACAGATTGCGTGGCCCGGCATCGAGGCGCAACATGCGGACGATGGCATCGTCCACGCCCTGATCGGCAAAGACCAGCGGAATCTCGTAGACCGAGTGTACGTCTTTGGCGGTGATCACGCTGCGTACATCGACGTCGCAGAATAGCGCGATCTTTTCTTTGACCTCCTCCGGTAAGGGGCGCTCGGAGCGGCACAACAGCATGTCGGGCTGAATACCGATGGCGCGCAGTTCTTTGACGCTGTGCTGTGTAGGCTTGGTCTTCAGCTCCTGCGCCGCGGCGATCCAAGGGACCAGCGTCAAGTGTACGAAGAGCGTGTTCTCGCGGCCCTCCTCATGGCGCATTTGACGAATAGCTTCAATGAACGGCAGCGATTCGATATCACCGACGGTGCCGCCGATCTCGACGATCGAGACATCCACATCAGCGGCCACCTTACGGCAAGCGGCCTTGATTTCGTTAGTCACGTGCGGAATCACTTGCACGGTTTTGCCGAGATAGTCGCCCCGCCGTTCGCGCGTGATGATGTTCTCGTAGATGCGCCCCGACGTGAGATTGTTCACCTGGCTGAGCAGCGCGTGCGTGAACCTTTCGTAGTGGCCGAGATCCAGATCGGTTTCGGCGCCGTCGTCCGTGACGAAAACTTCGCCATGCTGAAACGGACTCATGGTACCCGGATCGATGTTCAGATACGGATCGAATTTTTGCAGGGCGACACGGACACCACGGCTTTCTAACAGGCAT
>Ga0193753_10002815_pt1 | contig 13361 bp, 10 predicted proteins | sample H1c2metaG_FD_144925 | JGI IMG/M metagenome (GOLD analysis project Ga0193753, IMG submission 144925) | Soil microbial communities from a riparian zone of the East river system, Colorado, United States - H1c2 | ecosystem: Environmental > Terrestrial > Soil > Riparian zone | place: USA: East... | reverse complement strand
TACGCAGGAACTGGTATCGGCCTTGCTTTGTGCAAGAAAATTGTTTTAAATCACAATGGTTTGATCTTCGCTGAGTCACACGAGGGTGCGGGGACGTTGTTTCATATCATCCTGCCACTGACCCACGCCCACCGGGAATTTGAACTTGACCCTCATGACGCAGTAGCAAAAAGCACAGAAGCCAAATCACAATAGTTTCTAGCAAAGCAAAACGGTTCATCGTCAGTCGTGCTCTCGTAGCAAGAAGAATTGAGCAGGCGTACCAACGATTTCGAATGTAATTGATGTCATAGCAGAGTGACTTCTCTCTCCGATGACGCAGAGTTCCGGAGGCCGGTAACTCTGCTTCGACGTTCATGTCGTAGCAGAGTGACCCGCCGCGGCGGGCACTCAGCGTCTAGCCGCACACACTTCGATCGGTACGTAGAAAAATTGAGAAGGCGTACAAACGATTTCAGATGTAATTCGTGCGCGCTATCTAACAAGGCAAATAAACTGAAAACGTGGCACCCTCGTTAGGCCTGCCGATAGCCGTAATGAATCCATGGTGGCGTTTAGCAATTTTCTTACATAAGGCTAGCCCTAGTCCTGTGCCCTCGTACTTATCCTTCGGATTTAGCCTTAGGAATGATTCAAAGATCTTCTCGGCATATTCTTGATCAAAACCAATTCCATTGTCCTTGATCTCAATATGTGTAAATCCTCGGTCAGCATTCGGCCCATTAATATCATCAGTTAGATCTTTCCCGGAAACAGTTTGACACCGGACAAAGATTACGGGGGCTACCCCTTTCCGGCTAAACTTCAATGCGTTATTGATAAGATTATAAAATAACTGGTAAATAAGTGTAGATGAACCGTAAACAGTTGTGTGTGCGTCAATATTGATTGTTGCATTCTTCTCTCTGATAACAACCTCTAAGTCCTCCATGATATCGTTAAAAATACTTTGCGCATCCAATTGCTCAAAACTTTGTTCGAATGTGGTAAACGACGAATATCGTAGAACACCATCTATCATATCAGAAATTCGCTCTGTAGCACGCTCAATCTTGCCCAGATAATTTTTTCCTTTTTCGGGAAGCGAATCTTCATAATTGGTTTTAAGGAGATTACCGTACATCTTTATTTTTCTAACGGGTTCCTTCAAATCGTGACTGGCAACATGCGCAAATTGCTCCAGATCTTCATTGGATCTCTGCAAGTCCTGATTCGTCTTTTTCAGATTTTCCGTTAGTCCGACTATAGTTGTGATATCACGCTGCAATGTCATAACCCCATTGATGTTGCCGTTGGTCTTTAAGGGGATCACAAATGTTTCAAAAATGAGGTTCTCGTTGACGATGGGTCGCCTGGCATCTATGTGAATAACTTCCCCTTTTAGTGCCCGCAATAGGTATTGATAACCATCAGTCTTTTCAAATCCGGGATGCACGTCCCTGATGTTTCTTCCTATTAAGTCATGTGGATGTTGACTGGCAAACTCTATCGAACGCTTATTGACAAACGTATAATTCAATTCAGTATCAAACGCCGTCACCAACTCAACAGACGAATCCAATACCGTCTGTAAGAAATTTTGCGTTGTCGAAAGCTCGATGTTTTTTGATTGCAGGAGATCGTTAAGACTATTTAATTCCACGGTCCGTTTGTCAACCAAGGATGACAGCTTTTGATTTAATTCTTTTTGGCTGGTAATATCAGCGGATGAGCCAACCCATTTGATCACTTTTCCTTTTTCATCAGTCAATGGTAAGGTGTTACCAAAAAACCATGTATACCCATTCGTTCTTAGGTCTCTTAACCTGTACTCTGCCTCCCAGGGTTCACCCTTTGCCATAGCCAGACGCCACTTTGCTCTCACCATATCAATATCATCCTGATGAATCAAAGTGGAGAACAACTTCTTTCCTTCAGTAGGACTTTGCCCGGTATATTTCTCCCATTGATCTGAGAGGTATTCAATATTACCCTGCTGATCGGCGATCCAAATGATTTGAGGGATGCTCGTTGCCACCAGCCGAAACCGTTGCTCGCTCTCCTTAATCGTATCATGAAGGCCTTTAAGTTTTCGTTTCGCAGTATTCTCGTAAATGGTCGACCAAATACCTATTCCAAAAAGTACCATGCTGCTCAATGCTATGGCGGTCGTCCATAGTTCCAATTCCTTTTCCTCTTTTTCAAATGCTGCTTGATATTCTCTCAAACGCAACTGAGCATAAGATTGAGCTCGTGCGATTATGTCCGACGCGCCTTGATAAAAATCAATATTTGTGGAATCATGCGAGAGCAACCGAAAATTAGAATCCACTATCTGCCTGATAGTATCAATTCTTAGCTGTTGATCCTCGTATAAAACTATTGCGTGAAGCCGGTCTAGTATCGAATCAAGTTGAATCTTATCATGAGCCGAGAAGACAAATGCGGCAGCGGTATCTTTCTGGTTGGCACCTTCATAAAACGTTTTGCGGAGGATGTTTTTCAATTTTTCTGTCCTCTCGAGGAGAAAAAGAACGTCTTTAACGGTACTTACTCGTTCATTGAATTTAACACTGTCCTGCTTTGATTTACTATAAAGAAATAACGAGACGGTTAACCCAACAATCATCAATATGAAAAGCACGTAACTTGTCCTGGTCATAGACAACAATTGAAGATGTAGCTTCGTGAGGGGGTCAACACTAACAAATATATGAGTAAACAGACGTTCCTAAGATGATGCCGATGCATTGGAGAATTAAGGTGAATGAGAACTGATATAACATGACCTCGCAGAACAAGATACTGAAAGTATTCCAACGCATGCAATTACACATTGCACAACAACAATAGTTTTTCAAATGTACAATCGTCCACCTTCACCATGTCAACTGTGGATCGTCGAGACATAATTCCCCAGGCGAGGATTCATTTCCACAGTTATCATATAAGATAACCAGCTAAAACAAGCCTGATTCGGCTAGACCGAAGGTTCTTCCACCAATAGGCAGAAAAATTCATGGAACGATAGGTTGTGGATTGTCAGGATTTTAAACAATGATCTAAGGGTAACGTTCGCCTTTCCCTTTTCTATCCTCCAATATTGAATTGAGGGCAGATCATAGCGTTCGGCAAATTCCTTAATGGTGGAAAATCCCTTTTTCTCCCGTAACTCGGCCAATCGCTGGCCCACCGACAACAGGTTCTTATTAAATATTTTATTCGTTTTCATATTATAATGTCCATTCCATTTACTCACTAGAAAATTGTATGCCTAAATCGCTGGCATGATTTTATTGTCAATCCGAAAAAAAGTTATCGTAAAAGATAATCTTCACCGGTTTTTATTTGTCCTTTTACAAACGGAGAAAGCCCTTTTTTGACCTAAAATGACTTTAAAAACGTGTTTACTCGTTACGGACGATCCAGACGATCATCAAGCGTTTTCCGAAGCTACTTCGGAAACGGCAGATGCGATAGTATTAGTTATTTTGGATAGCCAAAAAGCCCTTGAACTATTGAAGAATAAAATCCATCTACCTTCTTATCTCTTCCTGGACCTTTCCATGCATGGTATCCGGATCAACACCTTTCTGAATATTTTGAAGGGAGACATCGACCTTCAAGCCATTCGCGCTATTATTTACGGCGAAGCTATGACGTTCGAAAAAATTGAAAATAAGGAAGGCTTAACATTTTTTAACAAGGAGTACAAATATTCAGAACTGCAAAAATTCTTAACAACGTTGCTCAAACCCAATTCAGCTTAGCAATGACACCCAATGATATAACCCTATCTTCTCAAGGAACCAGCGAACCATTGAGAGAACCATCAACAACGCGGAGTAACAACATTAGTATTTTGGAACTTCGAAGCTTGCTGCATCAACTCAAAGACAGAAGACCTGATATCTGTGTGCGAATCCGCCTTATGGGCGAAATGTGGCAAAGTAGTTACTTTCGCATCGTAAAGGTGACTGAGTTAGGCGTCATCCTCAATATTGAATCGGGAGATAAGTTGATCAACGTTCCGGACTTGAAGCTTATCATGCAAATTGAAATAGACAATGCATTCATGCACCATCAGCCTAATTTCCACTACTCCGTCACGCTCGATGCAAACCCATGAAGAATTGACGATTTAGTGACCTGCCTGCGGGCAGGCAGGTTTAGTGATTGGTCGGTCTCGATGTTTCTTCGTTGGACGGGCGATCAGCTTCCATTAATTTAAAGATCGCCTACAACTAAAACTTATAAGATTACCAGGCTTTCTTTCTTTGAATGCTATCCTTGATAACCTTCTCGACTTCAACCGCCCAAAAAACAATACTTGAAAGAGCCACAGTTATCATCAACTCTTTAAGTGTAAGTGGCTGAGTTTTGAAAATCTCATTGAAAAATGGCGTGTAAACGATCATGAGCTGCAGACCAGTTGTAATAAACAGTGTGAGTAGCATGGGCTTATTTGACAGGACACCGATTCTAAAAATGGATTTGCTCTCTGACCGTATGGCCATGACGTGTCCTAGTTGGCTAAAGCAGAGCACCGTAAAGGTCATCGTTTGCCAATGGCTGTCGCCGTGGTGGATTGTCCAGGCTTGCGTTCCAAGGGTCACAAGTCCCATGAGCAGACCCACCCATAAGATGTGCCAGGCCATGCCGCCGGCAAAAATGTTTTCACCAGGACTACGTGGCGCGCGATTCATTATGTTTGCTTCCTCTGGTTCCGACGCCAGCGCCAACCCTGGAAGTCCATCAGTGATCAGGTTGATCCAGAGAATGTGAATTGCCAGCAGCGGTATGGGTAACCCAAAAAGTGGCGCTAAAAAAAGAGTCCATATCTCTCCGGAATTTCCGGTCATGATGTACTTAATGAACTTCAGAATATTATCAAATATCCTTCGTCCCTGTTTGACTGCCTTAACGATCGTTGCAAAATTGTCGTCCAGCAGAATCATGTGTGATGCCTCCTTGGATACTTCAGTTCCGTTAATACCCATGGCAATTCCAATATCAGCGTTCTTCAGTGCAGGCGCATCATTAACACCATCGCCGGTCATGGCTACAAAATGATTCTTGCTTTGTAGTGCGCTGATAATTCGAAGTTTTTGTTCTGGATCGACACGCGCATATACACGAACTCTTTCTACTTTAGAGCCAAACTCCTCATCGGTCATTTTTTGCAGCTCTGGCCCTGCGACAATCAGATCTTCGTCAGAAGAAATTATTCCCAGATGATGGGCGATAGCTTTTGCCGTGAGCTTATGATCCCCAGTGATCATAACAGTTCTGATACCGGCGGCCTTGCACTCGGCCACGGCTTTCATCGCTTCGTCACGGGGAGGGTCCATCATTCCTGCAAGTCCGATGAAGGTTAAAGAAGATTCAATAGAATCAGGGGCCAAGTCGCCCGGCATGTCATCAAATAGCCTGATCGCGTATCCGAGGGTACGATAGCCTTTCTCGGCCATCTCATTCGCCTTAAGTTCCCAGGTTGGGGTTAACGTCTGCTCTCGGGTATCGAGCTTATTAAACAAAATATCGACTGCGCCCTTCACAATGGCCACCACCCCCGTGTCAGTTTGGTGGAAGGTCGTCATCAATTTTCGTTTTGAATCAAATGGTAATTCAGCAATTCGCGGATAGTTTGATTCCACTGCAAACCTGTCATGATTTTTGTCCGATGCATATTGCGCTAAGGCGACCTCAGTGGATTCACCTACCCAGATATTATCCTTATCTTTTGTGACGTCATTGTTTAACGCAATTGCATGAAGCAATACTTCCTTTCCGTGGAACAGTGGCAGTAATGACGTTTTTTCCTGAGGATCATAAACCTCTTGGACAGTCATCTTATTCAATGTCAGCGTTCCCGTCTTATCTGAGCAAATGTATGTCACGGAACCCAGCGTTTCGACCGCTGGAAGCTTGCGAATAAGGGCATTAGTCTGAACCAAACGCTTTGCACCCAAGGACAGGGCGATGGTGACCAGTGCGGGTAGGGCTTCAGGTATAGCTGCGACCGCCAATGAAATTGAAGTTAACAACATCACCGACCAGCTTTCACCACGCTGCCATCCGACAAAGAAAAATATGATGCAGAGACCAAGGATGATCACTGTTAGTCGCTTGCCGAATGCATCCAGTCTTTTTTGCAGCGGTGTTCTGATCTCATCGGTCTGGATCAATTTGGCGATGCGACCTAGCTCAGTTTTCATGCCAGTCGCCGCTACGTAAGCGAGGGCGCGCCCGTTAGTAACGAAACTCCCTTTGTATCCCATGTTGACTCTGTCCCCAAGCGGATATTCGCCCCCTGGAAGCTCTGCTGCTTGCTTTTCTATGTTGATAGATTCACCGGTAAGCGACGATTCATCGACCCTCAGGGAATGTGCTTCCATAAAGCGAACATCTGCGGGAATGATATTTCCAGCCTCTAATTGGACAACGTCTCCAGTGACAAGATCAGCCGCGGGTATGTCGATTGACTGGTTATCACGAACCACACGCGCATGACTCGCTGCCATCTTTTCCAGCGCCTCTATAGCTTTCTCAGCCCGCCATTCCTGAACCAAACCAACAATTGCGTTGACAACAACTATCGTAAGGATAACAATAGTATCTGTAATGTCACCCAGGACACCCGAGACAACGGCTGCGGCTACCAGGACCAAAATCATAAAATCCGTTAGCTGGCCCCACAGCATGCGCCAAATGGACTTCTTCTTCTTTACTTCCAGTACATTCTTACCTTGCTCCTCAATTCGTCTTTTTACGTCTGCACTCTCAAGGCCGCGGGGACTGGTCTTTAAATTTTCAGCTACGACAGAAAGTGATTGTAAGTGATAACTCATGCTTCAGGCGTTTGGGGAAATACATTCGATCACGCATTTCCCCCCAAAATTATCCATATTAATACCTTACCGCCGACTTCACTTATAAAAAATTGTGGGGATTAAATACCTGGCTTCTTATCTATTTCCTTTGCATCCTCATTTTCACTGCTAAAAAAACAATGAATCGCGCACGCATGTGCTTTGTTTTTATAGGCTTGATCAACATGGCCAACCATCTTTCCGGCTACCATAACTGCTCCGTCCCCACCGGTTGTAACGACGTGCCCTTTCTTTGTTTTGAAGCTTCCGTCTTTCTGAATAACACCGATAATACCTTTTCCATTCGCAGCAGTCACATCACCGGTATCAGCAATTATGCCAATCACAGTACCCGTTACGTCGCAAACCTTCGCATCCTTGGTAATGTAGCCAAGTTGTTTTCCATTCTCGTCAAATACCTTTCCATCAGCTCTCAAAGTAGGGTGCATACCCCTGTGCTTGGGTGGAAGTTCCTGAGCTTGTACCAGTGTAAATGCAATAAATACGAGCATCAACACCAAAATTGATTTGTTTTTCATCTTGTTTTTAGTTTTAATAATAAATCCAAAGATGTAGGAATATCTCCCTCCCATGTCTGACGTTTGATGGAGGCAATAGTGATTAATGTCAGTTTATTGCTGCATTCCAGCACTGATTTGAATCGCGATCAATAAGAAAATTGCAGGTTTGCTCAAACTGTTTAAAAAAAGTAATCATCTTCCACCACTCAAATATATAAGGCAATTATAAGGACACAGGTTTTGAATAAACATCGCTAGCACAACTATGGAAAGCAAAGAAATCGATCAATTACAATCAGATGAGGATGCCCATCTTGAGAAGTTGCACGGAATAGTAAAAGAAACGCTCATCGCGGAAGAACTTATTATTCACAATCTGCTCAATCCACCATCAGAAATTTTAACTCGGGGCCAAAAGCTTTCTGATAAGGTAGCAAGGTTTGGCGGAAGTTGGCAATTCATCATATATTTTGGAGTTATCCTAATGCTTTGGATAGTCTTCAATGCAATAGCCATCGGAAGCTATAAATTTGACCCCTACCCCTTCATTCTTATGAATTTGATCCTGTCATGCATCGCAGCGTTACAAGCACCCATTATCATGATGAGTCAAAACCGGCTGGAAGAAAAAGACAGAATGAGAAATGAAAACGACTATTTAATAAACCTTAAGGCGGAAATGCAAATACGCAGCATGAATCAGAAAATCGATCTGCTATTGGAGGAACAAATTAAAACCCTTTTTGATACCCAGGAAAAACAGTTCGTGATCCTTAAGGAATTAAACGCAAAACTTGACAAACTAATGCCGCAAGAAGGAAAAATGTAACGTATCGCGAAGGAGGTCACTATTCACTATTCACTCTTTGCATTTCAACCATAATATTAAAATTGTGGTTTAGCTCATTGCCGGGATAACCATTGCAGGCATGTAAAAACACAAAATGCCTGTCGCTTTTAAAGGGCTTCTCAGGACCAAAGTCCAGCATTGACAAACTGCTTCCTTCTGATTCTCGGTTATACTCTTGGGTATGGGACGGAAAAAATTCAGTCCCGTCATTTACAAGACCATCAACCAAAATAATAAACTTGTCTGGGAATGTAGATCGTATGCTGTTGTAGGTTTCTTCATAAATCGAAATCAGGTTTGATCGCAAACTTAGCTCCTTATGATAAATGAAATCCCGAGGAATATCTCGACCAGATTCCTCAATCATGCCATAGTCAAAATCAACACCACTGATGGTATCAGAAGACTGGTCACCTGCTTCCACGGCTGTAAACATTAGATTCAATCCAAGTTGCCTCGCAATTTCGTTTGCTACGGGCATGGCATCCTGACAGAGAACGACCATCAGCACCTCACTGTGCTCGAAACCCGTAACGCCCTCTGCCAGACGCCGCACTGCCTGATCTAAATCCAGAAAAAGAGATGTGTTTTCAATCACCATGTTGTTTTCGTTCATGCTTCAAATTGCATTAAGTCGAATTAGGTAATGATGTGGTTTATCATGATCCCTCATGATATATGTCACTATTCTCACGCCGGCATTTTTGGACTCATAGATAACGCATTGAGTTTCAGGCACCCTTCGCCTCAGACGACTTCAGGAAAAGTCCCGGGGATGAGGCGAACACCTGCGGCGTTACACGCCAATTCACGACCACTGATTTAAATCATACCGGCGCACCAGCATTCGTCACCTTTCCCAGCTACAGAACCGAATAGCTTTACATCACAATAAAATAAAACCAATGAAAATCCGGCCATTCGCAATCATACTGCTACTCACTGTATCTCTTGCTCAATCGAATTACCTGAACGCACAGGTATCAAAAGCTGGGGACTACAAAGTAAAAGTGACGGGTACCTCAACGATACATGATTGGGAATCCGACGTCGAAAAACTAGAATATAAGACTTCATACAAGATCGAAAATAATGAGCTGTCCGACATAAAAGACGCCGTTCTGAAAATTACCGTCGAAAGCATAAAGAGCACCAAAGGGAAAGTAATGGACGACAAAACATACGACGCCTTTAACTCAGAAAAATATCCTTTCATCATTTTCATCTTAAGAAGTGAGGAGATCAACACGTCAGATCTAACGGTAAACTTAACTGGAAGTCTTGAGATGGCGGGAACAACTAAAGCCATCGACCTTGTCGCCAGCTATAAGGTGCTCGCCAATGGAGATCTGCAGATCAAAGGAAGTAAGAAGGTAAAAATGTCAGAATTTAACATGACTCCACCTAAGGCAATGATGGGTACGATCAAAGTAGGCGACGAGGTGACCATCAGCTTTGACATCGCAGTTTCTAACACTACTTCTATTTTATAATACACTAGTCTAAAAAATTGAATTATGAACCTTCTAAAAATAGCATCTCCCCTCTGCCTTACCGTATTCATGATCATTGGGATCAACGCGAACGCACAGCGTTCTCCTATTCAGTTTTTCCGGCCTTACGATCAACGCGGCATTAATGTATTTGAAACGACAAAAGTTGACACCCTCCAGTTCGACGAGGTAAAACTTAGGATTGGAGCCAACTTCACCCAACAGTTTCAAAGTTTGAAACATTCAAATTCTGACAATATGGTCAATGAGGTCAATACGAATGAACTCTATGACCTTGCTCCGGGATTCAACCTTGCCATGGCAAACCTTAATATTGACGTTCAAATCGCAGACGGCGTCAGGGTTAGTCTGGTATCATACATGTCAACCCGGCACCACAATGAATTCTGGGTGAAAGGTGGCTACTTTCAGATTGACAAAGTTGGATTTCTACATAATGAATTCATGAACGACCTGTGGAAGAATCTTACGTTAAAGATAGGTCACATGGAAATAAATTACGGCGACGCCCATTTTCGCAGAAGCGACGGAGGCAATGCGTTATACAACCCTTTTGTTGAAAACAATATAATGGATGCATTTACCACTGAAATCGGTGGTGAATTATATTGGCAAAAAGCGGGCTTTATTGCTATGGGTGGAATCACAGATGGCGAGATCAATGGAAGCGTAACGAAGGCCAGTGACCGGAAACCTTCATTCTATGGGAAAGTCGGCTATGATAAAACGTTTGACGATGGTAAGCGATTTAGGCTAACGGGTTCAATGTACACAACCAAATCTTCCATCAGCAATACCTTATACGGTGGCGACCGTGCGGGCTCGCGTTACTATATGGTAATGGAACCACTCACAGCAACTGCAGCAGCGAACGCTTTCTCGGGCCGAATTAATCCTGGATTCAAAGATAACATCACCGCTTTTGTCATAAACCCATTCATTAAGATCAAGGGAGTGGAAGTATTCGGTACCTATGAAATAGCCAAAGGAAACAACCAACTTGAAAATGGCGAAATCCAATCAACGGATCCCCTGCACTCAGCCTTGACGAAATCCGGGCAACGAAGTTTCACCCAATTTGCCGTTGATGCGCTTTACCGGTTCGCCGGTGATAGAATGTATATCGGTGGAAAATACAACGTAGTGGATGGAACACTCGCCTTTGGTCAGAGTACGACGCAGCCAAACCTTAGTCAAGGTGTCTACGACAATGTTAAAATAGAACGTACCGCCATAGCCGCCGGTTGGTTCGTCACACGAAATATTCTCATGAAAGCCGAATACGTGACACAGAAGTACAAAGATTTTCCGACTGCCGATATCCGTTCCAATGGAAAATTTGAAGGCTGGGTGATTGAAGGTATTATAGGGTTTTAACCACTTGATGTCGAAGCAGAGTGACCCGTCTCGGGATTTCTATGTTTCATGCAAGGCATGCTTATAAATTTTTTGATATTTTCTGTTGCTGTTTATGCAGGCAAAAACACGACTTATCAACTTATTACGCACAGCGTTGATAACACTCATTTTGTTTTTTCCCTCTGATACCTTCCTCTGATAGTAGGCCTGCAATTCCTGATCGTATCGAGCTGCTGCCATTGCGCACAGGTGAAGCAACTTCTTGATCGTCATGTTGGCCATCTTGGACACCCTTGTTTTTCCTCGTATGGAGCTTCCAGAGCTGTGTTCGAAGGGCGCAACTCCCGAATAGCAAGCAAATTTTTTAGCCTCCTGGATTCGAGTGAACTCGCCCGTTGAAACAATCATACTTAGTGCTGTAATCTTGCCAATTCCGGTGACGGAAGTAGCTAACTGATACTGGTGGTTTAGTTGAGCATCTTCCTTTACTAGGTCATCAATCATTTTTTCAATGTTGGCAATATCTCGTTCCAGCCTATTGATTGTGTTCTGGCATGCTTTGATCATCATTTGCTGAATAGATTCGTCAATAAATTCTTCACACTCGTTTATCGGTACTTGCAGTTCAGTCTTGGCTCTGATGAGACGTTCCCGTGTTACCAGCATCGCCTTTAATTTTTGAATGATCAGCCTCTGAGGGGTCCAAAAATGCAGATTTTCGCGGTTTCTATATGCATATGATGATATACGCTGAGCATCAATTTTGTCCGTTTTTCCCCGCACCATACCCTGAGACCTTTTGATCTGGATACTTGATTCAACGCACACTTTGATATGATTTTCTGTCAAAACATCCAGCAACGGGTGACAATAAATGCCGGTGTGTTCCATGCATACTACCAGTTGAGAATACGATATTGAAAACTTCTTTTTCAAATCCTTGAATAGCGCTTTGATGTCCTTGGCGGTATTTCCTGATTCAACCCGGTGGAAGGCCTTGCCGTCCACCGTTAGGGCGCCATCGAATTTTTTCTTTGCGATGTCAATGCCCAAAAAATAAACTGTTTCCATTAAATTTGCCTTTAGATAATTAATGTTTATCCGTTAACGCTTCTAAACACTATCAAAACCTTGATAATAGGCCTCGAATCCTAAATTTCTATTTGATGCTTGTTTAGAAAACTGACTGAGGATTGAATCCCGAGATAGGTCTCTAACCTTTCACTCTGCTTAATTCGCCTCAGTCAGTTGTTAACGTTATCCACAAATTCACATTCTTCCACAAAAGAAAAAAGTAGCAAAAAAGAAAAGGTGATAGTAATAATAAGGCTGTGCCTTTAAGCTTAATACAATACTAAAGGCACTCTGCGTGAAGTCGCACTCACGTCAATCAATCCGCAATCCCGTCTTTTTCAGTTTGTAGCTGCCGACAGTGATTACCTCCGTATCACGCAGAGTCCTTGAGACAAGTGACTCTGCTACGACACCAAGGTATTATAGGGTTTTAACAACCTGAGAACATCTGTCGAAGCAGAGTGACCCGTCCCGGGCACTCTGCGTGAGGAACTCTTCACATTATTTAGTTAACTTCAAACCAACTAAGGGATCACAGGAGGTCGACCGGGTAGGAGTTTGGATCAGCGTGAACCCTAACAGGACGCCAATCAAATAAGCTAACCTAGCCGACTTATGAATCGTCGAACTTTTACCCAGAAATCCTTACATGCGGCATCGCTGTTGGGTCTTTCCATCCCATTCCCAACTCCTGTTCCTCTTCAGAAACCAACGGTGCGGCTGGGCGGTCCAGTATATGGCGCGTTAAATGATCCCGACAGCTGGATCGCCGCTCATCAACAGTTGGGCTACCGCGCGGCATATTGCCCACTAAAAACCGATGCGACTGCCGATGTGATCAAGGCCTATGAATTGGCAGCCCGCAAGGCGGATATCATTATTGCCGAAGTTGGTGCGTGGAGTAACCCATTGAGCCCAGACCCGGAAACGGCTAAAAAGGCTTTTACGAAGTGCGTCGATTCACTGGCACTGGCCGAAGCCATCGGGGCCAATTGCTGCGTCAACATCGCCGGATCAAAAAATCCTACCCTCTGGGCTGGTCCCCATAAAGACAATATGAGCGACGCTACGTTTGAACAAATTGTGGACATCACGCGCCGTATCATCAATGAAATCAAGCCCACCCGCACTTATTTCACGCTGGAGTTCATGCCTTGGATTCACCCCGATTCGGTTGATTCTAACTTGCGAT
>Ga0193753_10002814_pt1 | contig 13372 bp, 7 predicted proteins | sample H1c2metaG_FD_144925 | JGI IMG/M metagenome (GOLD analysis project Ga0193753, IMG submission 144925) | Soil microbial communities from a riparian zone of the East river system, Colorado, United States - H1c2 | ecosystem: Environmental > Terrestrial > Soil > Riparian zone | place: USA: East River... | reverse complement strand
CCGTATCATTTTTCCCGCGGTATTTCATCTCGAGGTTGTTATCGATACCGAACCCGATGCTGCCACTATTGATATTGCTGAAGCCGCTATACATGCCGCCCTGCAGCTGGCCGAAGAGCATTTTATCCCCCGCCGCATTGACCTGCACGGAATCGCCGTAGAATTTTTTCGATAAAGAAGGTGCGTATGAAAAACTGACTGATGGGCGTATCACGTGGCGTAGCGCGCGGCCATTCTTCAATTGGTATGTCCCGAAGACGGCAGTATTGAAGCCCAACCCGAATGAGGTCTGCTGATCAACGAAGAGTCCCTTCTCTATGGTTGTATCGACTTTCTGTTTAGCAGTGTTCCAGGTACGAAGGAATTTCTGCGCGATCCAGACCTGCGAATAGGAAATGGAAGGCGATACCATAACAGCGCCGCCGAGGATCGGTGGAAGCGAAAGGGTAATGGGAATATTGTGCTGCGCACCCCACTGTATCGTATCGATCAGGTTGCGGATCTTGAATGCCGTATCGTAGAAAGAGACCTGGTTGCGGAAGCTTCCGTTGTAGGCGATGCCGAGTTGCTCGTACCATTTCTTGCTGCCGAGTACTTCCTTTCGCTGAAAGGGATATACCGTACTCACGGTGAAGCCGACATCGGGCAGACTCAGATTGACTGTGTGCAGCTCGTTGTTCTGGCTATGATTCGCGCTGACGGTTAGATTATACGGCTTGTCTACCCACGACTTCGAATAGGTGATCGAAGAACTGAGGATATTCTGGAAGTTGACATTGGGATCATTTGGAACGTTCCGGTTGTAAGTAGTGGAACTTGCATTCACATTGGCTGAAAAGTTCGTCCCCGGTCTTGCCTTGGTGTCCGAGGAGTGGTTCCAGTTGAGACTATAGGCATTATTGGAATAATAATCCGGATCGCCCTTGAAGTTTCTCTTCGTCTTGAGAAGACCGAAGTTCAACGAGCCTGCATAGTGATAGCGCTTGCGATAACTGGGGGCGAAATTAGCTGACCAGGAACCATAGGAGTAGAAGCTGCCGTAGATCTTCGCGTCCCAGTAATCATTGAATACTTTATAATATCCCACACCGGTCAGGCCGATTCCTTCCTGGTCATTCGTCTCGAATTGCGGTGGCAGCATTCCCGAGTGGCGGCCCTGGCTGAGGGGGTAGAATCCGAAGGGAATGTAGATGGGGATCGGCACGCCCTCGAATTCCGGGTGTGCAGGCCCTGATACGGCCACTTTTTTGTTGATCACCTTCAGCTTATTCGCGCGAAAGCCGAAATGCGGTTCATCGAGGTTGCAGGTGGTAAAAAAACCTCTCTTCACATAGGTGATCTCTTTATCCACTTTCTTCACCTGCTCGCCATGAACGAACATCTCTCCCGTCTGCGTGATGGTATTTACCGTGATGCCTTTTTGTGTCTTGAAATTATAGCGGATCGAATCGCTGTTGAAGGCCTGCTCTGCCTGGGAGAACTTTGCATCCTCTACCATGGCGCCGGTGCTATCGCGTTTGCTGAAGGCCGTCATGATCTGCGTCTGCTGGTCGATCTCGACCTTCGGGGCAGTGAGGGTGACGTCCTGGTACACCGTTTTCGTATGGCCGTAGAGGTAGATCTTTTTATTTTTGATCATGACCACTACGGAATCTTCCGCGGCGTATTCAACGGGGGCGCTGAGTGAATCTTTTGAAAGTTTTAATGAAAAAGTATCTATCTTTTGAACGCGGGCGGAGTCTATGGATGGGAGCCTGGTTGTATCGGCGACGCGAGGGATCGTATCATTGAGAGGACGAGGCGCGGCTGGCTTCGGTTTGATGACGGTATCTGTTTTTGTTAAAGGAGAGCCAAAATCCCTGACCGGGGCACGCTGCGCTAACACATTGTGCGTTATGCTAAAAAAGATAAGAGCAGTCAGCACCGTGATTAAAAAATATTTTAAACTAAATTTGCGCAGTCGATTCATACGGTTAGGCGACAAAAGTAAATCTTTCATACCTAAACAATTTGTGAAGATTCCAAATAACCCACTAAACAGGAAAAGTCATGATGAAACGGACCATGGTTGTATTGTTTCCCCTTTGTCTATCGGTGTTACTTTTGTCATTTATCGAGAAGGATGTTCCCGTACAGAAGACTCTCCTGAAAACGCTCATTATCGATCCGGGTCATGGCGGAATAGATCCCGGCGCCCATGGATTATTTTCAAATGAAGCCGATGTGGCACTCGCCGTATCGATGAAATTCGGCAAGGCCCTGCAAAAAGAATTTCCCGATCTCAAGATCATATATACCCGCACAACGGATGTGATGGCGGGCAATAAGAGGACCATCAACGAAGGACTACGCTATCGCGCCGACCTGGCCAATGAATCCGGCGGCGATCTTTTCATCGCCATTCACTGCAATGCCGCAGGCAAACCCGGCGGGTGGTACGACCGCGTGGTGACGGGCAAGACGCCTTACACGCACATGGTAGGAAAGGGAAAGAAGAAGCGGAAGGTGACGAGTTACAAATACAAATATGCAAATGTCTGGCACGAGAATATCGTGAAGGGAACGGAGACCTATGTATGGGCAGTGAGCAAGAACGATGCGAAGGTAAACTCGATGAATAAGACTGAATACTTCGGTGAGATAGATTCCGTCTCGGGTCCGGCGCTCGAACTTCCCGATCCTTCCAACCCCGAGGAGAAGGCGCGTATGCTTATCTATGGTCTGAATTATTTCCGTAAGAGTCTCAATCTTGCCGATATGGTCGAAAAGGGTTTCGATACGAATGGACGGGTGAGCCGCGGCGTAAAGCAACGGAATGATAAAGGCATCTGGGTACTGCAGGCTACGGGTATGCCCAGTATATTGGTGGAGATCGGATTCATTACAAATAAGAGCGAGGAGGAATATCTCAACAGTGACCAGGGCCAGGATGAGATCGTGGATAACCTGGTCAGTTCCTTCAGGGCGTATAAGCAGAAGGCGGAGTCTAAATCGATTAATACTTCGAATTGAGAATTCGTTTTTTATGGGAATTGGCGGATGGGTTAGGAATTAGGGATTGGGAATAAGGAATTAGGCCTTATCAGGAAATTCTAAATGGTTCCACTCTTTTGTTTATCGTTAATGGAATGATTTCAACCTATCCCTGCTTCAGAACTAATCCCTTATTCCCAATTCCCATCTCGCTTCCCTTTTCAACCCAGTGAACCCATTCCTGCTGTCACCCCAATTCCTTATTGCTTATTCCTAATTCCGATCTCAGCCTATTCCGCACAGTCAACCTCTCCCACTATCAGCCCAATTCCCAATTCCTTATTCCCAATCCCTAATTCCCACAGGCTTTGCCAAAACTGTAAAGTGTTTAAGAATAATTAGTTAATTTGGCAGCTGAGAAATGAAACCGGAATCATGAAGATCAACAACGAAACCAAAGTCGGCATATTAACCATAGTTACACTCGTCCTGCTCATAGTGGGATTCAATTTCCTGAAAGGGAAAGATCTCTTCAATAAGAGCGACAAACTCTACGCAGTATTCAGTAAAATTGGGGCACTGGCAAAATCAAATGAAGTCAAGATAAATGGACTCACCATCGGGAAGGTGTATGATCTCGAGGAAGTGGACAAGACAGTAAGCGGCGTGAAAGTGACGATCAGCCTCACACGTAATGTCCAGATACCCGCGAATTCCGTTGCATATATCAGCGCTCCCTTCGGCGGCCTCGGCGCGGCAACGATCGTTATTGAAAAAGGCGATGCAACAACCTACCTGAAAAGCGGAGATAGCCTGAGCACCCGTATAGATGAGGGACTCTTCGGCGGACTGAGCGCGGAAGTAGCTCCCACCCTATCCAAGATCAGGAATGCGCTCGATTCGTTGAACCGGGTCTTCAGCAATATAAATACCCTTTTCGATGCCAATACGAAGGGCAATCTTCACCAGATCATCGCCAATCTCTCACAGACCACCGGCTCTCTTAACAAGATGCTGGACATGCAGAATGGCCCTCTGGCCACCACGCTCGAGAATGTCAATTCCATTACGGGCAACTTGAAGAAGAACAACGACAGCGTTACGGCGATCATCAACAATACGAAGCGATTCACGGACCGGCTCGGCAAGTTGGATCTCGAGCAGACCATGGATACACTCCAGTCAGCCGTTTCTACTCTGAAGACTGCGATCAATAAGATCGCCAGCAAGGACGGAACGCTCGGTGCACTCATCAATGACAAGGCGCTGTACAATAAATTGCAGGACGTGTTGCTAAGCGCCGAGATCCTTATCGATGACCTGCGGGCTCATCCCAAACGCTACGTTAATCTTTCGATCTTTGGTAAAAAAGACAAAGGCGGGGCTTTAACTTCGCCGTCGATAAAAGATACCATTCCGCGGTAAACTCACCATGCGTTACAGTACATTTCTATTCGGCTTTCTGTTCATCCTGTTATTTGCCGGTGAAAATATTCATGCCCAGGTGATCCCCGGCAATGCGCCTGCGGATACGTCGCAAAGGGTGCAGGTACTCAACTATACACAGCGGCTGACCTTCAAGACCATCGACGATAGCACGAAACTCACGATCATCGTGGGCGATGTGAAACTACGGCAGGGCAATACGCTCTTCTATTGCGATAGCTGCGTGATCAATAACCGCGAGAACGTATTCGAGGCCTGGGGAAAACAGGTGCATATAAATGATTCGGACACCACGGATGTATATGCCAATCACCTTCGCTATTTAATGGTGAAGAAAATTGCCTATCTCGATGGCAACACCAAACTCACCGATGGCAAAGCCATACTCACTACGCCCGACCTGGAATACGACATGGAGACCAATATCGGCGTGTATAAGAACGGCGGCAAGGTTGTAAACAAGAAGACCGTATTGACGAGTCGCGAGGGTTGGTACTATGCGGACCTGAAGGATGTCTATTTCAAAAGGGACGTTATACTTAAGGATCCCGCATACAATATAGTCACCGACTCTCTCCTATATAATACCATTACGCAGACTACGAGATTCATTTCGCAGACCACGATCGTGGATAGCGGGGGCCGTACCATACATACGAAGGAGGGTTTCTATAATCAACAGACCGGGCAGGCCGAGTTTGGTCAGCGCCCTAATATCTACGATTCGAAGAAAAAACTCACGATTGTGGGTGACAGGATCTCGCAGTCCGACTCGATCTATCGGGTGGAAGGAAACGGGGTGATAAACGATTCTCTCCAGGGAACGACCATCATGGGAGGATCCATTTTCCAGAATAAGAAAACGGATGCCGTTCTGGCGACGAAGAGACCGCTGATGATAGTGAAGCAGAACAAGGATTCGATCTATATCACGGCAGACACGCTTTTCTCCGCACGGCTTGTCGATAAATTCGGCAGGGATTCCCTGGTCGTAGATTCTGTAAGCGGCGTGGCCGTCGCGTCCGTTGCCACGGCAGATAGTACGCTCCGTTATTTCGAGGCGTATAGTCATGTCCGGATCTTCAACGATTCGTTGCAGGCCGTCTGCGACAGCATGTTCTATTCGTTCAAGGATTCGGTGTTTCGCCTTTTCAAGGATCCCGTTGTGTGGGCACAGCAGAACCAGGTGACCGGCGATACCATTCTTCTCTTTACCAAAAATAAGAAGGCGCATAAAGTGGAGGCTTTCGAGAATGGATTCATGGTGAACCAACTCAATGCCCAGGCCTTCAACCAGGTGAAGTCTTCGCGCATCGATGGCTGGTTCCTCGATGGGAGTATCGATTCGGTACGGGCCAAGGGATTTGCTGAATGCATTTATTATATACAGGATGACGATAGCGCCTTCACGGGTATCAATGAATCGAAATCGGATCTCATCGATATCTATTTCGCGGAGAAGGCCCTCGACCGGGTGGTATTCCGCAGCGCGGTGACCGGCACGCTATGGCCGATCAAGCAGAAAAGCCCGGACGAAATGAGGCTCGGAAATTTCAGGTGGCTGGATGAACGGCGCCCGAAGACCAAATACGAGATGTTCGAATGATTTTCTTTAGTTTTTTTAGCCCACAGATTTCACAGATTTTCTTAGGAAGGCAAGAGTGCCATTGGTGAATACCGCGGCGTTCTGCCAGTAGAGAAAATCTGTGAAATCTGTGGGCTAAAAAATAACTCAGAACATTCACCATACTAACTGACTTTCACATTTCATTTAGACTTTACCGGCACGGTTATTCGTTATGCAGCGGGCGGATACCGGTGACGAGGTTTATGATTTCATTTATGCAACCAGGCGATGGCAATTAGACACTAGGATAAATAAGGACAAGGATATAAAGGACATAAACTACAAAAATCAAAAAAATGAAGAAAATAATCGTTGCCTCTCTATTGGTCGCAGCCCTGGCATTCGGCCATTCCGCTTCAGCACAGCAATACAATAATGCACTCGGTGTACGGTTGAGTAGCGCGCAGGCAACCGTAAACAATTCAATTTCCTTCAAGCATTTCCTGAATGAGCGTTCGGCGATCGAGGCCTTGTTTTCTTTTGGCGATCCGTTAGCCATTGGTGCACTATACGAGGTACACAAGCCATTTAGCAGCGAGGGCCTGCAATGGTTCTATGGCGGTGGCGGATATCTCGGCTTCATCAAGACATACGATCCGGTCAAGAACAGCCATTCAACGGATGCTAGTTTCGGTGGCATGGGAGTGCTCGGCCTGGATTATAAATTTGCGAATATCCCACTCAATCTTTCGCTCGACTGGAAACCTGAACTCAATCTTGTCAGCGATATCAACTTCGAGCCCGCTGCAATCGGGTTCACGGCAAGATTTACGTTTTAGAATATTGTTGTATCCGGGTTGCCAACCCGCCGGGGCGGGTTGGCAACCCGGATTTTATGCCTATTCCCTTAAATTTTCTGCAAATATTTTCAGGAATCTGCGTTTTTGTGCCGGACTTTAACGTACATTTAGCGTTCCAACGCTAAATCATGCTTAAAAGAGAACGGCAATCTTATATTCTTCAGCAGATCAACTTGCACAATAAGGTACTCTCCTCCTCTCTCAGTACAGACATACGCGTATCGGAAGATACCATCCGACGCGACCTTATCGAACTCGCCGAGGAAGGTAAGTTGATCAAAGTACACGGCGGAGCACTCTCCCGCTCCTTCAGCCAGGTTCATATTCCCACCAACGGTGTTTACTCACAACACCAGAAGAAGAATATCGCCAGGAAAGCAATCACTCTCATTCAAAACGGGATGTTCGTCCTGACAGGCGGCGGCACCACCATTGTCGAAATGGCGAGAATGCTTCCACAGGAACTGAAGGCCACGTTCATTTCCGGCAGTATCGCCGCCATCCTTGAGTACATGGACCATCCCAATATAGAGGTCATACTCATCGGCGATAAGATCTCCAAGAGCTCCAAGATCACCGTTGGCTCCGAGGCCATCGCCAAAATAAAACAGATCAAGGCCGACATCTGTTTCCTCGGCACCAACTCCATCGACCTTCAACACGGCATCACCGACAATGACTGGGAAGTGGTGCAATTGAAGAAGGCCATGATAGAATCCGCCCAACAAGTCGTTTGTCTCTCTATTGCAGAAAAGATCAATACGTCGCAACCTATCCAGATCTGCGAGCTCGACAAGATCGATATCCTGATTACTGAATTACCACCCGATGATCCCGTACTTAGACCTTATGCAGAAGCTGGTATAAGATTATTATGACAGCTCCGTTCCCTGGAAAATCAACGATCACTGTAACAAACTCTCGATCCCCATCAAGCAAAATTGTTGTTATGAAAAAAAATTTTTACCTGGCATTCCTTTACCTCGGATTGCTATTGGTCTGTCTCCCCGGCTTTGCCCAGGAAAAGACCATCACCGGCATTGTAACAGGAGAGGAAACAGTGCCATTGACAGGCGTTACTGTTTCTGTTAAAGAATCAAACAGGCGTGCACTGACAGATGCGGACGGAAAGTTCAGCATACTGGCGAGTGTTGGTCAAACACTTCACTTCACCTATGTGGGCTACACCCCCCAGGATGTGACTGTAGGAAGCGATGCCGCCGTTGTCATTACCATGGCCAAATCCACCGAGAATGTCCTGTCGGATGTTGTAGTAGTTGGTTATGGTACTCAACGCAAAGCAAACCTTACCGGCGCAGTAACCACCGTAGATGTCGCAAAGACATTCGGTAGCAAGCCACTGAACGATCCCGCAAAGGCGTTACAGGGTATCGTTCCCGGCCTTACCATTCAATATGGTAACGGTGGTCTCACAGCGGGGCCAACGATCAATATCCGCGGAGTAGGCTCAGTGAATGGCTCAAGCCGTCCATTGATCCTGGTAGATAATGTGGAAACTCCCGACCTGTCGATCATCAATCCAAATGATATCGAAAGTATTTCAGTACTGAAAGATGCAGCCTCCACCTCTATCTATGGAGCAAGGGCCGCCTTTGGGGTCGTCCTCATCAAGACAAAGACCGGAAGAAAGAACCAGCACATGTCTGTCAACTACAACAATTACTTTTCTGCCAATAAGCCGACTTCACTTCCTGATTTCGCCGACCCCGTCGCCGAATTGCAAGGATTGAATGAAGCAGGTCTCCGTGCGGGTCTTCCCGTAGAGACATTCGGAATGAACCTGACCAAACTCCGGGATGGCATCATCAACTGGAAACAGAAATACGCAGGCAAGAACGGACTGGAAATGGTAAAGGGTGAGGATTGGGATGTTGACCCCGTGGATGGCAGAGCCTATTTCTTCAAGGTATGGGATCCAAAGAAGGAAATGCTTAATGACTATACCTTCTCACAACAACATAATATAAGCATACAGGGCGGCGGCGATAAGATCGGCTACTTCTTGTCGGGAGGCTACAGTCATGACGGTGGTTTGTTTAAAATGAACCCCGATCAGGTAGACAAATACAATATTACCGTAGGCTTAAATGCAAGCCCCACCAAGTGGCTCGATGTGAGCGTTAAGACATTGAACAGGAACTTCAGCTATGATTATCCTTATAGCTACCAGGACTACTGGTATTACTTCTGGCGTTGGGGTTCTTACTTTCCTTTCGGTACCTACAACGGAGATTATTTCAGGACTAACTCGGCCTATCTCGCCCACGCAAGCCAATCGAATGTAACATCGAACTACCAACGCCTCGATCTGAGCGCTACCATCAAGGTAAACAAGGATCTTAGCATCAGGGCTGACTATACCATCGGGCGCGATAACACACTGCGTCACGAAACCAGCGGACCTATAATGGCATGGGATTATTGGGCAGCCGGTCCAATCCAATTGGTTGACCTGGCGCCAAGCACCAACGCGACAACTTATACATCTGGTCGCCTCATCACCAATACATTCAATGCGTATGCTACTTATCAAAAGAGCATAGCCTCTTCTCATAATTTCAAAGTGACTGCGGGTATCAATGCGGAAAAGGATGAGACGATCAATTTCGCAGCAGCACGCAAAGGATTACTTGATCCTACACAGGGAGAACTTGGCCTGACATACGGTGATCAATCGGCTGCCGGTGTCGGCGCCGGTATCCTCGGATGGCCAACCTCGGGTCATGGTAAACGTGCATTCGCCGGTTATTTCGGCAGGCTCAACTATGATTACAAGGGCAAGTACCTGCTTGAAGTTAACGGCAGGTATGATGGCTCCTCACTGTTCCCCGTGCAAGACAGATGGGCTTTCTTCCCGTCTGCTTCCGCAGGCTACCGTATCTCGGAGGAAAAATTCTTCCAACCACTGAAGTCAGTTGTATCCGAATTAAAGATCAGGGGCTCATATGGTGAACTCGGCAACCAGGATGTAGGTGGATATTATTTCCTTCCAAACATGGGCGCCGTTACCTCCAGCTGGCTCACCCCAACCGGAACAGCGCTCACACCAAGTATTGGTCAACCACAGGCAGTAGCTCAATCCCTCGAATGGGAAAGGGTGGCCATGCTGGATTTCGGACTCGATGCGAGAATATTCAATAATCACATCGGCATAACAGCAGACTGGTATGAAAGGAATACCAAGGGCATGATACAACCTAGCTCTCTTCCTGCCAGCTTCGGTGCAACACCTCCCCGTATCAATGCAGGCAACTTCAGGACTCGCGGCTATGAGATCAGCGTGGATGCCAACTACAATATTGGTAAAGACATTCAGTTGTACGGAACTTTGAGCTTCTGGGATTACAAGACTGTATTTACAAAATGGGATAATCCCAACAACTCCATTTCCAATGCGTCGAACTATAAAGGCAAGACGCTTGGCGAGATCTGGGGATTTGAAACAGATGGTTATTTCCAGACACCGGAGCAAGTGACCGGGTCTCCTACACAGAAGGCATTGCAGAGCGGCAACTTCGTCTTCGGCCCCGGCGATATCAAGTATGCCGACCTGAATGACGACAAGATCATCAACAGCGGTAAAATGACCTTGAGTGATCACGGCGATCTTAAGAAGATCGGTAACAACCAGCCACGGTACCAGTATAGCGCTCGCCTGGGCGGTTCCTGGAAGAATTTCGATCTTGACCTGTTCCTGCAGGGCGTTGGAAAACGCGACTGGTGGGGTATTGGAAACATAGCCACGCCAATGTATCAAAGCCTTGACATCATCTATGCACACCAACTTGACTATTGGACACCCGATAACACGGATGCCAAGTATCCAAGATTGTATCCCAATAACAACGCAGTGCAGGTTGCAGGCATTAGTGCAGGAAGCAACAACTTCGTACCGCAAACCAAGTACCTGCTGAACCTGGCTTACCTGCGTCTGAAGAATCTGACAGTAGGCTATACACTTCCAGCCAGTCTTCTCAGGAGATACAGCATTGCGAAACTGCGTGTTTACTTTACCGGAGAGAATCTTGCAGAGATCTCGCACGTAGGCGTGCCTATCGATCCTGAGATCACCGATGCAAGTAGCACAGGAGGATTTACCGGGCGGAACTGGCCCTTCATGAGGACCTATGCTTTTGGTATACAGCTTACATTTTAAATGATTGTACAACGATAAATTTTATAAAATGAGAATCATTAAACAATATTTACCGTTCCTGCTGCTGGTTGTTATGTGTAGCACGGCGTGTAAAAAATATGTTGATGTCACTAATCCTGACACTCTCGTCGATCCGGATTATTGGAAGAATGAGAATAGCGTTCGCACATACTCCTGGGAGTTCTATAATATGTTCGTCGGATTTGGAAATGGAACGGCCACCAATGGCGATTTCTATTTCCCTACACTGACCGACGACCAGGCGGCCTCTACCTTCACCCAATTCCCTCTTACCACTGCAGCGTCCAATGGAGACTGGAGCTTTACCAATGTGCGAAAGGCAAACGTCATGCTCGAGAGGATCGATGGTGTTGACATGTCCGATGAAGCAAAGAATCACTGGAAAGGCATTGCGCGGTTCTTCAGGGCCCTTCAATATTTCCGTCTCGTGCAAACCTTCGGAGGCGTGCCTTTTTTTGGAAGCGTATTGGAGTATTCCGACACGAGCCAGATCTACAAGCCCCGTGACAGCCGCCAGACGGTTATGGACAATGTACTGGCGGATCTGAACTTTGCCGCCATTAACCTGCGCCAGAAGGACCAGGACAATACGGTGAACAAGGATATTGCACTTGCATTGAAGTCGAGGGTTTGTCTTTTCGAAGGCACCTACCGGAAGTATCATACCGAGTTATCACTGCCGGATGCCGACAAATTCCTCCTCGAAGCAAAGACATCAGCAGAAGCACTGATGGCCTCTACCGGCTATACCTTATCGGGAAACTACCAGGCTACCTATAACTCCGACAACCTCTCGGGTAATAAGGAGGTCTTACTCTACAAACGATATGAGACCGCTCTGCTGCAACACTCGCTCATAGCCTACAACTACAGCAGCACCACGATGAACGGAATGACAAAGGCCGCTGTCGAATCATATGTCGCAACAGATGGATTGCCGATAGGCCTCTCTCCTCTTTACCAGGGCGACGCGGACATATTCAAGGTGGTAGCCAACAGGGACAAGAGATTAAAGCTGACCGTCGACACGGCATTCCTGTATTATAACGGGCACTTCAAGAACAGTCTCTCATCCAGTACCGGCTACAGGCCGATCAAGTTCCTGCCCGCCGATACTAACCGTCTCAAGACAATGCCTACTGCTATCAATACCGGCATTACTGATGCGCCTTTGTTTTGGCTCGCGGAAGTCTATCTGAATTATGCTGAAGCCTCCGCTGAACTGGACCAGATGGGCAAGTACGCCTTTACCCAGAACGATCTCGATATATCGGTCAATAAATTACGGGCCCGCGCAGGGGTTGCAAAACTCGAGTACGCAGGTGGGCAGAACGTAGCCGTCAACGGTACAGGATTCATCGATCCCAAGAAAGATGCGGACGTTACTTCACTGATCTGGGAAATACGCCGGGAAAGAAGATCGGAATTGATGATGGATGGTTTCCGCTTCCAGGACCTTATGCGCTGGAAGAAGGGAAAGTATCTCGATACCGTCTTTAACCCGGATTCGTATCTCGGTGCAAAGGTTCCTGCCAATGGATCGGTGCGGTTGAATGCACAAGGATACATCATGCCTTATGTTGCCGCATCGCAACGCTCATTTACCGATCCAAAGAATTATCTATCGGCGGTTCCAACCAGCCAGATATTATTATATCCTCCGTCTATCCAGGCCACGATGCAAAATCCCGGCTGGTAGATCTTTTAATAAATCAATCGGAAGTCGCCAGCGGCTTCCGATTTTTTTTGCCTTTTTATTTTTAATCCTATTGTGTGATGAAACATATTCTATTGCTGGTTTTGATAACCGCATCCCTCCGCTCCTTTTCCCAGGCTCCTTTGGTCTTCGTCCATCTCTCCGATACGCATGTCGGCAGCGGCACAGGCGCCGATGACCTGCGGCGAACGGTGAAAGATATTAATGAGAATCCTGCGGTGCAGTTCCTCGTGATTTCAGGCGACATCACCGAGTTCGGCGCCGACAAGGAGATCATGCTCGCCAAACAGATCCTGGATAGTCTCAACAAGCCCTGGCATATCATTCCCGGCAACCACGATGGCAACTGGTCTGAAAGCGGCGCCAATACCTTCAAGAAAGTATTCGGCAACGAGACATTCTCCTTCAAGGCGGGTCCTTATCAATTCCTCGGCACCAACTGCGGCCCGAACATGCGCATGGGGCCTGGGCAGATACCCAGGGAGAATATCGTATGGCTCGACTCGATCCTCAAAACGATCCCCGACTCCACGCCCATCATCTTTGTCAATCATTACCCGATGGATTCCGCATTGAACAACGGGTATGATGCCATCGATCTCCTGAAGACA
>Ga0193753_10002813_pt1 | contig 13375 bp, 16 predicted proteins | sample H1c2metaG_FD_144925 | JGI IMG/M metagenome (GOLD analysis project Ga0193753, IMG submission 144925) | Soil microbial communities from a riparian zone of the East river system, Colorado, United States - H1c2 | ecosystem: Environmental > Terrestrial > Soil > Riparian zone | place: USA: East... | reverse complement strand
CCGCTCGAGGAGCGAGACCTCCAGCGCCAGAACAGCCGGTATCCGGCGCGATGCCAGGAGACCACGGTATCTGACTTTACCAGAATGAGAACTTCGGACCAGTCGCTCCAAAAGCGCCGAAGTACAACCCAGAACAGCCGATCGAATCGATTCAGCTTGGCACGCGGTTGCTTGCGTTTGTAAACGCCAAGCTGCTGTCGAAGAGCTACGGCTTCCAATCCCACAGTGTGACGCGAGATCACAAACGTCCGCAGGTATGCCAGCATCACCGACAGGAACAAAAGCATCAATCTGATCCTACTCAGCGGTCGTCACACTCGCTTTGAGCGCTTGCCCAACCGGTTGGTTCTACTCACCATGGCATTTTGATGACCGACACTCAATGCAGGAGCGCTCGCCTGCTGCCTCGCTGGCCACTGGATTTTCAGCAGTCGCCCAGAGCATGCCTTTCCGGGTTGGAAATGCCAGCCGCGTTATTTCGGCGTAGGCGCCGAGTTCTCTGTGGCTCGTTTCTTCGCGCGCTCCAGGCCGATCATGTCCAAAAATTGTTTGGCGGCTTCCGCTACTTCAGTTGCATGTCCTCGAGGCACGACGATTACTCCATCGCCATCGCCCATCACGACATCGCCCGGACGCACCATCACACCGCCCAGATTTATCGGCCGGTTTACCGACTCCAATTCATTGCGTCCGGGCCTGAACCCGCGTGCAATCCGTCGGTTGTATGCGGGCACCTTTTCTGCGATGATCTCGTCGCTGTCCGCCAAGCCTCCGCTGGTGACAACTCCCACCATGCCCTTTTTGTGCCAGCCTAGAATATTGTTCGATCCGATTGTGCGCGTGTCGCCGTCCTCGTTGCCATCGATCACCAGAACACAACCAGGGAAGAGCTGATCTACAAAAGTTTCGGGAGTGAGGTCCTTGTACCACCGCTTGATCGTCTCCTTCGGCATCTTGTCCTCTCTTTTGTTAGTCGGAAGATAACGAGCCGTAACCGCGATTCCGACGATCCGATGGGTAAAGTGTTCGGTATCCCGCCAGAGAGGCTTGATTTCGGAACTTACGATACCAACATTCGCCAAGCCGATTACATCCATCCCATCGGAAACGTCGGATACGCGCAGATCCTGATACAGCTTAATAATCCGCTGATTGTCTTGCTGTGAATACTGTTCATAGGGAATATATAGCTTGACGTGCGGATCGAGATGCTCTTGTGCCGGCATTTTGGCGGTAAGGAGTAGCACCGTGAGAAAACCAATTCTATGTAGATACATTCTGCTTGATTCTCCAAAAAAGTAGATCACCATCTTAACTTCAGCGCTAGTTTAACAGCGAGACCTGGTTGCGCTCCAGTGGTGCGTTCTAAACTACCAGAAGGAGCGCCGGTGTCCGGGTTATTGAAATTCACTTGATTGAAGATGTTAAAGAACTCGCCCCCAAAGTTGAGCTTGCGAAGGCTCGGGTAGTGGGTTACTTTGACATTTCAATGTTAGGAGAGACAACAAACATCTGGATAGCTGAGGCCACTACGATGGCTCGACCACGGCGCTCGACAGTTTTTCTTCGTTACCAAATTCCAATCTCACGCCGTCTGAGTAGCCTTGCTGGTTGGTCAGACGCCAAGCCCATCGGACACCCAACCCGGTGCACGGCGACTCCTCACGAACTTGATGCGCGAAAAACGTAATCTTTTGTGGCAGGTCGTATGTCTATGGAACAAAACTTTACACTTTTGTCAGTATCGCCGCGACGCTGAGCACCGTCTCCGATTTATGAACAGAGTTCTAGATGCAAGCTATCCTACCCGCTCCTCTGAGCGGCTTCGCAGCCAACAATGCACAAGGCGGAATCCGATCGAAAGGACGGGGACGGTCGGCATCTACGACTTTGATTATGCGGGTGCATACCGTCCAACTGAGGACCTACTGGACGGCTTTGTCGACTGTGTTGCTTCTGCCAATGGAGATGTGGCATTCCTCATCGGCCAGGCCACCGATGTGAGCGATCCAGATACGTTTTCCAACTCGCAAATCCTGCACTATTTCCGTGCCGCCGTCGCTATGGGACGTGCAATCGACAGCCGGCTCGCTTGTGTCCTCAACGAGATTGTCAACGACTCCCGTGCGGGCAAGAGTGCCGTGACTTGCTTCTGTGCCCAGTATGTGAGCAAGAGCAAGATCGTCCAATATTGCAATGCCGGCCACAAGTTCTCTTGGTTGATTCGGAGCAATCCCCAGGAAGTCTTTCGCCTAGACCAATGTGGCCTCGCGTTGGGGGTCGAGCAAACAGCACGGTATCGAGAAGGGTCCTTCCATACGAAACCGGGAGACAGGCTGCTGGTTTGCACTCAGGGAGTAGTCGAGTCTTGGGCTACGCCGGAGGACGATGCGGCCGAAGCCGCATTGATTAGAATCCTCCGAGACTGGGGCAATGAGAGCGCGGTTGAGATCGCGAACTTAATTGTTCACGGTGCTCTGGCCACCGCTGGGAATTCACAGATTGACAGGATTGCGATAGTGTCATCCATTGGCGGGGCCGGAGCGCCGAAAGAGAATCTTTATCGGGTCGGCACGCGAGAGCCCCAATGCTGCCATTGTTGAGATACGGGATCACGGAACCAGATTCGAAAATCCGGAAAAGCCTTCGAGGCCTTCTTCACTACGAAAGAAAAAGGAATGGGCATGGGTTTGGCGATTTGTTGCTCAATCATCGAGGCACATCACGGCCGCCTTTGGATCGCACCCAGCCAAGGGTCCGGGGCCACAGGCTGCTTCCTAGTTCCGCTCCAATAGAGCGGCGAGTGTCCTCTAGCAGTCGACGTTCTCCTGTGCCGCGGCGCGGAAGTAACCAGCCGCGCGACGCTTCCGTCTATCTGGATGAAGTTCCCGACGGAGAAAGTTACCATTGAGAACCACAGCAATCGCTCCGCAGAGAACCACAAGCGGGTCCATGGCCGGAGACCTTTATCTATGAGAACCGTTTTCAGGGTTGGATTAACTGGCATGCTCGCACTCGGGATGGCCGGCATTGCAATGGCCCAGGAAAATACGCAGCAAGTGCAGGTGCCGACTCAGGCACGCCCGGTGATCCACGGCCCTCGGTCGATCGATCAGGAACTCGATCATCTGACAAAGGATCTGGAACTCACCCCGAACCAGCGGAAACAGATCCAACCTCTGCTTCAGGAGCACCACGACAGGATTCAGGCGCTGTTCGACAAAAATCCAGGGGTCTCCCGCAAAGACGTCGGCCCGCAGATCCACGCCATCAGCGACGAAACGCACCACCAAATTTCCGGGCTGCTGACCGAGCACCAGAAGCAGCTGGAAAAAGCCATGCAGGAACGCATGCACGCTGGAGAAGAGAGCAGACGGCCTCCTCCTCCTCCTTCTACAAGATCGAAGTGAATGCGAAAGCGATCGTTTGGTGGCAAAGCGGGAGTTCCTAAAATCCTTTAGGCGCGAATCAGCAGCGGATTCTCTGTCATCATCAAAGATACGTAAGTGAAAAGGACCCCAAGCGCGCTGTTGACGAGCAAGTCACCGGGGAGCTGACCGCGAATGAAGGTCGCCACACTTCGACGCTACGGATTCGTGGCGATTTCTTGCGGTGTTGCGGTGGCGGTGGCATGGCCGTTAGACGCTCCTTCGTCGTGTTTCTTTCTCGCCATCATGGCAAGCAGCCTTTGGGGGGGCAAAGGGCCGGGTTTCTTATCCGTAGGGCTCTCTGCTCTGGCATTCGACTATTTCTTTCTGCCGCCGCGGTTCCAGCTATTAGTGGAGCCATCTTCCTACTTGCGTTTTGCAGCCTTTCTGGGAGCGGCCCTGCTGGTCACAGGGATCATAGAAATCAAACGCCGCGTAGAGGAGTCCCGCAACAGCGAACGGAAGCAAGCTGAAAGCGCTTTGGGAAAAGCGTTCGCCGATTTAGAGAAATCGGAACATCAACTTCGAGAGATTGTCAACACGATACCGACGCTCGCATGGTCCGCTCGTCCAGACGGCTCCGCTGACTTTTTCAACCGGCGCTGGCTGGATTATACGGGTCTGTCCGCGGAGCAGGCGCGAGATTGGGGCTGGAAGGCTGCGATTCATCCGGACGACGTGAACGCGCTCGCAGACTACTGGCAATCGATTTTGGCTTGCGGCGAGCCGGGGGAGATCGAAGCACGCCTGCGCCAGTTCGATGGAGAATATCGCTGGTTCCTCTTTCGCAGCAGTCGTCTGCTCGACGAATCGGGAAAGGTCGCCAAATGGTACGGAATAAATATCGATATTGAAGACCGAAAGCGAGCTGAGAAAGCCGTACGGGCAAGCGAGCGCGATCTCGCCTTGATCATCGAGACCATACCTGCTCTGGTGTGGTGCGCGGCTCCGGGCGGCGAGCTTACCTACGTGAATCGGCGGATACTCGACTACACCGGCACAACGCTTGGCTCGCTAGCGCAGCGCGGCTGGATTAATTTCCTCCACCCGGACGATGTCGACCCTACATTGCGCGCATGGTCCCATGCGGTCGCTACTGGCCAGCCGCACGAAATCCAATACCGGCTCCGCCGGTCCGATGGCGCATACCGTTGGTTCCACGTGCTCGGTCAGTTAGTACGTGACAGCGAAGGCCACACGACTCGCTGGTATGGTTTGCTGATCGACATTGACGATCGGAAGAATACGGAGGAAGCTCTGCGCAGCACTCAGACGCGGCTGTCGCGGGCAACGCAGACTGCGACGGTTGGCGAATTTGCTGCCTCCATCGCGCATGAAATCAACCAGCCTCTCGCCGCCGTGGTAGCGAATGGTCATGCGTGCCTGCGCTGGCTTTCGGCCCAACCGCCTAGCCTGTCCAAGGCGCACGAGGCCGCCGAAAGGATTGTTCGTGATGGCAAGGAGGCCGGAGAGGTGGTGCGACGCATCCGTGCGCTTTTCAAACGAGCTGCTCTCGAAGAAGTCGCGCTCGATCTAAACGAGATCATCGGCGAGGTGCTTCACCTGCTGGATGGCGAGACAAGGAAAAGGCATGTTGCGGTCGAGACTGACTTGGACGAAGGCCTGGCACGTGTGGCTGGCGATCGCGTGCAGTTGCAGCAAGTGGTTTTCAACCTACTCCTCAACGGGCTCGAAGCAATGGATCCGGTGATTGACCGGCCCAAGAGACTCTTTATCCGTTCGAAAGGACAATCACAGGAGACGATCCTAGTCGAGATACGGGATTACGGTATCGGTTTGCAGGATCCGGAGAGAGTCTTCGAAGCTTTCTTCACCACGAAAGAGAAGGGCATGGGGATGGGCTTAGCGATTTGCCGCTCGATCATCGAAGCGCATCGCGGCCGCCTATGGGCCACGTGCGGCGAAGATGCGGGTGCAAGGTTCTGCTTTACTCTTCCGGCCCAACCCAGTGCGATGCTATGACATCCGACAATCCCATTATTTTCGTAGTGGATGACGACTTCCGGGTACGGGAAGCATTGTCCAGCCTCATTTCCTCGGTGGGACTTCGCGTGGCTGCATTTGGCTCGGCTGCGGAGTTCCTAGCGTTCGAAAAGCCAGATGCGCCCGCGTGCCTGGTCCTCGATCTGGAACTTCCGGACATCAGCGGGCTCGAACTCCAGCAGGAGTTGGCGGCCGGAGACGCGCCGCCGATTGTCTTCATTACGGGTCATGGTGATATACCTTCTTCGGTTCGCGCCATGAAGGCCGGAGCGATTGAGTTCCTGTCGAAACCATTCAGCGAGCAGGAGTTGCTAAAGGCGATTGACACTGCGATTGCTGTCGATCGAGCAGCGCGGCAAAAGAGATCGGAACTCGCCGAACTGCAGAGGCATTTCAACCTTCTTACTCCCCGCGAACGGGAAGTTCTTCCCTTCGTGGTGGCGGGCTTCGCGAATAAGCAAACCGCCGCCGACCTTGGCACCAGCGAGATCACGATAGGGGTTCATCGGGGCCAGATTATGCGAAAGATGGGTGTTCGATCGCTAGCGGAACTCGTTAGGATGGCCGATAAACTCGGTAGGTTTATTTATGCCGGACCGGCATAAATAAACCTATAATAGCGGCCCTCCGATCTTTACAGTTACCATCGAATCGTATTTGGAGATGCCCCTGGTAATGGCAGACGCTACAAGACATGTCGTGGTGGGAGTGGACGACGATTTTCGAGTCCGCGAGTCCATAGAGAGCCTGGTGGAATCAGCCGGGTATGCACCTCGAGTGTTCGCCTCCGCTGAGGAGTTCCTACAGTCCGGGACACTTGTGAGCGCGACTTGTCTGATTACAGACGTTCGAATGCCAGGAATGGGCGGAATCGAGTTGCAGCGTCGCATCAGACTCGAGCGTCCAAAGCTGCCGGTCATCTTTATAACTGCCCACTACGATGAGGAAACTCGAAAGCGAGCCCTCGACGAAGGGGCCGTTGGATTTTTATATAAACCGTTTGACGCGGTGGACCTGCTAGATGCGATCCAGTCGGCTCTCACCAAGGCGCCGGAGAATTAGGCAGTATTCCAGAGCAGTCATGAAGGAGCAAGAGGATGGCTATTTCGGATTTGATTGGATGCAGCCCGAATTTTCGGGCTGTGCTCGACGAGATAAGCATGGTTGCACCAGTGGACTGTGCCGTAATGATTCGAGGCGAAACGGGAACCGGCAAAGAAGTAATCGCGAGAGCGATTCACGAGACTAGCCTTCGGCGACAGAACCGTTTTGTGGCGCTTAATTGCGCGGCGATTCCAAGCTCCTTGCTCGAGAGCGAACTGTTTGGGCATGAACGGGGTGCTTTCACCGGAGCTGTGACTCAGACCACGGGACGCTTTCAAGCTGCCGACCGCGGCACGCTGTTTCTCGACGAAATCGGAGACCTTCCTCTTGAACTGCAACCAAAACTTCTCCGCGTCCTCCAGGAGCAGCAGTTCGAGCGTCTGGGCGGCGGCCGCACCCTACAAGTTGATGTGCGTGTGGTGGCTGCTACCAATCAGGATTTGTGGCGCATGGTCGAGGAGCGAAAATTTCGCGCTGATCTTTATTACCGGCTAAACGTTTTTCCGATCATGCTACCGCCATTACGGGAACGAAAAGACGATATACCGCTATTGATACAGCATTTTGTTCGAAAGTTCGGCGCGCGCCATGGCAAATCGATCGATCACATGTCCGATGACGTACTGGATGTTCTGAAGCGCCATGATTGGCCAGGCAATATATGAGAACTGCAAAATTTCGTCGAACGCGCAGTTATCATGACGACCGGGGCTGTGCTGCGCCCGCCCATCGCGGAGCTATCGAGGCGAGACACCAAGTCTGTTTCTCCTCGGACTCTCGCGGACGCAGAGCGGGATCATATCATGGCGATACTTCGAGAAACGAATTGGGTGGTTGGCGGCCGGAATGGCGCTGCCGCCAGACTAGGACTACCCAGGACCACTCTTATTGCCAGAATGCAAAAGCTAGGAATTTCTCGTGAGACATCCGGTCGTCGAGAAGAGCAGCCGGATCGACTGTTCGCAACAGTGCCCAGCATCCAGCATGACGACTATGCTTACGACCGTGCGTCTTCACGCTTCAGGAACGACTCGACAGCACGTGAGCACGGGGATGCCAGGTTGGCTCGCGCCGCGGGCTTCTGAACAATTCCACGCGACGAGGAGCCGTCGGCGACGCTGAAAGCGGCGCGAAACTGGAATTATTTCTGAATGCCTACAACAAACGTTGAACTCCCACGAGGCCGGGGTCTTTCGGCTATGCTCTTCCTGACATCACTTGGGTTCAGCTCGAGTTGAAGCTATCGTGACGGGTCGGAATCCCGAGATGATTCTTTTGAATATCACGCCTGAACGGCCGCTCACCTCCACACGTGACATTCCAATCGACAAGCAGCCCCCGGTCAGGAGGATCGTTGATGTCGCCCCGTTCGAGAAGAAGCCTTTTGATTTCACGGTGAACTTTACCGAAGAAAAGTCAGGCTTTTACATCAACGGCGAGAAGTATCAGCCGGACGCGAAGCCCATGACTGAAGCACGGATCTGGACGTATCAGCATTGGCGAATTGTCAATAGCACGCAAGAGATTTATCCCATGCACATTCATCAAGTTCACTTCCTTGCGTACGCTATCGATGGGCGCGCTATTCCATTTCCTGTGTGGCTGGATACGGTAAATGTGTCTGTTGGGGGCGATGTCGACGTCGTCATGGATTTCACGGATCCCGTGATCCGAGGCATGTCGGTATTTCATTGTCATCTCCTAAACCACGAAGACAAGGGGATGATGGTGAAGATATTATTTCAATGACGTGGTGATCTTGCTCTTTACTCCATCCCGCTTACCATTGGCTTCCATCGAGTCAACGGTGTAGTAATACGTTGTAGCCGGCTTTAGGCCGCCCATCCGCACACGAAACACTGTACACGGATGGTTCCGGTTGAGCCTGATATGAGATGTCACTGTCTGTTCGAGGACTTTTGGATCAGTACCATAGTTCACGACACCGAAGTGCTCGTCCGTGCCGCCTGGGTTGTTACTGGTCCACCGAATAATGGCTTCGTTGTTCCTGAACAATTCGAGAGACGGCTTCTCGGTAAGCTGGACCCGCGCCGCCCTCGTTGCCGGGGGCGGAATGTCCTTGGCGATATGGCGCGACATCTGAGCGGGAGTTAATTGCGATAAACACAGCGTCAATACTAGTATGAAAAACACTCTGGTTTTACAAAGGTATTTCATATGAGCCTTTACTTAGCGCTCTGTAGTGCAGCCATGCGACGTAATACACTTGCAGGAATTATCGTCGAATTACCTTGCGTCGCAGCCGTACCGCCGGTCGTACAAGCGCCCGTATAGGTATTAATGAACGGATACGGTTTCGTGTAGCCATCGCTAAGCGTCTGGAGGAAGGCGACAATCTGGTCTTCCTCCGTATCGGTCAAACCTAACTTACCAATGGTCATATCCTGATTTTGTGGAACTTCGGGCGCGGGCCAACAAGTCACCTTTTCGACCGTTCCTGCCGGACACTCACCGCTTTCGACCGCATAAGGATACACATCCCGCGTGTTGTAGAAATGGACGAGTTGCTTCAGGCTCTTGATGTAGCCGTTGTGGAAGAACTCCTTTTGAAAATAAGGTCCTGGAGCCTCGGTGGTGGGGCACCGGGGAGGCGCAAGAGCAACATTGCGTGCGGTCGACGTCTGAAATTTACCATCCGAGCTGGCTGCATATTGGACCCAATTCGAGTTCGGGTTTGGAGCGGCGCCGAAACCGCTTCGCAAGAAAGTGCCTAGTCCGTAATCGGTGTAGGTGAAGCCGCCCGGATTAGCGGTAAATCCCAAGGAGTCCGGTGTTGTTTGATAATAGAACGCATCTCTCGGATTCTTAGGCAGCCCGAGATTGGCGTAGCCAAAGCACGTGAACGGCGGCGCCGTACTTGCGGCAGCGCCGGTGTCTACGCTGTCCGGAGCGGTTCCTTCCGGAGGCGGCGGCGTAGGAGCAGTTGACCGGCCGTCCAGGTGACATGAGTTGCAATTTGCTTTGCCTCGGAACAGATTGTAACCCGCCATCTCGTCCGAAGTGAGCGTGTACGTGCCCTTGAGAAAGGCATCGAATTTGGATGTGTAAGGGCTGATATCATCTGAGCGTTCGAGGAAGGATGGACTGCCCCCAGTGATCAAAAACATTATTTGCTTTGGTGCGGTCGTCTGCAGATAGCGTAATTGGCGTGGCGCTCGTGCCGAACTGCGCCGCTCCTCCGGGAGTTGCGCAGATTGTCTCAGTGTCAGCCGGCCAGGCGATATTAAAGGAGTCGCCCCAAACCGTCTCAAACAGCGGTAGATACTGCGCCTGCGAAATCCGGTATGCGATGCAAGCCGTGTCAGGCAAGCCCATTTCCTGGGTATCGACGGGAGGATGCTGTGCTTGCTCGGCGTCGGCACTCTGTAGCTTATATCCGGTTGAGCGACCATCCCAGAAGTTTCCTCCAAAGAAGGCGGCTTGGGTTGTATTGTACTTCAGAACAGGGAAATCGGGTGAATACGTGTAGCGTTGCGCTGTCCGCTTGCCGGCGCGGAAGTGAAACGACCCGCAGATATCCCCCTCGATCGATTACTTCTACATCGCTGTTCAAGTCCCGGATCGCGGCGACTATGGCTTCACTTAGTACACCTACTTGAAGAACAGGACCGACGTGGTCGTACATCTTAGCTTGCCCTTCACTCATCTCGACACTATTTCACACGAGCCTCGGCAACGTCGCGTACTGAATCCAAATCAACCCAAGATGGACGCTCAATCTCTCGCCGAATTAGTAAAGCAAGCCGAGAAGCTGGGACTTCAGGCCAAAGCGGACTCGGCCCACTCGATGGCCGCTGAGCGGGCCGATGAGGAATTCCTCGATCGTCTTTGAGTCGCGTCACGTGTGATTCCGAGCTTTTGCATTTTGGAGATCAAAGTCGTTCTGGGGAGGCCTAACTGCGCGGCCGCGCCTCTCGAGCCGCCGATAACCCAGTTGGTCTCTTCCAACACCTGAAGAATAAGACCGCGCTGGACTTCACAAAGCGCGCCGTTACCCGAATGTCCGCTCAGCGGCACGGTTTTGGATCGAGAGTCGAAGTTCGCAGAACCCCACCTTCGGCTAAGATTACGGCGCGCTCAAGGAAGTTCTGAAGCTCGCGCACGTTTCCGGGCCAGGAATGATTCATCATTGCTTCCATAGCTTCCTGTGGGATACTGCTGATCGGCTTTCGCATTCGTTCCGCCACCTTGTTGACAAAATGATGTGTCAGGGGTGCGATATCTTCGCGCCGCTCGCGAAGAGGAGGTAAGAGAATCGGAAAAACATTCAGCCGGTAGAAGAGGTCATTCCGGAACTCACGCTTGTCGACCATACTCGAAAGATCTCTGTTCGTCGCTGCGATCACCCTGACATCCACCCTCAGCGTACGGCAACTGCCGAGCCTTTCGAATTCCTGCTCCTGCAGAACCCTAAGCAGTTTAGGCTGCAAAACCAGGGGAATGTCGCCAATCTCGTCCAGGAAAAGCGTGCCTCTGTTTGCGGCTTCGAAACGCCCTATCCGTTGGGCGATCGCGCTGGTAAAGGCTCCCTTCTCGTGGCCGAACAGCTCACTCTCCAACAGACCGTCGGGCATCGCGGCGCAGTTCAACGAAACGAAGGGTCCTCCGCGCCGCCCGCTGAGTTCGTGGACCAGGCGCGCAAACAATTCTTTTCCCGTTCCGGTTTCACCGTTTATCAGAACAGTTGAATCTGTGGGCGCCACGATTCGGGCCTCTCTCAGGGCATGTCTCAGAGACGGGCTGTTCCCGACAATGCCGCTCGCAAGCCTGCAATCCGGAGGAAAATCACTCCGCTCTTGTGAGCTGAATTCCATTTCGTCCCCGCAAGGTCGAATTGAGTCAATCGCTACCGTGCTGTCCGACATCTATGTGCTCCTCAGGAAGTTTCTCTACCCGTCCGTCCCAACAATTCGTAGTGTTCCCCTCCGTCGAACCATCAGGTCTGCGTTTTCGCGAGAGCAAGCCGGAGGGCGCTCAGCAGCCTTTCGGCCTGAAACGGCTTGTACAGGAACGCTTCTGCCCCGGACGCAATCGCCCACGCGCACGCTGGTTCATCGACATGCGCGGTGATAAAAATTGCGCGAATTCGCCGCTCGCTCGCCTTGAGTCGAGAATAAAGCTGCAATCCCGAGATTCCCGGCAAGCGAACATCGAGGATCAGGCAATTCACCTGATCGAATTGAGGCGAATTTAGAAATTCCTCAGCGGAGCCAAAAAAGTTGGCATTAAAACCGACTGACTCGATCAGGCTGACGACTGACTCGCGAACCGATTGGTCATCATCGATTACAGCGATGCGTGGACGTTCGGCTATTTCCATCGTGACGGTTCCTCACGGCAATACGCGCTGCCGGTTTTGTGGCGCTCCATTGTGCCGGGACTTTGGAGCGCCACATTCCAGATCGAATTCCCGTACCTGTCGTTAGAATAAGGCGGCTATGAGCTAGCGTCCACCTGTACCTTGGTGCAAATTGATGGCTTCCGAAATGAACTATCGGGAAAAGGTCACGGGAGAGCTGATTCGTACGCCGGATCAGCTACGGGACTAATAATTCGGACCGGAAATTGCTCAACTCACAGCAGATCCTAACGTGCCGAAATGCAATGCGCTCCGAACAAAGTAGCGGAAAACAGTGTGCGGCTTCGTTCCTCTGCGTTTTGGAGTTCCCTGGAGGCGTGCATTTACACGGCGCTGGCCTGCGCGATTGCGTTGACAGCGGTCGTCGCTCTTGCCGGGGCGGGACGTGTGCTCTGGGAGGGGCTTCGGACATGGAACTCTTCGGAAACAATACTCCGAACTATCGATCGAATGTTGCTGGTGTTGATGCTGGTCGAGATTCTGCACACGGTAAGGATCTCGATTCGCTCACACGTGCTGGTTACCGAGCCCTTCCTGATCGTCGGTCTCATCGCCACAATTCGACGCATATTGGTGATTACGCTCGAGGCGGCAAACCTGACGCGTCCAGAAATGTGGGCGAAGGGTGGAGAAGCAATCTTTCGCGCTTCGGTCATCGAACTTGGGTTGCTGGGCCTGCTGGTGCTCGTGCTTGTAACGGCGATTTATTTGCTCCGGCGAAGTCCACTCGCATCGGAGGAGGAGTTTGGGCGATCTCTCTGAGAACGCCGCTTCGGGCAGGATTGTTCGGGAGTGGCATTAGTTCTTGAGAGTTGAGACATCCCACCCGCCGCCCAGCGCCTGGATCAAGAGTACGGCACCCGACATGCGTCGACCTAAGATATTAACTGCCGTAACTTGATTGGTGAGTAATGCACTTTGTGCGGTTGTCACCGTCAGATAATTAGTCAGACCGCCTTTAAAGAGAGTCATGGAAGTGTCCAGAGCTGCCTGGGCGTCAGTTACTGCTGCATGTTGGACCCCGGCTTCCTGCTCTAAAACGCGCAGGGCTGCCAAGTTGTCTTCGACTTGCTGGAATCCTGTCAGGACAGTTTGACGATAGTTCGCCACGGCTTGATTGTAAGTGGCCTTTGCCTGATCAGAAACCGCTCGCCGGCGCCCGAAATCAAAGATGGTTGCCACAGCGGAAGGTCCGAAGGACCACAGGACCCCGGGACCCTGAAACAAAGTAGTGAGGGAACCGCTTTCGAAGCCTGCCTCGGCCGCGAGATTGATCACTGGATAGTAGGCTGAGGTTGCGACCCCAATTTGGGCATTCGCCGCTGCCGCCATCCGTTCCGCGGACGCAATATCCGGGCGCCTTTCCAGCAGATCGGACGGCAGACCAACGGGAATCGAGGGAGGTGGCGTGGTGAGGGGCAGCGGAGGAAGGCTGAAATTCTCCGGAGGCTTGCCTACT
>Ga0193753_10002812_pt1 | contig 13378 bp, 7 predicted proteins | sample H1c2metaG_FD_144925 | JGI IMG/M metagenome (GOLD analysis project Ga0193753, IMG submission 144925) | Soil microbial communities from a riparian zone of the East river system, Colorado, United States - H1c2 | ecosystem: Environmental > Terrestrial > Soil > Riparian zone | place: USA: East River... | reverse complement strand
AAAAGAAGGCTTCGGTTGCATCACGATCGTGCTGCATATATCAAAGAAATCGGCGGGTCCACCCTCTGTGTCTCCAACGTCCGGAATAGCCCACCACCCTGCATCGTGGCTGGAAACCCTGTAGCGGAAAGGCTCCGGACCAACAAATGTGATCGTAACGCCGGTCCTTGTACTTTCGTCCACAAGATCAAATGGAGGTCCACCATTGCTATCTTCCAGATGTATTGTCGCAGTATACGTTTTACTGGTGATGTCTGCGACTGGAGAAGGACATCCGACGAAAACTGTGAAGAACGGTGTAAAACTTGCGAAAGCGCCTGTGGTAATGCTCGGGGCAGAGTTAGTAGCATCGAACGTCCTGCCATCATTAAGCACCGCTTTTGCCGTAAAGGTAATGTTGTCTCCTCCTTCAAAGTCGTTTATCCCACCTGGTAAGCCCAGCGCAGTCGCCAACTGTGCGGCGGTTATTTCGACATTGGTTGCTTTCCCGTTCACAAACGCGCTGCCCGGAACATGAATGGCTTCAACCGGTGGATGAACCGTTTCTGGATCATTGGCATCAACATAGGTAGCGGTATAAACGATCTCATCGATGTCATCGTTTACGGAGTAAACATCAAATGCTATTGACGCTGCAGACAAATTGGCAAAATTGATGAACGATCTTTCCGGGTAAAGGATGAGTCTTGCATTAACGCCGGTGTTAATATCCGGGAATCTCACTGCATCTTCATCGCGGCATGAGATGGCCACGGTTATCAGGAGCAACAGTGTATATCTTAATATATTTTTCATTTCGTTTATCGTTATTGTTAGTGAACATCCCAGAAGATCTTATCCACACCCGGGTCGCGTTGACCGTCGGCGTTAGGATTGATCTGGAGATCGTCAGTGAAGTACGGAATGGAAACAGGATAGGCCCGATTCAGTATCGTAAGGGGATTGTTATCCGTGCTTGGATCGAACATTATAGGGTAGCCCGTCCGACGGTAATCAGTATAGGAATCCACGCTGAATCCAAAGCTTGCTATCCATTTCTCCGTCATAATTAACTCAAGCTTACCCGCGTCACTGGCATCATCGTAACGTTCAAGAACCGCGTCGATGTAATCATCTTCATCTTCACCTTCGATATCCGTTGGAGCAAGGTCATTCACTTCAGCAAAGGAAGCATGCATCGCATCTTCAAACAGTTCCCTTGGATCGCCAGGTGCGTCCATCGTCAGTGAAAGCTCTGCCCGCGTATAGAGATGTGCGAAATGAGAGTAAAGTCTCGTGTAGCCAGCCCCACCCAATCCAGGATTTTGATTGGCCCCAACTCCGGCCGTAACTCCGAGGCTATCCTCCATGGCTCCGCCGCACGGATACAGCCCAACGAGTGTCTGAGACTGACCCTGATCAAACCCTTCGTTCGGATCTATGTTGAGGGACGCAAACCAGATCGACAGGAAATCGTCCCACGTCGCTGAGGTCGTCGGATTTTGTGCATTATCGCCCGCGAGTTGATTATAGAAATAATACGGAATGCGAGGATCCTGAATGCCTGTGAGTATTGGATTCAATACCGGGAGATCAGGATCACCGCGCATGATCAGATAAAAGTATGGATCGATGTAATTTGGGGCGGCTTGTACATAGTCCTGAACAAATAATGGATGTCTGTTTTCCGGATTATTGCTCAATCCGTAAAGCAATCTGAATCCATCATCCACACCTTCCATGACAGGCGAATTGTTAATAATAGCCGCAACAGCGGCTGCATCGTACAAATCCGTATCTCTTACTGTATTGTACATCTTTAACCTAAGCGAATTAGCGAACTTCGTCCATTTCTCCAGGTCACCGCCATAAATGAGGTCATCATTTCCCGCTGTCTCTCCAGCGTCTTTTGCAAGATTGGTCACAGCTTCGGTTAACATATTGAGGAGTTCTGGATAGACAGCTGCGCCATCATCGTAAGCAGGGAACGGGTTTGCTGTGCCCTGGCCGAATTCGAAGTAAGCAACCCTACCCCACAGATCGATCATCTCAGTATATGCGTACGCTTTTAATATTTGAGCCATACCCAGGTAATGCCATGATTCCCTTTCGTTTGCTTTTGTTATCATGACATTCAAGTCCATCAACGCGCCGGCATAAAGGTTAGGCCATGCTGAGGAAATACTAAATTCATTTCCAATGAATAAATAGAAATTTGTGTTGTTGCGCTGGACGGTTTGATGCACAAATTGTGATGTAGCATCAGACATTCCGCCAGAGCCGTTACCGAGCGCTTCAAATATTACCGTCTGGGTTGTTGGAAGTATCTGGTCGAGCCGTGAATCCAGGGGATTATTCGGGTCTGTATTGATATCTAGGTAATCGCTGCATCCCGTTACACTGAAGGCCACTATCAATAATGACAGGCCAAGCATACGCAGCTTTTTATACGTTTTCTTCATAAAATCAACTTTAAGAATTAAAAAGTGAGACGCAAATTGACACCGTACCGGCGTACAGAGGGAACGTTGTCGTATTCAAAACCCTGAGCATTTGAAGTTCCGAAGGTGCTGGTTTCAGGATCGAACTTGGAATACTTCGGAAAATTCGGCGCGCTGTACCAAAGGTTACGTCCCGTGAGCGTGATCATTACCGAACCAAAGGGAGTCTTTGCTAAAAGTGTTTTTGGCAAGGTGTATCCTAAACCTACTTCACGAAGCCTGAACGTTGTGCCATCGAAAATACTCCATTCGTCAGAAGAGTTTGTACCGAAAGTTTGTCCGAAATAAAGGTCATTCATCTCGATCTGAATGGTGTTGGGGATCTTGTTTCCTTCAGCGTCAAGAACCGGCTGGCCGGTGTTAATATCGCCAATCACACCTGGGATTACATAGTTCATTTCGCGACCTTCTGTATCCTTAGTCACGCCGCGTCCTAACTGTTGATTAACAGTGGTGGAATAGATGTCGCCACCTTGCCTCCAGTCAAACAAAGCCGAAAGCCTGAAACCCTTAAATGTGAACGTATTTGTAATGCCCGCTATAAAATCGGGATTTGGATTACCCACAATAGCGGGATTTAAGCCGGCTATCATTTGTCCAGTGCCGGGATCGATCAGCAGATTACCTTCATCATCGCGCTGATCAACTGAGCCACGCATTATGCCGTATTCCTGACCTGGGCGAAGCACAGGTGTTATACCGCCACCAAACAGATTTTGTATAACGATCTCATTAACTCCGGGGGCAAGTTTTTCAACGAGGTTCCTGTTGTGTGTGAAATTGGCGTTGATGTCCCAGGAAAAACCACTACTCGTCATTATCGGTGTAACGTTCAAACCGATCTCAATACCCTTGTTGCTTACATCTCCAAAGTTGGTGAGGTAGTTAGTATATCCTGACACTGCGGGGTATGATTGTGCGGCGATGCCATTCGTTGTCAACGAACTATACACTGCCAAATCAAGTGAGGCCCGGTTATTAAAGAATTGCAATTGCGTACCCAGCTCAACAGTGCTGGTAAATTCCGGAGTCAGATTGGGATCTGGCACGATGTCGTTCGTACCAGGGAGATTGCCGAGCGTCGCGCCAGGAACACCTTTGAAAGGCAGCGTTATGCTTTGTGAAACGAATTGCGGATTCAATGTGAAGGTCGTATTCAACAGGTATGGTGCGGCATCATTGCCCACGCGCGTATAGCTCGCCCGTACCTTTCCCAACGAAAGAAATGATGAATTCATACCCAGGGCTTCTGTAAAGACAAATGCCGCGGAAACTGCCGGATAAAAGAAACTACGGTTGGCCTTAGGTAATGTGGAAGACCAGTCATTGCGGCCATTAACGGTAAGGAAGAGATAGTCCTTGTAGTCCAATTGGACTTCTCCTAACAAACCAACTAGTCTGCGTTGGGTGTAATCACCACCAAAGTTCACAACGCTTGTTGTGTTGTCGATGTCGATGATATTGAAATCCACCAGTCCGGTACCGGAATAAGCCTGTTGGTTGCGGGTACGTTGATTGATATTGTGCGCAACAAATGCCTTAAGTGTAATATCGTCAGTAAGCTTCTTGTTGAAGTTAAGCATCAGGAAGGACTCAACCTCTGTGTTGGTTACATAGTCATCGAGGATCTGTCCCACGCCGCCTGCCGCCCTGCCGCCTGGTCGAAACCACTCCTGGTTCTTCTGATCGAAGTGTGTCAAGCCGATTCGGTAAGACACATTCAACCAGTCCGTAAAATCATAAGCGAAATTGAGGTTACCCACAATTCTCGTTTCGTCCGTTTCAAATCCATCATACCTTGCCGACCAATAAGGGTTGGTTGATGTCGCTTTGGCAACAAAGAAGATACTTTCTTTTGTGAGCGGATTCTCATAAGGCTGACCCTGTAGATCCCAGTTTCTTCCCAGATACATTGTTCTTGCAAAAGCTGAACCGTTACCGATAGCATTGCTGGCACCTCCGGGAGGTCCCTGTTGTCTTCTATCACTGTATGACATCGTACCACCAACCGTGACTTTGTTTGCCAATACCGTGTTTGCGCCTACGCTTATCGTTGTGCGCCTGAAGCCAGACTCAGGTACAATACCAGTCTGGTCTGTATTAGAAATTGTTGTCGTGAAATTTGCTTTTTCATTTCCACCACTCAGGGTAATGGAATTGTCCCACATGCTGCCGCGGTTAAAGAAGTCCTTTACGTTATTTGGATATGCTCTATAGGGAACAGTGGCGGGTCGATCAGGAAACGCGTTATGGATATCCGTCCAATCAGGGATTTCTGTAATTGTTGGATAAGGCACAGCACCGTTAAAGGGAGCACCCCATGAACCATTTACTTGTCCGTATACAAATCCAGTTCCCGTTCCGTATGTATTTTGATAATCAGGCAATCCGGAAATCTCTTCCATTGAATAACTTGAATTGACCGCTATCTCAAGTCCCTTTCTCGATGCCCGTGATGAACCTGTTTTGGTTGTGATGACGATCACACCATTCGCTGCGCGTACACCATACAACGCCGCACCTGCTCCGCCCGGAGGCAAGATGTTCATGGACTCTATGTTATTGGGATCTATTGCAGCAAGACCGCTTCCATAAGCGCCTCCCCCAACTAACTGGTTGGAGGTATTTGTCTGTGTATTATCAAATGGAATACCATCTACTACTATCAAGGGCTGGTTATTGCCTAAAAGCGATCGGTTTCCACGCATGGTGATCCTGGTAGAACTTCCTGGTACACCACTGGATCCAATGATATTCACACCAGCAACCTTGCCTTGTAATCCGCGAAGCGGATCGGTTTCAGAAATTTGCTGAAGTTTGGTTCCCGATACATTCTCGAGTCGATAGCCAAGGGATTTCTTTTCCCGTTCGATACCTGCAGCCGTTACTACCACTTCTCCCAATTGCTGTATGTCCAATCCCATTTGGACATCGACGGTAGATCGTCCAGCGATATCAAGTTCCTGCGACTTCAATCCAATGAAGGAAAAAACCAGAACGCCTCCCGCTTGAGGAGTTGACAGCCTGAAATTTCCATCGACATCAGTTACGGTACCTACCGTTGACCCCTTAAGCACAACATTTACACCAGGCAAGGCTGTGCCGTCTTCCTGGGACGTCACCTTACCCGTGACGGTTCGCTCCTGAGCCATCACATGACTCCACGTCATGCTGAGACACAAGCAACTTAACAGTAAAATTTTCCTCATACTTTTTAGGTTTATTTGAGTTATTCAGATCCACCCAGCTTAGGTGACTAACACTTGGCAGGATGTTATTTCAAATAACCTGAAAGCACGTAGCAAAAGAATGCCTCATAAAATGGTATATTCTTTCACAAATAATAACGTCAAAAGGGGGATTGTGCACCGAGAGGCCTTGGGAAAAGGGTTAATAGTGCGGTTGGGGGATGTGCCATTTCACAGGCTGAAAATGCCCTGAAATATTAATCTTATGGGTGACCTTATCGATCAGTAATATCCCCATAATAAAAAAACCCTCCCGTCTGGAGGGTCTGATCCTTCTGAGAAGTTTTTATCATTAACCTAAACTTATGAAGAAAAGTCTACTCATATATTGAAGGACTGCTGCAAAGGTGGATTTGCAATGTGAATTCTCTGTCACCCACATAGGATGAATTTGTTATGTATGATATACGACAGGACAAGGGAGGCGTATGATGTAGCTATATCAGCCTTAAATCAGTTTCTCCAGATTTGCCTTTGCTATGGCTTCCGACTTGCTATTAACCTGTAGCTTGGAATAGATATTCTTGATGTGGGTCTTAGCCGTTTCCTTTGAAATGAACAGCTCTTCTGATATTTGCGTATAGGTCTTTCCCTCCGAAATTAACTGAAGGATCTCAGTTTCCCGTTTGGTGAGCGGTGAATTCGGATTAACATGAAAATTATCGATGACCATGCGCGCTATCCTGCTACTCATTGGCGCGCCACCCTTAACGATCTCTTCCAGGGCCGACAACAGCTCCATGTAATTGGCACTTTTAGTAATGTATCCAGAAGCGCCGGCCTTCAAGGCTTCGAATACCAGTTCACTATCCTCATAAACCGATACCATGATGATGTCGGTATGTGGACTTTTGTCTTTAATCACCTTTGTCCCCTGAATGCCGTTTACCCCTGGTAACTCTATATCCATCAGGACAATTTCAGGCTTATCACGGTTGATGTTCGCTATAGCCTCCTCACTGCTGCCATATGCGCTGACAACCATAAACTTTTGTGAACTGTTTACAATCAATGTAAAGCTGTTCCGTATCTCCTGATCGTCCTCAACGATCATCACGCGTTTCTTAAAAGGCAAGGCCATATTTGATAGTTTTGGTGAGTGTAAAGTTCAAAACGATTTTCGTTCCTTTTTGCTCTACACTTTGTATACGTAAAAGAGCATTCACCCTGTTAGCTCTTTCGCGAATATTTTGCAAACCATTTGATTTTTCCTGGGCTTCAAGATCGAATCCTATGCCATCGTCCTCCAGGCTTATTTCAAATCCATTCTGTTCATCTCGTTTGAGTATCAATGCCACGTTCTTGGCTTGTGATGATTTGAAGGCATTGGTCATGGCTTCCTTGAAAATGAGGTTTGCCTGCCTGCTGAAACCATAAGGAAGCCTGATCTTCTCTCTAACCTCATTAAACGCGCGGAAATTTATCTGTTTTTCCTCGAACAGCTTTTCGCCAAAATCGCGGATGTGAATGAATAACTTCGACAACTCATCATTCACAGGATCGATCGACCAGATAAAATCACGCGTTCCAGTGTACAGGTACTTGGCGGAGTCCTCAACCTTAGTGTACAGGTCATGACCGTTGGTCTGCCCGTTGCCATTTCCATTGAGCTTTAACAAGCTGACGTAATTGATGATGCGTGTTAATTGATTACCCATCTCATCGTGGAAGTCGCGGGCGATCTCTTTTCTTAAGTGTTCCTGTTCTTTTTGTCTTACGCGTTCCATCATCATGATTCTGTTAACGCGTTGTTTGACTCTTAGATAAAGGATCAACGTGATCATCCCGCCAACAAAGATAAAGATCCCGATCAGGAAGGAAGCGGTCTGGTAAAATGGCGTCCTGATGACGAATTCATAGGCGATCTTCGTATCCGACCAACTGCCCCGGTTGTTTGTGCTCATGACGCGTAGCGTATAGTCACCTGGCGGAAGATTACTGTAGGTAACCTGATTCACGGACGAGGGTTGCGACCATTTTTTGTCAAAATTCTCGAGCATGTATTTATACTTCACAGACTTCGAATAGCGCTTATCTACCCTGTTGAACAGAAATGTAAGATGGTTCCGATCGGGCGGGAATGCGGGGTGGAAAGGGATCTTAAAAAAACTAAAGGTGCTGTCTGTGTATGCGCGCGAATTGTACTCCCCATAAAGTATCTTGACGTCGGTGAGATGAACATCAAAGGATCGCATTCTTTGCTTATTGAGATCGTTGAACTCGTAAAGGCCATCCACCAATCCGAAATACTTGGCATCTGGTCCCAGAAAGAAAGCATTTTGATTGGTCTCCACGCCAGTCAATCCATTATCATAATCAAAATGAAGATTCTCCACTACTTCATTATGTCGGTCAAGCCTTACGCGGTTGATTCCCTTTTCAGTTCCAACCCATAGATTGGCCTTTTCATCGACTGCTGCGAAATAAACAAAGTCAGACGCCAGGCCATCACGTGTAGTAATAAATTTCCGGTTGTTGGTAGCTGGATTGAAGAGCACAACGCCTGCGCCACCCGTCCCAATAAGTAAGAGCGAATCCTGATAGGGATTCAGACTGATCACGGATGTGTAGTCGATTTCAGGTATGTGAAACGACCCGACGTGACCATCTTTTAAACTGTTGATGGATATCTCCGTGCCGATAAAAAGCGTTTTGTATTTTTTCAGATAACGCAGCGTCGAAATGGAATTAACCGCCAGTCCGTCGTCGGTGCTGTAGTTTTTGAATGTTTTGCCATCAAAGTAACTGAGACCATTCCCCGTACCCAGCCACATTCCCTGTTCGTCAAATTCAATGCACGTCACGGAAAATCCGGCAAGCCCATCGTCCCTGGTATACCACTTGAACGCATCCGTGTCCCTATCATATTTACCAAGGCCATATCCTGTACCAACCCAAAGATCACCTTGAGGTGACTCAGCTACACAATAGACCATGTTACGGTAAGGATCTTTCGGGTCTACATACGAGTTGACCTTCCCTTTTGATATTTGCCACAGTCCTTTATTCATCGTTCCGATCCAACTCGCACCTTCTCTATCTTTAAGGATTGCCATAACCCCACGCAAATTTTCGGAGCTGCAACGAAGAAAATCCTGGATGAAATATTTATAAAGACCGTTCCCATTCGTACCAAGCCAGCTATTTCCTTCTGAATCGATCAATACCTGGTTGACGTCAATGTCTCTCAAAACTGTATCTCGCTTGGCGACGTTCTTAGAGATAGATTCCTTGAAAAGGTCGCTGCCGTTGGTGGTCCAGAACTTGTCATCCTTCTGATCGTACAGCAACACAAAGTTTGGCATGTTCCATGGTAACTCCTGAAGTTTTTTAGCTTTGATGTCCAGCCTGTACAAACCAGTTGTCGAACGGATCAATACATTTTGCTTGTAGTTGAAAATATTATAAACCTTGCCGATAGATTTATTAGCACTGAATGAAAAAGTCTCTTTTTCGCTGCGAATAATGAATGAACCGTCACTCAGGTACAGGCACACCTGGCCTGCTGGCGATACGTGTGAGGCCCATACCTGCCGGCCATTATAATTATCTTTCTCCCAATAATAAAGTGAATCGTTGTAGATCTTGCTCGTGAGGCCCGTGCTTGTTACGATAAACAAGGTATCCTTCAACATGTAAAGCCTGCGAAGCGGTTTGGATTTTATCTGCGAAGCCGGAGCCTTGAACTTTTTGAAGTTCAGCCCATCAAACTTTGTAACTCCCCTTGGATGCAATACCCACAGATTGTCATGCTGATCAAAGCGTAGTCCGATAACCTGATTGGTGAGAAGTCCATCGAGTGTCGTGTATACCTTAAATTCTCTGCCGTCAAATCGTGCGAGTCCGCCACCTTCAGTGCCGATCCACAGGTAGCCATTCTTATCTTCGACCATGGCCCGAACCTGTGATTGAGGTAATCCATCTATGGCGGTGTAGTTTCGGGTTGAATAAAGTAAGTCCTGCGCAGAAACCGATGCGAGAAATAAAATGAAAGCGATGGTGAGCAATCCTGACCTACTCATGGGCACCCGGCAAAGTAGATGTTTCTCCGAAGTTAAGTAATACCCCTGAATGAGGGATAAATTTATTTCGCTGCGAAGCGCTAATTAATCTCCATTTCCTGCAACCTGCGTTCCTACTAACAGGTCTAATTACTAAAGAACCCTTAAATCCATACTTCATGTTCAGGAATTATCTGTTGATCGGCATCCGAAGCCTCTTTAAACACAGATTTTACACCATTATCAACGTTGCGGGACTGGCACTGGGCCTGTCGGCCAGTCTGTTGCTCACCACGTGGATCATTCATGAACTTAGCTATGACAAATTTCATCCGCTTGGCAATCGGATTTACCGGTCTTCGTTGGAGTACAGCTTCGGGGGACAGACCTCGAAGACTGCAGTATCTCCAACCGCACTTTTGCCAACCCTGCAGAAGAATTTTCCTGAAGTCGAAAACGGTGTTCGGGTATACAATTCCTCGGCATACAGACCTTACCTGGTAAGACACGAGGATAAAGTATTTCAAGAAGGGCGGTTCTCCTACGCGGATAGCACATTCTTTCAGTTATTTTCTTTCCCCCTCCTGCAGGGTGATGCTGACAAAGCCTTGATTTTGCCCAACAGCGTTGTGGTAACTGCGTCAGCTGCCAAAAAATATTTTGGTGACGAGGATCCGGTTGGAAAGACGATGCAAGTGAACAATGCCAAAGATTACATAGTGACTGGTGTCATGGCAGATGTCCCGACCAATTCCATCCTGCAGTTCGACTTTCTCGCATCGTTCTCATCTCTTGATGCTGCGAAAGAACAGATATGGTGGAGCGCCAACTACGAAACCTTTGTACTGTTAACGCCTGACGCCGATGTGGCCCTACTCACTCAAAAAACAGAAGATATCGTGAAGGCTGCACTGGCTAGCGAATTGACGAATCCGGGTGACTATGTCAAATACAATTTTCTTCCACTGGCAGACATATATCTAAGATCGGATATGTTGGAATCCAGACCTGTCAGCAACATACAGTACATTTACATCTTTGGTGGCATTGCCTTACTGGTGCTGGTCATCGCCTGCATTAATTATATCAATCTTGCCACGGCACGTGCATCAGAGAGGGCTAAAGAAGTTGGCGTTCGAAAAGTTGTCGGCGCGGCGCGGTATCAGTTGTTTCTTCAATTCATCGGAGAATCGGTCATTATCACAACGGTATCACTGGTGATCGCGTTGCTGATCGCGAGATTGACCATACCTACATTCAATACACTGACCGGTAAGAATTTTGCGTCATCATTGATCTTCCAACCTTCTTCCATTGCACTGATCACGCTGATTGCGATCACGATCGCAATCACTGCAGGAGCCTATCCAGCGCTGGCCATTACGTCATTTAAACCCGTGCAGGTCCTTAAAGGACAATTTAAAACCTCTGGTAAGGGAATATGGCTGCGCAAAATGCTGGTTGTGTTTCAATTTTGTATCTCTGTCATGCTAATCATCGGAACTCTGGTAGTAACCCAACAGTTGGATTTCATTCAACACAAGAAATTGGGATACGAACGCTCGAATGTGATTGTGCTCCCCATGGATAGCAAGACAGAAGCTGTCTACGATCAGCTAAAAACCGAAGTGCTTCGAAGTGGCACGGCCACCCATATCACGCGTGCAACGGAATCGCCGACCTCTATCGGAGCAGGTTATTCGATCAATCTTGAGGGCAGCGGTAACAGCCGCGGAATGATCGTGACAGCAATGTCAGTAGATGAGGATTTTGTTCCTGCATTGAAGATCGAACTTGCTGCCGGTAGGAACTTTACGGAAAATGACTTTAGGAAGGCGGCCGCGGATACTGTTTATTCCTTTATTTTGAATGAATCGGCATTAAGAGAGCTTACCTTTACCAGCGATAAGGCTATCGGCCAGCGAATCGCGATGAACGGCCGCAAGGGCGAGATCGTCGGAATTATAAAAGACTTTCATTTTGCGCCACTGCATAAGAAGATCGCACCCCTGGTGTTTTTCAATCAGGCGTCTGACTACGGTTATATTTTCATCACGTTGAAACCTGGTAATCCCGCCACGTATTTGTCTACCCTCAAACAGATCGCTCAAAATATCGCGCCCCACCGGCCTTTCGATTACACCTTCCTGGATGAAGAATACAATACTCTATATAGTAATGAGCAGCGCATGGGAAAGATCATCACCGCTTTTGCTGTACTTACCATCGCGATCGCATGTCTTGGACTGCTTGGACTGGTATCTTTTTCTGCGGCACAAAAGACAAAAGAAATCGGGATTCGGAAGGTGTTGGGTGCCACGCCCGCCAACATTGTGGGACTGATCACGAAAGACTTCACCCGCCTTGTCCTGTTGGCGTTATTCATTGGGGTGCCCCTCGCCTACTGGATGATGAACCAGTGGCTGAATGAATTTGCTTACAAAACCAGCATCGGTCTCCTTCCGCTGATCATCGCTCCTCTGTTATGTCTTTTCATCGCATTTGGCACAGCAAGCTATCAGGCGATCCAGGCAGCGATGTTAGATCCAGCCAACACCCTACGCTCAGAGTGAGAATTATGAGTTATGAGTCATAACTCTTTTTGTGACTTTGCTCATTCCTTTGCATTATTAAGCTGTAAATGGGAACCGCATGTCTGAGGACGAACTACAACATGAATATGGCATCCTGGAAAAGGCACGCAAAAATCCCAACGCCTTTGGCGAATTGTATGAAAAATACTACGACCGCATCTTTAATTTTGTCTTCCGGCAAACCGACGATGAGGATCTGACTGCGGACCTTTGTTCACAGACATTCCTCAATGCATTGAAGAATGTAGGGCGCTATGAATTCAGAGGGTTTCCCTTTTCGGCCTGGCTGTATAAGATTGCCAGCAATGAAGTGAATAAACACTACCGAAAACTGAAGGCAGAAAAAGTATTCAGTATTGAAGAAGTAAGGATACGGGAACTTATCGATCAGGCGAACGTGGATTGGGATGAAGAAATCATCAGCAAACTGATGAACTATCTGAGAGATCTGCCCACTGAAATGCTGGAAGTACTTGAGTTGCGTTTTTACGAGGACAAGGATTTCAAAGAGATCGCATTCATCCTTGACATTACCGAAAGTGGCGCGAAGATGCGAACCTATAGGGCGTTAGACAGACTTAGGAAGAATTTCAATTTACGGATTAAGTACGATGGGAAGGAATGAAATAAGACTAAGACGACATAGGATGAGCGCGGGGCACATTGCTAAACACCGTAATTACGGTGAGCTCATGGAACGTCATCAACGCGATCTGCGCATCAGGCGTCTGGCTGTGGCTTGTATTTATTTGCTCATCATCATTTCCCTGTTATCGCTATTCATCGTGCTGAAACGACAACAGCGCGAAGCATCACCTGCTAAGGCGCCGACGGTCATGGTGAAGAATTTGGTGATCGTTGAGGATTTAGTGATTTAGTGATTAAAGGGCTTTGCGATTTCGTCAGCGTTCTTTTGGAGGATCGCCGCCTCAGCATCAATTGTACAATGTATTGAGCCTCTTTTGAATTGAATTCTTATCGGTGGACGTTTTGGCCAAGGACAATGCCTGTTCAAAATAGCGCGAAGCCATTTCCGCATCGCGTTCGATGTATAA
>Ga0193753_10002811_pt1 | contig 13379 bp, 5 predicted proteins | sample H1c2metaG_FD_144925 | JGI IMG/M metagenome (GOLD analysis project Ga0193753, IMG submission 144925) | Soil microbial communities from a riparian zone of the East river system, Colorado, United States - H1c2 | ecosystem: Environmental > Terrestrial > Soil > Riparian zone | place: USA: East River... | reverse complement strand
AACCTGGGACTCGGTGCAATCCTATGACCCGGAAGCCTACGCGCAATTCAAGATGGCACTGACCGACTCCGCGACAAGTGGCCGTATTGAATTTGTGAACCCTTCTTACGGGCAGAGCTATCTATACAATATTTCAGGAGAAAGTATCATCCGACAGTTTGCTCTAGGCATCAAAAAGATTAAAGACCATTTCCCATCCGTTGATTTTCTCAGCTACAGTTCCGAAGAACCCTGCTTTACCAGTGCATTGCCCCAGCTACTCAAATCATTTGGTTTTAAATATGCGGTACTCAAGAACCCCAATACTTGCTGGGGCGGTTACACCCGTCCCTTCGGGGGTGAGACGGTCAATTGGGTAGGACCAGATGGCTCCACTATACCCACCGTCACTCGTTACGCCGTTGAAGCCCTGCAACCCGGCTCTACCTGGCAAACGATCGCCTGGGCAAATACCACCGACTATATCAAAGCCTGTCTGAACGCCAACATTACTCACCCGGTTGGCATGTGCCTGCAAGACGCCGGCTGGCGCGGAGGACCCTGGCTAAACAGCGCCTGGACCAGCGATGTCAAAAATCTCTATCAACCCTCGCAATACGTCCGCTGGCGCGACTATTTTCAAAACATCAGCAAACAGGCCCCCACCGACTCCTGGAAATTCAGCCAGGAAGATGTGCTCGTGAGCCTGGTCTGGGGATCGCAGGTATTACAGCAACTGGCGCAACAGGTACGCGCAGCTGAAAATAAACTGGTTGTCGCAGAAAAATTGTCGGCCCTGCACGGAGTCTTCAACCAAACGCAATATCCCGACACTATAATTAACAGCGCCTGGCGGACCCTGCTGCTGTCCCAACACCACGACTGCTGGATCGTGCCTTACAACGGAAAGCCGGGAAATACCTGGGCAGATAAAACCAAACAATGGACAGACTTTACCAACCATATAAGTGACAGTCTCATTGCCGCCTCGCTCGCCACGCCTGCCAGTAAATCCGTTCCTTTGAACGACCAATCTGTTTATGTATATAACACTACTGCCTCCGCGAGGAAGGAAATGGTATTCATTCCACTTATGGACAATGCGGCTGATATCCGGATCGTCGACAATACTGGGAAGGAAGTCCCGACTCAAACTGCTGTAAACACGAAGGAAATGTTGTTTGTCGCTGAAGTGCCATCTGTTGGTTTTGCTACTTATCAGTTCAAACAAAATAATTCACGGCCTCCCGCAAAAGCAAGCACCGTATCAAAAAAGAAGGACCTCTATGTCGTTGATACCGATGTCTACCAATTGGTCATCAACGCTCCCAAAGGCGGCGTGGTCCAATCTCTGAAAGCCAAAAAGCTCGGGAACAAAGAGTTTGTGAATGCGAAGCAGGAGAGGAGCTTCAACGAACTGAGAGGATTTTTTTATGAGCAAAACAAATTCATCTCAAGCACCGATCATCCGGCTGTAATTACAATATTGGAAGATGGTCCGATCAGGACGAAAGTCAAAATCGAAGGTCGAATAGGTGAACATCCTTTCACCCAAACGATCACCCTTTGCCAGGGTAATCCCAAAATAGATGTTGATCTGCGAATCGACTGGCAGGGAAATCCGGGAATTGGCCAATACGACCAGTCCAAAAACTTCAAAGCCGAGAATCCCGAAAAGGCTTTTTACAACGACGCATACAAACTACTCGCACTTTTTCCAGTGAACTTCGCTTCACCAAAAATTGTCAAGGACGCCCCCTTCGATGTAACGGAAAGCAAATTGGACAATACCTTTTTCAACCGCTGGGACAGTATCAAGAACAATGTGGTGCTTCATTGGGTAGACCTGGAAGATAAAAAAGGTGACTATGGAATGGCCCTGCTGACCGATCATACCACGAGTTATGCTTTTGGGAAGGACCACCCACTGGGCCTCACCATTCAATATTCCGGCAAAGCTCTATGGGGAAGAGATTATAAAATAACCGGCCCAACTACACTGCACTATGCCCTGGTGCCTCATGCCGGCAAATGGGATAAGGCGGGCATTTCAAATCTGTCGAATCAATGGAACGAACCCCTGATAGCTGTTGTTTCTTCAGATAAAGCCGGGCACCGCAGTCGCTCATGGCTGGCCATGCCCGAAGGATGGGAGCTCTCCGCATTACAAAAGGATGGAGAAGACATTCTGCTAAGAATCTTCAATGGCGCGGGTACCGAAGATAAAGAGCAGCTCATTATTGATGGTCTCATCAAACAGGCGACATTGATTGAACTGAACGGCGAATTAATAAGCAACGTGCCGGTGACGCAAAAAGATGGCAAAACGCTGATTGAATTGTCCCTGCCACGATTTGGGATCAGAACATTAAGATTGAAAACACTATGAGCCGGAGCAAATTTTGAACAGCCGCCAATTGATTACTTATTTTTGAGATGAACACGTAAAACTGCCAGAGCACAAGCACACCCCTGACCACACTTCGAACACAATGCAAAAGAACAAGCTCTCGATTAACGACTTCGCCAAAAAACTAAAGGTGTCAAAAACCACGGTTTCGTTTATCCTGAACGGGAAGGCGAAAGAAAAAAGGATCAGTGACGTGGTGGTTGAACGCGTGAAACGGGAAGCCCTGAAACTGGGTTACCAGCCCAATCACTTTGCAAAAGGACTCCGAACCGGAAGAACCAATATCATCGGCCTGATGGTGGAAGACATCTCAAACCCGTTTTATGCGAGCATTGCCAAATTCATCGAAGATAAGGTTCACCTGAACGGTTACAAGATCATCTACTGCAGCACTGAGAACAACAAGTCTCGCGGTAAAGAGTTCATGAAAATGTTTACTACGCTCGGCGTCGACGGATGCATCATTTGTCCAACAAAAGGAATGGAACAGGAGATAACGTCAATGGTAGAAACGGGCAAGAGCGTGGTGCTGTTTGACAGGAAATTCAGGAACCGGCAGGCCGATGTAGTAATGGTGGACAACAAAGGAGGCATGTACAATGCCGTTGAACACCTGTTCGGACGGGGATACAGAAATATTGGATTGGTCGCCCTGGCACTAGACAAGCCGGAAAAGGAAGACCGGATTTTGGGTTACAAAGAAGCAGCGGCCGACTTCAATATCGACTCCCAGGTCTTCACACTTCCTTTCAAGATTCAACATCATGACTACGTCTCTGACATCGAAAAGATCTTGCGTGAGAATAAGCATCTCGACGCTGTGGTCTTCGGTACCAACTACCTCGGCATCGCCGGGCTGGAAGCGATCTACAAACTGAAACTGAAGATACCAAGGGACCTCGCCGTCATGTCATTCGACGATCACGACCTCTTTCGCGTCCACCAGCCAGGCATCTCGGTGGTGGCACAGCCTATTGAAGAACTGGCACAGACGCTGATCGACAGGCTGCTGTTGAACATGCAGAAGAACAAACAGGAACACAAGCAGGCAGAACTGATTACATTATCTACCTCGCTCGTTGTAAGGGACTCTTCGTCGAATAAAACAAATGCAGGCTTTGATGAATGATGATAAAGTACTGCGCTACGTCCTGATCGTTTCATTGGCCGGATTCCTCTCCGGATTCGAGTCGGTGCTGATTTCCGGTGCCAATCTCGACATCAAACAGGCGTGGCATCTTTCAGACTGGTTTCATGGTGCCTTCATCATATCCATTGCACTGTGGGGAACCGTAATCGGAGCACTTACAGGAGGCTATCCCACCGACAAACTGGGCAGAAAGAAAACCCTGATACTAGTGGGAATCACATTCATTATTTCTGCCATTGGAACATTCCTCGCGCCGTCTCCTTATTTCTTTTCCTTTTTCAGATTCCTTGGCGGAATAGCTGCAGGCACCGGTTCAATTGCTGCGCCTGCCTACATCGCGGAAATCAGCCAGGCAAAGCATCGTGGAAAGCTGGGCATGTTGTTCCAGCTCAGTCTCGTAACCGGGATACTCATGGCCTACCTCTCCAACTATTCGCTGAAAGGCGTGAGTGGCGAAGCAAATGATTGGCGATGGATGGTGGGAATCGTCATAGTGCCGGCGCTGATCTTCACCGTCTTGCTGCGAAACATTGCCGAGAGTCCGCGGTGGTTACTGCTTAAAACTCAGCGAATGGCAGAGGTAAATCCGATCAATTCCATATCAAAAAAGCCGAAAAATGATGCAAGGTTATTTTCGGGGAAATACAACCGGATCCTTGTCATCTCTTTTCTAATGGTTTTTTTCAACCAGTTTTCCGGAATCAGTTTTATCCTTTTTTATGCCCCTGAGATATTGGAAAAAGCAGGATTTGGAACCACTGAATCGCTGCTGGGGTCAGTATCCATTGGTGTCGTCAATCTTATTTTTACTGTTGTGGGTATGTACCTGATCGACAGGATTGGCAGGAAAAAACTGATGTATATCGGTTCGATCGGATATATTATTAGCCTGACAATGATTGCCGCAGCATTTTCTTTCGTGTTGCCGGCCAGCTTCGCACTGATTTTCATCCTGACATTTATCGTTTCCCACTCGGTAGGCCAGGGCGCCATCATTTGGGTATACATCGCTGAAATCTTTCCAACACCTGTCCGGGCTTTCGGACAGGCCTGGAGTTCAGGGTTGATGAATGGTTTTGCAGCGTTGATCACCCTTTTCGGTGCCGTACTGATCAACGAGTTTTCACCACCGGTCCTGTTTGCTTCATTCGCCGTGCTGATGGTGCTGCAATTATTATTTACGCTATTCATGATGCCCGAAACCAAGGGCGTTACCCTTGAATCGCTGGAAACCAAACTGGTTAGAGAGTAATTTTCGGTTCATTTGCATAGATTGCTAAATCGATTAATTTCAATTTGAAAAAATTGCATTGAGACTTCTTCTTTTTATATGGATTGCCATTCTCCTTATCACATCAGGTTGCAAGCCTGGTACGACAAAGAAGGATACTTTGTTTCGGTTGCTACCGTCGGACGAGACGGGTATTCAGTTTTCAAATCTCGTTAAACAAACAGATTCCCAGAATATCCTGCAATACATGTATTTCTACAATGGTGGCGGTGTTGGCCTGGGAGATGTCAACAACGATGGACTGACGGATATTTTCTTTACCGGGAATATGACGTCTTCAAAACTCTACCTGAACAGGGGAAATCTGAAGTTTGAGGATATCACGGACCAGGCAGGCATTGCAACCAAAGACTGGTGTACAGGAGTAGCGTTTGCAGACGTGAATAGCGACGGTTACCTGGACATTTATGTGAGCCGGGCCGGCAGTAAACGTGCGGCTGATCGCGCTAACCTGCTTTTCATTAATAACCGGAACAACACCTTCACTGAATCTGCAAGTGCATACGGAATAGGCGACACGGGATACTCGACCCAGGCGGCATTTTTTGATTATGATAAGGATGGTGACCTGGATCTGTACGTGTTAACGCATGATCACTCTCCAAGATCCGTAAACAATACCAGTCCGATAAAAGAGAATGGAGAAGCCGCGAACACCGATCGGTTATACAGAAACGAGGGAAACGGTGCGGATGGACATCCGGTCTTCACCAATGTGTCGGACAGTGCGGGTATCCTGATAGAAGGATTTGGGCTGGGTATTGCCATTAGTGATCTCAACGCCGATGGATGGCCGGATATCTATGTTGCCAACGATTTCCTGGGCAACGATATTCTTTATATCAATAACCAGAACGGCACCTTTACGAACAGGATATCAGACTTTCTTAAACATGAAAGTTACAATGGGATGGGAGTGGACGTTTCAGACTTCAACAATGACGGACACCCTGATATTGTAGAGATGGACATGCTTCCGCCAGACAACTACCGCCAGAAGATGATGTCGGGTGGAATGACCAATGAAAAATTTGAGTTGATGCTAGACAGGGGTTATCAGCCCCAGTATATGAGAAACACACTCCAGTTGAATGATGGAACCGGTCATTTCAGTGAGATTGGGCAACTCGCAGGTGTCGACAAAACTGATTGGAGCTGGAGTCCCTTGTTCGCCGACCTGGACAATGACGGATTTAAAGATCTATTCATTACCAATGGTTACCTGAAAGACATCACCGACAAAGATTTTATCAATTACAGCAAAACGCAGACGATACTGCAGGATGCGAAAGCTGCAGATCAAAAATTGCTGGCACTCATGGACAAGCAGCCTGGCGTAAAGTTGTCTAACTATGCTTTTATCAACAATCATGACCTGACATTCTCGGAGGCGAAGAACTGGGGAATAGATCAGCCCGGCTTTTCCAATGGTTCCGCCTTTGCCGACCTGGATAACGATGGTGACCTGGACCTCGTTGTCAACAATATCAATGACAAAGCCTTTGTTTATAAAAACGGGTCAGAGAAAGACAGTAACAATCACTATCTGCAGATCTCTCTACAAGGAGATTCGCTCAATACACTGGGGCTGGGAACCCGCGTACAGATAGCCCATCAGGGCAGTCATCAGTACTACGAGCATTCGATATATCGTGGCTACCAGTCATCGATAACACCCGTGATTCATTTTGGTCTTGGCCATTCAACCGTGGTTGATACCGTTAAGGTGGTTTGGCCAGATGGGAAAGTGCAGCTGCTGACTCATGTTCCTGCCGATCAGCGCATCGTGATCGCGCACAAGAATGCAAAGGATGAAGAAAGTACGCAACCTAACTACAGCAATCCCATATTTAAGGAAGTCTCAAAATCAAAAGGTCTCCGGTTCTTGCACCGGGAGAATGCATACTCGGATTTAATGGTGGATCCATTGATGCCTCATACGTATTCGACCATGGGACCCGCGCTGGTGACGGGTGATATTAATGGCGATCAGCTGGACGATTTATTCATCGGCGGCTCCGCCGGAAACCCTGCCTGCTTTTATTTGCAGGACAGGAATGGCGGGTTTGCCCGACTTAATTTTCCGCAAGACAGCGCCTGCGAGGACCAGGGAGCGCTTTTGTTTGATGCGGACAATGACAATGACCTGGACTTGTATGTCGTGAGCGGAGGCTCTGAGTTTGCCGCCGGATCCGACATGTATCAGAACCGACTTTATAAAAATGACGGGAAGGGAAATTTTACGAAGGATATAAAAGCTTTGCCTGTCAACACAGCAAGTGGGTCCTGTGTAACCGCAGCGGATTATGACAAGGATGGCGATCTCGACCTCTTTGTTGGCGGTGGATTTTCTCCGGGAAAATATCCCCAGCCACCGGCAAGTTTTATCCTGGAAAATAACGGAGGCCGGTTTTCCGACGTCACAGATAAACTCTGTCCCGCGCTGAAAACTTTGGGCATAGTAAGATCGGCACTGTGGACCGATGTTGACAACGACGACCGGATGGACCTGGTGATTGTCGGAGAATGGATGCCCATTACGATTTTTAAAAACGCAGGGGGAAAATTTGTGAATACCACTGCTGCTGCGGGCCTCAGTGAAACTTCTGGTTGGTGGAACAGCATTGCCGGTGGTGACATGGACAATGATGGCGACATTGATTATATCCTGGGAAACATCGGCACAAATACACCCTTTCATATGTCTGCCGCCGAACCTCTTGAACTAATTTCGGGACCTTTGGATCAGGGCGACATGCCTCACAGCATGCTAACCTGGTATAACGGTGGTAAAAATTATCCGTGGCCAGTGAAAGAAGTGCTGCAGCGACAGATGCCACGGTTCGGAAAAAAATTCTTCAGGTATAACGACTATGCTAAAGCGACTGTCGCGGACCTCTTGCCTCCTGAAGTCAGAAACAAGACTTCCGTCCTGAAAAGTACCTACTGTTACTCCTCATATCTTGAAAATCTTGGCAAGGGGAAATTCAGGCTAAAGCCATTGCCTGCGCAGGCACAGTTTGCTCCGGTCAATGGTATCATCATAAGGGATATTGACTATGATGTAAACCTAGATTGCCTGATGACCGGCAATTCATATGCGCAGGATGTTTCTATCGGACGCATGGATGCCTTGACTGGCTTGTATTTAAGAGGTGACGGGCATGGAAACTTTATCCCTGTTTCCGCCCCTGAAAGTGGTTTCTTCGTCGATACCGATTCAAGATCTTTAGTACAGTTATTTTCCAAACGCAATGAAGCAGTCATTGTCAGTGTGGCCAACGCCGATAGCCTTCATGCCTTTTCTCAGTCAATTCCAGGGGGGACGGAACTGCTGAAATTGAGGTCTGCCGATGTCTCCGGTTGGCTGACTACTCCGCAGGGGCGGAAAAGAAGGCTGGAATTCTACTACGGTTCGGGCTATCTCTCCCAGTCATCCAGGACCCTCGAAGTCCCGGCTGGTGCTGAAGTCACCTTCCCTGATTCGCAGGGAAACCGCCGGACACCCCTTTAACAAATGTTTTCCGGGAAGGCAGTGCGGTATTCCGCCGCTTGAGTGACAAATAGATAGAAAACCATTGAAGAAATTTTCAAATAAAAATATCTGTCAAATACAGTATATTGCTAAACCGATTTATCTAATTGCAAAAACTTGCTATACCAAAGCTAAAACAAGCCATATGATCTCACACAAAAAACTGCCAGGCGGCATACTGCATTTCCGCCACTAGCAGCATACTCCCAACCATTCATCCACCATAACTAACACTATATGATGAAACGTCTAGTTTTTTTTGGCTTCTTCCTGGCCTGTTTGTCGCTTACATCAACAGCGCAACAAGCCGTCAGGGGAAAGGTCACCGATCCGGAAGGAAGAGGTCTTCCGGGTGTAAGCGTTACCGTTAAGAATTCAACAGGCGGTTCCGCATCAGACAGCGCCGGAAATTTCAACGTCAATGTGACGAAGAATAATGATGTCCTGGTTTTTTCGCTGGTTGGATATGCGTCCAAGGAGCAAAGAGTGAGGCCAGGCGCCAACGTTGATGTGACGCTGATCCGGAACGCCAGCGACCTGGATGAAGTGGTAGTGGTTGGATATGGAACAGTCAAGAAATCGGACCTCACAGGATCGGTGGTCTCCATATCGGCTGAGCAGCTAAAGGCAACGCCGGTAACCACATTTGATCAGGCATTACAGGGACGGGCAGCCGGTGTTCAGGTGGTTCAGGCAACAGGCGCCCCGGGAGGTGGAACAAATATCAGGATCAGGGGTACCACCTCCATCAACGCCAGCAGCGAACCATTGTATGTTATCGATGGTCTGTTGGTGAACAGTAATACAGGAGAAATGTCTATTGGTGGCAGAGGTCCGGCGATCAGCCCCCTGGCCACCATCAATCCAAGTGATATTGAATCCATAGAAATTCTCAAAGACGCTTCCGCAACGGCTATTTATGGATCCCGGGCCGCAAATGGCGTGGTGTTGATCACCACCAAAAAAGGAAAAGCGGGAACCTCAATTGTGAATCTGGAAACATACTATGGGTCGCAGGAAACAACTAAAAAGATGGACCTGTTAGATGCCACTGAATATGCAGAGCTGGTGAATGAAGCCGAACAGAACGCGGGACGCGCCGCAGTTTACCCGGATACAAAGAGTTTTGGAGTAGGAACTGACTGGCAGAGTGAACTGTTTCGAAAGGCGCCAATTGCCAGTGCCCAGGTGTCAGTGAGTGGTGGAACCTCCAAAACCCGTTACTCTGTCGGTGGTGGTTATTTTAGTCAACAGGGTATCGTACTTGGTTCGGACCTCAACCGGTATTCATTTAAGGTAAATCTTGAAACAGATGTAAGCGACCGGCTGACAGTTGGTACGAACATGGCTTATAACAGGATAAAGACCAACGGCGTTCTCACCGGGCCTGGTCCTGTAGTGCAGGGCGTGGTCTACAATGCGCTTCTCATCAATCCCATTCTTCCTGTTTATGATGCCAGCCGTGCCGGCGGCTATACTTTCGAGCACGATCGAAGGGATGCGGTGGCAAATCCTATTGCTGAAGCAAAAGAGTTTGAAGCCGTCACTACTACCTCCAGGGTACTCGGAACCGTGTACGCACAATATAAAATCATTGAGGGCTTGTCACTCAGATCCACTTTTGGTATAGATGGATTGTCTACCAAATCGAATACGTTTGGTCCGAACTTTCTTAAGCGGGCAGAAGCCAGTCTTGGAGAAGCATCAATTTCTACGCTGGAAGCCATGACCTGGTTGAATACGAATACGCTTAATTACAACAAACAGATCGGTGCAAACCACAGCATCAATGCCCTTGCCGGATTCGAGGTGCAGCAATTTCGAAACGAATCGACCAGCATGTACGCTTTTGGCTTTCCTGAATCCAGAACAGGATGGCATAATATCGGTGCAGGCGAAGGCGCCCAACCCCTGGGTAATGGTGAAACAGAATGGAGTATCGTCTCTTACTTCGGCCGTGTGAACTACTCGTTCATGAGTAAGTACCTGTTCACATTCACCGGTCGCGTTGATGGGTCATCAAAATTCGCACAGGGGAATAAATACGGATTTTTCCCATCCGCTGCTTTCGCCTGGAGAGTTTCTGATGAACGATTTATGAAGGACGTTGATTTCATATCGGACCTGAAATTGAGGGCGAGCTACGGACGCACAGGTAACCAGTCGATAGCTCCTTATCAATCGCTGGCAACCATATCCGGTGGAGGCATCGAGGGCGTGTTCAGTTATGGAAACACCGTAACTGCTGTCCGGGGCAGACAGCCCGATCAATTTCCCAACACACTACTGAAATGGGAAACTACAGACCAGGCAAACCTCGGTATTGACGTGGCCATTTTGAAGGGACGGTTGAGTCTTACTGCCGAAGTGTATCAGAAGAAAACAAAAGATCTGCTGCTTAGCACACCACTTGCGTATACCACCGGGTTCGGCAGTTCACTTACCAATATCGGTAACATCGAGAATAAAGGTGTTGACCTTGCGCTGACATCTGTGAACCTTGATGGGGTATTGAACTGGACCACTTCAGTAAATGTTTCCTTTAACCGGAACAAGGTGACTGAACTCGTCAGTGAAGATGACGTTGTGCTGATCGCCGGCAACATTCTTCGGGTAGGACAGCCAGTAGGTTCCTTTTACGGTTATGTGTTCGACGGTATTTTTCAGAATGCCGATGACGTAGCCAATAGTCCGAAACTTACGGGCACGAATCCTGCGCCCGGAGATCAGAAATACCAGGACATCGGCGGCCCCGACGGCAAGCCTGATGGTATTATTAATGAGTTCGACAGGACCATCATAGGCAATGCGCAGCCGGATTTCACATGGGGGCTCAATAACTCACTGACATTTAAAAATTTCACTTTGTCATTCTTCTTCCAGGGATCGCAGGGTAATCAGCTGATCAATCAGAACCTGGGAGACCTCGCGAATCTAAATGGGAAACAAAATATTCTGAGAGAGGTAGGGTTGAATCGCTGGACACCGCAGAATCCTTCTAACGTATATGCCCGCGCCTACTCCGATGCTAACGACAACGTTTTCTCTTCCCGGTTTATCGAGGATGCATCTTACCTGAGGTTGAAAAATCTCACGCTGGGCTATAATCTACCGGCGTCGGCTTTGCGAAAGCTTCGCGTGAGCAATATCCGATTGTATCTGAGTGGCTCTAACCTGTGGACAGTAACAGACTACAGAGGTTTCGATCCCGAAGGCAATGCATACGGCGGCACCACCGACATTGTAGGCGTTGACTTTGGAGGTTACCCGCAAGCCAGGGTATACACTGTTGGCCTCAACGTTGGGTTTTAGTTCACCGGTTAAATTGAATGGAAAATGAAAAAGTTTATCAATAGAAAAAATGTCGTAGGTGTTTTACTCACCGCGGCTTTGTTAGGCTCCTGCGAGAAGTTTTTAGAAGAAAAACCGCAGGATAGAATATTCAGTGATAATTTTTACCAGACCGAAGAGGATGCGCTATCTGCTACCAATGCGATTTATGCTGGCCTTGGGTCTTATTTCGATAATGGCGAAGGACCCTATCACAGTACCACCTGGATAGCGGCGGGACTTGCATCCGATGAGATGGTCAACAAGCAAACGGACAATGCGATGGATCAGCTGGATGATTTTGCGTGGAATGCAGAAAACTCCACGATCCTCAGTATATGGCGATCACACTACAAAACGATAACTGTTGCAAACATTGCCATCAACCGGATTCCCGGAATCGACATGGATGCGACGCTCAGAGACCGCCTGGTGAATGAGAGTAAGTTCCTACGTGCTTTGATGTATTTCAACCTGGTGAGGATGTTCGGTCCGGTACCACTGATCATAGCTGAAGAGGTTCCGCTGACTGTTCCCGTTTCAGGAGTTGAAGACGTGTATGCGCAAATAATCAGTGATCTGCAGGCGGCGGAGAACCTGCCCAATGATGGAGAGATCGAGCAGGGTAGAGCTACTAAAGGCGCCGCGAAGGCCTTGCTGGCCAAGGTGTACCTGACCAGGCAAGAGTGGGATCAAGCTGCGGCAAAAGCTTTGGAAGTCATTCAATCAAATACATATGAATTGTGGGACAACTATGGTGACAATTTTAAGCTCGCGAATCGCAATGGTAAGGAAGCGGTGTTTTCGGTGAGTAATGGCGATGCTGGAGGCACTATCTCGTTCTGGGAAGTTGGCCAGTTCAATGTAAGACTTCTTCCCAAGGAGCTGAACGACAGGAGGGAAAATGTAAGAAATACGCAAGGCTGGCAGGCGGCAACACGCAATTTATATGATTCCTATTCGGATGACGATGAACGGAAGGCCATCACATTCATGACCGAATTTCTTGACGACAATGCAGACACTGTGAAGTTGGCCGATCCATATTTCCAGAAATATTGGGACGAGGCGGAAGAACCCGATGGCGGCGATTCACGGCAGGATTTTCCGGTGATCAGGTATTCAGATGTGCTGTTGATGTATGCCGAAGCAGAAGGGGAGTTGGGTAACATGGCTGTCGGTAATGAATATCTTGCCAAGGTGAGAACCAGGGGAGGGCTCACGCATGTGGATGTCAACGACATTGAAGGTTTCAGGGCGCAGATTCTTTTGGAAAGAAGAAAGGAATTCGCAGCGGAAGGTCATCGCTGGTTTGATCTGGTGAGAACAGGACAGCTTGAAGAAAGGGTGCAGGATGCGAAGGGTATCGCTGTTAATCCGAGGTACCTGTTGTTTCCTTATCCGCAGCGCGAGATCGATACGAACAAAGAGCTGCCCTCAAACGCGGAGAAAGGATATTAAACAAACACATATTATAAATAATAAGCAGGAGCCCGTTGGCTCCTTTTGTTTTTATAAGATCTCGCAAGCTAAGAGAATGATAGCTGGTGAGCAATATAATTAGAAATCGAGGCGCGGACTACACTCATTGTTGAAAGGGTATAACAGTTCTCTTGTGTCTGTGGTTTATTGTATTCGTTTTTTCTCCTCCTCTGCTCCAGTGAGCCGGTCTCTTTTTTGTTTT
>Ga0193753_10002810_pt1 | contig 13388 bp, 9 predicted proteins | sample H1c2metaG_FD_144925 | JGI IMG/M metagenome (GOLD analysis project Ga0193753, IMG submission 144925) | Soil microbial communities from a riparian zone of the East river system, Colorado, United States - H1c2 | ecosystem: Environmental > Terrestrial > Soil > Riparian zone | place: USA: East River... | reverse complement strand
CACCGGGAACGCGCAATCGAGCGTGCCGTCGGCGAGGATGGCGACTTCCACGTCGGGATTGCGCGTTCCCGGTGCACGCCAGGCGGCGCGCGGAAAGTGCAGTGTTCCCAGCCGCTCGACCTTGTTTCGCCAGGACACGAGATAAGGCGCCACCAGCGATTCACGCGTGTCGGGCGTAACCCACAATTCGTCGCGCTTCGGGCCGCGCACCTGCTGTTCTTCGTCGTCGTCTATGCCGGGCTTGTCGATCTCGCTGTTGCCGGCAGTCTGCAAAGGCACTTCGGTCATCTCGGTCAGGCTTGCCGGAGGCGCGAAGTAGAGGATCTCGGGCATGGGCGCGGTGGTAGTTAGCGCGCGGTTGTCGGCGGTGGCGAGCAGCGCGCCGGAGTCTTCGGCCAGTACTTCACCGTCGGCGCGGCCGTTGCGCGCGGCATGCTCGGCGGCGGCGCGCGGCGCCCGCGCGACTTCGCCCGGTTCGGGGCTGCCGGAGCCAAGCTGGGTGCGTTGCGCGAGATAGGCAGCCGATTCGTTGCTGCGCGCCTCGGCCACGTCTTCGGACACCAGCAGCACTTCGAGGCCGGGCGCGCCGACCGCGTCGTGCTTCACGCCACCGAAGGTAACGCCGACGATGATGACGCCGTGGACCAGCGCGGCCATGAAGACAGTTGTGGTGAGCCGGTCGCGCGTCGGCGCGATCCCTTCGCGCATCTGCATCGCGCGGGACATCTCAGCCTTTCTTGGCGCCTATGCGGCGCTCGATTGCGGTAATTACCATATCTCCAATATTGAGCCCGAATTGCGCGTCGAGTTCACGAATTCCTGTCGGACTCGTGACGTTGATCTCGGTCACGAAGCCGCCGATGACGTCGATGCCGACCAGGACCATTCCCAGCTTGGCGAGCCTGGGGCCGATTTCCGCGACTAACCAGCGGTCGCGTTCATTGAGCGGGCGTCCTACACCTTTGGCGCCGGCGGCGAGGTTGCCGCGGTTGTCGGTCGGCAACGGGATTCGTGCAAGCGCGTAGGGGACTGGCTCGCCATCGATGATCAGCACGCGCGAATCACCGGTCGAGGCGATGTCGGGCACGTAACGCTGCGCGATGGCGAAGCGATTGCCGTTGTCGGTGAGCATTTCGATGATCACCGGCAGGTTCTTGTCGCCGTTCTCGGTGACGAAGATGGATTTGCCACCCATGCCGTCGAGCGGCTTCACCACGATTTTGCCGTGCTCAGCCGCGAAGGCAGTAATGTCACCTGCGTCGCGCGTGATGAGCGTCGGCGCGCAACACTGCGGGAACCACGCCGTGTAGACCTTCTCGTTCATGTCGCGCAGTCCCTGCGGCCGGTTGGCGACGAATGCCCCTTCGAGCTCCGCGCGCTCGAGAATGTAGGTGGTGTAGATGTACTCCGCGTCGAACGGTGGATCCTTGCGCATGAACACGCAGTCGAACTGACCCAACTTCTGCACGGAGGCCTCGCCGAGCTCGAACCACTTTTCGGGATTGGCGAACACCTTGAGCGGCCGGCCGCGGCCGAGCGCGACGCCATCGCGCAGGAAGAGGTCTGACTGCTCGAAATACGTGAGTTTCCAGCCACGAGCCGCAGCCGCAAGCAACATCGCAAGTGTGGAGTCCTTCGCAAATTTGATCTTCGCGATCGGGTCCATCACGACCGCAAGACTAGTGGTTTTCGCCATCGCCAACTCCGACCTCAAAAACGTGACGTGACCGGCATAGCCGGGGGTATGCCTATATGTTAAAACGCCCCTCAGCTTGCCAAGCAGTGCAGCATTTTAATAGCAGCCCTTCAATGGTTTAAGGGCAGCCATTTTGTTTGTTCAGGAGAGGTACGCGGTGACAGACACCAACCCACACTTCAAGGGTCTGAAAGTCCTCGTCATCGATGACAGCAAGACCATTCGCAAGACCGCGGAGACGCTGCTCGCCAAGGAAGGCTGCGAAGTCTTCACGGCGGTGGATGGCTTTGACGCGCTCGCGAAAGTCGCCGACTACACGCCGGACATCGTGTTCGTCGACATCATGATGCCGCGGCTCGACGGCTATCAGACCTGTTCGCTCATCAAACACAACAAAGTGTTCAAATCGATTCCGGTGATCATGCTGTCGTCCAAAGACGGTCTGTTCGATCGCGCCCGCGGGCGCATCGTGGGATCGGAGTACTACCTCACGAAGCCTTTTACGAAGGACGAACTGCTGTCTGCCATCGAGACGCACGTCGCGGCGAGGTGAGTATGGCTCTCATTTTGATCGTGGACGATTCCCCGACCGAAGTGCACGTCATGAAGAAGGCGTTGGAGAAGTCTGGCTACCAGACGGCCACCGCCCAGGACGGCGCCGAGGGCGTGCGCATGGCGCGCGAGATGACTCCCGATCTCATATTCATGGACGTCGTGATGCCTGGAGTGAACGGCTACCAGGCGACGCGGACTCTTGCCAACGATCCAAAGACCAAGACCATTCCCATCATCATGGTCACCTCGAAAGGCCAGGAGACCGACAAGATCTGGGGCCTGCGCCAGGGCGCGGTGGACTACATGGTCAAACCGGTTTCGCCCGACCAGCTCGTGGCGAAGGCGCAGGCAACTCTCGCGGCCTGATGTGATGTCCCCGAAATGAACGAGCCCGCAACCCTCAAGTCGCTGCGTGATCGCCCGTTCGAGCTCCTCGCCGAGCTCGAACGTCGCGGCCGTGCGGTCACCGCCGCCGCCGCCTCGGAAAACCCGGGTGCGCGCGAATGGGTGGGTGTGGCCTTCCGCATGGCGGGCGAGCTGTATCTCGCTGCACGCGAAGAAACGCGCGAAGTGCTCGCGGTGCCGGCTGGCATGACGCGTGTGCCGGGGGCAAAGCCCTGGGTAAAGGGCATCGCCAACGTGCGCGGCCAGTTGCTCCCGATTCTCGATCTGCGTCAGTACCTGGGATCTGGCGTCACGCCGAACTCGCGCAACGTGCGCGTGATTGTCGTCAACCACCGGGAAGTGCCCGCGGGCCTCGTGGTCGACGAAGTGCTCGGCTTCCGCCGATTTTCCGAATCGGAATTTTCCGGCGACGCGCCACCCACGGTGGTGCGTTGCGAACGATATCTCGCGGGAGCGTTCAAGCGCGGTCCCGAACAATGGCCGGTATTGAGCCTGCGACAGCTGGTTGAGAGCCCGTCCTTCCAGGAGGCGGCGGCATGAGCACCGAAGTCGGCGTCGGCTCACGCACGCTGAAATCCATCAACACACTCATCACCGCGACCCTCGTGTGCGTGGTGCTCGGTGCCATCGCCTGGGTGGCGGCCTATCTGCTCGGCCTCGATCTTCTCTACGCCGTGGCCGGTGCGATGGCGGTGGCCAGCGTGGTGCCGCTGTTCCTCATGTTCCAGCGCGTGCGCGCGGTGGATACCGACATCGGTCACCGCGAAGCGCTCTCTCTGGCGCAGCGCAAGGAGACCGAGCGCAACCAGCAGGCCATCCTGCGCCTCCTCGACGAGCTCGCGCCGCTCGCCGATGGCGATCTCACCGTGCAGGCGACGGTTACCGAAGACATCACCGGCACCATTGCCGATTCCATCAACTACGCCATCGGCGTGCTGCGCGACCTGGTAAGCACCATCAACCAGTCCGCCATCCAGCTCGACGGCGCCACGCGCCAGACCCAGGCGCTGTCGGCTCACCTGGCCAAGGCCTCGAGCGCGCAGTCGAAGCAGATTGCCGGCGCCACCGAGTCGGCCAGCAACATGGCGAGCAGCACCGAAGCCATTTCAGGCAATTCCGAGCGTGCCTCGGACGTCGCGCGTCACTCGGTCGATGTCGCCCACAAGGGCGGCGACGCCGTGCGCCGCACGATCGACGGCATGAACAGCATTCGCGAGACCATCCAGGAGACCAGCAAGCGCATCAAGCGGCTGGGCGAGAGCTCGCAGGAAATCGGCAACATCGTCGAGCTCATCAACGACATCGCCGAGCAGACCAACATTCTCGCGCTTAATGCCTCCATCCAGGCATCCATGGCCGGCGATGCCGGCCGCGGCTTCGCGGTGGTGGCCGACGAGGTTCAGCGCCTCGCGGAGCGCGCCGCCGCCGCCACGCGGCAGATCGAAACGCTGGTGCGCGCCATTCAGGCGGATACGAATGAGGCTGTGGTTTCGATGGAACGCAGCACCACCGACGTGGTGGGCGGAGCGCTGCTTGCGGAAAACGCCGGCGCCGCGCTCGAAGAGATCGAACAGGTCTCGAGCCAGATCGCCAGTCTGGTGAACAACATTTTCTCGAGCTCACGCCAGCAGGTGACCGAGGCGCAGAAGATCGCGCGGAACATGCAGGTGCTCAAAGAGATTTCCACGCAGACTGCCGAATCGACCACGGCAACCTCACAAAGCATTTCCAAGCTCGCGCAGCTGTCGGCCGCGATGCGCCAGTCCGCATCCGGTTTCCGTCTGCCGGGCGCTCCCGTACCGCGCCAGGTGGCCGCGGCCGGCGCGGCCATTGCGGCCGCCGCGGCATCCACCAGCGGCGTTGTTCCGGCACAGCCCGCGAGCGGCGCAACCACACGCACGCGAACCGTATCGCTCGCTTCGTAACACGGATCCAGTTGCCGAATGCCTGAAGTCGCTCTACAGACACTCGATCTCGTCGGCCGCGAGCTGAACAACACGCTCGGCGAGGCGCGCACAGCGCTCGAGACCTACGTTGAACAACCCGAGAACGTCGTGCTGCTGCAGCGCTGCGTCTCCGACCTGCACCAGGTGCAGGGCGTGCTTCGCCTGCTGGAAATCTTTGGCGCTGCCCTGCTTGCCGAGGAGATGGAGCAGGTCACTCACTACCTGCTGACTCCCGCTTCCCAGAAGAACCAGGCCGAAACTCTCGACGCGCTCATGCGCGCCATGGTGCAGCTGCCGAGCTACGTGGAACGCGTGCTGGCCGGCGGCCGGGACCTGGCGCTGGTTCTATTGCCGCTGCTCAACGATCTGCGCGCGGTGCGCGGCAGTCCGCTGCTGTCCGAAGGCACGCTGCTGCTGCTCAATCTCAAGTCCGATCAACAGGCGGCGCCGGTGGCGCCGAATACCGGGGAGGCCGCGCTCACGGTCGCGCAGTGGGCGCGCCGCCTGCGCACGCGCTTCCAGCTCGGCCTCGTGGGCTGGATTCGCAACGAGCGTCCCGAGCAGAACCTCGAGATCCTCGAAACCGTCGCACATCAGATCGAGCAGGTGGCGACCCGGCAATCCGTATTCCAGTTGTGGTGGGTGGTCGGCGCCATCATCGAAGCGCTGCGGGACGGCGGTCTCGAAACGGGCGTATCGGTCAAACGCCTGTTGGGCCTGGCCGATCGCGAGATCCTTCAGCTCTACACGCAGGGCGAAGGCCGCTATTCGCAGAATCCGCCGGTCGAGCTGCTCAACAATCTTCTCTATTACATCGCGCGCGCCACCAGCGATGGACCCAAGGTCACGGCGGTTCGCGCCTCGTTCCGCCTCAACGAGCTGCTGAGCGTCGACGATTCGGTGGAGCAGGAACGCGAGAATCTATCCGCGCCGTCGGTGAAGCTGATGCGCACGGTCGCCGCGGCCATTCGCGAAGATCTCGGCAAGGTCAAAGACGTGCTCGACATCTACGTGCGTCGTGGCGGCCAGCCGGCCGAGCTCGAATCGCAGGTGGGCATGCTGCGCAAGATCGCCGACACGCTCGGCGTCCTGGGCTTGGGGGAACTGCGCCAGCTCGTCATCGAAGAGACCAACCGTCTCGAAGCCATGGCGGCGGGCAAAACCGCCGCGGATCACGCCGCGCTGGTGCACATCGCCGCCACGTTGATCAACGTCGAAGACCGGCTCGATCGCGATCTCATCGGCCTCATCGTTCCCAAGGCGCAGGTGACCGAGGAAGACGCCGAGTCCGTCGATGCGGAATTCCAGCAGGTGCAGGCCGCGGTGCTGCGCGAGTGCAGCGTCAACCTGGTGCGCGTGAAAGAAGCCATCGCTTCGAACGTCGCCGGCACGCTCGACGTGGGTGCGCTCGATTCCTGGCCCGGCCTCATCGCCGGGATCAAGGCCGGCCTGATGATGCTCGGCAAAACCCGTGCGGCCGACATCGTCGAGGGCATCGCGAAGAATCTCAAGGAGCTGCTGCAGCCCGGTGGCACGGCCGTTCCGCCTAACTACCTCGACCGCCTGGCGGACGCGGTGGTGAGCCTCGAGTACTACATGGAGACGCTGCAGGCGGGCCGCACGGATCCCTGGTACATGCTCGACAATGCGCAGACCTGCCTTCAGGCGCTGCAGCAGATGCCCAAGCGCGTGGTGCCCACGGTGCCGCCGCTCGGTCCCGAGGCGTATGCGGCTACTGTGTTGCTGGCCGACGCCGGTGCCACGGCGCGCGCCCATGCGCTCGCCGCGGGAGGACCACCCACGATCCAGGGGGCGGCGCCGACGCTGCATTATTCGGCGCAACCGCCGATCGGCGCCAAGCCGATCCACATCGACCCCGAATTGCTCACTCTATATATAGAGGAGGCCAGGGAAGAGGTCGCCCGCATTGCCAAATTGTTCCCGGCCTGGGAACAGAACCCGTTGGAAACCGATGCGCTTTCCGGCGTACGCCGCGCGTTCCACACACTCAAGGGTTCCGGCCGAATGGTCGGTGCCACGGACATCGCCGAATTCGCCTGGTCCATCGAAAATCTTCTCAACAAGATCATCGAGAACACGCTGCAGCGTTCGCCGGCAATCCTCGCGACCGTTCGCGACGCCACCGCGGTGGCTGGTGAGCTCGTCAACGCGCTCGAGGCGGGGCAAGGTGCTCCGGCCAAGATTCAGGCCATCGTCGATCGCGCGCATGCGCTGGCCGCCAACAAAGTCGCGAGTGCGCAAACCGCGACCATGGAAATACTCGAGCGCACGCTCGAAACCCGGCGCGAAGACGTCACCGCGGTCACCGGTCGGGTGCCCACGTTGCAGTCCGCGGCGGACTCCGCGCCGCAGTCGGATGACGACGTGTCCGCGGGCGAAAGCTCCATTGAAGTCGTCGAAGACTGGGCGGCCGCCGAACGGGATGGCAGTGGCGAGAACATCGTGCTCTCGTCGCCCGACGAAGAGCCGAGCGCCGACCTGCAGCTGCGCGATATCTACAGCCGCGAGACCCAGGTGAACATCGCCGCCGTCTTGCGCTACGTGGACGCGGAGCGCACGCGCGCCGCGCCGCATATGGTCAGCGAAGAGGCCTATCGCTCCTGCCACACGCTCTCCGGCAGCTCGCGCATGGCCGAAGCTCGCCATGGCATTCGCCTGACGGCGCCGCTCGAACATTGGGTGCGCAAGTCTTTCGACAGTGGCGTGGGTCTCGACGCAGCGGATCTCGACCTGCTCGCGGACTGTATGAATGCCATGAAAGCGGTGGCTGCCAATCTCGATGAGTCGACCGGCTATTTCCAGTCACACGGTGCGCTGCTGACGCGCATCGATCAGGCCACCGAAAACCTCGAGCAACGCATCGTCGCTGCGGCACGCGCTGCCGAAACCGCCGACGTTTCCGCCCCGCCCGCCCCGGCCCCCGCTTCCGTCGCGCCGGCGGTCGCGGCTCCTCCCGCTTCCTTTCCGGCGGTAGCGCCGGCACAAGCGCCAGCGCCTGCCACGTTAGTCGACGTCGTCGAAGACGTCGTGACCGACTTCGACCAGGACATCGCCAGCATCTTCACCGATGAGGCGGTCGAACTCATAGATGCGGCGCAGGGCGCACTAGCGCAGTGGAACGAAAATCGCGGCAGTGTCGATGGGCTCGCTGCGCTGAAGCGCCCGCTGCACACGCTCAAGGGCGGAGCCCGCATGGCGGGTCTCATGCCCATGGGCGACCTCAGCCACGAACTGGAAACGCTCTTCATGCAGATCGACAGCGGCATCGTCGCCGCCGACGATCGCGCGTTCACCCTGGCGCAATCGGCACTCGATGAACTCGCGCGCATGCGCGAATCGGTGAGCAACGGAAAAGGTGTGCGCACGGCGAACGGCCTCATCGCGAGGATTCACGCGCTGAGCGCGCCCGCGTCCGCCGCCGCCGTACCACCTCCTTCGAGCGAGCCTGCGCCGGTTCCAGCGGCTGTGGCGCCCACCCCCATGGCCGCACCGCTGCCGCCCAAGCCCGCCTACGAGCCGCCGCCGCTGGCAGCGGCACCCGCGCCGGTACTGAAACCCGTTCCGTCGCCGGTGAATATCAGCGCGGTGCCTGCGCCGATTTCGAAACCTGCTTATGTGCCGCCGCCGCCGCGCATGGAACCGGTCCCGGAACCGCCGGTGCTCGCCGCCGTTTGGGCTCCTTCCGTCGATCCGCCGTCGATCGTCACGCGCGCCGCCGCGAAGGACCCGGTGTCGGCCGGCTTCAGCAAGGATGGCGACGCGGGCGATGGGCCACTGCTGCCGCCCGGCGCCGTACCGCCCGGTCGTGAACCCACCGCGCCGTCCGACCGCCCCGAGCTGGCGCGCGTCGACGCGGAGTTGCTGGATCAGCTGCTCAACAATTCCGGCGAGGCGAGCATCGCGCGCGCGCGCCTCGAACAGCAGATCGGCTCCATCGACTTCAACGTGGGTGAGTTGTCGCGCACGGTGACGCGCCTGAAAGAACAGCTGCGCAAGCTCGAGCTCGAAACCGAAGCACAGATCCTGCATCGCTATGAAGAAGAGGGCGGGCAGCGCGGCGAGTTCGATCCGCTCGAGCTCGATCGCTACTCGTCGATCCAGCAGTTCTCGCGTGGCCTCGCCGAAACGGCCAACGACGTGGGCAGCATTCAGCAGCTGCTCGAGAACCTCACCAAGGACACGCAGAACCTGCTGACCCAGCAGGCCCGCACGATCACCGAATTGCAGAATGGCCTCATGCGAACGCGCATGGTCCCGTTCCAGCGCCATGTGCAGCGCCTCGCACGCATCGTGCGCCAGGCCGCCACCGACACGCATAAGAAGGCCGAGCTGCAGATCGAGGGCGCCTCCGGCGAACTCGATCGCCAGGTGCTCGAGCGCATGATGCCGCCGTTCGAACACATGCTGCGCAACGCCGTCGCGCACGGCATCGAGACGCCCGAAGAGCGCAAGAAGCGCGGCAAGAACGAGAGCGGCACCATCACCATCTCGCTGCATCGCGAGGGGTCGGAGGTGGTGGTCGAAGTGTCCGACGACGGCGCTGGCATGAACCTCAAGGCGATCCGCGACAAGGGCATCTCGCTCGGCATGGTGCGTGCCGACCAGCAGCTCTCCGACGAAGACATCATGCAGCTCGTGCTCGAGCCCGGCTTCTCGACCGCGGGCGCGGTGAGCACGCTGTCCGGCCGCGGCGTCGGTATGGACGTGGTCGCGAGCGAGATCAAGAAGTTGGGCGGCGCGCTGCACATGGAAACGAAGCCCGGCGAGGGCTCGCGCTTCACCATCCGCCTGCCGCTCACGCTGGCCATCAGCCACGCGCTGATCCTGCGCGCCAACGATGAGCTCTATGCGCTGCCGCTGCCGACCGTCGAAGGCGTGGTGCGTCTGTCGCGCGCCGAGGTGGAAGCGCACCTCGGACCCGAGGCGCCGGCATTTGAATACGGCGGCCAGAAATATCGCTTCCAGCACCTCGCGTTCTACGTGGGGCGCGAACCCGGTCCGCTGCCCGATGGAGACGTGACTGTGCCCGTGATCCTCGTGCGCGCGGGTGAGCACTCGACCGGGCTCGTCACCGATGAGCTCGTGGGCAGCCGCGAGATCGTGGTGAAGACGGTCGGTCCGCAGATCGCGGCGATTCGTGGAATATCGGGCGCGACGATACTCGGCGACGGCCGCATCGTCATCATTCTCGACATCGGCGCGCTGGTGCGCACCGATTGGCGCGTGCGCGCCGAGCCCGTGATGCCGCGCGAGAAGACGGATACCCGGTCAGTCGCACTGGTCGTCGACGACTCCATCACCGTGCGCCGCGTGACGCAAAGACTCCTTGAACGCAACGGCATGCGCGTGCTCACGGCGCGTGACGGCGTCGATGCCATGGAGATGCTCCAGGAGCACACGCCGGACATCATCCTGCTCGACATCGAAATGCCGCGCATGGACGGATATGAAGTGGCCACCCAGGTGCGCGCGGATCCGCGCCTCTCGGGCATCCCCATCATCATGATCACCTCGCGCGTGGGCGAGAAGCATCGCGCGCGCGCCATCGAGATCGGCGTCGACGACTATCTCGGCAAGCCGTACCAGGAAGCGCAGCTGCTCGAAGCCATCGAGCCGCTGATCGCGCGCCGGCGCGAGCAGCACATGCGCGAAGCGAACTGAGGGCTAACTAATGGCCGAGCGCATATCCGAAATCTACAGCCTGCTGATCCCGCTGCTCGACGGGCGCCTCATCATTCCGCGCTCGTGCGTCGCCGAGGTGGTGGGCTTCCAGCCGCCGTCGGAAATGCCGGGTGCACCACCGTGGTATCTCGGCACGTTCGCCTGGGGCAGCCGGAATATTCCGCTGGTTTCGTTCGAGGGCACCTGCGGCCAGACGATTCCGCCGCTGACCGGCCGCACGCGCGTGGTCGTGCTGTTTGCGCTCGGCAATCAGGTCGAGGGCGGTTACTACGGCATGGTGTCGCAGGGCTTCCCGCAGCTGGTACGTGTCAGCGCCGACATCCTGCGGCCCGACCCCACGAAAACTTTTCCCGAGCGCACGCCGATCATTTCGCAGGTGCGCATGATCAACGAGGCGCCATGGATCCCCGACCTCGAGCGCATCGAGCAGATGATTTCCGAGGAAACCTCCGTCCTCGTCGAGTAGGCGTGTCCACCGCCTACCGCCCCGATGTCGACGGCCTCCGCGCGCTCGCGGTAGGTGCGGTCGTTCTATTCCACACCATTCCTGGTTCGCTGCCTGGCGGGTTCCTTGGCGTCGATATTTTCTTCGTGATCTCCGGGTACCTGATCTCCGGAATGATCCTCGAGGGCATCCACGCCGGCAGCTTCACGATTCTCGGCTTCTACCTGCGCCGCGCGCGCCGCATCCTGCCCGCGTTGCTCGTGATGCTGCTGGGTGCCTCGCTGCTCGCATTGCTGGTGCTCATGCCCGACGAGATGGAACGTTTCGCTAAAAACGTCACCGCAAGCGCGCTTTTCGTACCGAACCTTGTGCTGGCCCGCGAGACCGGCTACTTCGACGCGGCCACTGCCACGAATCCGCTGCTGCACCTGTGGTCGCTTGGTGTCGAGGAGCAATTCTATCTACTGTGGCCGCTGGCGCTGATGATGTTCGCGCGGCGGGCGCGGCCGGCGACCACGGTGGCGGTGATTGCCGGCATCATCGTCGTGTCGTTCGTTGCGCACTTCGTCGTTTCTCGCCATTCCGCGACCGCAAGTTTCTATCTGCCATTCACCCGCTTCTGGCAGCTCGCCACCGGGGCGCTGCTGGCGGCGCTGGCGGTCATGCGCGACCGGCGCAGCGGTGGCAGATCCGGCGGTGCGCTGGCGGTTGCGGTTCGCCCGGCATGGCAGAGCAACGCCATGTCGCTTGCGGGACTGCTGCTCATCGGTGGATCGATCGTGGCGATGCGGCCGGCGTGGGAGGCATTCGTGGCGGTCTCCGTCCCTGCCACCGTCGGAGCCGCATTGTTCATTGCCGCAGGGCCCGCGGCGCTGCTCAACCGGGTGATTTTCTCGTCGCGCCCGGTTGTGTACCTGGGCCTGATCAGCTATCCGCTGTACCTGTGGCATTGGCCGCCGCTCAGTTTCCTGCGGATCATGGAAGTCGATCAAGGAGCGAGCGGCCGCTTGCTGCGCATCGGCGCCGTGGCGTTCGCCACGATCGCGGCTATCCTCACCTACCACCTCATCGAGCTGCCAGTACGCCGCCGGAAGGACCTGCGCAGTCTAGGGATCCGGCTCGTTGGTTTATTGGGCGTGACGGCCGCTGCCGGAGCGCTGCTGGCGAGCACCGGCGGAATCCCGCACCGCACCGGCCTGCAATACAACCCGTTTGCATGGGCTCCTTCCATGCGCCTGGATGAGCGTTGCGCTGAATTGTATGGACAGCCCGAGGTTCTGCGGAAGAACGCCTTCTGCATCCGCAGCGACTACACGCGCGATCCGGACGTGGTGATGATCGGCGATTCGCACTCCAACATGTTCGTGCCGGCGGTGCGCGAGGCGTATCCGAAATCGTCCATCCTGCAGATCGGCGGTTCGGCCTGCGCCTACCTGCGTAACACGGAATTCTGGAACGACAACCGGCGCGCGTGGCGGGGCAACTGTCCGCCGCTCATCGGTGGTGCGTTTCGCGCGATTACTTCCCGAACGCGCGTAGTGATTCTGATCGCGCGCATGCCGATGTACACCGCGACACCGGCCGAATATGCCCGCACTTTCGATTTCGTCTCACCGAAACATTTCGAATCGCCGGATTTTCCGGGTGCGAGTTCCGCCGAGGTTTACGAGCGTGCCCTGATTCGCGATCTGGCATTCCTGCTGGAATCTCAGCGGCAGGTGGTGTTGATGCTGCCGGTGCCGGCGCTCGATTTCTCGCCGCGGTCGTGCGTGAGCGTCAGGCCTGTGGACCGCTGGCGGCCCACTCGCGCTGCCGCGTCGTGCCGCAACCCGCGCGCAATCGTCGAATCGAGCCAGGCTGCATCGCGCGAGTTGGTGGCGCGCGCCGCGCAGGCGCTCGCGAGCCCCAATCTGCACGTGGTGGATCCGATGGATGCGTTGTGTGATGCAGATGCCTGCCATGCCGTCATCGACGGACACCTCATGTACCGCGACGACAATCACCTGAGCATCGAAGGTTCGCGCTATGTGTGGTCGCGGATCGAGCCGCAGGAAGTGCGGCGCGCCATGCAGGCGGCCGATCGGTAGTCAACACGGGCTGGCCGCCGCGCATGCACGACCCCACGAAAACTTTTCCCGAGCGCACGCCGATCATTTCGCAGGTGCGCGTGATCAACGAAGCGCCGTGGATCCCCGACCTCGAGCGCATCGAGCAAATGATTTCCGAGGAGACCTCTGTCCTCGTAGAGTAGGAGGGTGTCCTCCTATCGCCCAGACATCGACGGCCTGCGCGCGCTCGCCGTCGGTTCCGTAGTCGTTTTCCATGTGGCGCCCGGCCTGCTGCCGGGCGGGTTTCTCGGTGTGGATATTTTCTTCGTGATCTCTGGATACCTGATCTCCGGAATGGTTCTGGAAGGCATCCGTCGCAAGTCCTTCACGATCACTGATTTTTATCTGCGGCGAGCGCGTCGCATCCTGCCCGCGCTACTCACGATGCTGCTGGTCGTCTCCCTGGTCGCGCTGTTGGTGCTCATGCCCGACGAGCTCGAGGGCTTTGCCAAGAGCGTGACCGCCAGCGCAATGTTCGTTCCGAATCTGGCGTTGGCGCGCGAGGCGGGGTACTTCGACGCCGCCACCAG
>Ga0193753_10002809_pt1 | contig 13389 bp, 26 predicted proteins | sample H1c2metaG_FD_144925 | JGI IMG/M metagenome (GOLD analysis project Ga0193753, IMG submission 144925) | Soil microbial communities from a riparian zone of the East river system, Colorado, United States - H1c2 | ecosystem: Environmental > Terrestrial > Soil > Riparian zone | place: USA: East... | reverse complement strand
GGCTCGATCGGTGCGTCGAGTTTTCCTTCGCGTGTTTTTCCGGGCATGAAAATGGCCGGCCGTATGGGAACTGATCAGGTGACGGTGCGGAATCTCGAAATTGTGAGCGTGGATGCGGACGATAACGTGATCGCCGTGAAGGGCGCCATACCGGGGCCGAACGGCGGCTACGTGATGGTGCGCCGCGTGAATCGTTAAGGACAACAGGAATGCCGAGTGTAAACATTGTGGATCTGAACAACGCGACGGTGGGCTCGATTGAGCTCGCGGACGCGGTGTTTGGCGCCGAAGTGAACGAAGCGCTGCTCTATGAAGCGGTGCGGCAGTATACCGCCGCGCGCCGCGGGGGAAACGCGGCTACCAAAACGCGCCATGAAGTGTCGGGTTCGGGCAAAAAGCTGTGGAAGCAGAAAGGCACCGGCCGCGCGCGCATGGGCTCGATTCGCTCGCCGCTCTGGCGGCATGGCGGTACGACGCACGGACCGCAGCCACGCAGCTACGAATACAAGCTGCCGCGCAAAATGCTGCTCGGCGCCTTGCGCTCGGCGCTTTCGGCGAAGTTACGCGACGGAGAGTTGCGCGTGGTGCGGGCCTTCGATCTGGCTGACCACAAAACGAAGAACATGCTGGGCGTGCTGCGCAAGCTCGATATCAAGAAGACGGTGCTGCTGGTCGAAACCGTCGAGAACGTGAATCTCACACGCGCCTCCAGCAACCTCGAGGGCGTGAAGCTGGTTCCCACCAAAGACGTGACGGTCTACGATCTGTTGAAGCATGAACAAGTGCTGCTGACCGAGCCGGCCGCGAAGAAATTGTCGGAGGCCTTGGCGTAATGAACGTATACGACGTGATTCGCCGTCCGCTGATCACCGAAAAAGCGCATGGAAAACGCGAAGACGAGCGCACCATGTGTTTCGAAGTGCATCCGGACGCCAATAAAATTCAGATCAAGCAGGCGGTCGAGACCGTGTTCCGCGTGAAAGTCGCCGCGGTTCGTACTAGCCTGACTGCCGGCAAGCTGCGCCGCCGCGGCCGTTTCACCGGCTATGCGTCCGATTGGAAAAAGGCCTACGTCCGCGTCCAGCCGGGCGAGAAAATCCCCGAGTACACCGAGATCTAAGAGAGGAAGCCCGCCATGCCTATTAAAAGTTTTCGTCCCACTACGCCGACGCGCCGCTTCCAGACGTATCTGACGCGCGAGGACATCACCAAAGACCGGCCTGAAAAATCGCTGGTGGAAGGTAAGAAGCGCACCGGCGGCCGCGATTCGCGCGGCCACATCAGCAGCCGCTTTCGGGGCGGTGGAGCCAAGCAGGCGTACCGGCTGATCGATTTCAAACGCGACAAGGTTGGCATCGAGGCCAAGGTCGCCGCCATCGAATACGATCCGAACCGTTCGGCGCGCATTGCGCTGCTGCATTATACGGACGGCGAGAAGCGCTACATTCTGTGTCCGGTGGGTCTCGAAGTAGGGCGCAAGGTAAGCTCCGGCGCCGAAGTCGACATTCTCATAGGCAATGCGCTGCCGCTCAAGAACATTCCCGCCGGCACGGTTGTACATAACATCGAGCTGCGGCCGGGCAAGGGTGGCCAAATGGCGCGCTCGGCCGGCGCGCAAGCGCAACTGATTTCAAAAGAAGCCGGAATCGCGTTGCTGAAGTTGCCCTCGGGTGAAGTGCGCCGCGTGCAAGTGGAGTGCATGGCGACGGTCGGACAGGTCGGCAATGTGGAGCATGAAAATGTTTCGCTCGGCAAAGCCGGCCGCAGCCGCTGGCTGGGACGCAGCCCGCATAACCGGGGTGTTTCGATGAACCCGGTAGACCATCCGCACGGCGGTGGCGAAGGCAAAACCTCGGGCGGCCGTCACCCGGTCACGCCGTGGGGACAGCCTACGCGCGGTTTCAAAACCAGAAACAACAAACGTACTGACCGTTGGATCGTTACCAGGAAGGCAAAGAAGCGCTAAATGTCTCGTTCACTGAAAAAGGGACCGTTCACCGACGACCACCTGCTGAAGAAGGTAGCGAATGTGGCCGTCAAGAGCCAGAAAACGGTGGTGAAGACCTGGTCGCGCCGTTCGACGATCGTGCCGGATTTTATCGGGCACACCCTCGCGGTACACAACGGCAAGAAATTTATTCCGGTGTACGTCACCGAAAATATGGTCGGACATAAGCTCGGCGAGTTCTCGCCCACTCGCACCTTCAAAGGTCACGCGGCGAAGTCGACAGAGAAGGCGGCAAAGTAATGGCGGCGGAAAAACCAGTTTCTCTGGCCAAGGCGGAAGCGCGCTATATGCGCGTCTCGCCGCAGAAAGCCCGGCTCGTGATCGACATGATTCGCGGCCAGCAGGCGGGCGACGCGATCCACATTCTGAGTGCGACCAACAAGCGCGTGGCGGCGTCGATCGAAAAAGTTCTGCGTTCGGCCATTTCGAATGCCGGCAATAAGTCGCAGGATGTCGATGTCGACAAGCTTTTCGTGACGGAGGCGTGCGTGAACGAAGGACCGCGGCAAAAGCGTATCCGGCCGGCTCCCCAAGGCCGGGCGTTCCGCTACCAGCGAAGAACGTCGCACATCGTAGTGAAAGTCGGCGAACGCGCCGCGACGGAAGCGGGAGAGGAATAGGCATGGGCCAGAAAGTACATCCATACGGATTTCGCCTGGGCGTCACCAAGAATTGGCGCTCGCGATGGTTCGCCAAGCAGGACTATTCGAAGCTCCTGCACGAAGACATTGAGCTCAAAGCGTCGCTGCTCGAGCGGTTGAAGGCGGCCGGCATCAGCTCGATTGAAGTCGATCGTCCGGGCAACAAGCTACGCATCACGATTCGCACGTCGCGGCCCGGCATCATCATCGGACGCAAGGGCGCTGAAATCGAGAAGCTCAAGAGCGATCTCGCGAAGAAAACCAAGCGTGAAGTTTTTATCGACATTCAAGAAGTGCATCGGCCGGAGCTGGACGCGCAACTTGTCTCCGAATCGATCGCGCTGCAACTGGAAAAGCGCGTGGCGTTTCGCCGCGCCATGCGGAAAGCGGTCGACTCCGCTTTGCGCTTTGGCTGCAAAGGCATCAAGGTACGCGTTTCGGGCCGTTTGAACGGCGCCGAGATTGCGCGCAGTGAATGGTATCTGCAAGGGCAGCTTCCGCTGCACACGCTGCGGGCGGATATCGATTACGGCTTCACGGAAGCCTTCACGACGTACGGTGTGATCGGCGTCAAGGTTTGGGTTTACAAGGGCGAGGTGCTCGAAAGCGGACGCCGCGATTCGATGCGCAACGAAGGCGAGCCGCGCCGCCGCCGCCGCGACGATACTCGCGAGCGCGAACGCCGGCCTCAAATGGCTCCGCTGCCGGAAGCGACAGGTCCCGCGACGCAGCAGGCGCCGCCCGCCGAAATGGCGAAGCCGGCGACGGCTCCCATCATTCCGCCGTTATCGGTGCCGGTTGCGCCGTCCTGGAAGCAGGAACAGCCGCGCGCCGCCGAGCCCGCCGCTGAAGAGAAAAAGGAAACGGGTGAATAGTCATGTTGATGCCGAAGAAGGTCAAATTTCGCAAGCAACAGCGCGGCCGCATGACCGGCAAAGCCTGGCGCGGCTCCTCGCTTGCTTTCGGTGAGTTTGGGTTGAAAGCAATGCGCTGCGGTTGGATCACCAACCGGCAGATCGAAGCCGCTCGTATCGCCATGACGCGTTTTATCAAGCGCGGCGGCAAGGTTTGGATCCGGCTGTTCCCGGATAAGCCGATCACCAAGAAACCGCCGGAAACCCGTATGGGAAAAGGCAAAGGCGCGCCCGAAGCCTGGGTGGCCGTCATACGGCCGGGCAAAATGTTGTTCGAAATGGAAGGCGTCACGCTCGAAATAGCGACCGAAGCCATGCGGTTGGCGGCCATGAAGCTATCAGTGCCGACCAAATTCGTATCGCGCCACCAGGCGGCGGAAGGTACGAAGGCGAAGGCGAGCTAGACAAAATTATGAAGGCTGAAAAAATTCGCGGTATCGACGTCGCCGATCTCACGCGGCAGGTCCAGGACGCGCACGAACAGCTTTTCCGGATCCGCTTCCAGATGGGAATGGGTCAGAGCGAAGGCCTCAAGAAGTATCGCGCGCTGAGAAAAGATCGTGCGCGCATGTTGACGGTGTTGAGGGAAAAAGGCGTGACGGTAGTCGCAGCCGCTCCCACGCCCGCCAAAGCGCCGGCGGCACGCAAGCCGGCCAAGACCAAGCGCGGGCTGGCCAGCCTGTTCGGACGGAAGAAGAAGTAGAGGGACTCGAAGATTATATGGCGGCGACAGAACCGACGGCACCCAAAACTGGACAACCCGGTCCCGGGCATAAGAACGAAAAAGTAGGCGAGGTCATCTCGACCAAGATGGCCAAAACGATAGTTGTCGAAGTGACGCGGCGCACGGCGCATCCGATGTACAAGCGCATCGTCAAAAAGCGGAAGAAGTTTTACGCTCACGATGAAGAGCAATCGGCGAAAATCGGCGACGTGGTGCGGATCATAGAGTGCCGTCCGCTCAGCCGCTTGAAGCGTTGGACGCTGGGCACCGTTTTGCGGCGCGCGGTGGAAGTAGCGGTGGATCATCCCGCCCTCGCGATGCATGCCGATACGCGCGTCAAGAAGACCATCAAGAAGAAAAAGAAGAAATAGCCCGCACGCCGCTTCGCGCGGTGTACCGGGCCGAGGAGAAACGTCATGATTGGAATGCGAACAATTCTGGAGGTAGCCGATAACAGCGGCGCGCGCAAACTGCAATGCATTTTGCCGCGTGGCGGCGACCTCGGACTGCGCGCGGGTTTGGGCGACATCATCACGGCCAGCGTGAAGGAAGCCTCCCCCGAATCGGCTATCAAAAAAGGCAAAGTGGTCCGTTGCGTGGTTGTTCGTATGCGTAAAGAGACGCGGCGCAAGGATGGAACCTATATCCGGTTCGATTCGAACGCCGCCGTGCTGATCAATGAAGTAGGCGAGCCGGTGGGCACGCGCGTGTTCGGCCCGGTGGCCCGTGAACTGCGCGACAAGCGTTTTATGCGGATCGTGTCGCTCGCGCCGGAGGTTATTTAGTCCATGCCAAAAGTTGCTTATCAACGCCGCCAGGAAAAAGGCGAGCGCCGCCCGGTGCGGCTCAAAATCAAGAAGGACGATCTGGTGCGGGTGATTGCCGGACGCGACAAGGGCAAATCGGGAAAAGTGCTCGAAGTGGATCGCTTCGCGCGCCGGGTGACGGTCGACGGAGTGATGATCGTGAAGCGTCATACGCGGCCGAATCCCTCTAAGCAGATCAAGGGCGGCATCGCGGAAAAGCCGATGTCTTTCGATATCTCGAACGTGATGCTTCTGACCGCGGGTGGAATTCCCACGCGCGTGGGCTACAAATTGGAAACTGTGGGCGGCAAGGTGCGCCGGACCCGCATTGCGCGTAAGGGCGGCGAAACGCTCGACAAGAAGTAGAGGAAGAGGGCGTATGGCAAAAGACACAGATAATAAGCCGGCCAAGGACGCCAAGGCAAAACCCGCGGCGGGAGCGGAAAAGAAGCCGCGCGCCCCCAGGGAATCCAAAGGCTCGGAGCCTCTTGAAAAAGCGGCTGCGCCGAAAGCGGCCAGCGGAAAAGCGCGTCTGCGCAAGCTTTACATCGAGAGCGTTGTTCCCGCCATGAAGAAAGACTTCGGCTATGAGAACCCGATGGCGGTACCGAAGGTCGAGAAAGTATCGCTGAACGTCGGATTGGGCGAAGCGACCGGCAACAGCAAGCTGATGGATGGCGCGGTGAATGAGCTGTCCGCCATCGCCGGCCAAAAGCCGGTGATCACGAAAGCGAAGAAATCCATCGCCGCGTTCAAATTGCGCGAAGGCATGTCGATCGGCTGCATGGTCACGCTCCGCGGCGACCGTATGTACGAATTTTTGGACCGCTTGATGAACGTGGCGCTGCCCCGCGTGCGCGATTTCCGCGGCGTCTCGCCTAAGTCGTTCGACGGCCGTGGCAATTATACGCTCGGGCTGAAGGATCAGTTGATTTTTCCCGAGATCGATTACAACAAGGTGGAAAAGGTGAAAGGCTTGAACATCAGCATCATCACCTCCGCCCGGACGGATGCCGAAGGACTGGCGCTGCTGCGTCATATGGGAATGCCCTTCCGGCAGTAAGCAGTAAAAAAGGAATTCATGGCAACAACTGCGAAAATCGCCAAAGAAAAGAAGACGCCGAAATTCAAATGCCGGCTGCGCAACCGCTGCAAGCACTGCGGGCGCCCGCGCGGGTTTCTGCGCAAGTTCTCGCTCTGCCGGATCTGTTTCCGGAAATTCGCGCTCGCCGGCGAAATCCCAGGCGTAACCAAGGCGAGCTGGTAAGGAGGCAGGTACATGACATCAGACCCAATTGCCGACATGTTGACGCGCGTGCGCAACGCCCTCATCGCCCGCCATCCCAAGGTGGACGTGCCGGCCTCGCGGCTCAAGAACGAGCTGGCGCGCATTTTGAAAGAAGAGGGCTACATCCTCAATTTCAAGCTGACCGAAGAAGGTTCGAAGAAATTCATCCGCCTGTACCTGAAGTACACGCCCGCGAATTTGCCCGTCATCTCGCGCATCCAGCGCGTCTCGCGTCCGGGCTGCCGTGTGTATGTCGGCTCGAAAGAGATTCCGCGCATTCTCGGCGGACTGGGCGTCAACATTCTCACGACGCCGAAAGGTGTCATGACCGGTAAGACCGCGCGCAAAGAGGGCGTCGGCGGCGAAGTCCTCTGTCAGATCTGGTAAGGAACGAACGTCATGTCACGCGTAGGAAAGAAGCCCATCCCCCTGCCGAAAGGGGTGAAAATCGAGATCGGCGAAAGTTTGCGGGTGGAAGGCCCGAAGGGACATCTAACAGTTCCGATTCCGGCCGGAGTGCGGTTCGAGCAGAAGAGCGATACTTTGGAACTCGTACGCGACAACGATAAGCTTGCCGCGCTGCACGGGTTGACGCGCGCGCTCGCGGCGAATGCCGTGCTAGGTGTTTCGACCGGATTCACGCGCGAGTTGGATATTGTCGGGACCGGCTATCGCGCCGACGTCAAGGGGAAAGTCGCCACGTTTACGCTCGGGTATTCGCATCCCATCGAATTGCTTTTACCCGCGGGCGTGGAGCTGAAGATCGATAAGCAAACGCATCTGGTCCTCACCGGTTACGACCGGCAGGCGGTTGGACAAGTGGCCGCGCACATTCGCTCCCTACGTCCGCCGGATCCTTATAAGAATAAGGGCGTCCGCTACACGGGCGAAGTATTACGCAAGAAGGCCGGTAAGACCGGGGCGGGAGGTAAGTAATGGCTCGAGCTGGTAGAAACGAAATTCGAACTCGCATTCATAAGCGCATCCGGCGCCGCGTCGAGGGGACGCAGGAGCGGCCGCGGCTCGCCGTTTTTCGTAGCATCAACCATATCTATGCGCAGGTGATCGACGATCAGCAGGGCCACACGCTGGCCGCCGCGGCGTCGACTGAAAAGGTTTTCCAAGAAGCCGTGCCCGCTAAGGGCGGCAATGTCGAAGGGGCCAAGTTGATTGGCAAAGCGGTCGCCGAGCGCGCCAAAGACAAAGGTATTACGCGCGTGGTGTTCGATCGTGGTGGGTATTTGTATCATGGCCGCGTCAAGGCGCTGGCCGATGCGGCGCGTCAAGCAGGATTGGAGTTTTAATGGCAGCAAACGTAACGGCTAAGCGGATCGATGCACAGAACCTGAACCTGAAGGAACAGGTGGTGAGCATCAACCGCGTAACCAAAGTGGTTAAGGGCGGCAAGAATATGAGCTTCTCGGCGCTCGTGGTCGTTGGCGACACGAACGCCAAAGTAGTTGGCTATGGCACCGGCAAAGCCAAAGAAGTGCCTTCGGCAATCAAAAAGGGCATCGAAGCGGCGAAGAAAAATTTGCGCAAGGTGCATGTGCTCGAAACCACCATCCGGCATACCGTTCTAGGGCGCTTCGGCGGCGGTCTGGTGCTGCTGAAGCCGGCGCCTGCCGGAACCGGAGTTATCGCCGGCGGCCCGGTGCGCGCGGTCATCACGGCGGTGGGTATTCCCAACGTGCTGACCAAATCGATCGGATCGCATAACGCCCACAACGTGGTAAAAGCGACGATCGCCGCGCTCGAGCAATTGTGCGACAAGACTGCGGTGGCCGACATGCGCGGTTTGCCAGTGGACAAGCTCTAGGCGGAAAGCAAACATGTCTGAAGGCAAAATCAAGATCAAGCTGGTGCGCAGTACCATCTGTACGCCGCAAAAGCACAAAAATATAGTGAAGTCGCTGGGCCTTCACAAGCTGAATCGTGTGGTCGAGCGTCCCGATACGCCCGGTTTCCGCGGCATGGTGGCGAAAATCCCGCATCTGCTCGAAATCGTCAAGGAATAAGCGCGAGGACGAATAACATGAACTTGAGTAATTTACGGCCCCCCAAGGGGCAGCGGCACAAAAAGCGGCGTCTCGGGCAGGGTATGGGTACCGGACGCGGCAAGTTTGCGGGCCGCGGCGCCAAGGGCGCCAAGTCGATTTCCGGTTACAGCAAAATGCGCGGCTTTGAAGGCGGCCAGATGCCGCTGCATCGCCGTCTGCCGAAGCGCGGCTTCAACAATATCTTTCACAAGGAATACGCCATCGTAAACGTGGGCTCGCTTGAAAAATTGGACGGCGATCGTTTCACGGCGGAGTCGCTTATGGCCGCCGGCGTCGTCAAAAAGCTGGGTGCCGGGCTCAAGATTCTCGGTAATGGCGAACTGACTCGAAAGATCAGCGTCCAGGCGCACATCTATTCCAAATCGGCGCTCGACAAAATTCAGAAGGCCGGCGGAAGCGCCGAAGTGCTCGAGAAAGCGCCTGCGGCTGAAAAAGCGCCTGCGGCTAAAAAAAAGCCAGCGCGTGAAAAAGCGGAAAAGAAATAGAGCGGCCTCCTCATGACCAAGTTTCTTGAAGCGCTCGCCAACGTCTTCCGGATACCGGATCTCCGGAGACGCGTTCTCTTCACCTTGGGTCTGCTTGCCGTATATCGCGTGGGCGCCTATATTCCGACCCCCGGGATCGACACCGACAAATTCGAACAGTTCTTCCTCCGCAACGCTTCCGGAGGCTTTCTCGGTTACTTCGATCTGTTCAGCGGCGGCATGTTGCGCCGCATGACAATTTTTGCCCTGGGCATCACGCCCTACATCACTTCTTCGATCATTCTGCAATTGCTCACCGTGGTCATTCCGACGCTCGACAAACTGCAGAAAGAAGGGGAACTGGGCCGCCGCAAAATTACGCAATGGACGCGCTATTTGACGGTGGCGCTCGCCATTCTTCAATCCTTCGGTATTGCCTTCGCGCTGCAAAGCTCCGACGGCAACTTTGTTCTGAATCCCGGCCCGGTCTTCATCATGCTGACCTGCCTGACCTTCACGGCCGGCTCGGCATTCATCATGTGGCTCGGCGAGCAGATCACCGATCGCGGCATCGGCAACGGCATGTCGCTGATCATTTTCGTCGGTATTGTCGTCGGCTTGCCGCGCGCCATCGAGAATATCTACGAAAACACTTTCGTCACGCATCAGTGGCCGGTGCTCCAGATGGTCATCATTCTGATCATCATGGTCGCGGTAGTGGCTTTCATCGTGCTGGTCGAGCGTGGCGAGCGCCGTATTCCGGTGCAATACGCCAAGCGCGTGATCGGGAGAAAAATGATGGGCGGACAATCGACTCACCTGCCGCTCAAGGTCAACGCCGGCGGCGTTATCCCGATCATTTTTGCCTCTTCGCTGCTCGCGCTTCCGCAAACCTTTCTACAGTTTCCGGCGTTCAAAAATAGTCCCTGGCTCAGCAGCATGCTGGGCTCGCTTGGCAGCGCCGAGCCGCTCTACTATCTGGTCTACACGCTGTTGATCGTGTTCTTCTGCTTCTTCTACATCTCGATCATCTTCAACCCCAACGAAGCGGCCGACAACATGCGCAAGTACGGCGGGTTCATTCCGGGCATCCGGCCCGGCAAGAACACGGCCGAATACATGGATAAGATCCTGTCGAAGATCACCGTCGTAGGCGGCCTGTATCTCGCGATTCTTTCGATCATCCCCATGGTGATGATCTCGGGAATCCGGCTGCAGCGGTTGCCGTTGGTCGGCAATTTCATCGACGCGCACTTTCCGCGCTGGCTACTCGACGGCCTGGGCATCACCTTCTTTTTCGGCGGCACGTCGCTACTCATTGTGGTCGGCGTGGCGATGGATACCGTCAACCAGATCGAAGCGCAGCTCATCATGCGCCACTATGACGGCTTTACTCCGCGTTCGGGACGCGTCCGTGGACGCCGCTGATGGGGACAACACTTGCGCCCGCGATCATCTTGTTTGGATCGCCCGGATCGGGCAAAGGAACGCAGGCGAAACTGCTGCGCCGGTGCTTGAACGCCCCGCATATTTCGACCGGTGATATGCTGCGCTCTCACATTACCGTCGGCGATGAAGTCGGCCGCCAATCACAGCAGCTTTTGCGCGCCGGCAAGCTGGTATCGGACGAACTAGTGAACGAATTGGTCCGGGAGCGGATTCTTGAGCCGGACTGCCGTTCGGGCATTTTGCTCGACGGCTATCCGCGCACCCTGAACCAGGCGCGCGCCTTTGTCGCGCTCGCGGCGGAGGATGGATTTCGGCCGATTGTGGTACACTTGAGCGTAGACTACGCGAAGACTGTAGCTCGCCTGAGTGGCCGCCGGCAGTGTCCTGTTTGTGGAACCCTTTACAGCTTGAAAACCAATCCGCCTAAGGTTGCTGGCGTGTGTGACCTGGATGGAGCGGCATTGATAACGCGTGAAGACGACCGCGAGTCGGTGATTCGAGAACGGTTGCGGGAATACGATTCGCTGACCCTGCCGATTTTGAATTTCTTTCGGGAAGCGGGCGTTCCCATGATCGAAGTGAATGGCGGCGAAGCGGCGCCGGAAGAGATCCGGCAACGGATTTGCCAAGGTTTGACTGAAGTGGGCGTAGCGGAAGTGGGTGTGGCCGGCGCCATTGAAGCGGTGTCTCCAGGGAGTGTAGCGCGGTGATCGTGCGACGCAGTACGGACGAGCTCAACAAATTGCGCCGAAGCGGTTTGTTGGTCTATCAGATTTTGGAAGACCTGCGCCAGATGGCTTCCGAAGGCGTTACGACCCATGATTTGGAGATGGCGGCGGAGAAGAAGATTGCGGATGCGGGAGCCAAGCCGGCGTTTAAGGGTTACTATACGCAGGCGTCCGGCACCAAGTATCCGTTTGTACTCTGTACGTCGGTGAATGAAGAAGTAGTGCATGGTATGCCGTCGGCCAAGCGCAAGCTGCGGCGCGGCGATATTGTTTCGATCGATACCGGTGTGCTGCTCGATGGATACTACGGCGACTCGGCCATCACCGTCGCGATCGGCGAAGTGAATGAATCGGTGAAGCGGCTCTTGAAGATCACCGAGGAGAGCCTGGAATTGGCCATTGATCGGGTGCGGGCGGGGAATCGCTTGTTTGATGTGTGTGGAGCGGTTGAGAAGCACGTGACGGCGAACGGCTTTTCGATTGTGCGCGAATTTGTAGGGCATGGAATCGGGACGTCTCTCCACGAAGAGCCCCAGATTCCGAATTATGTGGATCGCCGCGGCGAGAATCCGCGGTTGAAGCCGGGCATGGTGCTCGCGATCGAGCCGATGGTGAATGCCGGCAAAGCGGATACGAAAGTGTTGTCCGACAAATGGACCGCTGTCGCCAAGGACGGTTCCTATTCCGCTCATTTTGAGCATATGGTGGCGGTGACCGATAACGGGCCGTGGGTTTTGTCGCGGCCGTGAGCAATGGTAGACGATGCAGCGGAACGCACCGGCGAGGGTCTGGTGGTCGAATTGCTGCCGAGCGCGCTGGTGCGTGTCAGACTGGAAGGAGAGCATCAATTGATCGCTCACCTGCCCAGCACGCAAAGCGCGAATTTTGTGCGTCTGCGGATAGGCGACCGGGTGCGTGTGGCCCTTTCGGCCCAGGACCGGACGCGCGGACGAATTTTGGAAGTGCTGGCGAAAGGCTAAGATTTTTATGAAAGTGCGGGCATCCGTGAAGAAGCTGTGTGACAAGTGCAAGGTGATCCATCGCCACGGCGTGGTGCGTGTGATCTGCACGAATCCCAAACACAAGCAGCGGCAGGGCTAGAACATTATGGCGCGTATTGCGGGCGTTGATTTACCAGTTAAAAAACGATCGGCCATCGGGCTGACCTACATTTACGGCATCGGACGGACGCGTGCCTTGTCGCTTCTTTTCCGGGCGAAAGTAGATCCGGAGAAAAAGATCGGGGATCTGTCGGAGGAAGAAGTGAATCACCTCCGCACCTTGATCGAAAGCGAAGGAGCGATTGAAGGCGACCTCCGCAAAGAAGTCTCGATGAATATCAAGCGCCTGATGGAAATGGGCGCTTATCGCGGCTTGCGGCACCGGCGCGGTCTGCCGGTGCGCGGCCAGCGCACCCATACCAACGCGCGCACTCGCAAAGGCCCGCGCAAGGGCACCGTAGCGAACAAAAAGAAAGCGACGGGAAAGACTTAAACCATGGCGAAGGCAGCCGCAAAGACTACCAAGAAGAAAAGCTTCAAAAAGAAGGAAAAGAAGAGCGTTCCGTTCGGGACCGTGCACATTCAGGCCTCGTTCAACAACACCATCGTCACGTTCACCGATCCGATCGGCAACGTGCTCGCGTGGTCGAGTTCCGGTTCGCTCGGGTTTCGCGGTTCGCGCAAAGGCACGCCCTTCGCCGCGCAACAGGCTTCGCTGACTGCCGCGAACAAGGCGAAGGAATCCGGCCTGCGATCGGTTGAAGTTCGTGTGGCTGGTCCAGGTTCAGGGCGCGAGTCGGCGGTTCGCGCGCTTTCTACCGCCGGGATCGAAGTGAAGTCCATCAAGGACGTCACGCCGATTCCGCACAATGGCTGCCGCCCGCCTAAAAAGAGGCGAGTATGACGAGCGGGACCCAAGGGAGGATATCGATTGGCACGTTATAGTGGCCCAGTTTGCCGGCTCTGCCGCCGCGAAGGAATGAAGTTGTTTCTGAAGGGCGAGCGCTGCCATACCGAGAAATGCGCGATCGAAAAGCGCAACTTCGCGCCCGGCCAGCACGGCCAGGACAAGAAGAAGCCCAAGCTAGTCGGGTACGGCCTGCAGCTTCGCGAAAAGCAGAAGGCGCGCCGTTACTATCGGATTCTCGAAGGACAATTCCGGAACCTGTACGAAAAGGCGGCGAAGCAAAAGGGTATCACCGGCGAACTCATGCTTTCGTCGCTCGAGCGCCGTCTGGATAACGTGGTGTACCGTATGGGTCTCGCCACCAGCCGGGCGCAGGGCCGCCAGATGGTGAGCCATGGC
>Ga0193753_10002807_pt1 | contig 13390 bp, 6 predicted proteins | sample H1c2metaG_FD_144925 | JGI IMG/M metagenome (GOLD analysis project Ga0193753, IMG submission 144925) | Soil microbial communities from a riparian zone of the East river system, Colorado, United States - H1c2 | ecosystem: Environmental > Terrestrial > Soil > Riparian zone | place: USA: East River... | reverse complement strand
CATGCTTAGTATCGGGTCGCATAGGCGCGCTTTCGTCTTTTCGCGAACGAGGCAAGATGAGTCCTCACAAACGCGCTATTCGTCACTTGGCCGTAAAGTCGGTATCTCGGCAACTCGACAGTGAACTTGGACTTTTGCAATTTCACTATTCCCAATAGCCGGGTTTTACGCCAACTTGAACTGGAGCAACCACGTAAAGAGAAGCCGACTTCTCGGTACTGATCCTTACATCCGTTGGGATCAGTACCGATTGAGGTGCCCGCGTCGCGCAGACCATTCAGATTTAGTCCTGCCGGAGCACGGCGTACCGTTGCCCTGGAGACCTTGTTTAGCCTTAAGCAACTTCCGGGTACGACACCTTCGGAAAGTCGATGTCCACGTCGGTCGCCACATTGAAGGAGTTCGTGAACACATTAAGGGCGACGTGCGCTATGATCTCCGCGATCTCTCCTTCAGAGAATCCCGCATTACGTACCGCTGCGAGGGTCGGCCTCACTGATCTGGCCCTTTGTGACCAGAGTCTCGCTTGACAAAAATGAGGAGGAAGGCGAAGATTGGCCTTCACGACTCTGAGCCTGATACTGACTGCGACGATAGATCACTACGAATCGACGGCAATTTGCCTGTAGGCTTGCGAAAATTACCCCTATTCTGTTGTTGAGATTCGCGACTCGGTGCTGCGCGTGAGCGTCGTCCTATGGGCAAAACATTGCTACGAAAAGTGCTGCGGCACATCGCGGAGAGTCTTGCTGCTACGGGTCAGCGAGACGCCGTGAAGACGAGCTCGCTATATACCTCTCTCTCGCGCTCTCTTCTGCCGGAAGATATTGAGCTGCTCAAGACGAGCAGCTTTCAACTAGAGAACTCCGATCTCTTTGAACCAGGCGACGAATCTCCCGCGATAGCCGAGGCATTGAAGCGGGTAGGCGAGGAGAGTGTTGCAGGCAAGCCAGCACCGGAGTTTCGCGTCGCTGTACGAGAGGTTGCGGCAATTACGACGCTGCTGTCTGGTTCGGCGCCGACGTGGGCTGGGGGAGCCGCGGTCGACCATTCGATAGGACCTTTTGCCGGCAAGGATGGCCGCCAGATTTGGTTCGACTTTTTCCGGATCGAGCGCCTTGTCGCGCTCTACAGCCAGGGTCGGACGGACCCGACACTGCTGTTTAACGTCACACTGCGGATTCATACGCTGGATGTTCTGCTGCCGCCGATTACGGAGAGTGTGGCCGCTTACACGCTACCGGCTGGCAGTATCTGGATCAACTCGCAGGTTCTGGCTTCCTCTGCTCCGGCGGGACTATTCACAGGGCTCACGATCCGAGGTGGGCACGTCACGCTCAGTTCTCCACCGCAGTTGGTGGGCGGAAAGCTAACTGTCGCTGCGGGCACGCTGGTGACGGTGCGTCTGGATCTTCAACAGCCCACGCCGCCCTCCGATGCAAGTTCGCCGTATGGTGAGGACGCCCGCGTCGCTACGGTTCAACTACCGGACCAACTTGGGTTCCATCTTCGCGGCGCGAGTACTACGTTCGACACTGTGTCGGCCGCGGCGTGGAGCTTGTATGGAGAAGAGGATCGATTTGAATGGCAGAAAAAGCTGCCAACGTATGACGCGAATCTGCAACGCGTACTGATTCCATTTAGCTGCTCTTCCGAGACGTTTTCGATAGCAGAAGGCCTGTCGCCTTTCTTCACGCCAGAAGGTGAGGCGACGATTGCCAGCAGCGCCTGGGCGGTTCCGAGCGGATCGATCGATATTTTGCACCCAACTACTGCCGCGGGCATTGGTGGGATGCTGGTGCGTTGCAAGACTGGGCTGTCCTGCACATGGTCCGGTCTGACGGGCGATGCGTTGCAGTTGCATTCACCTGCGTTGCTGTTGGACCCGGGACACATCTCGCTCACTGACCAGAAGGCGACCGGAGTTGTCAGCAGGCAGAGACTGCGGCTTTGGCAGGACGATCAGAATCCGTTCGGATCGGATATTCAGCTGCAGTTTGCGGCGGAGAAGCCGATCTCGTTTGATTCGCTGGCGGCCGGTAATGAGGTGCTGTCGGTTTCATGTTCTGCGGATGTGCAGATCGACCGGCCTGTGACGGTTGCGTCGGCGGCACTTGCGATTCGTTCAAACAATTCTGCACTGATCATCGCGGCTACGAAGGCGTTGCGACTGATCTATCTGCACGACGAGAACATCACTCTGAGCGGATCGGATCTATACAAGAACCCGGCGAGTATGAAGCCGATCGCCATCGCGCTGCAGAATGCACTGTTCAAGGTGACGCCGGTCAGCGGGTACATACTGTTCGGCCTGCTTGCCGAAGACTTTGTGAAGGTGACGAAGGCATCGCTGTTTTTGAACTTCGGGATGCTGGCTTATCTTCCTTCGTTTCCTGATCCCTATGCGGCAAATCTTGGCGGGTTGCAGTTCCAGTTTCGACAGACCCGGCTGACGAACAGTTCGGTGGGTCGCGCTTGGCTGGTGCTTATCTGCAGGGTTGAATGGCAACCTGCTGCGGAGACGGGTGACAAGGTTGCGGTCTCGTTCCACTTTGCGCCTCTGCCGAGCCAGCAGGTTGCGGCGACGGGGGCGATCCTGTCACCGCTGGGCGATGCGTTGCGTGCTGCGGCGACGACGCAAGCACCGGCGCAAGCGCTCTCGACAAAGGCGTTCTTTCGCGGCGGACTTCCTGACTACGAGAAGATCTGGGACGAAGAGACGGGATGGCTGGGACAGGAGTCATTTGCGTTGCTGGACGTGAGTACAAACGCAGACCTGCTGGGCGTGAGCTTCGGAACTTTTGGTGACCGGCGGCTCACGATGGTTGAGACGCACAAGGTCGCAGCAAGTGCGGATACGCCGAACGGGTTTCCGCTGCAGGTGCAGGGGATGGATGTTGTCACGCGTGGAAGCAATGCACGTGTGTTTACGGTGCCGCAGATCTCATGGGAGCCGGTGCTGAATCTTACTGCGCCTTTGATCATCCCTGGCGATCCGCCTGCGGGGCCGAACTACTATCCGGATGACGGCGGCCCTACGCGCATCATCAACAACAGCGCGAATCAAGTTGCGTTATCGCCCATTCCGCTCACGAAATTTCTGGTGCAAGGTTTCGATAACGAGAAGCAGTTCGCTGCGATTGCGCTCTTCACGCTGCCGTTTGGGATCAAGAGCCTCGCTTTGCTGGAGAAGGAGTACGAGTTTAATGGAGCGGGCCGCAAGGGAACGAACGTCTTGTGCGAGCCGAAGAACTTTCCTGATCAGGTGAAGGGTGCGCTTCATCTTGAACTCGATGCGGGTGCTCCCCTGGTTGAAGGCGAGAGCAACATGTTCGTCGGCAGCATGGTGCAGATCAACAACATTTTGAATCTGAACGGAGTGGCCACGGGGGCGAGCACGCTGGGCGCTAGGGTTACGGAGATCGTCAACGATGAGTTTCTCCTGGAGCCACTTGATCTGTTCAAGCAGAGGGGCGTTCCACTTACGCGTATCGACCTGAGTGGCTATGGGGCGAATTCGTTCAGCAACTGGCTGAATCCCAGAGCCTCGATCGCGGCGACGAGTCAGGCGCGATTCGATATATGGAACGGGCGCTGCGCGCATGAGGTCATTCAGGTCAAGACGATCCTGCATCCATTCGGGCACCAGATGGTACGGACTATCACGCTGTTTCGAACGGGCAGTGGATATGCCTACCGCTACGACAGTGGCTGGGTTGCTGAGACAGATGGCAGGTTCGACTTTACCTATTACGTCAACGTGCCAGGGCAACCTCTGCCGCAACAGAGGCACTCTCCGTATGAGATACATCCAGGAGTGATTCAGGGACTCTTCAAAACACGGGAGATCAAGGAGACGACGGCAGTACTACCGTATATCGGGCAGATGACGGTCGCGAAGGGTCAGACGTATGTGGACGAGAACGGTCAGGAGCAAACGAATGCCGGCGCCGATATGGTCTTTCCGGTGGAGCTGCAGCCTGTGTTCTTCAACGCGGATGTAGCGGTCGAAAATCCTGTCAGCGGATTTCGTACGGTCACGATCGACGACCAGGAGAGGAAGGTTGTCGCATCCAAAGGCATACTAGGGTTCGCGCAGATTAAACCGCGTGGCATGCCGATCTCGAAAGAAGTGTTACGAGATCTTGTTACACGGCAGGGGACGATCGGTGGGCCGCTCGATTCGATGTTGGACCTCGGCAAGAGCGGCCAGCAGGTGCGAACACGCGGCTTCGACTTCAGCAACTCGTTCGCATCGGATGGCGTCAGTCCTGTCTTCGCTGCAGCGCCGCGCGGTACGACCATACTGTCTAAAGATGGTGCCTGGAGCCTGGTCAAACATCTGAATGGTACGGGTGAAGTGACGCCGGTGCCTGAAGATCTTAGTATTCCGGTGATCCGCATCGGCAAGGTTGTAAGGACCGGCGACGTACTTTCTATTGATCCTGCGCCTGCGACGCAACTCCTGCGGATTGCAGAGACCACTGAGCTTCTTCGCCCGCCCGTGGCCTCCACGGTCAACTACGGATTTCTGCACGCAACGGACACGCAGAAGGCCCTCTTCTTGACGCCTGCGTATGCCCAGGGTGTCGGCAAGATGCTGAGCAAAACACCGCCGCTGTTTGCAGATGCATTTCGCATCGTTAACTCGAAGGCGATCTTTCCAAATGCAGGAAACGCTGTCAGTACGTTCGGCGACGCGATCAACTTAGGCGTCAAAGGTACGGAGTTTGCGCAGAGTGCGCTCACGGATGCAGGCACAAAGGTCCGCGAGATCATGCAGATCGACAACGTCGTGGGGGGCATTACTCAGCAGGGATTCCAGCTGCTTAAGAAGGTCACAGCCTTCGATCTGCCAAATCAGGCCTGGACGCTCGTCGAAGTTGGCAGCGTGTTCAAGATCTACATCGAATACAAGGCAGACAATGTTCAAAAGCCCAATGGTTCGACGAAAAACCTGAGCGGCGCACTTGACTATGACATTGACTCATTCGCGGCGAACATTGAAGACACGTGGAAGAGCCACATGGACAATGTCGCGATGGTCGTCGACCTTGGTCCAATCAAGCGCCTAATGACCATCAAGGGCAACTGGGATGCGAACAAGGGAGCAGAGGCTGCGTATGGCGGCAGCGCAACTGATCCCGACTTCCCCTCTCCTCAAATCGAGTTCTCTCCGGAGCTGCAGCCGATCATTCAGATACTGCAGATCCTCCAAGACCTGCAGGGCGAAAACTACAAGGACGCGTTCCAGCAAGGCTTGAAGCTAGCCATGAGCAATAAGGCGGGATCTTGGGAGTACAAGATGGAGGCGTCCAAGGAGATCCCAGTAGTCCGATTCCCTCCAGGGTTCGAATACAACGATCCGAACGCACCCTTTAAGCTCGAAGCCGGCCTCAAGCTCGGCGCTTACTTCAATGCAGCGCTCAAGGTAACTACCGATCCGACGCAGCTCTTACCCACCGCGGGCAGTTATCTCGGATTTTACGCTCGTCTCTCAGTGATGTGCGTGTCACTCTCCGTGGCCACAGTTTACGCGGTCGGGCAGGCGAATCTTGACATCGGTGCAGACACCGCCCTGGGCCCGAATCTGCGCATGAAGTTCGGTTTCGGCGCGCAGCTTGTCGTCGGTCTGCCGGTAGTTGGCAACGTCAGTGTGCTCTACATGGTTGGCGTGGAGATCTTCATTGCCACCAACGCGCTCAGCGTATCCGCGTTCCTTCTTTATCAGGGACATGGCGAGCTGCTCGCTGGTCTAGTCGCTGTCACAATCACAATCGAAGCAAAGGGCACGGTTACGCGGCAGAACGATCGTACTGATCTCGCCGTACAGATCACCTTCGGCTTGGACATCAGCATCTTCCTCGTAATCGACATCAGTTTTAGTACGTCATGGCAGGAGCAGAGGCAGATCGCCTGAGAGATTCCTATGCAGACTAAGAGAAGATTTTCGTTGATGGCACTCCCGCAGAGCTTCGACGGCGCTACGCTTGGACTCAACATCGTGGTTCTTCCGCGCAATCAGAACCCGCTCAGGAAGGCTATTGAGCTCAATCCGCCGATTCCCGATGCGCCACCGTTTGCCGAGGCTCAATTGCAGTTCGAAGCAAAGATCGTGAGCGGCTTCAGCAACTTTCCCAACAGCCGGAGTGCCAACGTCACTCGACCGTTGATTACGGTATCTCCCACCGACCAGGTGGACCTCTTTACCGCACTCGCGCAACAGTTCAACATCTCCAACATTGGCCTTCCGAACATCGACCTTGACGCCAATGACGATAGCGTGAAAAAAAAGGCGCCGGCGGTCATCCAGGCCCGGTCGGTGCAGAAGTATCTCCCGCTCACGTATCGCAAAGCCTTCAACTTCACGACTCCGCGCACACCTAATGCAACGGTCGGAGACGGATACAGTTGTGCGGTTCGCAATGCCGGGATGGTCCCTGGTTTTCAGCGCAGCACGGACGCGATCAGCTGGGGCAAGGTCTTCGGTTACGCTCTGCGCCAGCCTCTGCTCGCGGCCCAACTAGGGATGGTCTATACGACGAGCCTAGCTATCGAAGACACTGACTTCGCCTCAGGCGGCTGGCTGTTCATCGATCTTGCAGACGATAGCGATTACAAAGAACAGCAGGCCGCAGACGACACCTTTGTCGCGCGATATGCAGCGCGGATATCGCCTCTGAAGCTAGACAAGCCTAGACCTGTCTTCGCTCCTATGCTGGTGCCGGTGCTATTTAAAGCAAAGGCCGCCGATCCTGACCCCACACCGGATGGGAACTATGACGAGGTCCTTCTCGAATTGTCGGAATACGACGATGGGTTCGCAAAGATCGTCCATGCGTATCAGCCAAAGAGTCTGAATCTTCTCTCGGAAGAGAGCGACGGCGCGCATCCTGTCAAAGACGTCGGCATTCGGCTTGGTTGGGATGACGAACAGATTCTCATCTGGTACATGCGCCAGATGATGATCGATCCGACTGTCACTAATCCGGACAAGCGGCTCGAGGCGCCCCTCACTACCTTCGGATACTCAGTCGACGTCCGCAAGGTCGCATCACCGCCGGGTGCGTGGCAGTCGCTTAATCTCGTTACAAGTAAGGCTGTGCTTCAGGTTGCGAAAGACAAGAGTCCTGAACCAGAGATGATTCCGCTCGGAACGTTCGACGGCGAACTTCCCTATCAGGTGTACCCAGTGCAACTGGATGGCGACACCACCAAGAGCTACTGGCTGCCGATGTACTTTGCCAACTGGAACGGGCACAGCGTCGTACTGCCCGATCAGGATGCCGCAGAGATCTACCAGACCAATCATCCCGACGTGAAGGGGGATCCGATAACCCCAACGACGGGGACTGGTGCAACTGGACCTGCGCAAAACCGATTGAACGATCTGTTTGCTCCTGGGCCGTTAAGCATGACCCTGCAATACGGCAACAGCTATGAGTTTCGCGTTCGCCTGCGCGATCTCAGCGGTGGAGGCACGCCAAATGATCCTCAGCTCCAGCCGGTGAACGAATCTCCCTCAAGCATCGCCCGCTGCCCATTCAAACGTTTCGTCGCACCCAACCAGGTGCGGATCAAGGACCTGCCCGTTAACTCCGATCTCCCATCTAACCCTGCGGAGATCGAGCTCAGAAGACCGTTGCTTGGATATCCAGCAGTCAACTACACGCAGAGCAAATACGCTGATCCTGTCGCGCTGCTCAAGCAGGCCTCGATCGCAATGGCAGGAACAGAGGCGTTCGGCATCGAAGATCCGGACGTAGATCGCGTGGAGATCACAGTCGAGATTCAGACACTAAAGATGGACTACCTACTCAGCGTCTCAGGTAAAGACAACTATGTTTATCTCTACAAGACGATCCGTACATTCTCTGCTGTCCACAACGAGTCCGATTACAAGAAGGTCCTCACCGTTCCCGTGATTTACCGGGACTGCGCAGTGCTCCACGTTGGCGATGAGGTCGACCTCGCCGGAGATCTCGGCCTTGCGGACGACATCGATAAACTAGAAGAGATTGTGCTTCCCACAGCGCGTGAAATTCGCATCACCATGCGCGCCGTCTGTGAAGAGAAGATCCACAATGCCGACTACTACGGCCTCATCGACAACGACAATCCTGATCTGGATACCCGGTTTGGCCGAACTGTGCAAATGTCGCTATATGAGCCGTCCGCATATGAGCCTGAGCTTTTCGTCGCCGCAGCGCCCGGGCAAATGCTTCAAGGAATCTATCTACAGCCTGATCCTCCCGCTCTCTTCGACGGTAACATGTTGACGTTTCTTCTCGGTAAGCCGGCCAGTGCTGTTCCAGACCTCATCCAACGACTCGCAAAACAGCTGCAGTTGGAAAGCTCCGGGCTTTCCCTTGTGGGGGCAAAAGGCCAGCGCACGCAGTTTGGCTGTTCGAACCGGATTCGGCACACGCTCTCGCCTGAGAGTTCGTCGCTCACCTTCTCCTCCAAGGGCGACCTGATGAACCACTGGCTCTCGTGCATAACTCTTGATCTAAATCGAGACTGGACTTGGGACGGCCTGGCTGCGCGAAGCCTGGTGATTACGCGCAGCTTGCGGTTCATGCGTGATAACGCAGCCACCGAAACCGAGGTTGAAGAGATTGGTGATATCGAGATTCGTCATACTGCATCTTTCGAGGCGCTCCAGACCCCGCAGCGCAACTTCACGAAACTTATCTTTATTGACGCGATCGAACCGAAGAACCCCCGAGTGCAGCCGGCGCCGAACGACACAGAACCGCGTTTCCCCGACACCATCCAGGTTAGCTACGCGATTGAACCTCGCTACAAGCCATCACACGGCGTGGAACCAAACACGGTTGCGTTAAACTCCGAACTGCCAATGACAACCCCTCCCCACCAGATCCCGAAGATCGCGTCTGCTGGTATAGCGCTATCGCCATATAAACGCAATGAGAAGTACTCCGCCACGGACCCTCGTCAACGCTTCCTTTGGATAGAGTTCGAGGAACCTGTTCTTGACCCACAGGACACGTACTTCGCGCGTGTTCTCGCCTATGCGCCAGACCAGCTGATCAGCAATAACCACCCTGAGCTTTTGGCTGCCCCCGATGAACCGGCTCTGCCTATCGATCCTGAATTCATTCGCGTTATACCGCCCGACGCCCCCAACGACCTCGCAGGTCTGAATGCTATGCAACCGATGGAGAAGTCCTCCGACAGCGATCTTCACTACCTACTTCCGCTACCTCCCGGGCTTCATGCCAATGCGCCTGAGATGTTCGGATTCTTCACCTATGAGTTTCGCGTCGGCCACTATCGCATCGATCCCGAAAACATGGCATGGTCTACCGCGCAGGGTCGTTTTGGTCGGCCCCTTCGCGCAACCGGGATTCAGCACCCCGCTCCAACGCTTACCTGCGCCGTCAACCGCGATCAGCACAAACTCTATGTCGTTGCCCCTTATGCTGTAGCCGTTCTCGACGGCAAGGACTATACCGCCGATCCGCCTCGCACGCAGCTATGGTGTCTTCTCTATGCGCAGGTCCGACAGGCCGACAACAAGGACTTCCGCAACATTCTTCTCGACGATAAACAGCTAGACTGGAGAGTTCAGATCGAAGAGGAACAGCAGGTCAACTGGTTCCAGCTCTATGATCGCCAGCAGCAACTCCTACTACGAAACATCACAATCAAAAACTGGAAAGACGAAATAAGTTATACCGGAGCGCAACACATCTTCAAGCTCAAGGAACTGACAACGAGCAACAAGGATGCAACGACGTTTGGAACGGTCGCCTGGTTGAACTCGGAGGTCGAACAACTTCTCGAGAACTACGGATTGCCGACTACCTCTGCTCTCAGCGTCCTTGTTGTCGAGACGCTTCCATCTATCCGCAGTTTGCGCGAGGCCGTTTCAAATGTGGAAAACCCTCTGGTATCCCAGAGACTCAATGTAACTATGGCCGCTATGAAAGCAGCAAATTCAGAATCGGTTGCGGGAGCAGCCCTCAACGGCGCCGCGGTTGACGTCGAGCAGATGCCAAGTCCGGTCAGCGACGAGCTAGGCGAGCACCGCATCCTCCGCTCCTCGCCCCTGACAGAGGTTCCCTACATCTGCTGACATCTCCTCCGCCTCATCGCCTACCCCGAGCATTCCCGATCAAACATCCTGACGAATGCTGCTGGAGAGACAGGGCCATGTAGTCTGGGTTGGGGATGCAGCGCAGATTCGTGCCAGTTATGTCCGGAAGCAGAAGACGGACAAGAGGGCACTGTTGCTGTCGCGCGGTACTCAAATCCCGGAATCACCCACGGTAAGGATTCGTGTTGGATTGTCACACTGGGCTCGACTTACTTTAGAATGAGGCGCTGTAGTCATAAACCCTCATTCACATGTCTGGAATCCGGGATACGGCGTATCCACAGATGAAGAGTGCTCCTTCCGCCAGGGAGTTGGCCGATGTATACACGCCGAACTTCGTGGAGTTGGTGTGGGCGGAGAAACGGACCAGAGAATCGGCGCCGCGCGTCGGTCTTCTGGCATTGCTCAAGACTGTAGCGTTGATCGCTATTTGTCGTAGTGTTTCAGAATTATTTGTCGTATCTGGCGTCATGCGGGCCCAATCACGAGGCTGTCGCGTGCCGCTTCGACGACTCCGGTCGAGACCAGATGAAGGTTGTTAACGTTGAGAACCCGCTCGATCTGAGTGAGAAGTCGGGTCAAGAGCCTGAAGTTTCCGCCTGTCATTCGTATGAGGCTCGCTATCACTTCCAGGACCAGTTGTTCGTCCGGAAGAGTGACGCCGGCAGGCGTCCATCTCTTTTCCAGCAGCTCTTGCATTTGAGTAGCGTCGAGGTGGCGGAACTCATGGACGAATCCGATGCGCGAATAGAACTGGGGAAATCGGGCCACGCGCTTCTCGATGCCCGGCATGCCGATGAGAACCATACCGACGGTGCCCTCGTCGAATATGGATCTCATTTGTTCGAGGCTGTTCATCTGGAGACGATCGGCCTCATCCACCAAGATCAAAGTGGTCGGATCCGACACTGCCCGCTCTTTGGCTTGATACCGCTTGTATGTCTCAAAGTAGGTGGGATCGACTGCCGGGCGATCGCGTGGTGAACACCCCGGCCTGTCCATGATCTCTCGGCGCCTTCCCCGCCTAGAGCGTTCGCAGGGTTAAACATTTTCCGAGCGAATTGGCGAGTCAGCCGTCTATCCAGTAAACGCTCGTAAGTAGGAACAACATGAATAAATTGATTTCGGTGTTGAGGTCTTGCGTCTTGCTCAGCTTGCTCGGTGGGTCTCTTCAGGCACAAAGCGTCATCGGCATTTGGCAGGGCATCTTGCCCGGCGGCGTGGCAGAACACCTCGTGCTAACCATCTCAAGGGGAGAATCAGGTGATCTATCGTCGTCGCTGTATACCGTCGATCACGCGCAAGGCTATGAATTGGGATCAACCCGGTACGAGGTGGGCAGGCTCACCTTCAGGCTCCCGGAGTATGGAGCTAGCTATGAAGGTAAGATCTCGCCTGATGGTAAAACAATTGGGGGCACGTGGAAGTGGAGTGACAAAGACAAAGGCACCCCACTGACGTTCGATCACGCAACGGAGCAGACGAGCTGGGCCGTTGATCGCACGGCGCACACGGTTTCTTTCGTTACTGTGGAGCCCGGAGTGAAGCTGGAGATTGTGGATTGGGGGGGCACGGGCCGCCCTGTCATTCTCCTGAGCGGCCTGGGTGATAACGCGCACGTCTTCGATAAGTTTGCTCCCAAGCTAATTGCGAAATATCACGTTTACGGGATTACGAGGAGAGGCTTTGGGGCTTCCGGTTCGCCTCAAGCAGTCTCCGACAACTACACGGCGGACCGTTTGGGTGACGATATCCTTGCCGTGATCGAACAACTCAAAATCTTTCGTCCGGTGCTCGTCGGACACTCCATCGCGGGAGAAGAGTTGAGTTCGATTGGCAGTCGCCATCCAGAGCATGTTGCCGGATTGATCTATCTCGATGCTGGGGGCTCCTTTTGCGATGTATGTCCACTCCCCGCAAAGCGTTCTTGTGGACTGGGATGAGATGAGGAGAAAAGTAGAGGCAGTCACAAATGCTCCGACGCCACGGCAGCAGAGGGCGCTGATTGACAAAATGTTGCAAACTGACCTGCCTCAGTACGAGCAAGAGCTGAAGGATAGGCAGAGATTTCTTCAGGGGTTCCCCGATGAACCTATACCATCCGAGGAAAAGCTCAAGGGTCGTTCCTATAGAGTGGCGCAAGCGGTCCACAACGGAGCACAGAGGTACACCAAAATCAACGGCCCCCTGCTAGCAATCTTCAATGAACCCGCGCCTGTTGTTCTGAAGCCGGATGCCGATGCGAAAGCTAAGGCTCACGCAGAGCGTGAAGGGGAAGATCTAAAAATGGTCAAAAGGCAGGAGGAAGCGTTTAGAGCCCTAGGATCTGATGCTCATGTCGTGAGCATCTCGGGAGGGAATCATTACATCTTCCGGTCTAATGAGGACGAAGTCCTGCGGGACATGGATGCCTTTATTGCAAATCTCCCAGTGGAACCGCGCGACGTTGCAGCCTCACCTTAAGAAGGTGAAATTTTACGTAAGCTAACGAACGTCGAGATCCCATGCACGGGCTGGATAGTCCTCGCCATCGTAGCCTTCGACGAACCGCGTCTGCATATCAGCCGTGAGCCCGATGCCGGCGCAGGTTGAGACGATCTGTGAACCTGCTGAGAAGCAGATTTGGATATAGCAACGTTGGTGTAGGCCTACTTGGACAGGCTCTCGCAAATTCCGGCGAATAGGGGCGGCTCCAATCAGACCTGTTTCGCACTGCATCTACGAATCTGGAACTTTCTTAAGAAGAGCAAGTTGGGAGTTTTACTTGGGGCTACGAGGTTAGAAGCGTAAACACTTACGGTTTACGCAAAACCCAATCCCGGTTGTAGGCGGTGGTCGGTCTTACGCATTTACTCGCACGAGTCTTGCGCCCGGAAGGGCTCTCGCTATGTTGAGTCCTGGGTCTGTGCATCGAGCCTTCGCACACTATTGCGCTTGTACATTATTTTCAAGAAAATGGCTATACCGCTCGCGGTGGCGCCCACCCACAATAGCAATATCATCCATCTCAGAATATGCACGATCTCTTGAGAAGGCAGCATGAGGGCAATAGCTATCCAAAGGATAAATATCGCCGAAATAATTCCGAACAGAAACCGCTCCTTGCTTATGCTGGTTCTGAGAGCCAGAGCGGTGACTATCCAGCCAGAGAACAAGAGTCCTACAATGTTGATCCAGTTATGCGCGGATGGTGCTGGCCGACCGATTGACCTTCCCGATAAAACAGTCTCAAAAGCGCAGGCCGCCAATACCAACAACAAAATTCTC
>Ga0193753_10002806_pt1 | contig 13392 bp, 8 predicted proteins | sample H1c2metaG_FD_144925 | JGI IMG/M metagenome (GOLD analysis project Ga0193753, IMG submission 144925) | Soil microbial communities from a riparian zone of the East river system, Colorado, United States - H1c2 | ecosystem: Environmental > Terrestrial > Soil > Riparian zone | place: USA: East River... | reverse complement strand
ACGTGTTCCAGAACCTGGGCGACGGCACCTATTTCCATAGCGGTTCGCTGGCGATCCGCCAGTCGGTCGCGGCCGGCGTCAACATCACCTACAAGATCCTCTACAACGACGCCGTGGCGATGACCGGCGGCCAGCCGGTCGACGGCACGCTGTCGGTGCCGCAGATCGCGCACCAGGTGCGCAGCGAAGGCGTGCAGACTATCGTCGTGCTGAGCGACGAGATCAAGAAGTGGTCGGACCCTTCGCTCGCTTCTAAAGGCTTGTTCCCGGGCGGCGTCGAATTCCTCGACCGCCGCGAGCTCGACGCCACGCAAAAACGCCTGCGCGAAGTGAAGGGCGTCAGCGTGCTGATCTACGACCAGACCTGCGCCACGGAAAAACGCCGGCGCCGCAAGCGCGGCAAGATCGTCGACCCGGCCAAGCGCGTGTTCGTCAACACGCTGGTTTGCGAAGGCTGCGGCGACTGCGGGCAGAAGAGCTTCTGCGTGTCGGTGCTGCCCAAGGACACCGAGTTCGGCCGCAAGCGCGAGATCGACCAGAGCAACTGCAACAAGGACTACAGCTGCGTCGAAGGCTTCTGCCCGAGTTTCGTCACCGTGCACGGCGGCGCGCCGCGCAAGGGCAAGAAAGTCTCCGCTGCCGAACGTCTCGCGAATATTCCGATGCCGACGTTCGCCTCCGACCTGTCGCAGCCGTGGAACATCCTGATCACCGGCGTCGGCGGTACCGGCGTCGTCACCATCGGCGCATTGCTCGGCATGGCCGGCCACCTCGAAGGCCGCGGCTCGACCGTGCTCGACCAGACCGGCCTGGCGCAGAAAGGCGGCGCCGTCACCACGCACATCCGCATCGCGCAGACGCCCGAAGACATCCACGCGGTGCGCATCGCCGCCGGCGAAGCCGACCTGGTGCTGGGCTGCGACATGGTGGTGGTCAACGACTACTGGGCGCTGTCGAAGATCCGCGCCGGGCGCACGCAGGTCGTGCTCAACACTTACGAAGCGATGCCCGGCACATTCACCACGCGGCCGGACATGGAGTTCCCCGCGGCCGACATCGTCAGCGCCGTTGCGCAGGCGCTCGGTGGCGAATCGCCGTGGCTGGTGGATGCCACGCAGATTGCGAACGGGCTGATGGGCGATGCGATCGCGTCCAACCTCTTCATCCTGGGCTACGCCTGGCAGAAGGGGCTGGTGCCGCTGTCGTTCGATTCGATCATGCGCGCCGTCGAACTCAACGGCGCCGCCGTCGACATGAACAAGACCGCCTTCGCCTGGGGTCGCCTGGCGGTGGTCGATGCCGATGCGGTGTACGAAGCCGCCGGCATCGTCCGCAATGCGCGCACGGCCGCGGAACAGACGCCGCGCGATTTGCCGATGCTGCCGCCGCGCGCGTCCGAAGGCCGCGAGTCCGGACTGTCGGACGCGCTCTCCCCCACCCGCAGCGAGGACGACCTGCGCCATGTGCCCGCGCACGGCAGCGAGGTCGCGTTCCTGCCGCTAGACGATGCGCGCCTGTCGCGCTCGCTCGATGAGGTCATCGCGCGCCGCAGCGGCTTCCTCACCGATTACCAGAACGCCAAGTACGCCAAGCGCTACACCGATTTCGTCGCCACGGTGCGCGCGGCCGAACAGGCCAGGGCACCCGGCTCGACCGATCTGTCGGAAGCCGTCGCCCGTTATTTCTTCAAGCTGATGGCCTACAAGGACGAGTACGAAGTCGCGCGCCTGTACACCAGCGGCGATTTCCGCCGCAAACTCGAGCAGCAGTTCGACGGCGACTACAAGCTGCACTTCCATCTGGCGCCGCCGCTGCTGGCCAAGAAGAACGCGCAAGGCCAGCTGCAGAAAAAGGAATTCGGCCCCTGGGTGTTCACGGTGTTCAAGGTGCTGGCCAGGTTCCGTGGCCTGCGCGGCAGCGCGCTCGATATCTTCGGCTACACCGATGAGCGCAAAAGCGAGCGCCGGCTGATCGGCGATTACGAGAGCACGATCGGCAGACTGCTCGACAAGCTGGACGGCGGCAACATCGGCCTGGCCGCGGAGATTGCGGGCATCCCTGAGCAGATCCGCGGCTACGGTCACGTCAAGGAAGCGCACCTGCACAAGGCCAAGGCGCGCGAGGCCGCACTGCTGGCGGAGTGGAAGAATCCGCTGCGAATTGTTCAAGCCGCGTAACTGCGCTGCTCCCTCTCCCGCTTACGGAGAGGGCTACAGCGGAAGCCCGTGCAGCGACGCGCGCATTTGCCGCAGCGGCCCCTTCAGCGGCAAAGCGATATGCCGATATAAAAAGGACAATGCGCGCCGCGAGGCCGGAACCCGGTGCGCCAGTCCTTCCTCGATGGTGTAGACGCACGGCGCACAGAACCCGCATGGCGCGCCGCGCACCGGCGTGTGGCAAAACCATGTCATGTCCATGATCGCGTCCCAGCCTTCGGCCTCGGCTTGCCGGCCCATCTCCACCTTGTCGATGTGGAATAGCGGAAAGCTGAAGTAATGGAACAGCCTGAACTCGGCGGAGCCGGCATGCCGGGGGTCCACGCGGATGCTCGGGTAGCCGCCTGGATGCTCGAACGCCATGGCGAATGAGCGCAGCAGCGTCTGCACCTTGTCGTCGACATGCACGCCCAGCTCCATATCGACGATCGCATGGTGCTTGCAGAACGCCGGCAGCCATGCGTACTGGCTGCCGATGAAGACCCGCTTGCGGATCTCGCGCAGCGCAGCGGCGATCTCCGGATCTTCCGGGACGCCGGCCACCGCAGCGATGCGAAGCGGCTTCAGCAGCTCGCGCATGTGCGGATAAGCCTCGCGCAGATGGTCGCCGATGCGGGCCATCGTTCGCAGCTCCGTCTGCGTTGAAGCGCGGGTCGGGTCCTCCAGATAATGGGGAACGACCGCAACCCGATGCAGCAACAACAGCTGCAACAACCGGAAGGTCGAGTCCCAGCCGCCCGTCCAAAGCAGATTCACACCGGCGCTGCCATTTGCAGTGCTTGACGCATTCATCGATCGATTGTTTTCCTCGTACGCATCGCTGCGATATCGCTCGATCTTATCGTCGTGAGAGATATTGCACACCTCGCAACGTCGTAACAAAGATGAATGCGGCTATGCTTCGATGCGGACATGCTGAATACGCTGACTATCAAGTCATGCGATTTCTTCGAAATCGTGATCCGCCGGTGAACGCGATATGAATCGCATCATGATGTCTTGCATTAAGCTGTCAATATTGCGCAGTAAGCTTCGATAACGTTTATCGATTCATTTCCACGCCGCATTGTGGCGCTACACTTTTTCGCGGCCCGTCTTACGAATTGGACGCATGTCACTGCAAAAAAATCTGAACGCACCCGCGATACCCGTAGTTCCGACGATGGCGATGCAGCCCGACGCGTTGGATCGGCGAACCTTCTGGCAGTTCGCCGACAAGGCGAAGGAGGCGACCGAGGCGCTGGCGGAGCAGAGAATGAAGGCGCTTCCGGAACTGTCCGTGGAGGCGTTGCGGCAGGTCTGTACGCAGTATCGCTTCTTCACTATCGACTACATCAGCGACCTTGCCTTGCTGTTGGCCAAGCTGCCTTTCGGCGGCTTGCGCAGCCTATTGAGCCAGATCCTCGCCGAGGAACTCGGCGAAGGCGATGCGGCCAGGGCGCACCCCGAGGTCTACGACCGCTTCCTTGCGAGCATCGGCGTAGGGCCGGAGCAGCTTGAGCGCCGCCTGTCGGCGAACCACGCCATCCTGAACGGACTGACCGAGGAATTGCGCCGCGACGACCCGGCTTTCGGCGTGGGCTTGCGCGGGATGGGCGGTGAATGCCTGTGCCAGACCTACCTGTCGGTCATGTTCGAGCACCTGCGCGAGCATCCGTATATGCGCGAACACGCGGACCGCATCGACTGGGAGTTCTGGACGATCCATACCGGCGAGGAGGACATCGTCCATGGCGAACTGACGCGCCAGGCCATCGACGACTACATCCGGCAAGACCCTAGCGTGCTGCCGGATCTGGCCAAAGGCTACGAGCGCAGCATCACGGCGTGGAACCTGTTCTGGCACAACATCTTCGACGCGTGCGTCCCCCGCGCGAGAACCGTGTCATGAGCAAGGCGCCATGAATAAAATCACGCAGTTTCACCTCGCTTTTCCGGTGCGCGACCTCGACGAGGCGCGCCGCTTTTACGGCGACACGATCGGTTGCCCTCAGGGCAGAAGCGACGTGTCGTACCAGGATTTCGATTTCTTCGGCCACCACCTGGTCGCTCACATCTCCGGCGACGGCGAGCCGTTGCAGAGCGGGCGCTTCGACGGCGAAGCGGTCCCGGTTCCGCACTTCGGAATGAATCTCGACCGCGCGTCGTGGGAAGCGCTTGCCAAGCGCCTGAAGGCGACCGGCATCGCGTTCCACGAGCAGCCGCACCTGCGGTTGAAGGGCAAACCCGGGCAACACGTGACGATGTTCCTATTCGATCCATCGGGCAACGCGCTGGAGTTCAAGTCCTTCGACGACCCCGAGCAGACCTTCATTCCCTGAGTACGACGATCGATGCGCGATGCCAGCGTCGATAGCGTCCGCAACGATGCGGTAACGGATGCCGATCGCGACGACGCGTCGCCATCGTCCGCTCGTCGCAGCGACCGCAGGCATGTGCTGCATCCGTGGTCGGCGCACGGCACGCTGGCGCCCGTCGTGGTCGCGGGCGCTGCGGGCGCGCATTTCTGGGACGAGGACGGGCGGCGCTGGCTCGACTTTTCCAGTCAGCTGGTCAACGTCAATGTCGGCCACCAGCACCCAAAGCTGATCGCCGCGATCCGGTTGCAGGCCGAAAAATTGTGCACGTTGGCGCCGTACCATGCCAACGAAGCCACCAGCGAAGCGGCGCGCCTGATCGCCGAGCTCGCGCCGGGCGACTTGAACAGGGTGTTCTTCACCAACGGCGGCGCGGAAGCGGTCGAGAACGCGATCCGCATGGCGCGCCTGCACACGGGTCGCCACAAGATCCTGGCCGCATACCGCAGCTACCACGGCGCGACCGCGGGCGCGATCACCGCCTCCGGCGATCCGCGGCGCTGGCCTTCCGAACCGGGCGCTCCCGGCATCGCCAGGTTCTGGGGTCCGTATCCCTACCGCTCGGCGTTCCATGCTGCGGATGCCGCGCAAGAGTGCGAGCGCGCGCTCGCGCATCTGGCCGACACGATCATGGTCGAAGGCGCGCAGGGCATCGCCGCGATCCTGCTGGAAACGGTGGTCGGCGGCAACGGCATCCTGGTTCCGCCAGACGGTTATCTGCAGGGCGTGCGCGCACTGTGCGACGCGCACGGCATCGTGATGATCGCCGACGAAGTGATGGCCGGGTTCGGCCGCTGCGGCGAGTGGTTCGCAGTCGATCGCTGGAATGTCGTACCGGACTTGATCACCTTCGCCAAGGGCGTCAATTCGGGTTATGTGCCGCTGGGCGGCGTGATCATGAGCGATGCCATCGCCGCCAACTTCGAAACCCGCGCCTACCCCGGCGGGCTGACCTATTCCGGCCACCCCTTGGCCTGCGCGGCCGCAGTGGCGTGCATCGGCGTGTACAAGGAGGAGGGCCTCATCGCCCGCGCACGCTCGCTGGGCGATGAGGTGATCGCGCCGGCGCTGCACGCGATGCAGCAGCGGCACCCCTGCGTCGGCGACGTGCGCGGCCTGGGTGCGTTCTGGGCGATCGAGCTGGTCCGCGACCGCGGCACCCGCGAGCCGTTGGTGCCGTTCAATGCTTCCGGCCCCGCCGATGCACCCATGGCCGAGTTCGCCGCCGACTGCAAGCGCGGCGGACTGTGGCCGTTCGTTGTATCCAATCGGATGCACATCGTGCCGCCGCTGACCATCGACGAACAGGCATTGCGCGACGGCTTGTCGATCATCGACGAAGCGCTGCAAGTTGCCGATCGCTACTGCGCCGGATAGCGGCCCGATATCGCTGCATGCGGGCTTGCGGGTTGCGACGCGACTCGTCGGATGGAAAAGCTTCCGCTATGCCCGGATCACTTAGCATCGGTCCAAAATCATATCGCCGAAGCCTTAACGTGCGTCATCCCGGCGGAAGCCGGGATCCCTTTATTCCGGGCCCGCGTGTCGGTTGCGGGGCGACTCATCACATGGAAAAGGGCTTCCGGGCTTTGCCCGGGTCACTTTCTTTGTTGGCCCAAAGAAAGTAACCAAAGAAAGGGCCCGACGATTTCTGAATTTTGTCGTCGCTGGGTCGGCACGGCGCTATGTTTCTCTCGTCGCTGCCGGCTTTCTTTTCGTCGCTTCGAACATTTTTTCGCTGGCCATGGAATTCATCCCAGTCCCGAGTGGCCGTGTACTCCGCCATCTACAGCGCCGCGCTATTGAGCGCACACCGTTCCTGGCCATGGCCTCGTCAACCAGCGAAAGCCAAAGGCGGAGCAAGCAGGCCCATCGAAAGAAGCAAAGTTCTCGCAGAGTCCACGCTCAAATTCGGGCCGAGGACAAGCAGGTGACCCACGACGAAAGGCGGCAGCACGGGCATCGACCCGATGGCGGCATTGCCATGAGGCTCGGAGGCCCTTTCTTTGGTTACTTTCTTTGGGCCAACAAAGAAAGTGACCCGGGCAAAGCCCGGAAGCTCTTTTCCATGTCACGACCCACCGCGCAACCACCACTGACGCCGGCCTGGATCCCGGCTTGCGCCGGCATGACCGCCTGCAACGAAATTCAGAATCCTTTAAGCCCTCTCTTGGAGAGCCCCGACCCCTCCCGGCCGGCTGCCGGTGTCCGCCTTGCGGGGCTGGCCTCGTTCCCTGATGTATTCGGTCGCCCTGCGATCGGCAGGGGCCGCCATGGTTTTCAACTCACTCACCTTCATGGTGTTCTTCGCGCTCGTGCTCGCGTTGCACGCGATGCCGTTCGGCTGGACCACCAAGAAGGTCAACCTGCTGATCGCGAGTTACCTGTTCTACGCAGCATGGAACCCGCCCTTCATCCTGCTGCTGTGGATCTCGACCGTGGTCGACTGGTACGCCGCGCAGGCGCTGGTGCGCGCCGAAAAACCGGCGGCGCGGCGCGCATGGATGCTGCTGTCGGTGGTGGTCAACCTGGGTATGCTCGCCTATTTCAAATACGGCGAATTCCTGCTGCATAACTTCAGCGCGCTGGCCGCCAGCGTCGGCGTCGCCTACTCGCCGCCCGAGTACGACATCGTCCTGCCGGTCGGCATCTCGTTCTACACGTTCGCCACGCTGTCCTACACGCTCGACATCTACCTGCGCCGCGCCAGGCCGGCGCAGAACTTCCTCGACTACGCGCTGTTCGTGACCTTCTTTCCGCACCTGGTCGCCGGCCCGATCATGCGTCCGACCGAGCTGGTGCCGCAGTTCGCCACGCCGCGGCGCGCGACCGCGCACCAACTGTACTTCGGCCTGGCGCTGATGACGCTGGGCTTGTTCCAGAAAGTCGTGCTGGCCGACGGCTTCCTTTCCGATCCTGCGGAGATCGTCTACGACGCGAAGATGGCACCGGGCGCGCTCGACGCATGGATGGGCACGCTGGCTTTCAGCGGACAGATCTTCTGCGATTTCGCCGGCTATTCGACTACCGCCATCGGCGCCGCGCTCTGCCTGGGTTTCGCGATGCCGGACAACTTCCGCTTCCCGTACGCGGCGGTCGGCTTCTCGGATTTCTGGCGGCGCTGGCACATCACGCTGTCGTCCTGGTTGCGCGATTACCTGTACATCCCGCTCGGCGGCAATCGCCACGGCGAGGCGCGTACCTATTTCGCATTGATGGCGACGATGCTGCTGGGCGGACTGTGGCATGGCGCCAGCTGGACGTTCGTCGTGTGGGGCGGCCTGCACGGCGTGTACCTGTCGGTCGAGCGCATGCTGCGCACTCGCTTTGCGCGCTGGCGGCCCGGCCCTGCCGCATTGATCGCGCTCGGCCTGCTGACCTACGCGCTGGTCAACATCACTTGGGTATTTTTCCGCGCGTCCAGCTTCGAAAAAGCGTGGGCGGTGCTGCGCGGCATGTTCGGCTTCAATACCGGCGCGGATCCGATCCTGCCGGTGGTGCACCTGGCCGCCGTCGCGCTGATCGTCGGCGGCCTGGTCGCGACCCACTGGCTGATGCGCAACACCACGCTCGAAACCGTGCTGGCCAAGGCGCCTGCGGCGCTGATCGCCATCGTCTGGGGCCTGCTGGCCTTCGCCATCGTCGTCGAACAGGGGACGGGCAATGCCTTCATCTATTTCCAGTTCTAAGCACGCCGCGAGCGCGGAGCGGCTAACGGCCTCCGACCGGCCGGGCGTGGCGCAGCCCGTGCCGGTGCGGCCGATCCCGCCGCAACCGTGGGGAGCGATCGCGCTCATTGCGCTCACGCTGTGCCTGGCGCTGCTTGCGGCGTGGGAATGGCGCATGCGCACGCTCGGACTCGAAGCCGGCGACCTCGACGACGGCGCGGCCGCCTGGGTCGAGCAGCGCCGCCTTATCGATGCGGGCGATGTCGCGGTCGCGATCGTCGGCGATTCGCGCATCCTGTTCGATACCGACCCGGACCGCTTCCAGGCGCTCACCGGCGTGCGGCCCGTGCAGCTCGCATTGCCCGGCACCAATGCGCGCCCATTCCTCGAAGAACTCGCCGCCGATAGCGATTTCCGCGGGCTGGTCATCGTCGGCATCTCCGAGCGTTCGTACTTCCGCGACGACATCGGCCTGATGGCCGGTGCGCTGGACCTGTATCGCTACGAATCGCCGTCGCAGCGCAGCGGCTACGTATTGCATCGCTTGCTGGAGCGGCGATTCGCCTTCCTGGACGATGCCTACCGTCTCAGTACGCTCGTGCACCGGCTCGATCCCGACCTCCGGCCGAAGGCGCACAGCCCGCTTTGGGACGTCTGGAAAATTCGCAGCGGCAGCGATGGCCGGCACTCGTGGGTATGGGCGCGGCTCGAGAACGATGCCAGGTTGCGCGATCACGCGCGTGATGTCTGGTTGCGTCCCGCCCCCGGCCGTCCCATGGTGCCGGTGACGGCGGACCTGGTCGCGCGTACCCAGGCGATCACCCGCAAGGCCGTCGCGGCGATCCGCGCGCGCGGCGGCGATGTCGTGTTCGTGCGGCCGCCGTCGACGCCGCAACTGCGCGCGATCGAGGACAGGCGGATCGCGCGCAAGGTCGGCTGGGACCCCTTGCTCATCGCCGCCGGCGTGCGTGGTATCCACTTCGAGGATTACCCCGCCATGCGCGACCTCGACCTGCCCGAGTGGTCGCACCTGTCGCGCCGATGCGCGACCGTGTTCACCGACGCCTATACCCGCGAGATCGCGCGCAGCAGCGCCCTGTTGGCGCTGCGCAACGACGCGCCGGCGCCGCTGGGGCCGAACGATTGCCGGGCGCAGCCCGTCGCCGATGCGCGAACCGGATCGCGCTGACGCGGCGGCCGATTGCGAAGATCGCGGAATCCAAGGCTTTCACGCGCCTCGCATCGGCCATGGCTTACACATGCCCGCATCGTGAAGCTCACGCGGAGAACGCATGGATCCGGTCATCGAACAGGACTTGTGGATACTCGTACGCATCGCTGCGGCCATGCTGCTCGGCGGCGTGCTCGGCATCGAGCGCGAACTCGGCAAGCATGCCGCGGGGTTGCGCACGCACATGCTGATCGCCGGCGCCGCGGCGCTGATCGTCGGCCTGGGCGACGTGATCGCCGAACATTTTTCGGACGAGCAGTACCGCGACCTGTTGCAGGTCGATCCGGTGCGCCTGATCGAAGCCGTGGTCGCCGCGGTCGGCTTCGTCGGCGCCGGCGCGATCCTGCGCAGCTCGCAGGAGGACCATGTACGCGGACTCACCACGGCCAGCTCGCTGCTGATGGCGGCTGCCATAGGCATCGCCGCCGGGCTCGGCAACTATCTGCTCGCGCTGGGCGCTTCGCTGCTGTGCGTACTGGTGCTGGCGGTGTTCCGCCGTGTCGAGGCGAAGATGGGCACCAGCAACGGCGCATGACCTCTGCCGCTACGCTGCCATCCCGAACGTAGTGAGGCAACGGCTGCCCTGTTTTATTGCTATGACGGCATAGCCGGCAGCGGATCCCTCACTGCGTTCGGGATGACAGGCTGAGAGAAACATCGGCTTTCGCCAACCACCGGCGCCGTAACGCGCGATCGCAGGGGTCGGAGAAGTAGCGGGCGACCAGCGCGCCCAGCAGCCAGCACAGCAGCACCGCGGGCAAATACCACCAGAATCCCGGACGCATGTTCTCGCCTGCCGCGCGGAACAGGCCGACGATGCCGAATACCACGAACATGTGGGTCAGGTAGATCTCGTAGCTGAGCCGTCCGAACGACCGCAGCCAGCCGATGCCGCGCATCGGCGCACGACGCACGCCTGCGTGATGCCAGTGCAGGCCCAGGATCAGGCTGGAGGACGACAGCGTCAGCACCAGCATGTAGCCATTGCCGATCGCGCCCCAGAGTTCGCTGCCGGCCAGCCAGACGACCAACAGGCCGACAGCACCGCCGATGCGCGCGCCGGCCGACAGCCAGGCATGCGGCTGGCGTGCGGCCAACAGTGCGGCGAGCACGCCGGTCGCGATCGCGGCCATGCCCGGCAAGTACGCTTTTTCCTGCCAGATTTCGTTGTCCGCCAGTGCCGCGCGCGTGAGCGGCAACGACAAAGCCAAAATCAGCAGCAGCAGCGCCAGCACTCGTACATTGCGCACCAGCAGGCATACCAGCGGGAAGCCGAGGTAGAACGCTTCCTCGATCGACAGCGACCACAGCACATCCCAGCCGCCGGGCAGCCAACCGGTTTGGCCTTCGTACCAGTTGAGGTAAAGCGCCAGCGCGGACAGGGTCGCGCCGCCGAGCGACTGCTCGGGCTTGTCGATCACGTAATGGGGGATGCCGGCCAGATGCATCGCGCCGAGCACGGCGACCAGCGCCAGCAGGCAAGGCAGGATGCGCGCGGCGCGGCGCGCATAGAACGCCCGCACGTCGATGTCGGCGAGCGTGCCCCAGCGTTGCAGCGTGTGCGTGGCGATCAGGAAACCTGAAATCACGAAGAACACGAACACGGCCTCGTAACCGGCATAGCTGAGCGCGCTGAGCACGCGCTTGGGCACGAAGTCGGCTAGCGCGGTTTCCTTCAGCGGTATGCGCAATGCGACGTGGTGCAGCACGACCAGCAGGATCGACAGGCCGCGCAGCACGTCGATGCCGGGATTGCGGCGTAAGGCATCGGTTTGCAAGGAGACGGCGCCTGTCACCATGAATCGTTTCCTAAGCGGGCGTCAGCAGACCAAGGCCTTGCCTTGCCCTCTCCCTTTTATGGGAGAGGGACAGGCCGAAGGCCAGGGAGAAGGTCCGGCTTTTCACGCGACACAACAGCAAAAGCAAAAGCACGCTTCGCTCCGCTCGCGCCCCTCTCCTGCCCCAGATCAGGTCTGAGGCAGGCTCTTCGGGCATCCTCCCCCGCAAAGGGGGAGGAAACAGCATCATTTGCGCGCCGCGAAGATCGGCGTCAGATAATCCGGCTTGCCTTCGATCCGCTCCAGATGCGGATACTTCAGTCCATCGTGGTAATCGACATTGATCGTGCGATACCGGTCGAAATCCTTCACCGTCAGCTTGATCGGCGCCTTGCTGTCCTTCGCGGTCTTGATCGCATCCTCGAGCAATTCCTTGGTGTATTCGCGATCATCGACCGCGACCAGGTCCATGCCGCTGCCGATGCCGGCCTTGAATGCCGGACTGTCCCAGCGCACATCCCCGAACTTGTTTTCCTTGTCGACCGTGAAGCCCAGCGAATACAGGAAATCCGCACCGCCGCGATCGCGGCCGCCGCGGCCGCCGCTCTTGGCCAGTTCGCTCGGCTTGTCCTTGTAGACCAGGCGCCAGCCGCTGGCCTCGATACCGCCGGTCAGCGAGCCATGGCCGTCCAGGCGCGTGCGCAGGAACGTCGCCCAATCGTCGGCGACCACGCTATTGAGCGCGGCGACCACGTCGTCGAAGACATAAGGCTTGGCGGTCCAGCTGCCGTTGTCGACGCCGAAGAAGGCGCGCGCGAAATCGTCCAGCGACTTGCGGTTGCCGCTCTTGGCGCGGATCCGCGCATCGGCTTCCAGCCAGATCATCTGGCCGGCGGCGTAATAGTCCTCGCTCAACTGCCAGCCGCGGTAAGGCTTGGGCCGGCGCTGGGCGATGATCGGGTCGTTGGTGGTGTCCTGCACCGCACGCCAGCTCAGGCCGGCGCGGTTGTCGGCGTAAGTGGCGGCCACCATCGCCAGCGCGTCGCGCGCGGTCTGCTGCGTGCGCAAACCGGCGCGCGCGGTCAGCACGTTGCCCCAGTACTGGGTCTGGCCTTCGTACACCCACAGCAGGCTGCCCTGCATCGGCACGTTGAAGCTGGGCGTGTCGAGGTCGGCCGGACGCCGGAATTTGCCGTTCCACGAGTGCGTGTATTCGTGCGCAAGCAGATCGGTGCTGCCTTTCTTCGGATCCCAGTCGGTGAAGTAGTCGGTGCCGACGCCGTTTTCGCTGGAGCGGTGGTGTTCCAGACCGTTGCCGCCCATCTGCTCGGACAGCGAGAACAGGAAATCGTAATGGTCGTAGTGGTGCGACCCGTACAGCTTGTAGGCCTGCTGCACCAGCTTGCGGTGCGCGGCGATGTGGTCGTCCTTGGTCTCGAGCTGGCGCGCGTCGTCGGCGATCACGTTCAGCCGCACCGGCACCTTGGCGCCCGGGTCCAGGTCGATGACCTTGTAATGCTTGCCGGCGTACACCGGCGAATCGACCAACGTGTCGAAATCGACCGGCTTGTAGCGCACGGTGTCGCCGGTACGCGACTCCACGTCGAGCGCGGTATACGGCTGCCAGCCGGCCGGGACCTTCAGCGTGGCCACGAAAGTGACCTTGTTGGCGTAGTGCCCGGCCGGATACAGCGCGATGTTGTTCCACTGCAGGTTGAGCATGGCCGGCGTCATCACCACGCGGCCCTGCTCGCGTGCGGTCGGCGACAGGAATTCGGAGGCGATCTCGATTTCAGACACCCCTTGCGGCACGACGATATTGAACGCGTACACGTCCAGCGGATCGCGCTTCCACTCGATCTTCTGGCCGTTGCCGGTGATCACTATTCCGGCGTATTTTTCGACCGCGCCGTAACCGGCGTGACGTCCGGGCAGCCATTGCGGGTACAGCAGCGTCAACGGACCGGCCTGCACGGGGATGCGCTGCTTGGCGCGGAAGATGCGGTGCTGCAGGTCGGTAGCGTCGACATCCAGCGTGATCGTGCCCGGATAAGGCGTGTCGGCGGGCGGCGCGTACCGCTGCGCGATGGCCGACGACAGGGGTGCGAGCAAGGGCAAGGCAAGTAGGAAGGACAGCGAACC